>Ga0184632_10000808_pt1 | contig 12591 bp, 13 predicted proteins | sample PLM31_50_b1_FD_133153 | JGI IMG/M metagenome (GOLD analysis project Ga0184632, IMG submission 133153) | Groundwater sediment microbial communities from an aquifer in East River, Colorado, USA - PLM3-1_50_b1 | ecosystem: Environmental > Terrestrial > Soil > Riparian zone | place: USA: East... | reverse complement strand
GTCCGATTCGCGCTCGATCCACTTCACCACGTCCAGGCGCTTGGCATCGTCCAGCGCGTCCCAACGAGTCGACAGCGCGACGGCGTAGGTACGAAGCGCCGCGATCGCGTGCATGAAGTCGTGGGAGAGGACCTTCGAGAGCTCAGCCTTCTCTCGATCGAGATCCTCGAGGTCTTTGACCCGACCCCGCTCGGCCTCGTACGCGGCAGCGAGCTCCTGATGGGCTTTCTCGAGGGCAAGGGTCCTGAAAAAGAGCTGCCGGGCGATGATGAGCAGGCCAACGACTTCGAGGACGGCCCACATGCCTACGTCGATGAACAACTCTGCGCAGACGACCCCGACCGCGCCCAGACCCAAGTAACTCACCAGGAACTCCGTCGGGCGACCGACGTGAAGCTCCTTCAGGACTCGTGATACGCGGAGGTCATAGAGGATGCTCGCTCCGGCCGTCACGAGCCCAGCGTTCACCACGTAACCGGCGACGATGGCGGCGCCGGCCGCGGCTATCAACGTTGGTAGCTCCGATCGGGCGTCGCCGACGGCATGGAAGACCGCGCCCGCGGCCAGGGCCGAGGCGGCCATCTGGGCCCGGTTGAACAGGGCCCTGAGTGGTCCGACCTCTCGTCGCAGCTCCCTAGGGTCGAACGAGGCAACCAATAGAGCAAAGCCTGCTATGCCGGGGTCGTAAAGCATCGCCACCGCTATGAGCAACGGGAAATCGAGGAGCAGCTGCAGGCCGTGCCAAGCCGGGACCGGCAGCAGGTCAATCGCCGCTATCAACGCCATCCACAGGATCAGGTCGAGGTCCAGCCCCTCCGGGCGTCGAAGCACGAGGAAGGCAAGTAGGCCGACAGTCGGGAGAACGACCGCAAGCTCGAACGCGAGGAACCGAGTCCGTCGCTGCGCTTCCCGAGGCTGGGGGGTGGACACTGGTGACCTGCTGCTCTCGTCTCTAGGGGGAGTTGGCCGGCCAATGGTCTCCGAACCCCCGCGTGCGGTCAAGGGGTCGTACGCCCTAAGGCGCAAGGCAGATCGGCTCCTGGGCTCCCGAGAATCGCCTGATTGCGCGATAGCCTCCACGAGGTTCGTGCTGTTCCATGTCGGTCAGAGAACTCACACCGGGGTATGCAAGGACCCGCAAGCACGGGAAGGAGGGGTGGGTTGATGAAACTTGTCAAGCGACTGGCCGTTCCGGCCGTAACCGTGATCGCGTTCGCTCTGGCCGTCGGCGCTTCCTGGCGGCTCTAGCCTCTTCTCCTACAACTCGAAAATTCATGTGATCCGAACCGACCGGTTACGCGAATGAGTACCGGTGAACCCGGATCGCCCCCGAACCTCGTCGCCTTCTGAGTCCCTGCGGGCCCGCGCTTGAGCGGTGTCCGGGTCCTCCTGGTCGACGACCACCGTATGTTCGCTCAGGCACTCGAGATGCTCCTGGGCGGTGAGGATGACATCGAAGTCGTTGGTGTCCTGGGATCGGCGTCGGAGGCGCTGGAGGTGGCGTCCCGGGAGCACCCCGATGTTGCCCTGGTCGATATCGAGCTTCCCGACATGAGTGGGATCGAGGCGACCCTGCGCCTCAAGGAGATCTCTCCGCACACCCAGGTCGTTGCCGTCACGGCCCACTTGGGCGAGGAAACGGTCGCCGGCATCGTCGAAGCGGGGGCCAGCGGGTTCATCGCGAAGACCCAGGCCGCCGAGGTTCTGGTGTCCACCATCAGGCGAGCAGCCGCAGGCGAGATGGTTCTGCCTTCCGCCAACTTCCCGGCCGTGCTTGTGGGCCTCCGACAGGCTCATAGGGGCCGATCTGATGCTCGCCTGGCGCTGGCTCAACTGACGGGCAGGGAAATCGAGATCCTGCAAAAGCTCGCGGAGGGAGGGTCCACTCAGGAGGTGGCGAAGGCGCTTTTCATAAGCCCCTTGACTGTTCACAGTCATGTAAAGAACATCCTCGCGAAGCTGGGTGTGCGTTCGAAGCTGGAAGCTGTCACTATGGGTCTTCGCTACGACCTGATCGCTATCGAACGCGCCTGGGCCGGATAGTCGTTCCTATAGATACAAGCTGGAAATTGGAGGTGAGACTAAGAACTTGCCGTGGTACAGGATGCCCGCGCCGGAGCCGATGGGTGAACTGATGGAAGCTGGACAGGCACCCGCGATCCGCGTCCTGATAGCGGACGACTACCCGATGGTGCGGGAGATAATCCGCATCGCGTGCAGCGCACGCCCTGGACTGGAGGTTGTGGGCGAGGCGGCCGACGGGATCAAGGCCCTCGAGCTCTGCCGAGAGCTCAAACCCGATGTCCTAGTGCTGGACCTGACCATGCCGCGGATGGATGGGTTCGAGGTCATCCGCCGGCTCCGGGCCGAGCACAATGGCCCGAAGATCCTCGCGCTCACCGCCAGTGACGATGGCACGGAGGTGTTCGAATCGCTTCGCCTGGGTGTGCATGGTTATCTCGAGAAGAGCGCGCCGGTCGAGGAGATCGCGGATGCCGTTGAGACGGTCGCCACGGGTGCGAACGTGTTCAGCGTCGAGGTGGAGCGCCGCGCGCTCCGGAGCCTTGGAGAGCACGCCCGGAGAGCGCGCGACAGCATGAGGACGCTCTCCAGGCTGACCGCCCGAGAACGCCAAGTGCTGGGGTTGCTTGCCGAAGGCTTCTCCAACCGCCAGATCGCCACTCGGCTCGGGCTATCGGCGAGAACCGTCGAGACGCACATCGGGAACCTCTATCAGAAGCTGGATGTTCGAACGCGGGTGCAGGCCCTTTACCAGGCTGCAAGGCTCGGTTTGGTCGATCTGGACATGACCTCCGAGGGCTAGCGTTACCGCGAGGACTAGTACCACTGAGGGGGTTGTGTACTTGACGCACGGTCCCTTCTCATGTATGCTTCTTCTTGATGACCAACGTAACGTCTTTGACCTGCGTCTTTGAGGCTTTCCCGGCCTCGTCCTTAACACGTTCCCTAGCCTTTTTGGGGAACAACTTCCGCATAGCTTCCTCTGTCGTCCAGTCTTGTGGCTGCTTCTTCGCTCTAGGCATGGTGGCCACCTGATGAGAGTGTCCCAGGCAACCGATCGGCTGATCCCTCAGGAGATAAACCTGGTGAGGCTGATAGACCGCTTCGGCTCCGAGGATCGTTGCCGGGAGTATCTAGTCCATCTTCGGTGGCCTGATGGAGTGCGTTGCCCCAACTGTGGCTTTGACAAGATCTCCCGGATTGGTTGGACCGATAAGCCTGGTGGTAAGAAGGGGCGGCGGCAGTTCGACTGCAATTCATGCCGCAGCCGATTCTCTGTCACCGCTGGAACCGTATTTCACGATTCCCATCTTCCTTTGTGGAAGTGGTTCCTCGCCACCTACATGATGATCGAGGCCAAGAAGGGCGTTTCCTCGAACCAGCTTAGGCGCACTCTCGGAGTGAGCTACAAGACGGCCTGGTATCTCTGCCACCGCATCCGGTGGGCTATGCACGAGGCCGAGCCTGCGCCTCTCACCGGCACCGTAGAGGCCGACGAGACTTGGATCGGTGGAAGATCCACCAAGGGTCGTAGGCGAGCCTACGAGAACAAGACGATGGTTCTTGGCGCCATCCAGAGAGGCGGGAAGATCCGCCTTCGGGTCGAGGGGCGCGGCATCCCTCAGGCCACCAAGCTCATGCTGCATCGGTTCATCGACGTGGCCGTTGCCGATGGGGCCGAGGCTATCTATACCGACCAGCACGTTGGATACAAAGGCATCGGGGACGAGAACACACGGCACGAGGCCGTGGACCACTCCATCGAGGAATGGGTACGCGGGGATGTGTCTACACAGTCCATCGAATCGGCTTGGAGCTTGTTCAAGCGGTCGATCGTGGGGAGCTACCACCAGCTCTCTGCCAAGCACTTGCCGGCCTATCTGGATGAGTTCGCTTTCCGGTTCGACAATCGAGAGAACCCCTACCTGTTCAGGGACACCCTGCGCAAGCTGCTGTCGGCCGAGGCGCTGAGGTATGCGGAACTGACAGCGGATTCTCACTGAGACTTACCGTCTCTTGGTTTGCGTCTCTTCTTTAACGGCGGTTGATGAGGCTCTCGCTGACCGGCACTGATCTCAGAACGAATGATCCTAGTCCGTTTAGCGTGATTCTCAATACCAACTGAATCCCCATGAACCTTGCTGTCAATCATGACCCCATCATCAGCACCGGGCATGATTCGGAAAGCTACTGGTCCCGGTGACGGAGACAGAGATGCCGATGGAGGCTGCTTCCTTTTGCTGCGTTGTCTCTCCCAGATTAGGGAGCCAACGAGACCCACGATACCTACCGTCAGGCCCGCCCAGAGTCCTACTCTACCGCTGCTTACATATGTACTAACGAGACCCACGGCACAGCCTGCAATCACATTAATCGCCACGTCTCGTCCGATTCTGCCCATCCCCCGAATCCTAGCCTTGGCCACATCCTCATATCCAACTCTCCAGTGGTTTGAAATCAGCCGGGGCCAGGGCAAACTGGAAGTCGTCATTGGGGAACTGGGTTAGCAAGCACCATTGGACGGCATCATCTGCGAGATCCTGGCCCCTAATTCGTACCGCTATCGCATAATTCGGCTTCGCCAGCTTAAGCGTGTCATCACGGGCGTGATCGCCGAGGTACAGGCTCGGATCAAACGCATAGCAGAAGAAATCCCCCGAGTAATGCGCGACCACGGCAATCGGGTGCCATTGTCCATTGGCCGGCAACCGACGTCGCCTCACTGCATCTTGGCTCTTCCCCATGTCAGGAGGATCGTTGTGCAGCCACGTACCTCCACAGTTCAGAACGTGTGTCTGATCTGGTAATGAGAACCAGTCGAGCACGACTTCAGCATCTACCACCTCGGATTCCTTACGTCGCAACGGTGGATCGTTCTTGACCCTGATGTACAGCACCGCGGGTGCAGGCTCAAGGTGTTGCTGAGGCTGGCCGAGTTGGTTCCCTTCAATCTTTTGCGTGGTTGCTACGATCGCAGGGGGGATGGTGTGAAGAGTCCGGATATCGAATAGCAACTTCGGGTGGCTGGCTTCATCCCAGCTACGTTGCAGCCTATAACCGGCCAAGCTCGCCAAACCCGCTAGGGACGCCAGACCGAGAATCGCAGCCCAGACTCCATTCGACGTGGCCCACAGCAGCGCTGTGCCAGCGCCTGGCAGTCCTACGCCGATCACGTTCCAGAAGCCCTTGAATGGTCTGAACATGAGGCCCAGGAAGTGCTTCCAGACTGCTGTGTGCATCGCGTCGGATCGTACCATGCAGGGGGCGCGCACCGTGCATGAAAGACATAACCCCCACCACTGAACTACGGGAGTTTGCGGATATACGTCGAGAAGAAATTGCCTCATCATGTGGCTCCACGTGGCCCGATGAAGAAAAAGAACACAAGCCCGCAATCCATAGATCCAGAGGTACCCGCCTCTCTACCTCTCGGCGTTGTCCTGATCGACGCGCTCCATGTAGTGCGGGAGGCCCTCGCATTGCTGGTCTCCGCCCAGCCCGACATGGAGGTCCTTGCGCAGGCGGCAACATCCGATGATGGGCTGAAAGCGGTACAGAGCCTTCCGCGAAGGCGAGGGGTCGTCGTCATGGTTGGACTGAATCTGGGGGGAGAGCGCGACGCCTACTGGTTGATGCGGAAGATTCGAGAGAGCGTGCCGTCCCTTCCGCTCCTCGCTTGCGGCGCGAACATAGACGCGACCACGATCTCAAAGGCCCTGTTCTTCGGCGCCGATGGCTTCGTCGACAAGAGCACCGACCTCGATAGCTTCCTCGGATCTCTGCGGCGGATGGGTCGAGGCGAGATGGTCCTGGACGGCCTGCCTTCAAACTGGCTGGGTACCATAGCCGATGACATCGATCGCCAGCTGGCGGCGACGCCTTCCCTCACAGAGCGCGAGCGCGAAGTACTCGCCGTCGCCGCGCAAGGCCTGACGGCTCGGCAGATCGGGTCGCGACTCGGCGTCCGCGAACGCACCATCACGACCCACCTTGGAACGATCTACCGCAAGCTGGGGGCAAGCGGCCGAGTTGCGGCGATCTCCGCGGCCACCCGCTCTGGCCTCGTCTCGGTTCCGTACGCCGAGTAACCCGATCAGGTCCCGGCGTCGATCCTGACCTGATGGGTCACATCGGTGAACTTGTATAGGTGGGCAACGTCCTGGAACACGAAGTTCTGGTCCGGCAGCAGCGGCAGGTCTGCGTCGAAGTAACGGTCGAGCACTACCCGGAACGAGTTCACCGGGGTGATGGTGGGATAGAGCCCCGAGTCCTCTACGCCGGGGAGGAAGTACGCGTTCAGGATGGGGAACTTCCTCGCCAGGGTCTCAGGCGGCAGGCCTTCCCAGCTCTTGGGGTCACCTGGATAAGGTCCTTCGTCCGACTGGACGATGATGATCGGGCGTGAAACCTCTGGTCCCGAGAGCAACTCGTCGACGAGATCTAGCACCTTTTGGTTGACGAACCGCAGTTGCTCGAGGTAGTTCTCCTCCTCCGATCTGCCCTTCGCTACCTGCGGGGGGACCAACCGTCCGTTCCGATCGAAGACGTACGGGGCGTGGGGGGCCATGATGTGGGCGAAGACGAACTTTGGCCCTGGGGCTTCTTGAGTCTTCGCGATCTGGTCGAACTGGAACTGAAGACGGTTCCACTCCCTTGTACGCACGTCCAGAGTGTTGGGGAAGATGCGAAAACGGCTCGCGATGGGCCACAAGGCGGTCGTCTGGTACAGGGCGGTTGAGAACTCGGAAAAGCCGCCGAACCTGACGTTCTCGTCGGCCTTCGGGTTGGACGTTGTGGGCACCCACCACGAGCCGATGTGAATATATCTGTAGCCCGATCCCTTTAGGAGCCGGACCACCTCGGAGTCCTGGACCGAGGCGATGGCGGGCTTTGGATTTCGCGTCGAAGGGCCCACGACTCGAGTGATCGGATCCAGGTACTGCATGTTCAAGGAGGATGCAAGCGACAGGAGAGTTATCGGGTAGTTAGCCGTGCTCTCGCGGGCAACGTACAAGCCTCTTGCAGCAAGCTCGTCCAGGAATGGCTCGTTGTCGAAGCCGAACTGGTCGCGCAGCGCGCTCGCTCCAGCGTAGTCCTCGAGCATCACGTAATAGATGTCCGGTGGGTCCACCCCTGCCGCTGAGGCGGTCGAATGGAGCACGACGTCTCCCACCGACAGATAGTTGCCTCCAGGACCCGATTGGAGCTGCAGGAACCCGATCGTCAGCAGGTTCACCGCCACCAACCCGGCGCTGACGACGTTGAGGATCAGGGTCGAGTCGGCAAGTCGCCGGCGGGTCCCGACCACCCACGCTACGGATGCCACGGCCAGGATCTCCCACGTCACCGTGAGGAAGCCGTCGCTGCCCACGTCAACGCCGGCGACCGACCAGCCGTGGGCAAGACGTGAGGCGTAGCCGTAGGAGAAGAACAGCACGACCAGGGCCGAGACGGCGAGCCCGGCCTTGCGGGCATTTCGAAGAAGCAGGCTGAGGATCGCGAACAAAAGGGCCGTCACGCCCACCACGAACACCAGTGGCCGCACTAGCTGTCCGAGAGGGAGTCCGTTCGGCAGGTTGTCGGCAAACAGGTAGAGAACCGGGAACGCGGCGAACAGCAGTGGATGCGCCACGATTGTCTTCCGATCCCGGCGTCGATCGGATGCTTCCGCGGATGGTTCGTCCGCTCCCGCTTCCATCGCCTCCATGGTCGCGGTGCCTTCGCGGCGCTCGGCCGAACCCATCGGCTTATCTCCCTCGCATCAAGTACAGAAGGCGCTCCGAGTCAGGTATCGGCTCCCGACGCTGGGTAACGAAATGCCGATCGAAAGCCCTCTCGAACCCCTCCTGCGTGTATCCATGGAAGACGTCCTCCCGATGAGAGAGAAGCTCCTGGACCTTGGGGTCGGTTTTTGGGACGAACTCCACGACGAGCCAGGAGCAGAGACGCCTCATGAACTCCGCGAGCCGCTCGAAGGGCACGTTGTTACCTATCGCCAGGTGATGTATCAGTGCGAGAGCGAGCACCAGGTCGACCGGGCCTCGGTCGGCGAGAGAGCGGCGCTCCTGGTTGGCCCAACCGAGGTCCGGGCTCGGCGAATTGAGATCCATCACCAGGGGAAGCAGATCCCGCTCAGAGCGATCCACCACCGTCCGATAGTTCGCCTCCACCGACGCCGCGTCGAAGTCGAAGGCCACCGTCGGGATTCCCCTGTCGGAGGCGAGACGGCTGAACAGCCCCGTGTTCGACCCGAAGTCCCAGACCGACCGCGGCGCGGCGGCCTCCAAGAAGCTTGCGACGATCGACTTCTTGTGCTCCATGGCCACCGGGCGGTAGCTCTCCGCTTCCTCGTAGTAGCCCGCCCAACTCGCATCTTTCGGTCGCCAGCTCAAGGCTGCGACGGCCTTACGGAGGCTGCCGATCAGGCCCCGAAATGCCTGTTTCGAGAAGGCGCGGCGCGACCTGGCGGCGCGGTCCTTGTTCGAGTCCCTGGCGTGTCGGCGCTGGCTTCGGGCATGCGCAAAGAGGTGCATGAAAAGGGAAGGACGAAGGCGGGCTCGTGCCGGAAGCATCTCCGCGGCCAGATCAAGGGGCACGCCGTCGATGTGGATCTGAGACAGTCTGCCCAGGCGCACGTCCCGGTACGCCATCAACGCGAGCGGGGCGAGGAAGTGCTGACAGAACTGGCGGTAGGCGACCCAGGGCTCGCCCGGGCGCAACTTCTCGAAGGACAGGGTGTCGATCAGGATCGGCCGTCCGCGGTGGAACTGGACGTTGTAGGCCGTTGCGTCCCGAAGGGACATCTCGTGGTCGAGAGCGATCGCCTGAACGGCGAGCGTCGTGAGCGCGGCGTCCTTCAGCTGGCCGAAGCACCATTCGTACGGGTACGAAACGAAGCCGACCGACTCGGGGCGAAGCACCTTGTAGGCGCCGGGAGCGGCTGCCAGAGAGATGTCGACCTCCTCGTGCGGAATGAGGAGACCCGCTCCCACGAGGGCCCGCTCCAGCCCGGATGACGAAAGCGCATCGAATTGCTCGCGAAAGGAGAGGTTGACCTGCCGGTAAAGGGTCCCCTCCCGGACGAAGAGGAAGCCGCTGGGATCTCTGAACGAGCTTGGAACGACCGACCCGATCATGAACTCCCGTCGGCGCGAGGGGCCGGCTCCGGATCACGATTGGACCGGCGCCTGAAGAAGGACCAGAGCTTCTTCCACCAGAGCTTCAGGGCGACCGCGCCGCCGAGGAAGACGCCAATGACCACCTGGAAGACGTAGCTACCCGTGCCGGCGTCGACGTAGGCGTTTGCCGATGGAAGCGCAATAAGAGAGAAGCAGACCAAGAAGACGATGACCCAAGCTGCCCTTCTGCTCACGGACCCCACCTCGCTTCTCTCGAATCGGCACATTCACAGACCGCGGAACTCCACGAGGATACCCATCCCCAACGTGTCCGCTGCATTCCGCATTTCACCTAGAGGAGATACGTACTTCTACGTAAAGGTCACGGTCCGGCCCTCGCGAACACCGCGCCGTCGGCATCCTCGTATACGAGGACCCACCCGGGGTCGTGGGGGATGATAGGGATGAGCAGAGCCTGCTCGCCGCGCTCCGCCACCACCACGCGCACGTTCCAGCGGTCGAGGATGCGCTGCCACCCTTCCCGGCCGACGGAGACATCGGCGTGCTCGCGCCAGACCGAGTCGGGGAAGAGCTCGATCCGGGAATCGATGAACACGGGATTCTCGGGGAACGCCAGCTCGAACCACGACCCCCAGACTTGGGGGTTGTAGACCGCTTCACCTGGCCGGAGTACTTGGCCGAGCGCAACGGTGATTCCGGGCGGGGCGAACGACAGGTGGCTGTCCGTTGATCGGGGCGAGTTTCCGACCAGAGACCATGGAAACAAACCCAGCGCCAGGACCACCAGACAGCCGGCGATACCGGTGTTGAGGAGGGACGGGTCTAGCTGAGGCTGTGTCCGGCGCGGATCCTCCGTGAAAAGTGTCGCCATGACGGGGGCGGCGGCCAACCCCCACCAGAGAGTGCTCCTCGTGGCAGTAAGCCCGACCGCGAAGAAGACGCCGAGCCACGCCAGCCTATGCCACGGCAGCGAAAGGCCCCGGCGGGCCAGCACTGCCCCCACGACCAGTATGGATAGGAAGAAGATCGCACCACCGGGGTCCCGGATGCTGGGCGGCTGCCATTCGCTGACGATTCGGGAGATGCGAGAGTCGGTGGAGATGCCGACGGCATAGCTCCACACCCTGAGACCCAGCGGGTTGAGCGTGGCCGCCGCGGCGGCCACGGCCGCAACCTGCAGGGTGCGGCTGGCCGCGGGCGAGCGCTCTCCCCGGTCTTCGAGCCAAGCCAGGCCAAGCAGCACGGGGCCAAGGAAGAAGCTCCCGTGCACGTTGGCCCAGACGGCAACGACGATGGGCATCGCCCAGAGCCTCCCGGGGTGATCCCGGCGCCCCCAGACCAGCCAGAGGCCAACCGCGAAGAGCGCGGCCCCGATCAGCTGAGGGCGAAGCGATAGATCGAAGACGCCAATCGCGACAGCCGCGAGCGCTAGGCAAGCGGCCCACCGGGGCGGGGAACCCGCGGCGCGGCACGCCAGGTACACGAAGATGGACACAGTCCCCACCAACAGGACGCGCGCACCGGCAAGGCCGGCCCACCCCAGGGATCTGTACACAAGCGCGAGCAGCAGCTGAGCTCCCCACTGCTGATCGAGCCAGGTCGCTCCTCTAACCGTGAAGGTGAAGCTGTCCGCTCGGATGAGGTGGTGCGTGTCCAGCATCAGATTCCCTGCACGAATCTGGTAGGCCAGGTCGATGGTGGCCAGCCTTCCCTGAAGGACGAGCGCAGGGAGCAATACCGCCACGATCGCCCATAGCTGGGGGAGCGAGAGGGCCAATCGATCGGCCCTGCGCACGTCCGCTCCGGAAGCCTCCGGGGAGGTAGCCATGGGGCCTCATGGTACGGCCGGCAAGACCCCCATCCGATGAGCGGCGGGCCGTCGGTACGTAGAAGTACGTACCAACACTCCGTGAAATGCGGAATGTGAGTTGCCTCGGGTGATCCCTAACCTCCCCACGTCGCTTCGGTCGGCTGACCGAAGGGATAGGGATTCACGGAAAGTGGAAGGGAGGTGAACAGATGCTTCTCGGACTCTACGCCCGGACCCAGACCCTGTGGTTCGACATGAAGTCCCGGATGCGCGGGGAGAACGGAGCGGTCGCCACCGAGTACGTGCTCCTTCTCGCCCTCATCGCCATCGCCATTGTGGCCGGTGCGGCCGTGCTCGCCGGCGCCATCAACGCCCGTTTTGAGGATGCAAGCAGCTGCATCGCAACGGCGCCCTCAAGCTGCTAGTAGCAGCGACAGGAGGCAGCCGCAAGCAAGGAGCGGCCTCGCCGGCCGCTCACTCCCTCGCCAGGGGAGGAGTGAGGGGCCGGCGAAGCTTTGGACCAACGGAGATACGGACGGAGTCGAAGACGTGAGGACCAAATGGAGGGACGAAGAAGGAGCGGCCGCGGTCGAGTTCGCCATCATCATGACGCTGCTCTTCACGATCCTCTTCGGCATCGTCGAGCTCGGTATCACACTCAGCAAGTACCAGTCCTTCCTGGGCGCCGCTCGGGAGGGCGCTCGCTATGCGGCCGTCCGTTGCGCCCCCGACAGCTCCACTGTGTGCGACGACACGCTCATCGCCAACCGCGTCACGCTCACTGCTGGCTACCCCATCGGCCCTGGATCGCCCACGGAGGACATCGTGTGCAGTGTTACCACTAGAGGGGAGCCGGTCACGGTCTCCTGGTCCCAGCACTTCAGGATCTCGATCCCATTTGTGCCGGACCTGAGCTTCGACAAGGACATGAAAGGGGTTTTCCGATGCGAATGAGGATGCGCGGCCTCGATCTCCAAGACGAACGGGGAGCGACAGCCGTCATCGTCATCGTGTCGCTCGTCGCCCTTATGGGGATGCTGGTGCTGAGCGTCGACCTCGGCGGCATGCTGGCGAAGCGAAGAGGGATGGTAAATGCGGCCGACGCGGCAGCGCATGCGGCGGCTGAGTCATACGCGAGGAACGAGGCAGAGGCGCTTGTCAACGACGGCCCGGCGCAGGCGCAGGCCGATCTGCTCGCCACCGCCAACATATCGAACGCCGTGCGCGACGACTACATCGTCCAGACCGGCCTCGGAGGCGTCGACTGCAACCCGGTGAGCGCCTGCGGCTCGGTAACGGTGAAGTACCATGGGGTAACCAAGCTCTTCTTCGGCCCCATCCTGGGGTTCGGACAGTCGGCGACGATCCACTCGCAGGCGACGGCCATATGGGGCCCCGCCGGCGGCGGCAACCCCACCCCCATCATGATCCGGTTCGACTGGATGACTGAAGAGTGCGAAAGACCGTTCCCTGACCCCAACCCGCCTGTCAATTGTGGCTTCTGGCTGAACGACCACGACGACAACGGGAACCCGATGTGGGCGTGGCTCAACCTCAACCCCTACCCCGCCACCTCGGCGGGGCGGCACGTGCCCATCGACTTCAACTGCCCGCACGTCG
>Ga0184632_10000807_pt1 | contig 12599 bp, 9 predicted proteins | sample PLM31_50_b1_FD_133153 | JGI IMG/M metagenome (GOLD analysis project Ga0184632, IMG submission 133153) | Groundwater sediment microbial communities from an aquifer in East River, Colorado, USA - PLM3-1_50_b1 | ecosystem: Environmental > Terrestrial > Soil > Riparian zone | place: USA: East River... | reverse complement strand
TCCTGTTCCCAGAGCAGATCGTGCAGGAAGACGCGCATGGTGTTCATGCCCATCGCTTCGGCCCAGCCCAGCTCACGATCGATCTCGTCGGGAGCGAAGGTCGCCTCCTGCCACATCTCGAGCTGGTTGATGGCGGAAGCGGGAACGTAGTTGCTTCCGACCAACCAGGGCTGTTGGGCGTACCACGCCTGCGCCTTCTGCTCCGGCCAGCGCGCGGTTTGCGCCGACACCGAGCTCGCGCACAAGCCGACGGTGATCAGCACTCCCGCCATGGAAACGGACTTGCATGTCGTCACGGTATGCCCCCTCCCGTGCATTTCGAGACTAATGGGTTGCCAACGTGATGACCGACACCGAGTGCGCCGGCAGGTCGATCGTGAAGCTCGGTCCGGCGGTGACGTCGGTGGCGGTGACCATCACCGCCTCAGGGTTGGAGAAGCTGTTGGCGGCTTCCAGTGATCTGGCGGTGAGCGTCTCGATCGTGCCGCGTGGCCGTACGAGCACGCCCGTCACCGTGAACGTCGTTCGCAGCGGCTGCCGTGGGTTGGTGTTGACGGCCTTGAGGTACAGCTGCCGTCCGTCGCTCGACCGGCTGGCCGCCACGTCGAGGTACGGGACGGCGCGCCCTTCGCGCGAGGTGTCGAAGGTTGGCCCCGTGACCTCGGCCGCCACGCGCTCGGCGCCGAGATGGTCGTTGTAGAGCCTTATGACCAGGTAGGTGGGCGTAACGAAGACGGCGTGGCGGCTGGCCTGGATGACACCACCGGACCAGCCGTTGACGAGATCGGAAACAGCGGTCATCTCCACCAGCTCTCCCGAGCGCTCGAACACATTCATCAGCCGCGCGGCATAGAGCGCCGATTCCATCGAGTGCTGGCGGGGCACGGGCAACGACGTGTTCCACTCGTTGATGGCGAGCCTGATTTTGCGGTCCGGTACCAGCTCGCGCAGCAGGGCGGCGACCTGCTGGTAGAACCGCTCGTAGAAGAGCGGCCGAGCCATGAGGTTGAGCGCGTCGCCCTGGATCTCGCGGAGCCCGTAATAGTGATGGATCGCAAGGTAGTCGATGTGCGGCCCGGCGAGCTTCAGCACCGTTCGGTTCCAGTCCATGTCGTTGTCGCCGACGGCAATGAGCTCGATGGAAGGATCGACCGCCTTCATGGCGGCCTGGTAGCGGAGGTAGTGGCGCGCGTAGGTCTCGGCGTCGGTGTGGCCACGCACCCAGTCTCCCCAGATCTCGTTGCCAAGCTCCCAGAACCGCACGCCGAAGGGCGCCGGGTGGCCCAGCGCGGCGCGCCGCGCGCCCCCGGTGGAGGTGGGCGGACCGTTGGCGTACTCGACCCAGGCCGCCGCCTCCTCGGCCGTCGCCCCTCGCCCCTCCACGTTGACCACGAGCGTGGGCGCGGCGCCGACGCTCCGGCAGAACCGGAGGTACTCGTCCGTGCCGAAGTCGCTCGGCTCCAGCTCGTTGGCCCATGACAGGTTGCTCCAGCTCGGCCGCTCATCACGAGGACCGATGCCCCAGCCCCAGTGATAGTCCTGGGCCACGTTGCCGCCGGGCCACCGGAGGAACGCCGGCCGCAGCGGCTTCACCTTCTCGAACACGTCCCGGCGGATGCCATCCACGGCGTCGCCCGGCATCAGCGATGCCTGATCGAGCCACAAACGGCCCTGCCCATCGAAGAGAACGGACAGCTTCCCAAGGGGATCGCCGCGCGAGGGAGTCAGCGCGAACGCGTACCGCCGCCAACTCTCGTCGGCGGCCACCGGCACCTCCGTCCTGGCGTACGACTGCCCGCCGGAGCGGTCCTGTTCCAGGACCACGCGCATCCGTCCCTCGAAACTCTGGTTCTTGATCCAGATCGACCCGCGGTACTCAACACCTTGGCGGATCGGGAGGCGCGCCTGGCTCAGGCCGCGGGGCCCCCAGGCGTTGCCCCGCAGGTCGAGGCCCAGCGAGTGCTCGGGGCGCTCGGGGGTGGGCGTCCGGCCGAGCGGGTAGGACACCGAGTCGTCCCAGCGGAAGTGGATGTCGCTGTCGTTGCGCTCGTCGGGCTCCCGCTCCCAGTGCCGGGGCAGACCAACGGCGTTGGCCGGCTCCTCGAAGCCCCGGTTGCGCAGCAACTCGGCGTGGAGCCCGAACTTGACCCCCTCGAACATGAACTCGACGAAGTGGCCGTACAGCGTGGGGCTGATCCGGTTCTGCACCCGGCCTGCGTCCATGCGCACCGTGGCCGTGCTCGTGGGCTGCGCGTGCAGCGTCGCGGCGACGAGCAGGCAGGCCACCCCCCCACCGCACGCTCGCCGGCGAAAGATGTTTGAGCAGCGCATGGCCCCGCCAGAGCGTCATCCAGAGCGGTGTCTTGTTTGTATTTTACGCCGTCGGGCTGACCTTAGAGTCGGTGCCACGCTTTCCCTGACGTGAACGCGCTAGAATTTCTGGCATCGCGGCTCAGAATTTCGCACGTCAGTCGTTCGTGTTCGCAAGGAGGCGGGACATGGGTCAGGACGATAGACGCAGGCAATTGCACGCAGTGGCCAGGGCCTACTTCGAGGGCCTCGCCAAGAAGAACTTCGACCTCATTCCCTACCACGACAACGTCTCTCTCCGGGCACCTCTCGCTCCCGGCGGTGTGCACAAGCCGCTGTTGGGGAGGGAGAACCTGCGCAAGACCTGGTGGGCACCCCTGCCGGGCCTCCTCAAGGAGGTGCGGGTCTTCGACACGTTTGTAAACGACTCCCTCACCCACGTCATGGGCAAGGCCGAGGTTTCGCTCGCGAACGGAGTGGTGCTTCGCGTCGCCGACCTCTTCAAGGTGGACGACGTCGGCAAGATCCTTGAGCAGGAGAACCACTTCGATCCCCGCGACATCACCAACCCGGGCTGGAACGCGGGCTGAGCCCGGCGATCGGGCCAGTCGCTCCCACGCGATCCCAATCCTCATGCGAGAGAAAGCCTACGTCTCCGGTGTTCTGCTGGGCGCCGGGCTGCTGCTCTACCTCGGCCGTGACCTCCTGACGAGATCGGCCCTCCTGACCTGGGGGTTGTCGTTCGCGGGGACCACGGCGGTGGGCATTCTCGCGATGGCGCTGTACAGGGTCCTGGCCGAGCTACGAGCCAGCCGGCACGAGCTGGCGCGCAAAGACGCGGAGCTGAACTTCGCCCTCGAAGTGCAGCAGGCCCTCTTCCCGAGACGGTTCCCGGCGAAGGGCGGCCTCGAGTTCGCGGCGGTCTGTCTCCCTGCGCGCGGAATCAGCGGGGACTACTATGACGTTCTGCCGCTCTCCGATGGACGGGTGGCCTTTGCCCTCGCCGACATCAGTGGCAAGGGGATCTCGGCCGCGATCCTGATGTCCAACCTGCACGCGGTCTTGCGGACGCTGGCCCGAACCGTTCGTATGCCCGGTCAGTTGTGTTCTCAACTGAATCGCCACCTGTACGAGGTCACCCAGCCGGCGACCAAGTTTGCCACCTTGTTCTATGGCGAGTGGAACGGGGCCGATCGTCAGCTCAGCTACGTCAACGCCGGTCATCCTCTTCCCATCCTGCTCGGATCCGGACGGGGGCGGAGGCTTGATCGGGGAGGCCCGCCTCTGGGATTGTTCCTCGACTCCGAATATCAGGTGGGCAAGGTCCCGCTTCAGCCGGGGGATACCATCGTGGTCTACTCCGACGGTGTCACGGAAGCAGAGACCCCGGAAGGAGAGTCCTTTGGAGAGGCCCGGCTCGAGACCCTCGTCGCCGCGCACTGCGAAAAGCCCTTGTCTGAGATCCCACGAGTGGTGCTTGTGGCCGCGCGCGATTGGTCGGGCAAGGAAATTGTGGACGACATGACCCTTCTGCTTGCCAGGGTCACCGCCCCCGCCAAGGAGGTCCAATGACGGCGGGCAGCTTGGGACTGCGGGATCATGTTCGCCTTCTCGCGCCCCTGTTCGCCCTGATTGCGGCGGTATGGGCGCTTCGGCTCGTGCTGGACGCTGCCGGCGCCCCGAACGGCATCGTTCGGCTCTCCAGCGTCACCGTCTCCGGCGCCGTCTCCGCCTTGCTCGCGGTTTTCTTGATGCACTTCCGGCGTCTTGGTCGCTACCCGAACGTCATCGTCGCCACGATCTTACTGGTCTTCTGGGCACAGCTCCTGATCGTATTGGCGATTGCGTTTGCCGCCGTGAGTGGTATTCAAAACGTTTTCGTCGCTCCGACGTACTCTCCTCACGGATCCGGCCCCTTGCCGCACATAGCCGGCCACCTGACCTTCGGCCTGGGCTTTGGCATTCTGGTGGGGTCGGCGATGGCCAGTTTGACCCTATGGACACTTCGAAGGCTGGTGCCGGTGGAATCGGACCGGCGAGGCTCCTTCTAGCCGCGCCCCCTCACTCTCATGCCTACTACTCGAGCTATTCAGCATATTGAACGGCGTCTCATCCAGTTTGCCTGTTGACGGGAGCCGAGACTAACCTGCCGGTGTGAAGCGGGGGGTTATTGCCTGACTACTTCCGATGCTTCGACGGACTTCCCCGGCCGCCGGGGGAACGCATGCCCAGACCCGCGAACCAGCCGTTGTGGTAGCGGCCGTACCCGGTCACTTGGCCGTCTCGCATCTGGAAGCGAAGCTCCATGGACGGATCCTCCGTATCGAGGAAAACGTCGCCTCCGGGCACGAGCCGCGAGTCGCGCGCATTGCCCAGGCCGGGATTCAAGGTGAGCGTCCCGCTCTGCGCTTCTACGCGCACCCGCCGGGAGCCGTCAACATACTGCCCGGCGTACCGCCGCAGGTCCTGCTCGAAAACCGACGCGCTCGGCGGTGACGGCTCGCCAAGACCGAAGAGCAACCGCGCGATACGCTCCTCGAGGCCGTTCGCCGTCACGGAGATGTTGCTGCGCTCTGTGTTGAGCAGGACGGCGACGGTGACGTCGTCGTCGGGGTAACGGGCGAGCACGGCCTTGTTGCTCTGCCCCCCGCCGGTGTGGCCGAGCTTGCGATGACGGCCGGTGTAGCCCAGTCGTGTCCCGTAACCGTAGTCGGCCTCCAGCCCGTCGGGCAGGCGCGCGGGACTCCGCATGGCCTGCAGCATGCCGGGGCTGATCACGCGGCCGTCCTCCAGGGCCTTCTCCCAGCGAACGAGGTCCAGCACGGTGGAGCACAGACCGCCGGCGGCGAAGAAGCGGGCTTCGGTCCAATAGGGGGTCGGCGAGACGGTCTTGCCGCCGGCCAGGTAGTCGCGTCCCCGTCCCGCCGTCGCGCTCCCGTCCTCGCAATATCCCGTTCCGGTGAGGTCGAGCGGCGCCGCGAGCTCCTCGCGCACGTACCGCGCATAGTCCCGCCCCGAAGCCTCCTCGATGACGAGGCCGAGGAGCGAGAAGTTGTAGTTGCTGTAGTCCCAATCCTCCCCCTGCGGACGCGCGGTGCCGCCCCGTCGGATCACGCTGAGCGTGGCCGCGCGCGGTGCCGGGCCGCCCCGCGTCAGGCCCGAGGTGTGATCCAGCAGATGCCGGAGGGTCAGGGCGCCGATCTTCGGTCGCGCGGCGGGAAAGAAACGGCTCAGCGGATCGTCCAGGCTCAACTTGCCCTGATCGGCGAGGCGCAGGACCGCACCCGCGGTGAAGTGCTTCGTGACCGACGCGATCGGGTACGAGGTGTCAGCCGTGGCCGCGACTCCTGCCTCCACGTCGGCGGAGCCATAACCCTTCGCGAGGACCGGTTTCCCGTGCTCGAAGACCGCGATCGACAGACCCGCGATCGGCCCGCGCTGCAGCGCCTCGGCCGCCAACGCGTCAACCGAGGCGCCGAAAGCCGAGCGGTCCGGCGACACCGGGGTGGACGGCGAGGGTGACGGGCTCTCGACGCGTCCCACTTCCGTCGCCGCCCCACGGTCGCACCCGGCGACGAGAACGGCCGCCGCCAGCGCGCCGATCGCCGTCATCCGGCCCATCAGGTTCATGCGTCCATTTTGCTCCGACGACCCACGACTCCGGGAAGGCCCTGGCGAATCACTCCTTGTCCGATAACGCGCCGATTGCGTGCCCGCTCCGCAATGGCGTCGGTCATGGCGAAGATCTGGTCGGCCTGCTCGTCCAGCAGCAGGTGGTAGTCCCGGAAATGGGGTCCACTCATGTGCCAGTGGAAGTTCTTCGTCTTCAGGTAGAGCCGGCCGGCCATGCGACTCGCCATCGCTCCCGGGCCGATGAAGCCGAGCCGCTCTCGAAGCATCATGGCTGCGCCCCTGCTTTCTGGAGGTCCGGCGGCTGGGGTGACGCTGAGGGCTGACCGCATGCGCCTCCACGATGGCCTTCGCGATGGAAAGGCCGAGGCCGTAGCCCACCTTCCCCTCGCGCTCAGCTCAGCGAGGCATTCCCTGTCGCCGGGTGAACGTGTGCAAGCGCACGTCGCAGGCACGCGTTGTCGAATAGGCCCCGGGGATCGAGCTGACGTCGCAGCTCCGCGAAGCGATCGGCCATCGGCCACACGGCGCGAACGTACTCCGGCGTGACGTTGTGCTCCTTCCCCCAGTGCGGCCGCCCTCCCAGGCCCTGCATGATCTCCTCGAACGCGGTGAAATACTCCTCAATATCCGCGCTCTCGGCCATGTAGGCACCGATGTGGCAGGTGTCGCGCCCATGGGCCGGGCTCATCCAGGCATCGTCCCCTCGGGCGAAACGGACCTCGAGAACGAAGTTCACGCGCAGCCGCCGGCGCTCGAACAGCATCCGCACCGTGTCGAGCGCTTCGGGTGCCTGTTCGAGCGCGATGGCGTACTCCATCTCCCGGTGCACCGGCGGCATCGGGAGCGTCAACACCTGGTCGTAACGTCCGACCCGCCGCGACCGCCTGAAGTAGGCGGCGCCCACGAGCCGGTTGATTGAGAAGGTCGAGCCCGGCCAGCGACGCGTGACGTCCAGGAGAGCCGTGAACAGCAGCCGGTTCACGACCGCCTCGTCGAACCGCCGCCAGATCGCGCTCGCGGTGATCGGCTCGTCGGTGCGCTGGCAGCGGTACACCTGCGCGAACGGCAGCATGGGCAGCCAGAAGATCTTCACGTACTCCGCGGCGCGGGCCAGCGCCTCCAGGTCGCGGACCAAGCGCTCGCGCAACATCGGCTCGATGCTCACCCGCTGTGTCTGTTCCGCGAGACAGAACAGCGGCTCACACTGCAACGTCACCTCGGTGATGACGCCGAGGGCGCCGAGGCCCACGCGCGCTGCCGACAGCCGTTCGTCCGACTCGTCGAGCGCGAGCACTGCGCCCTCCGCGGTCACCAGGCGCAGCGCGCGCACCAGACCCGCGAGGTTGCGATGTTGCAGGCTCGAGCCGTGCGTGCCGGTGGAGATCGCGCCGGCGAGGCTCTGCGTGGCGATGGAACCGAGGATGGAAAGCGCGAGGCCCCGTGAAGCAAGAACCGCGACCAGCTCGTGGAGCCGGATGCCGCTTTGCACCGTCACGCGCAGCTGCGTGGGGTCCACGCCAACAACGGACCGCATCCGGTCGAGGCTCACGAGCACGCCGTCGGTCATGGCGACGTCGCTCATGGAGTGCCCGGCGCCCATGACCTTGACCCGGCGTCCCTCCCCCGCCGCCCGAGAAAACAGCTCGGCGAGTTCCGGCTCGGATCCGGGCGCCGCGCGCTGCGCCGGCGTGCAGGTAAACCGCCGCGACCAGCACGTGAAGGATTTCTCCACCCCGCTAGCGTACCTCCTTCCTCTTCCGCCGCCATCGCGAACCGAGCAGCGCTTCCTCCACGATCGTCTGACGCGGGAATAGAAGCGAGTCGCCGGTGTCCGGAGATGGGATCCTCCCGTCCCACGCCCGGACAGGACGCAGAGATGAATCGTCGTCGCATTCCGCAAGGCCGTGATTCGCAACGGCGGGCCAGTGGCATGACGATTGCTGCGGCACTTGCCAGTCGTTAGATGTGTGGCGCATATATGTACGGCACATCTAACCGACGTGGCCAGGTGAAGGCATCCATGGGTATGGATCGAGACCGCCGCGAGAGGGAGCATCTGCCGCTGCGGCGCGTAGAGTTTCACATCCTGCTGAGCCTGGCTGCGGGCGAGCGACATGGCTACGGAATCATCCAGGATATCGAAGCGCGCGATGAAACGGCGGTGCCAGACGTCGGCACGATGTACCGGGCGCTGGCGCGCATGGTGGAGGACCGGCTGATCGAGGCGGCGGCCCGCCGGCCGGCGGCGGACGCGGGCGACGAGCGTCGCAATTACTACCGCATCACGGATGCCGGCCGGCGCATGGCGAGGGCGGAGGCGCGACGGCTGGAAACCCTGATGCGTGCGGCGCGTCTCGGCGGCCTGCTCGCCAAAGCAACGAAATGAGAGGCGATCGCCTGCTGGACGTGTCGGAGCGCTGGTTCCGGCTCCTGCAGCGGCTTTATCCGGCCGACTTCCGCGACGAAATGGGCGACGCGGTGGTGGAGGCGTATCGCGACCGTGCGCGTGAGGCCCTGAACCGCGGCGGCATCATCCGGCTCGCGGCGGTGTGGGTGCGCGCGCTCGTGGACTCGTTACGCAACGGTCCCGGCGAGCGGGCGCGGCCCGCGGCATCGTGGCGGCGCCGCGGCAACTGGGGCCGCGACGTTGAGCTCGCGACGCGCCGGCTGAGGCGCGCACCGGGGTTCGTCCTGTCGACCGTGGCGACACTCGGGCTGGGTCTCGGCCTTGCCGCCGTCGTCTACACCGTCGTCCAAAGGGTCCTGATCGACCCGATGCCGTACCGCGATCCCGACGACCTGTACTACGTCTGGCGGGACTACGGCACGATCGCCGACCTCAAACGCGGCATGCTGGCCGGGACGGACGTCGTGGAGCTTCAGAAGGCCGGCGGGGTGATCGAGCAGGTCGTGGGCCTCGGGCGCCAGCTCCAGACGTTCGCGATCGGCGAGGGGGCGGAGCCCATCGAGATCCCCGTCATGTTTACGTCGCCGGGCCTGTTCGACCTGCTGGGCGTGTCGCCCGCCGGCCGCGCTTTCGCCGCCGACGAGGAGGGGCCGGGGGGTTCACCGGTCATGGTGTTGACGCACGAGCTGTGGCGTCGACTCGGCTCCGATCCCGACGTCATCGGCCGAGAGGTGCGCCTGAACAACCGACCCTACGAGGTGATCGGCGTCCTGCCTCGCGGCTTCGTGTTCGCCCGGAACGAGAGTGCCGGGCCGCCGCAGCAGGCCGATGCCTTCATTCCTTTCCGTGTCCGGCTCGACGAGGCGGACCCGCGAGACGGATCCTACGCGGGCCTCGTCCGCGCGCGGCGGGGCAGCTCGCCCGAGCAGGTGGCGGCCGCCGTCGAAGCCGTGGGCCGGGCAGTGGACGAGCGCGATTTCGACGGCCGCGGGCTGAAGCTGTACCCGGTGGGACTCAAGTCCGACCTCGTGTCCGGCATCCGGCCCGCCCTCCTGGCGCTGGCTCTCGGCGGCGTGTTCCTCGTCCTGGCCCTCCTGGTGAACCTCGCGTCGGTGTTGCTCGCGCGCACCGCCCAGCGCGAGCAGGAGCTGGCCGTCTCGCGCGCCCTGGGCGCCAGCGGGGCCGCCATCCTGCGCGCAACGCTCTTCGAGGGGGCGCTGCTCGGGACCGGAGGCGGACTCGCCGCCGCGCTCGGCGCCTTCTGGGGGACGCGGGCCCTGGTCGCTCTGGCGCCGCTCGACCTGGCGCGCCGCGAGGCGGTGGTCGTGGACGGACGCATCGCCGGCGTCGTGATCGCGGCCGGTGCGCTGGTCGGCCTTCTCGCGGCTCTCGCCCCGGCCACGTGGGCGGCGCGCGCCTCGCTGTCTTCACTCCTCTCGAGCAGCGCGGTCCGCGGCGGCGGCGGCCACGGCCGCTTGCGGCGGGGCATGGTGGTGGCCCAGGTGGCGGTGTCGCTCGTGCTGCTGGCGGCGGGCGGGCTGGTGGTCCGCAGCTTCGAGCGGCTGCTGCGCGTCGACCCCGGGTTCCGGCCGGAAGGCGTCCTCAGCTTCTGGGTTCGAATGCCGCCCGAGTTCTTTCCCAGGATCGACGACGTCCTCGCGCTCCAGGACCGGATCGAGGAGGAGCTGGCCGCGCTGCCTGGCGTCACCGGCGCCAGCGCGACGTCGGTCCTTCCGCTCTGCCCGCGGCCGCTGCCGGCGTTCGCCGCCGCGCGGACCTATCAGACGCCGGTCCGCTTTCCGGGTGCGCCGGGCAACACCGGCGATGCCGATCGGGACGCGCCGCTCGTCGATCGGATCGGAGCGCGAAACACGTACCTCGACGTGATGGGCATTCGGCTGCTGGCCGGCCGCCCCTTCGACCCCGCGCGCCGAGGCGCCGGCGAAGCCCTGATCGACAGCGCGCTGGCCAGCCAGTTCTTTCCCACGGGCAGCCCGCTCGGCGCGGAACTACGGATCGGGGACCGAGCCCTCACGATCGTGGGCGTGGTGCGGCCGGCGCGCCTGTACGACATCCATCGGGACGGGCGCCCCCAGGTCTTCGTCCGCGCGGAGGGCTTTCGGCCCCTCGCGTTCGTGCTGCGGACGGACCATGACCCTCGCGCCCTGATCCCGGACGTGCGACAGGCGATCCGTCGCATCGATCCACGCCTCGTGGCGGCCGAGATCCGGCCGATGGAGGAGCTGGTCGGCCACTCGCTGCGACGCCAGCACATCAGCGCCGTGCTGCTCTCCGCCTTCGCGCTCGGCGCGCTGCTCCTCGCTGCGATGGGCTTGTACGGCGTCGTGGCCGGCGCCGTCATGCGCCGCCGTCACGAGCTCGCCTTGAGGCTGGCCGTGGGCGCCGACCATCGTGCGCTGCTGCGACTCGTCCTCCGAGAGGGTGCGTCCCTCGTGATGGCGGGTGTGCTGATGGGCGCGCCGGGCATCTACTTCGCGGGACGCCTCATCCGCGGCGTGCTGCTGGGTGTGACGCCGCTCGATCCGCTCACGCTCACCTCGGTAGCAGTGGGCCTCGGCCTCGTCACGATGCTCGCCTGCTACGTTCCCGCCCGGCGCGTGCTGGGGATCGACCCGGCGCAGTTGCTTCGGCAGGAGTGACCCCAAATGAGACGGCTTTGCATTCATCAACGATGTCCAATCGCATTGGCGACGTTGCTGGTCGTGTCGGCAGCACGCGCCGGCCGCGCCGACGATGCGGGTGCCGCAGAATACGGGATGCTGACCTCGCTGGCCAGGCTCCTCGCGGAGCGTGGCGACCTCCGCGAGGCGGAGGCTCGGGCGTCGCGTGCGCGGAAGCTCTACGAGAGGATGAAGGGCCGGAGCATGTGGAGCTGGCCGAGGCGCTCACGCCCTGCCTCACTCTTCCCGTATGAGTCTGGATGGATCGACAGCAAGCGCTCGCAGAGCCGGAATGGCGGACGCGGCGATGCCCAGCAGCGCCATCGTGAGCACGGCCCCGCCCAAGACCACGGGATCCATCGGATTTGCCTGATACACGAGCTGCCCCAGCAACCGGCTGGCGAAGACACCCAACAGCAGCCCTGCCAACGAGCCCACCCCCAGCAGCACGATTGGCCGCCCCACCGCCGCACTCAGCACGTTCTTCGTGCGCGCGCCCAAGGCCACGCGGATGCCCAGCTCTTTCATCCGGCGGCTCACGTTGTAGGCGGCCATGCCGAAGATCCCCGTCACCGCCAGCATCGCCGCGAGCAGGCCCATGACGCCCACTGATATGGTGGCGGCCCGTGCCGGGAAGAGCGTCCCCCCGAGCGAATCGGGCCAGCTCCGCACCTTGATTTGCGCATTTGGTTCCAGGGCACTCAGGGTGCGTTCGAGCGTCGCCGCCATCTCGTTCATTGCCCGCCGTGACCGCGCCAACAAAATCACGTTGCTCGGCTCGTTCTGCGACAACGACAGATAAACCACCGGCTGGGGCGACTCCTGCATGTTGTGGTATTTGCCGTCCTCGGCCACGCCTACGACTTCGGTCAAATGGCCTCGCAAAATAAAGCGTCGTCCAATCGCCGGCGTGTCGCCCCACATCTTCCGCGCGAAGGTTTCGTTCACGATCGCCACATACGGCGTCCTGGTGGTGTCCTGCCATGAGAAATCACGTCCACGGCGCAGCCGAGTGCCGGCAGCCTCCAGGTATCCCGGCGACATTGTAAAAACGTACGGCGCCAGCACGGAGTTGTTGAGTGTGAACTCGGTCGTCCCTGGCGGGAAGACCGGAACCCCACGCAGGCCGCCGGTAAGGGGCAGTCGGTCCGCCGTGCCCACCGTCGCGACGCCGGGGATGTTCCGCACCGCTTCGATCATTGCTTTCGTTTTCTCGAGCGGCGGGTCGCCTCCCGGTTCCACCAGCCTCAGGTCCATCTCGGCCAGCATCACGCCCTGCGGCTGGAAGCCCAGCGGAGCGTGCAGCATGCGCACCATGCCGCGTACCGCGACGAGCGAAGCCGTGACCAGCAGCATGCAGATTGCAATCTGTGCGCCCAACAAGAGGTCCCGCAGGGCAAACCGGTGCAGGGGCCTTGACTCCGCCGCTCCGCCCTTCATCGCCGGCAACGGACTGCTCTGCCATACCTGCCGCGCCGGAATCATCCCGAAGAGCAGCGCGCTGACCAGGGTGAAGATCAGAGCGGCCAGATAGACGCGCGCATCGACACTGACTGCCGCCTGGCCAT
>Ga0184632_10000806_pt1 | contig 12599 bp, 12 predicted proteins | sample PLM31_50_b1_FD_133153 | JGI IMG/M metagenome (GOLD analysis project Ga0184632, IMG submission 133153) | Groundwater sediment microbial communities from an aquifer in East River, Colorado, USA - PLM3-1_50_b1 | ecosystem: Environmental > Terrestrial > Soil > Riparian zone | place: USA: East... | reverse complement strand
ACCATCACTCGGATCATGGGCCCTGGTACGGTTCCAGTCCCTCCTGCGGGTCCAAAACCCCAGAACTTATATTTGTTATCGTCGCTAAGATTACCGACCCATTCGTGAGCTTCAAGTTCAACCACGATGTTGGCAGGCGCTGTTCGTGTGATTGGAGGAGGAACATTGGGTGCGGTCGTCACTACGGCTTTGATGGTCTCCGCCGCCGACACTAATCCTGGAGTGATGGCAAGACACGGAGCAATGACCAATGCGCTGATTAATCCGGCATTACGCACGTTACGCGAAAAACTAATAGACATCGCAGTCTCCTTTGATTGTGGATTGCTCTGACGGTTTCTTCTCTCAGCTACTTGTTACGTTCCGAATGATTTCAGCCCTATCAGGGCATTCGGATTTGCCTCCTGGTTAGGGTTTGTAATCCGTGTGTTCGGCTGGTTTGTTTCCGTGCGAGAACTGGTGCTCGTACGCCATCACCTGCCAGATCTGCTCTTCCGACAGGAACTGCTTCCAGGCCTTCATCTTCGTCTTCGGAACCCCTTCCGACACGCGCCAGAACCAGAAGCTGTCCGAGAAACGGGTGGTGTTTTTCGGGTCACGAAGATCCCGCGCCCCCTTCTTCACTGGTTGACCGTCCTTGCCGTGGCAGCTGCCACAGTTGACCAGCGGGTTGGCTTCGCCGGTGTAAATCTTCGCTCCCTCCGCGATGGCCTTAGGATCCGTCCACCCTCCAGCCGGCATAAGTTTGCCGGCATAGTCGGCCGGGACCGAGGGCAAGGGTGGAGGGGCGTCCTCAGAGTATGCCATTCCTCCTGAAAGAATCAGGGCGGACACCATCAACATGACCGACATCCCAACCTTCCTCCTCGTCATTCACACCTCCTTTTCTTATGGTAATTATCGTCTCTGGACGATGTCTTGCCCCATGGGGCTCAACACGGATAACAACTTTGATTGCTCACGCTTGCCAATCCAGAACTTGTTCAGGGTCATGACCAACTCGCTGGCCAGCCCATCGAACTCGACATTGCATGACCCTGCGCTCGCTGGGTCCGGCTAGTCGGTCCTGACCCGCTAAACAAAATCAAGAGCGAGGTCGATTGTGTCACGGATGGTGGGTATCATTCGTATGACGCGCATGCTAATACCACCATCAACATAATATCCGACAGGTTGGCCAATGAAAAGAGCGATGTTTAAGGCACATAATGTCCTTCTCTTCCCCTAGTCAATGCCGCCCACAATGCCTTACGTCTACCCCATTGTCAAGACACAAAAAGCTGAAATTTAAGATAGATCGCCCCCGCCATGTCGGCTGTATTTTTCCATCCGCTTACGCGGCCTTGCAGCCTTCCGCCGATGCTCGAAACGCGAGGGCTTGGTGACGCCAGTCTTCGTCGTAGAACCGGAAGAATTTAACCTGCCCCCTGTGGTTGTACCAGCCGCAATGTGGGTCAGGCGCATTGCGGCGCGATGGTTTCCGGTGCGGGGGGCTTATTTCGTGATTTGTTTGGCTGCTTCGACAATCGATCGTGCTCCGATGCCAAAGTGGTCGACGAGTTCATCCGGCTTCCCGCTGTGTGGGATCGTGCGAACGGCGAGCTTATGCACCTTGATGCCTTCGGGCCCGACCGCGCTGAGCACAGCATCCCCGAGGCCGCCGTGCGCATAATGATCTTCAACGGTGAGGATGCGCCCCTGCGTGGCCCTGGCGCTGTCCAGCAACGTGGTGCGATCAATGGGGACGATGCTATAGAGATCGACGATCCGCACAGAGACGCCGGCGGCTTTCAATGTGTCGTACGCCTTCAGGGCTTCGAAGAGCGTGACGCCGGCTGCGACGATCGTAAGGACATCCGACGCGCTTTGGCGAATGACCTTCGATCCGCCGACCTGGAACGTTTCATCGGGCCCGTACAGAACCGGAGACTTTGGACGACCGGCCCGAATGTAGACCATCCCTTTGTGCGTAGCAGCCATTTCGACGAGCCGATACGTACAGGTCGCATCGGACGGATACAACACGGTCACGCCCGGTTGCGCAGCCATCATCGCAATATCCTCCAAGCCCATTTGCGAGGGACCGTCTTCTCCGATGCTCACGCCGACGTGTGTGCCGACAAGTTTGATGTTCGAGCCGCTGATGGCGGCCATGCGGATGAAATCATAGGCTCGCGTAAAGAACGCGGCAAACGTGGCAACGAACGGAATTTTCCCGCAGGCAGCTAGACCCGCTGCGGCCCCAAGCATGTTTTGCTCCGCGATAAAATTTTCAAAGAATCGATCGGGAAACTTCTTGCCGAACTTATCGGTATAGGTCGAGTTTTTCACGTCGGCATCCAGTCCCACAACTAGCGGATTGACCGCGCCCAGGGCCTCAAGTGCGTTGCCGAAGGCTTCGCGCGTGGCGGCAGTGTCGCCTATTTTGTAGGGCGAGGATGGGAGCGGACTAATAGACGAGGGCCCCTGAGCCGGCGTCGATGGTTTCTTAAATGAAATGGCGGTGCTGCTCGGCTTCAACTGCTTGGTCAACTCATCGATCGCCTTCTTGGTTTCCTCGCCTTTTGCGACCGGCTTCCCATGCCAGCCAAGATGGTTCTCCATGAAGGAGAGGCCCTTGCCCTTAAACGTTTTGGCGAGAAGAACCGTCGGTTTACCTTTGGTGCCGGCAGCGGTATCGAATGCCGCGAGCAGAGCTGAAAGATCGTGCCCGTCAACCACCAGCGCCTGCCAGCCAAAGCCGGCCCACCGGGAGCGATAACCCTCCATGTCGTGTTGCAGCATGGTGGGATCGCTTTGACCGAGTCGATTGACATCGACAATGGCACAGAGGTTATCCAAACCATGATGGCGCGCGACTTCAGCCGCTTCCCATACGGATCCCTCGACGGATTCTCCGTCGCCCATCAAGACGTAGGTTCTGTGATCCAGTTTGTCGACGAATTTTGCATTAAGGGCAATGCCGATGCCGACTGGAAGGCCTTGCCCCAACGAACCCGTAGCCATATCGACAAACGATAAGCGAGGGGTCGGGTGCCCTTCCAGATCTGAGGTCAAAGTGCGTAACTTCAAGAGATCACTTTTCGGGAAGAGACCTGCTTCCGCCCAGGCGGCGTAAAGCAGTGGGGCAGCATGGCCTTTTGACAACACAAACCGATCGCTATTGAGGGCTTTAGGATTTTTGGGATCGTATCGCATGACGGAGAAGAAAAGGGCTGCGACGATGTCCGCAGCGGAACAGCAGCTGGACGGATGCCCGCTTCCAGCCTCACTCGTTGCACGAACGCTCTCGATCCGGAGCTGCGTGGCCTTGTTCTGCAGTTCAGTAAGCAATTCGGGGGAGGCGGTTGAGCTAGCCATCGGAACTCCTTTCGGGATTTGGATGCCAAGGATGCTGCCGGACTCTTCTCGTCTTCTATAGATCGGTAGCAACGTGGCGGGGCTTGAGGCTAACAAAATGAAATGAGGGAGTCAATGAACCTAAAACAAGCTGTCCACCCACTTTAGCAATGTCCTCCTCCTTCCAAAGTAGGCATATCCGGTTTATGTCACGCACGCCGAGGCGGAGAAGCATGCCGCGGCGCGACCCGTTTGGGGCTGCACTGAAGGGGGAGCCCGACGTCGTTGAAACTCTTGGTGATCCTGTTCGGCGGTCTTGAAATACTCGCTGGGTTGCTGGCACTGATCAGTCCGGCACCGGTGGTATCGTTGCAGCTCGAAGTACCGGTGGTCTGGATCGCAGCAGTCCTGACGCGGCTCTTCGGCGCGGAGGTGTTCTCGCTTGAACTGGCCTGCCTGAAAGCCCGCGACGATGTCCAGAGTCTTGCCGGTCTGGCAGTGAGTATCAGGACACGTCCTACAACGTGCTGGCAGCCGTGGTTATGATCTAGACTGCAACAGGGTCGGGCCTGGGCTGCTTGTTATCGTGGGGAGCGGGGGTTGTCCATACAGTTTTCGGCGTGTTATTCTTGCCCGTCCTCGCGGGGATGAGACGATAGCCAAACGGAGCGTGGGTCGGTCGACAGGGCTCTGTGTGTGAATCAGCACCCTTCAGTACGCTTTCGTCAATCTCGGGAATTTGGTGAAAAGGAGGCATGTCGTGAAGCAGTCGATTGCAAGCACGGTCGTGTTGACGATAGTGACGCTCCTGAGTCCTCTGGTTTGGGCACAGGATGGCAAACTCCCGGCCCCGCAAATCAAAACGCGTTCCGTGGTGCCTCCTTCCGACGCGACCCACTGGTCCTACGAAGGCGAAAAGGGCCCTAAGTTCTGGGGTAAGCTCGACCCGGACTTTTCGCTCTGTGCAGACGGCCACAGCCAGTCGCCTATCGATATCGCAAAGACCTCTCCGGCGTCGCTGCCGAAACTCCGAGCGAAATTCAGTCCGTCGGAGTTGCGGATCGTGCACCACGAGCATTTAGCCGACGAGATCAACAACGGCCACACCATCCAGGTCAACTATTCGGAAGGCGATACCATGACCATTGGAGACACAAACTACGAGCTTATCCAGTTCCACTTCCATGCTCCGAGTGAGCACACCGTCCATGGCAAGCAGTACCCAATGGAGATGCATTTCGTGCACAAGTCTCCGTCAGGCGCCCTGGCGGTCGTCGGCGTGTTCATCGAGAAAGGCACACACAATGCGGCCTTCGAGCCTATCTTTTCGAACCTTCCAACTAAAAAGGGGGTGGAAGCACATTTCGAGCATGTCCAGGTAAATGTGGACGATCTCCTCCCACACAGCCACAAGAGCTACCGTTACGACGGTTCGCTGACCACCCCGCCTTGTTCGGAGGGGGTAAAGTGGATCGTGATGCAGTCGCCCATCCACCTCTCGGCGGCGCAGATCTATTGGTTCACGTCGCGCATCGAGGGAAACAATCGACCTGTGCAACCCTTACACCACCGCGTGACCGTGACCGATGCGGTTACAGAGGAGGTGATGGCGAGATGACGCGCTGCTGGACGAGGCAGATGGGGCAATGTGCCCGCGGCCGTGGTCCTTCGCGGGCCTCGGCAGGATTGAGTCTCGGTGACTTGTTGTTGTGGGGAGCGGGGATCGGGCATGCCGTGCTCGGCGCGTTGTTCGTGGCGGCACTTGTAACGTCGAGACGGTGATCGAAAAAATCGCTGCGTACCCGCCCCCTGAAGTCGCCGCCGGTGACGCGGTTGGAGATCCACTGCTGCTCGGCCAGTTTTTCCGTCGCCAGCGTCGGCCAGAAATCCCCATGGTGTTGCCTGTACGGCCGCAGCATCTGCCGCCTTCAGCCCGGACCCGCTGGATCAGCCGCCGCACCTGGCGCGTCGTGACCCCCAGCATCTCGGTGGCCTCCCGCTGTCACAGGGCCTTGCCCGTCGCTCTACGGATCACAGGCATCCGCTTTTACTCCGTCACATTCATCCGCACCGTCCTCTCTCTGACCATGCTGCCCTCTCAGTGAGGACAATGAGTCTACAAAGGAGGACATTTCTACTTTGGCGAAAGTGGACATTCTCATGTTGGGATCACAGGAATCCGTTCACCAGCCACACTCGATAGGTCTTGGCTGCCTCGGCTTCGTAACTTTGAGAACGGCTGTCGCACCGGGGTTTATGACGTCTTCTCCTGTTGCGGTGCGGCGGACCGGGAATCGGTGGGTGTGAAACAGGAAGCCCTGGTCGTCGTAGAAGTCCACCAGAATATCCGTCGACTCTCTCAGCCCGACCTGGTAATGGGTACCGAGCCAGTCCAAGCGTTTCAAGGCCTGATACTGAACGGCGATCGTGTCGGCTCCCTCTTCTCTTACCCTGTGAATGCGCAGCGCGCGATTCTGATCGAAGGAAAGAAAAGGTGTCAGTCTGGGCCCAAGATTCTACCAGGCTGCGGAAAAGCCATTTCGGCAGCCCTGATGGAGGGCCTGGCCCCACTTCATGTTCACAACTGGGTCAGGTACACTGCGATCGCCATTCAAGCACTATTAGGCATGAAAACCACGAACTACGACGCCATTATTGTTGGGGCTGGTCACAATGGACTCGTGACCGCTTGCTACCTCGCCCGGGTAGGCTGGAAAGTCCTGGTTCTGGAACGTCGTGACATCGTCGGCGGCACCTGTGTGACGGAGGAGACGTTCCCCGGCTTCAAGGTGTCCACCGCCGCCTATGTGAACAGCCTCTTCCGCAAGGAGATCATCCAGGATCTGCACCTCGAGTCATACGGGCTGAAGATTCTGGAGCGCAATCCCTCGTCGTTCACGCCCTTTCCCGATGGCCGGCATCTATTGCTCGGTCCTGATCCGACCGTGAATCATCAACAGATTGCCAAGTTTAGTCTTCGAGACGCGAACGCCTATCCAGCCTATGAAGCCATGCTCGAACGTATGGCGACGGTCCTCGAACCTCTGCTGACTATGAGCCCCCCGAATCTAGTGACACCAGGCTTGCGAGACCTCTGGACCCTCTATCGAACGGGGAAACCGTTCCAGGCACTGGGGCCGGCCATGAGCGAGGCTTTTGAGATCCTCACCGCTCCGGCACGGCAGATTCTCGATCGCTGGTTTGAATCCGAGGCACTCAAGGCCACACTCGCGACCGACGCCGTGATTGGGGCGATGGCCTCTCCCTCGACTCCCGGAACCGCGTACGTCCTCTTTCACCACGTGATGGGAGAGACGAACGGGAAACGAGGTGTCTGGGGCTATGTACAGGGCGGCATGGGTGGGATCACGCAATCGTTGGCGTCCGCTGCTCGCGACCTCAAGGTCGAGATCCGTTGTGAGGCTGAGGTGGCAAAAATCCTCGTGAGAGATGGCACCGTCCAGGGCGTCGCCCTCGCAAACAACGGAGAGGAATGTAACGCACCGGTCATCGCCAGCAATGCGGATGCGCAGGTGACATTTACCCGCTTGCTGGACTCGAAGCAGCTTCCGCCAGAATTTGCCGAATCCATCAGTCGGATCAGCTACGAAAGCGCCTCCTTGAAAATCAATGTGGCGCTAGGGGAATTGCCGAACTTTCTCGCCTGCCCCGGTCTGGAGCCAGGCCCACACCATCGCGGGACCATCCACATCAGCCCGGATCAGGACTACATTGAACGGGCGTTCGACGATGCGAAGTATGGGCAGCCATCGCAACGCCCCATTCTGGAATGCACCATTCCCTCGGTCGTCGATCCCACCGTGGCCCCACCAGGCAAACACCTCATGTCGATCTTTGTGCAGTACGCCCCCTACCAGCTGCGCGGAGGATCCACCTGGGACGACTTACGGGAGAGTTTTGCCGATCGCTGTTTTGCGCTCTTGAACGAGTACGCGCCGAACTTTCAGCGCGCCGTGCTCGCCCGACAAGTCCTGACGCCGCTCGATCTCGAACGGACGTTTAATCTGACCGGCGGAAATATTTTCCAAGGCGCGATGACGCTGAATCAGCTCTTTGCCTGCCGGCCGGTGCCGGGATTCGCCGATTATCATACCCCGATCAGCGGGCTCTACCTCTGCGGAGCGGCCGCTCATCCTGGCGGGGGAGTCATGGGCGCAGCCGGCGCGAATGCCGCGCGGGAAATTCTCCGTTCGGCTTCCCTCCGGCGTTTCTCTCCTTTGTAGCCAATTCCGCTGTCCCGCTAGTGACGGCTCGTCCAGTCGAACACGCTCAACACATTGGAAAAATCGTCAGTCCACACGCCCACGCGGAGATCCTGCCTGAGCGGCGTCCACCGTGTGTCGTCCCCTAGGCTCCCGAAGGCCTCCTTGCGACGAGCGAGCAGCACCCAATCTGACGAGGACTTGCCGGGAAATTGCTTGTCACTTTCATCATCAAATTGCTTGAGCCCTACCAGAGAGAGGTCCTTCGCCAGATTCCCCAGCACCGGCTCCAATCCCAGATACCGATTGGAAATGTGCACCGTCACGACCCCGTCGTCGGTCAGTTTGCGCAAATACATCGCCACCGCTTCACGGGTGATGAGATGGACTGGAATGGCATCTGAACTGAACGCGTCAAGGACGATGAGATCGTAGCGATGATCCGGAGCCTCTCCCAGTTTGAGTCGGGCATCCCCGAGGACAACCCGGAGATCCCCCCCCCGCTGTTGACCTGCCTCATAGTAGGTAAAGTAACGCGGGGACAGCGCGATCCGGACCACCGCCGGATCGATCTCGTAGAACGTCAGAGACTGTCCAGGTTGAATATAACTGGCAAGCGTGCCGGTTCCCAGGCCGATCACTGCAATCTGTCTCTTGGCGTAGGGACCCTGCCATGTTGCAAACGCCTGCCCGATTGGCCCTGAACGATGATAGTAGGTCAGGGGTTCGTCCCGACGACTTGGGTCTAAGCTTTGTTTGCCATGGTTCGTGGCTCCGTGCACCAGTTTGTGCCAGTTCTCCTCTTGACTCCGCTCGACTTTCAAGACGCCGAAGAACGTCCGTTCCTGGTACAGCACCACATCGTCATGAATCCCAGCAGAATAACTGGAGGCAATCAGGATGGCCCCCAGTCCGAGGCCGAGACGAAGAGGGCGCGCGACACACCCGTAACACAGCAAGAGCGGGAGCCCGCACGCCGCCAGAGCCACCAACTGTTTGGATGGAACATCGATCAGGCGACTCACCGATTCAATGCCTTGAAACAACGACGGAGACAGGCTCGCAAGAACAGGCGGTCCCTGACCGGTCGACGTCGAAAGCCACACCAATCCCAGGGTGACAAGCCCCAGGAAGAAGACCCAGCCCACATCGTGGAGTATGCCGCCGCCGGTTGTGACTCGAGTCCAACTCCATCGACTCCCCTCTGCCGCTGAACTCCCCTTCCCATAGGGCAAGACAAGACCGGCCAGCACGAGCACGAGTTGATATTCAACGATACCATTAAAGACCATCGGTGCGACGAGAGCATTGAAGGTACCACCGAGAGCGCCACCGACGGACATGAGCAGATAGAACATCGTCAGATGGGTGATCGGCGGTCGGCTGCGGGCCAGTTCCCCATGGCACACCAGAGCCACGACAAACAATGTCGCGAGATGAAGCAGGATGATGATCCAGAACCGCACCGTGACCCCGGACGGCATCAGACTCAAGACGAGCAGGAGAATCGCGAGCGGCATCGTCACGACCATGGCCCGGTGGACCACAGACGGCCATTTGGAAAACACGAGAATAAAACTGAGGAGATATAGCGCCAGCGGGATCACCCATAGGAGAGGGATCGCCGCAATATTGAGCGTGATGTAAGCCGTCGCGCCGAGCATAAGAGAAGACGGGATAAAGGCGAGCGCAACCCAGCGTAGATAGGTGAAAGAATTTGGAGGGGAAGAAACGATGGCGGTCCGTCCAACAGCGACATCACGCTGCGCCTTGACCACGACAGGGGTGGACGACTGCCACACAATCCAGCCACACACCGACACCAACATCAGCAGACATGCGTAACCCAGACTCCACATCCAGCTCTGAGAAAACCACTGTTCACTTTTCAAGGGGAAATAGGGTTCGATCATCACAGGATAGCCCAACAGCGCGAGCATGCTGCCCATGTTACTCGCCGCGTAGAGAAAATACGGATCTCTCGCTGAGGCATGTTCCAAGCTCGAGAACCACTTTTGGAGGAGAGGCGCCGTGGTCGAGAGCACAAAAAACGGGAGACCAACCGAGAGGGTTAAGAGCCCCAGCAGCCAGGGAATCGGATGAACAGGACTGAGGACCACCCAGTGAGAGGCCACGCCGATCGGTAGCAACAAGAGCGGGGCGCAGAGAAGCATGATGTGGGCCGACACTTGTTGACGGATACTGAAGCGGGTGGTAAGGGCATGCACGTACCCGTACCCGGCCAACAGCATCACCTGGAAGAACAGCATGCAGGTATTCCATACCGCAGGAGTCCCGCCTAACAGCGGGAGGACCATTTTGGCGATCATGGGCTGCACGAGGAAAAGGAGGAACGCACTCAAAAAGAGGGACATCGCAAAGAGCGTCAACACCCAGCCAGCCTCCAACACACAGTGGTATGACAACGAGAATTCACGAACCGTCCGACTAATGCTGAAGCCCCGGTGAGGATGATTCTCGAAAACTGGGTGCCTGGCCGTGCACGCATCGCGGGGACAAGATCGGGGAGCAGGCTACTGGGTGAGAAGAAAACTGTCAACGTCAGATTCTTTGCCTCACGAAACCCGTCAAGATCAAGCACACTAGTAGGAGTGCTGCCTGCTGGAGAGGGACTGTCGGCCTGTGATGCTTCGATATGGGAAACCTCCTCAAGGTTGGGTTGTGCTGCGAGAAGGGCGATCGCCTGTTGCGAGGGAGCACCCTCGTGCTACTGTTACCATGGCACGGATAGACCACAAAGGGCGGGGGACGTTAGCTCTTGAGTCCGGCTACCAAGGCTTGGATCGTCAGCGGCGAGCAACCCTCGGCCCGATTATTCACAAGCACGTACGCACTCTTTCTCTGAGCCACGACCTGCTGAACCAACGCCGTGGTGTCCTGTCTCATGCGAGGTTGTGCGGCGATGATCCGGCTGTAGGGTGCGTATCGTTCGACGGCTTTCTCATAGGCAAGTCCCAGCGGCGTGAGGAGCCGGATAATGACATGGGGGCGGTAAATGTCTGCTCGAGCAGGCGATGTTGGTCGGAGAGTGGTGGCATGGCCGTCCAATGGTTATACACATGGAAGACGTGGTGTGTGCGAAGGATGTTCAGGTAACGCGATCCAAGAATTGCGGGATTGCGGACTTCTGTTGCGCACTGTGGTCCTGGTGGCAATGTGCCGAGAAATTGGTCCAACGCGTCAAGAAAGTCGGCGGGCTCCACACCCCAGCGCTGAAACTCAAAAATGAACGGACCAAATTTCGATCCCACGCCCTTTTGTGCCGGCACTCAGACCAAGTCCCGAAATGCACCGGTATCAAGAAATCGTGGGTTAGGCTTCCCGGCTTTGGCTCCCAAGCCCGGACTATTCATGAATACCTGCTGCATCGTCCGATCCTCTCGCCTGCCGGGGTTTTTCTCGTTTGGCCTCCTCGACGGACTGCGCGTACGCCTCCGTCGGCCTTACTTGCGAGAGGCTCCGGCGGGCTTCGGTCTCGAACGCCTCGCGACGGCACTCATGAATAGTCCTGCCTCGCGGGGAAGATTCGCATAGGCTGGGATGGTGATTTCTTCTCACACTTTTGAGTAGAAGCGATAATCTTCAGGGGTAGGACGCTGAACAATCTCGCGGTCAGTGGGATCGGACCGTAAGATTGTTCGGTCATCGACCCGATAGTCACCCCACACTATTGTAGCTATTTCACTGGAATACTGATCACCATCGCCCCCATGACATCATTGATCTTGAAGTCCCGTTTGGGGCTGTCCGGATGGGAATTATGGCAGCCGATGCAAGCCTGGGTCACAGAAAGATCCGGATAGATGGCCTGGAAGTAACGGACTCCTCCTTCCTTCACAAAACCGGTATAGGGTTTAGTCGGATGAGTGAGGACAGTCTCCAGGCCTGTCTTTTCAAACTCGCTTGAGGCGACATTCCGCTTGTTGATCGGCCAGAGGCTGATCAATCGATACTGCAGGCCGATGCCTTTTCTTGCCATGACGCGGCCGGACTCCATCAGGAATTGAGCCGGGAGAGGCAGCGTATTCTTCTCTTCCCAGTTCTCCGAGGCAACGACCACCCCTTTTACCTGTAGCCGTTCAACGACGTGCCTGGTGTACACCTCACGGTCTGCTTCAATCACGGCATGCAGATAGTCCGCCACCGTTTCGATGGGCAGACTAAGAGCCGTCTCTTCCGTCGTCGCGCTGCTCGGCCCGACGCAACCAGCGCCGCCCAACCCGAACACCAGCATGAGGACTCTCCATCGCAACATGTTAGAGGATGTCATAGAAACCTCCTTGGTGTTCTCGTGGACAGAGCGGCGTCATGCGCGGCGGTTCCATGAAGGGGTGAGGTGCGTTGCGGATACGAGGCTGTACAATCGTAGCGATGAACAGGCGGTTCAGTTCGACCGTCAAACTGGAGTCGGAAATATGGTGAGGGGCGTGGGAGCAGAGACCTGCACGAGGCGAGTGAGTCAGGTGGTCGTCACGATTGCTGGAGTAGTGGAAGCAGACCACGTAGTACGAAAATACCGAAGCCATGGCCCGGTTCTCCCTGTCAGTATGGTGAAGCGTGTCCACCGGATCATACGATCAATCATCATACTCTTCGGTCTGCAATCAGTCCAATTATCTGGCTCAACGCAGATTCGTCTGGGTGATTTCTTTTCGTTTTTGAGGCAAGAAGGCGGTCAGAGTCTTGAGCCGGAGATACTCCTTATCCCGATAGCCGTAGGCGCGCCGTTGTTGCACGCACCGCCTGAACCTACCGGGACTTGCCTCGCATAGTGTGCCAATTGCTTGGCGCTGGCTGGTCGGTAGAAAGAATGCGATGGCGCTGGTGGAAAATAACGGCGCTTCGTCTACGGAGTAGTTGGCATATTCTGCTAGTATGTCCTGGTTGAATTGGATCTTCGGATAGGTTCGTTGGTAGACCAATTCCTACCAGCCTTCATAGGCCCAGTAGCTGGGCCGAGTCGAACATGGCTGAGATTCAGTGGACATGGAAGAGGATTATGAAGAATTCTTCTGT
>Ga0184632_10000803_pt1 | contig 12620 bp, 12 predicted proteins | sample PLM31_50_b1_FD_133153 | JGI IMG/M metagenome (GOLD analysis project Ga0184632, IMG submission 133153) | Groundwater sediment microbial communities from an aquifer in East River, Colorado, USA - PLM3-1_50_b1 | ecosystem: Environmental > Terrestrial > Soil > Riparian zone | place: USA: East... | reverse complement strand
TGGGCGAGGTACACCGCGCCGAGACCGTGGCGAGCGGACGCCTCCCGGGCCACGCGCTCCATCGCCGGCCCGGCCAGCTCCTCGTAGGCCTCGTACTCGAGCTTCTCGACCACCTGGCCCTGGTTCGGGCTGCGGGTGGTGCCGACGAACAGCGCGGTGCCGCCGCAGGCGGGCAGGAGCACCGACCGGAAGGCGGCGTCGAGCGAGAGCGGCGCCTCGGTCAGCACCACGGTCACCACCGGCTGGAGGTTCATGCCCGCACCGTACACCGCCCCCCCCGGCGGGGACGCCAGCCCGGGTGGAACGCTCATCTGCCGACCACCTTGCTGAGCGCCTCGAGGCTCTGGAGGTTGTGGCCGGGCAGGAACCGGTCGACGTGGGGCAGGGCCGCGGCCATGCCCCTTGCCAGCGGCTCGTAGCGGGGGCTGCCCTTCAGCGGGTTGACCCAGACCAGCTGGTGGGCCAGGCGGCCGAGCCTGGCCATCTGGGCGCCGAGCACGGCCGGGTCCCCCCGCTCGAGCCCGTCCGAGCACAGCACCACCACCGACCCGCGCAGGAACGCGTGCTGCCCGTAGCGGTCGAGCAGCTCCTTGACCGAGGCGCCGATGCGCGTGCCGCCGTCCCAGTCGACCACCCCGGCGGCCACCTCGCGCAGGGCGTCGTCGGGCTCCGAGCGGCGCAGGGCGCGGGTGACCCGGGTGAGCCGGGTGCCGAAGCAGAACACCTCCACCCGCCGGCCGGCCCGGATCGCCGCGAAGCCGAACTGCATGAGCGCGCGCGAGTAGGCCGACATCGACCCGGACACGTCGAGGACGAGCACCAGCGGCCGCGGCTTGCGCCGGCGGGCGCGCCAGGCGCGCTGGAACGGCTCGCCCTGGGTGCGCAGCGACGCCCGCAGGGTGCGGCGCTGGTCGAAGCGGCGGCCGTGCGGGGACGGCCGCCAGCGTCGGCTGTGCCTGACCGGCAGGTGCAGGGCCAGGCTGCGGATGATCGCGTTGGCCTGGGCACGCTCGGCCTCGTTCAGCTCCTCGAACGACTTGGCGCGCAGCACCTCGGCGCCGCTGGCGAGCACGCCGACCAGCGCCTCCTGCTCGCCCCCCTCCCCGTCGGCGCCGGCCCGCCAGCCGTCCTCGGCGAGCCCCTCCTCGACGGTCACCTCCAGCTCGGGCGGCAGCTCGACGTTCTGCAGCCAGCCGGCGATCACGGCCAGGGCGTCGTCGCGCTCGGCCGGGAAGTAGGCCTTGAAGGCCGCTTCGTAGGCGGGCAGCTGGCCCTTGTGGGAGACCATCGTGAGCCGGCCGGCCCAGTACAGGCCGTCGCGGTCAAACGGGGCCAACGCGGCCAACGCCCGGCAGAACGCCAGGATCCGCCCGGTGCCGACCGGCAGGCCCCTCCCCCGCAGCAGCCGCCCGAACCCCACCAGCTCCCCAAGGGCCCCGTCGGCCTGCCTGGGCGACGCCTTCACCGGACCAGCTCCCCAAGGGCCCGGTCGGCCTGCCTGGGCGACGCCTTCACGGCTCGCCGAGGACCCGGTCGAGCCGGGCGCGGACCAGCTCGAGGTCCTCGTGGTCCTTGAGCAGCGCACCCAGCGTCGGCGCCGCCGTCCCCGGCTCGAGCCGGTCGACCCCGAGGAAGGCGAGCGCCTTGGACCAGTCGATCGTCTCCGCCACCCCGGGGCGCTTGGTCACGTCCATGGCCCGCAGCCGGGCCACGGCCGCCGCCACCTGGCGGGCGAGCGCCAAGGGCACCTCCGGGGCGCGGATGCGGACGATGTCGACCTCGCGCTCGACCGACGGGTGGTCGATCCAGTGGTAGAGGCAGCGCCGCTTGAGGGCGTCGTGCAGCTCCCGGGTGCGGTTGGAGGTGATCACCACCGCCGGAGGCCGGTCTGCGGCGACCCGGCCGATCTCGGGGATGGTGACCGCGAACTCCGACAGCACCTCCAGCAGGAACGCCTCGAACTCGTCGTCGGCCCGGTCCAGCTCGTCGATCAGCAGCACGGCGCTGGCGCCGGCCCGGACCGCGGTGAGCAGCGGGCGCTCGACCAGGAACTCGGTGCCGAACAGGTCGGCGGCGCCCTCGCCGAGCTGCGCGGCGCGCACCGCGATGAGCTGCCGGGAGTAGTCCCACTCGTAGAGGGCCTGGCTGGCGTCGATCCCCTCGTAGCACTGCAGGCGCACCAGCTGCCGGCCGAGGAGCGCGGCCAGGACCTTGGCCACCTCGGTCTTGCCCACGCCGGCCTCGCCCTCGAGCAGCAGCGGCTTGTCCAGGGCCAGGGCCAGGTGGAGCGCGGTGGCCAGGCCGCGGTCGGCGAGGTAGGCGTGCTCCCGCAGGGCCGCCTCCAGCTCGCCGACCGAGCCGAACGGAAGGGCGCCCACCTTCAGGCGCCCTTCCCGTGTGGTGCGTCGGTCAGCGCGATGCCGCCTCCTCGAGCGCGCGGCGGGTCAGTACCTTGGCCAGGTGCCTACGGTACTCCGCGCTGGCCAGCGCGTCGTTGGGCGGGCTGGTCCCCTCCAGGGCCTGCTCGGCGGCGGTCGCCGGGTCGGCGCCCGAGGCCATCGCCTGCTCGACCGAGCGGGCCCGTAGCGGCGTCTCCCCCATGTTGGTCAGGGCAACGGCGGTCCGGCCCGGACCGCCGTTGCCGCGGGTGGCCACCGCGGCGACGCCCACGATCGCCCAGTCCTGGGCACGCGGGCTGAACTTCTGGTACGACCAGCCCGCGCCCGCGAGCTTGGGCACGCGGATCTCGGTGAGGAGGTCCTGCGGGCCGAGGTCGCTCTCGAAGATGCTCTTGAAGAAGTCGCCCGCGGCCACCGTGCGGTCGCCGCTCGGCCCGTGCACCACCAGCGCGGCGTCGAGCGCGAGCAGCACCGTCGGGAGGTCGGAGGCGGGGTCGGCGTGGGCCACCGACCCACCGACGGTGCCCCGGTGGCGGACCTGCGGGTCGCCGATCTCGCCGGCGGTGTGGCCGAGGATCGGGCAGTGCCGCTCGACCAGCTCGTTGAAGTGGACGTCCTCGTGGGTGGTGAGGGCGCCGATGGCGAGCTGGTCGCCGTCCTCGCGGACGTAGGACAGGTCCCGCAGCCGGCCGATGTCGACCAGCACCGACGGCGCGGCCAGCCGCAGCCGCATCAGCGGCAGCAGCGAGTGCCCGCCGGCCAGCAGCTTGGCGTCCTCGCCGTGCTGGCCGAGCAGCGCGACCGCGTGGTCGGCCGACTCGGCCACCTCGTAGTCGAACGGGGCCGGGATCACCGGGCACCTCCTTCGCTGGGCGTGCCGCCCTGGGCGTCCTGGATCGCCCGCCAGACACGCTCGGCGCTGGCGGGCAGGTCGATGAACTCCACCCCAACTGCCGAGACGGCGTCGGCCACCGCGTTGAGCACCGCCGGCGGGGCGGCGATCGTGCCCGCCTCACCGATGCCCTTGACCCCCATCGGGTTGGTGGTGGACGGGGTCTCGACCCGGTCGAGCTGGAAGCCTGGCACCTCGGCCGCTGACGGGACGCGGTAGGTGGCCATGTTGCCGGTCAGCAGGGTGCCGTTCTCGTCGTAGAGCGCCTCCTCGTAGAGGGCCTCGGCGATGCCCTGGGCGACCCCGCCGTGGATCTGCCCCTCGACGATCAGCGGGTTCACCACGGTGCCGCAGTCGTCGACCGCCACGTACTTCCGGATCCGGGTGAGGCCGGTGTCGGTGTCGACCTCGACCACGCAGATGTGCGCGCCGGACGGGAAGGTGAAGTTGGGCGGGTCGTAGACCGCGCTGGCGAACAGACCGGGCTCGACGTCGGCCGGGAGGTTGTGGGCGGTCCAGGCCGAGAAGGCGACCTCCGGGATCGTCTTGGCCTTGTCGGGCGCCCCGGCGACCTGGAACTTGCCGTTCTTCCACTCGAGGTCGTCCTCGGCCACCTCGAGCTCGTGCGCGGCGATCTTGCGCGCCTTGGCGCGGATCTTCTCGGCCGCGTTGTACAGGGCGGTGCCGCCGACCGAGAGGCTGCGGCTGCCGTAGGTGTCCATGCCGATGGGCGACACGGCGGTGTCGCCGTGGAGCACCTCGACGTCGTCGGGGCTGACCCCGAGCGCGTCGGCGGCAATCTGCGACCAGGTGGTGACGTGGCCCTGGCCGTGCGGGGAGCTGCCGGTCACGACGGTGACCTTGCCGGTCGGGTGGCAGCGGATGGTGGCGGCGTCCCAGCCGCCGGCGCCGTACTTCAGCGCGGCCAGGGTCTGCGACGGTGCCAGCCCGCACATCTCGATGTAGGTCGAGATGCCGATGCCGAGCAGCTTGCCGTCCGGGTTGCCCTGCTGGCGGCGCCGCGCCTGCTCGGCCCGCAGCTCGTCGTAGCCGACCAGCTGCTTGGCCTTGTCCAGCGAGGCGTGGTAGTTGCCCGAGTCGAACTGCAGGCCGGTCACGACCTCCCTGGGCTGGTCGAACGGCGCGATGAAGTTCAGCTCGCGGAGCTCGGCGGGGTCCTTGCCGACCCGCTTGGCCAGGCTGTCCATGATCCGCTCGATCGCGTAGGTCGCCTCGGGCCGCCCGGCGCCGCGGTAGGCGTCGGTGGGGGTCTTGTTGGTGAACACGCCCGTGCAGGTGAAGCTGTAGGCCTGGCAGTCGTACACGCCGCTGTAGAGGAACGCGCCCAGCAGCGGGATGCCCGGGGTGACGAGCTGCAGGTAGGCGCCGAAGTCGGCGAGCAGGCTGACGCGCACCCCGAGGAGCTTGCCCTCCTCGGTGGCGGCGACCTCCATGTCCTGGATGACGTCACGCCCGTGGATGGTTGCCAGGTAGCCCTCGGAGCGCTCCTCCACCCACTTCACTGGCAGGCCGAGCTTGCGCGCGACCGCCAGCGCGGTGGCCTCCTCGGCGTAGACGTTGAGCTTGGAGCCGAAGCCGCCGCCGACCTCGGGCGCGATCACCCGGATCTTGGTCTCCGGGATGTTCAGGGTCAGCCCGAGCAGCAGCTTGAGGATGTGGGGGATCTGGGTCGCCGACCAGACCGTGTACTCGCCCATGGCCGCGTTCGGCTGGACGACCACGCCGCGGGGCTCGATGGCGTTGGGGATCAGGCGCGGGTGGTAGTAGCGCTCCTTGACGACCACCGGGGCCTCGGAGAAGACCTTGTCGACCTCGCCGCTGGCGAGCTTCCAGACGTAGGCCTCGTTGTCCCCGAAGCTGTCGTGGATGACCGGCGCCCCCTCCTTCAGCGCCTCCTCCATGTCGGTGACGACCGGGAGCTCCTCGTAGTCGACGTCGATCGCCTCGAGCGCGTCCTTGGCGTGGGCGCGGCTGTCGGCGACCACCACGGCCACGGCGTCGCCCTGGTAGCGCACCCGGTCCTTGGCCAGCGGCCAGTGGTCCGGCAGGCGGGCGTCACGGGTCGGCTCCTCGGGCAGGACGCGGTTGGCGATCGGCCAGGCGCAGGGCAGGCCGGCGGCCCACTCGCCGGCCAGCTCCTCGCCGGTGAACACCGCCACCACGCCCGGCATCTGCTTGGCGGCCGAGGTGTCGATGCGGGTGATGCGCGCGTGCGCCACCGGGCTGCGGGCGAACGCGAGCCAGGCCATCCCCGGTAGCGTGATGTCGTCGACGTAGCGCCCCTCGCCGGTCAGCAGCTCGGGGTCCTCCTTGCGGAGCAGGCCCTGGCCCATGTAGCGCTGGGCCGCCTCCGGCTCGACTGTCTGGGTCATGCCGAACCCCCCTGCGTGCCCGCGGCCGCCGGCGAGCGCATGGTCTTGGCAGCGTCCTGGATCGACTTGACGATGTTCTGGTAGCCGGTGCAGCGGCAGAGGTTGCCCTCGAGCCCGAGGCGGACCTCCTCCTCGCTCATGCCGGCGCCGCTCTCGATCAGGCTGAGGCCGGCCATGATCATGCCGGGGGTGCAGTAGCCGCACTGCAGGCCGTGGTTGGCGCGGAACGCCTCCTGCAGGGGATGGAGCTGGCCGTTGCTGGCGAGGCCCTCGATCGTGGTGATCTCGGTGCCGTCGGCCTGGACGGCGAGCATGGTGCACGACTTCACCGACTTGCCGTCCACCAGGATGGTGCAGGCGCCACAGGACGACGTGTCGCAGCCCACGTTCGTCCCGGTGAGCCCGAGCGTCTCTCGAAGGAAATAGACCAGGAGCTGTCGAGGCTCGACCTCGGCCTCGCGCTGGACCCCGTTCACCGTCAGAGCGATGCGCCTCAAGGGCCACCTCCGTCCCCTCGGCCGCACGCGGACGCCTCGATGCCGGGGCATCCGCCCCGGTCTGCGCTCCCCGCTCGAGCCGATGTTGGCCGCCAATGGTCGGACGAAGGCACAATAGATCGTTCTCTAGCGAAAGCAAAGCGTTCAGATCCGCTCCACGGTCCCATAAGCTGGGCAGTCGCCAGCGTCTCGCCCATCAGCGGAGGTGTCCCATGCGGGACGTGCTCGATGCGATCGACCGGTGGCGGGCCGACGGCCACCGGGTCGCGCTCGCCACCGTCACCAAGGTCAAGGGGTCGGCGCCCCGCCCGCCAGGCGCCAAGATGGCGGTGAGCGACGACGGCCGCTGGGTGGGCAGCGTCTCCGGCGGGTGCGTCGAGGGCGCCGTGCTCGAGGAGGCGGGCCGGGTGCTCGCCGGCGAGCCGGCGCGGCTGGTCACCTTCGGCATCACCGACGAGATGGTGTGGGACGTCGGCCTGGCCTGCGGCGGCGTCATCGACGTCTTCATCGAGCCGGTGCCCTAGCACCGTGGGCCAGGTCACCTTCGAGGCGGTCCGCGACCTCGTGCGCGCCGACCGGCGCGGCGCGCTGGTCACCGTCGTCGCCGGCGAGGGGCTCGGCGCGAAGCTGCTCGTCACCCCGGAGGCGGTCGAGGGCACCCTGGGGGACGAGCGGCTCGACGCCGAGGCGGCCGTGCTCGCCCGCGAGCTGCTCCCCGGGGAGGAGGCGGCCGTCCGCGAGGTCGCCGGGCGGGAGCTGTTCTTCGACGTCTACGCGCCCCAGCCCCGCCTGCTGATCGTCGGGGCGGTCGACTTCGCCGCCGCGCTCGCCCGCGCCGCCCACGAGGCCGGCTACCAGGTCACCGTGGTCGACGCCAGGGAGCGGTTCGCCACCCGCGAGCGGATCCCCGACGCCGACCAGGTCGTGGTCGCCTGGCCCCACGAGCACCTGGCCGCCAACCCGCCCGACGACGCCACCTACGCCGCCGTGCTCACCCACGAGCCGCGCTTCGACGACCCGACCCTGCACGCCCTGCTGGCCAGCCCGGTGGCCTACATCGGCGCGATGGGCAGCCGCCGGGCCCACGCCGAGCGGCTGGACCGGCTGCGTGCGGAAGGGTACGGCGACGCCGACATCGCCCGCATCTCCGGGCCGATCGGGCTCGACATCGGCGCCAAGACCCCCGAGGAGACGGCCGTGTCGATCCTCGCCGAGGTGATCGCGGTGCGGCACGGCCGTTCGGGCGGCCAGCTGTCGCGGCGCGAGGACACCGTCCACTCCTTGAGGGAACGGGGCCTGGTGTAGCGGTGGACGCCTCGCGTCCATCGGCTGGCCGCACCCTCGGCCTGGTGCTCGCGGCGGGGCGGTCGGCCCGGATGGGCCGGCCCAAGCAGCTCGCCGAGCTGGGCGGGCGCCCGCTGCTCGAGCACGCCCTGGCGGCCATGTCGGCCGCGCCCGTCGACGACGTGGTGGTCGCCCTCGGCGCCTACGCCGACGAGGTCCTGGCAGCCGTCGACCTGCACCGGGCCCGGCCGCTCGAGGTGCAGGGCTGGGCCGAGGGCATGGGCCGCGTCCTGGCCCGGGCCGTGGCCATGGCCACGTCGCCTGAAGCGCGCAAGGCCGGCGGGTACGGCGCGGTCGTGGTCGCCCTGGGCGACCAGCCGCTGGTCACCGCGGAGGTCGTCGCCCGCCTGGTCGACGCCTGGGCGCACGGCGCCGGCCCGGTTGTCACCGCCACCTACCGGGGCCGTCCCGGCCACCCCAAGCTCTTCGACCGGGCCGTCCTGCCCCACCTTCACGAGCTGGCCGGCGACGCGGGCGCCCGCGAGCTTCTCGCCAGCCATCCCGACTGGGTCGTCGGGGTCGAGGCCGCCGCGCTCGGCAGCGACCTCGACGTCGACGACGAGCCCGGCCTGGCCCGCGCCGCGGCGCTGCTGGCCGCCCTCGGCGGAGCGGCACTACCATCCCCCACCCCCGCAGGCAGAGGAGCACAGCCATGAGGATCGAGCAGACGGTCGAGGTCGACGCCCCCCTCGACCGGGTGTGGGCACTCGTCAACGACGTGCCCCGGGTCGCGCCGTGCATGCCGGGCGCCGCGCTCACCAAGGTCGTGGACGAGAAGACCTACGAGGGCACGGTCCGGGTGAAGCTCGGGCCGATCTCCATGTCCTACAAGGGCACCGTGGTCCTCGAGCAGGTCGACGAGGCCGGCCGCAACGCCCAGCTCTCGGCCAGCGGCAAGGACGTCCGCGGCGGGGGCACGGCCAGGGCCAAGGTCGACACCCGGCTCGAGGCGGTCTCCGACACGCGCACCCGCATGCTGGTGGTGAGCGACGTCCAGCTCACCGGCAAGGTGGCCTCGTTCGGCCGGGGCGCGATCTCCGACGTCTCCACCAAGCTGTTCGGCCAGTTCGCCGACTGCCTGCGCGAGACCCTGGAAGCCGAGACAAGGGCGGCCGCCGCCCCCGCCGCGGCCGAGCCAGCCCCGGCCGAACCGGTCGCCGCCGAGGCGACGCCGGCCGCGGCCGCCCCACGTCCCACCGTCTCGCCGCCGGCCGCGCCGGTCAGCCCGGCCCCCGCTCCGGAGGCGCGGCCGCTCGAGGTGGGCGGCCTGGTCGGCACGGTCGTGAGCGGCCGCCTCAAGGCGTTCTGGGCCGCGCTGGTCGGCTTCGTCCGGAGGCTCTTCGGCAGGCGCTAGCGCCCACCACGCCCGGGCGGGCACCGCGTCGAACCCGTGAGACGGTCAATCCTGCTGACCGTGTCGCCCCCCTTGTGCAATCGGTTCACGTAGGCAAGCATTCTGCTTAGTCCGTGCGTAGTCCGGCGACGCTGCCGTCGAGATGGCGGCGGAGGAGGTCGCATGCTCCCTCCCCGGTTCGACTACCTCGCGCCTCGGAGTCTCGACGAGGCGCTCGAGTTCCTGGACGAGCACGGCGACGACGCCAAGGTGCTCGCCGGAGGCCAGAGCCTGATCCCGGTGCTGAAGCTCCGCTTCGCCGCGCCCGAGTGGCTGGTGGACATCAACCGCCTCCCGGGCCTGGACCAGCTCACGGAGGAGGGCGGCCACCTGCGCGTGGGCGCGCTGGTCCGCCACCGCGACGCCGAGCGCTCGCAGCTCCTGCGCGAGCGCTACCCGACCATGGCGGAGGCTGCCCCGCAGGTCTCCGACCCGCTGGTCCGCAACCTGGGGACCGTGTGCGGCTCCCTAGCCCATGCCGACCCCTCGGGCGACTGGGGCGCGGTCATGCTCGCCATGGACGCCGACCTGGTCGCCAGGTCGAGGTCGGGGTCGCGCACGGTGGCGGCCCGCGACTTCTTCGACGGGCCGTTCACGACCGCCCTGCGCCCGGACGAGCTGCTCGTGGAGGCGCGGGTCCTGGCCCGGCCGCGGACCGGCGGCTGCTACCTGAAGCTGGAGCGCAAGGTCGGCGACTTCGCCACCGCGGCGGTCGCCATCCGGGTCACCATGTCGGACGGGCGCATCGGCGAGGCGGGCATCGGCCTGACCGCGGTCGGTCCGAACAACCTGAAGGCGACCGAGGCGGAGGCGGCGCTGGCCGGCGCCGAGCCGTCCGACGAGGCGTTCCGCGAGGCGGCCGAGCTGGCCGCCCGGGCCGCATCGCCCAGCGCCGACATGCGCGGGTCGGTCGAGTACAAGCGCAACGTCGTGCGTGTGTTCACCGAGCGTGGCCTACGACGGTCCGTGGCCATGGCGAGCGCCGACGGAGGTGCGTAGATGCAGGTCACCGTCAACGTGAACGGCACAGGCAGCACGGTGGACGTGGAGCCGCGGCTGCTGCTGGTCCACCTCCTCCGCGAGCGTCTCGGGCTCACCGGCACCCACATCGGCTGCGACACCACCTCCTGCGGCGCGTGCACCGTCCTGGTCGACGGGGTGGCGATCAAGTCCTGCACCTACCTGGCCGTCCAGGCCGACGGGCGCAGCGTGCGGACCGTGGAGGGGCTCGTCGAGGGTGGCAAGCCGAGCCCACTGCAGGACGCGTTCAAGGAGCATCACGGCCTGCAGTGCGGCTTCTGCACCCCCGGGATGATGCTGACCGCCGAGGCGCTGCTGGCCGACAACCCCGACCCCAGCGAGGAGGAGGTCCGCTGGGCACTGTCGGGCAACCTGTGCCGCTGCACCGGCTACGTGAACATCGTCCGGGCGGTGCAGGCCGCCGGTACGGCCATCCGCTCGGCGGCGGTGGCCGCAGCGCCCGAGTCGAAGGCGGCCGAGCCCGAGCCGGCCGACGCCCCCGTCATGGCGGGAGGTTCCCAGTGACCGACACCGACGCCAGCACCGGCACGACCATCCGCGGCCTGGGCCACTCCGTGCGGCGCAAGGAGGACGACCGCCTCGTCCGTGGGCGGGGCACCTTCGTCGACGACGTCAAGCTGCCCGGCATGCTCCACATGGCGCTGCTGCGCAGCCCGCTCGCCCACGCCAGGATCACCCGGATCGACGTGGAGGCGGCCAAGGCGCACCCGGGGGTGGTCGCGGTCGTCACCGGCCGCGACCTCGACGCGCACGGCCTGGCCTGGATGCCGACCCTGTCGGCCGACACCCAGGCGGTGCTCGCGCTCGACAAGGTCGTGTTCCAGGGTCAGGAGGTCGCCGCCGTGGTGGCCGAGGACCCCTACGTCGCCGCGGACGCCCTGGAGCTGATCGACGTCGACTACGACCCGCTGCCGGCCGTGGTCGACCCGAGGCGGGCGCTGGCTGACGACGCCCCCCTGATCCGGGAGGACAAGCAGGGCCAGACCGGCAACCACATCTTCCACTGGGAGAAGGGCGACAAGGAGGCCACCGACCGCGCCTTCGCCGAGGCCGCCAGGGTCGTCAGCCTCGACACCTTCTACCCCCGCTGCCACCCGGCGCCGCTGGAGACGTGCGGCTGCGTCGCCGACGTCGACCCGGCCACCGGGAAGTGCACGATCTGGCTCACCTCCCAGGCGCCCCACGCCCACCGCACGCTGTTCGCGCTGGTGGCCGGGCTGCCCGAGCAGAACATCCGGATCATCTCGCCCGACCTCGGGGGCGGGTTCGGCAACAAGGTCCCCATCTACCCCGGCTACGTCGTCGCCACGGTCGCCTCGCTGCTCATCGGCAAGCCGGTGAAGTGGATCGAGGACCGCACCGAGAACCTCATCTCGACCGGGTTCGCCCGCGACTACCACATGCGCGGGGAGATGGCGCTGTCGGCCGACGGCAAGATCACCGCGCTCCGCTCCCAGGTGATCGCCGACCACGGCGCGTTCAACGCCGCCGCCCAGCCGTCGAAGTTCCCGGCCGGCCTGTTCCACATCTTCACCGGGGCCTACGACGTGCCCGCCGCCCACTGCGAGGTCGACGGCGTCTACACCAACAAGGCGCCAGGCGGCATCGCCTACCGCTGCTCGTTCCGGGTGACCGAGGCGTCCTACCTGATCGAGCGCCTGGTGCAGAACGCCGCCGTCGAGCTGGAGATGGACCCGGCCGAGCTGCGGCGGCGCAACTTCATCCAGCCCGAGCAGTTCCCCTACCGCTCGGCGGTCGGCTGGGAGTACGACTCCGGCGACTACCCGAAGGCGCTCGACCTGGCCCTCGAGAAGCTCGGCTACGCCGACCTGCGGGCCGAGCAGAAGGAGAAGTGGGCCAGGGGCGAGCTGATGGGCATCGGCATCGCCAGCTTCACCGAGGTGGTCGGCGCCGGCCACGGCGCCGACTTCGACATCGCCGGGCTGCGCATGTTCGACTCGGCCGAGCTGCGCGTCCACCCGACCGGCAAGGCGATCCTGAAGATCGGGGTGCAGACCCAGGGCCAGGGCCACGAGACCACCTTCGCCCAGATCGTCGCCGGCGAGCTCGGCATCCCGCCCGAGGACGTCGCCGTCATGCACGGCGACACCGACAACACCCCCTACGGGCTCGGCACGTACGCGTCCCGCTCGACCCCGGTGGGCGGGGCGGCCACGGCGATGGTCGCCCGCAAGCTGCGTGACAAGGCGACCAAGATCGCCGCCCACCTGCTCGAGGCCGCTGAGGAGGACGTCGAGTACCACGAGGGCCGCTTCTCGGTCAGGGGCGCGCCCGACCAGTCCAAGACCATCCAGGACGTCGCCTTCGCGGCCTACACCAACCTGCCCGCGGGCATGGAGGCCGGCCTCGAGGGGGTCACCTACTACGACCCCCCGAACATGACCTTCCCGTTCGGGACCTAAAGCGCGGTGGTTGACATCGACAAGGGCACCGGGACGCGGAATGACGGGCGGGTGGACGCGGTGGCAGACTGCGGCCTGCGGCTCATCGCGATGACCGTCGAGGGCCAGCTCCACAGCGGGCTGGCCGAGGGCTTCGCGATCGCAGCCATGCAGCTCATCACCTTCGACGAGGAGGGCAACTGCATCGGCCAGAACTTCACCGACTACCTGCTGCCGACCTCCTGGGAGACCCCGGGCT
>Ga0184632_10000802_pt1 | contig 12623 bp, 8 predicted proteins | sample PLM31_50_b1_FD_133153 | JGI IMG/M metagenome (GOLD analysis project Ga0184632, IMG submission 133153) | Groundwater sediment microbial communities from an aquifer in East River, Colorado, USA - PLM3-1_50_b1 | ecosystem: Environmental > Terrestrial > Soil > Riparian zone | place: USA: East River... | reverse complement strand
AGGGAAGGCGGCTGAGCGTTTCGAATACCGCTCGAATGAGCAAGAGTGCCTCACCTCTTGCTTGCCAACGGGGAGTGCTCCCAGGGGGTGCCGACGATGGACAGGACCACCGCTCCTCCGCCCGGCAAGGCCGGCTACCAGCTTGGCGTCAGTCGTCCCCCACTCGAGGTCGCCGACCTCCCCACGCCCGAGGAGGTGTTCGGCGTCTCGCATCTGGGGACCAAGGAGATCATCCGACTGGTCCTCGGCCCGAGCCTGATCGCGCTCGGCATCTCCATCGGCAGTGGCGAGTGGCTGCTCGGACCGCTGAACGTGGGCAGCCTCGGCTTCGTGGGCATCGGATGGATCATCACCATCTCGGCGCTGCTGCAGACCTTCTACAACGTCGAGTTCTCCCGCTACGTCATCGCCACCGGCGAGGTCCCCATCGTCGGCTTCGGGAGGGTCCCGCCCGGGGCCCTGGTCTGGATACCGTTCTCGCTGATCACCTTGTTCTTCGCGTTCATCTGGGGGGGTTGGGCGAAGGCTGCCGCACAGGGGTTGTTCGCCCTGCTGAACGGGCGCATCCCCGGTGACGCCGACAGCGGCGCCGTGGAGATCTTCGCCATCCTGCTGCTGCTCGTGGTGTTCGCGATCACCGTCCTGTCGCGGAAGATCACCCGCGGCCTCGAGCTGACGAACCTGATGTTCATCGTCATCCAGCTGGTGTTCCTGCTGATCATCGATCTCTTCGTGGTGCCAGCGAGCGTCTGGTGGGACGGGTTGCGCGGCCTGCTCACCCCCGCCCTCCCGCCGGCGGGAAGCGACGCGACGCTCATCGGCGGGCTGGCCGGGTTCACCGCGCTGGCGTCGGGGTTGAACTGGTACGTGATGAACCACTACCGCGACAAGGGCTACGGCATGGGTCACCGGGTCGGCTTCATCGCCGGCCTGCGCGGCGAGCCGCAGGAGGTGCGGTCGAGCGGGGTGACCTTCCCCGACGACGAGCGGAACACCGCGTTGTGGAAGCGATGGATGGGCTTCCTGAAGCTTGACATGTGGGTGGTCTTCTTCGGCGGCGCCATGATCGGGATGTTCCTGCCCATCATCCTCATGCGGCAGATGGTGCTGCTCAGCGGCCAGAAGCCGACCAGGCGAACGTGCCCACCTTCGTCGCGAGCATCCTCGGCCAGGAGTACGGCCGGTGGATGTTCTACATCGCGCTGTTCGTCGGGTTCCTGATCCTGTTCGACACCCAGCTCGGGATCTTCGAGGCGCTGGTCCGCAACATGACCGACGCGGTCAACATGAGCCCCAGGTTCCAGGAGCTGGTGGGCGGCGACCCGCGCCGCTTCTACTACCCGTTCATGCTGGTCCTCATCGTGGTCATCGCCGTGGTGCTGCACTTCTTCCAGCCAGCGCGGCTGGTGCTCATCTCGGCGAACATGTCGAACTTCGGGGCGCTGGTGTTCCCGTTCGCGCTGATGTACCTGAACAGCAAGCTCCCGCGCCCGGCGAAGCCACCCTGGTGGGCCTATGTCCTGCTGGTGCTCAACTTCCTGTTCTTTGGGTTCTTCTTCATCAACTTCGTGTTCAAGGAGCTCACCGGCGACGCCCTCGTCCAGTTCTAGCCAACCCCGTCCCTGACCGTCCGGGCGGCGGCCACCATGTTCCGTAGCGCGGCGACGATCTCGTCATAGCCTCGGGTCTTCAGGCCGCAGTCCGGGTTCACCCACAGCCGGGCGGGGCCCAGGGCCGCGAGCGCCTCGCCGAGCAGCTCGGCCATCTCGGCGACCGTCGGCACCCGGGGCGAGTGGATGTCGTAGACGCCGAGCCCGACCTCCCGCTCGTAGCCGACCTGGCTCAGGTCGTCGACGAGCTCCATCCGCGAGCGGGCGGCCTCGATCGAGGTCACGTCGGCGTCCAGCCCGTCGATCGCGTCCAGGATCTCCCCGAACTCCGAGTAGCACATGTGGGTGTGGATCTGGGTCTCGTCCCGGGCCCCGGCGGTGGCCAGCCGGAACGCCTCGACCGCCCAGGCCAGGTAGGCGGGCCGTTCGGCCCGGCGCAGCGGGAGGCCCTCGCGGAGGGCTGGCTCGTCGACCTGGATGACGCCGATCCCGGCCTGTTCCAGCTCGGCCACCTCGTCCCGGACGGCGAGGGCGAGCTGCCGGGCCGTGACGCCGGCCGGCTGGTCGTCGCGGGGGAACGACCACTTCAGCATGGTGGCCGGGCCGGTCAGCATGCCCTTGACCGGCCGTGCGGTGAGCGACTGGGCATAGGCCGACCAGGCCACCGTCATCTGGGCGGGTCGGGACACGTCGCCGAACACGACCGGTGGGCGCACGTAGCGGGTCCCATACGACTGCACCCAGCCGTGCTCGGTGACCGCCACCCCGGCGAGCTGCTCGCCGAAGTACTGCACCATGTCGTTGCGCTCCGGCTCGCCGTGGACCAGCACGTCCAGGCCGAGGTCCTCCTGGAGCCGCACCACCCGGGCGATCTCCTCCCGCATGCGGGCCTGGTAGGCGGCCTGGTCGAGCTCGCCGCGGCGGGCGGCCGCCCGGGCCGCCCGCACCTCCCCGGTCTGCGGGAACGAGCCGATCGTGGTGGTGGGCAGCAGCGGCAGGTCGAGCCGGGCGCGCTGGGCCTTGACCCGCACCTGGTAGGGGCTGGCCCGGCGGGCGTGGTGCTCGTCGAGGGCGGCCAGCCGCTGCCGCACGGCCGCGTCCGCCGTCCTGCGGGAGCCGCGGCGGTCCTCCAGCATGCGGCGGTTGGCTTGGAGCTCGGGCCCGACCGCGTCGGTGCCCTCGGCGAGCCCGCGGGCCAGGGTGACCACCTCGGCGACCTTCTGGCGGGCGAACGCGAGCCAGGGCCGGACCTCCGGGTCCAGCCCGGCCTCGGCGTCGAGGTCGAGCGGGACGTGCTGCAGCGAGCAGGAGGTCGAGACGACCACCTCGCCCGCCTCGCCGGCTAGGGTGGTGAGCAGGGCAAGCGACCGTTCCAGGTCGTTCGCCCAGACGTTGCGGCCGTCGACAACCCCGGCGACCAGTGTCCTGGCGCCCAGGCCGCCGGCCCGGGCGAGCAGCCCGAGGTTGCGGGCACCGCCCCGGGTGAGGTCGAGCCCCAGGCCGTCGACTGGCGCGCCCGCCAGCACGCCGAGGGCGTCCCCGAGGTGGTCGAAGTAGCTGGAGACGAGCAGCTTGGGCCGCTGGCCGGCGCCGCCCAGGCGGTCGTAGGCGCGGGCGAGCGCGTCCAGCTCGTCGGGGGAGCGGTCCTGCACGAAGGCGGGCTCGTCGAGCTGCACCCACTCGGTGCCGGCCGCGGCCAGGTCGGTGAGCAGCCCCGCGTACACCTCCAGCAGCCCGTCGAGCAGGTCCAGGCGGTCGAAGCCAGCCGGGGCGGACGGCTCGGGCTTGCCGAGCAGCAGGAAGGTGACCGGGCCGAGCAGCACCGGCCGGGTCGGGACGCCGAGCGCCTGGGCCTCGGCCAGCTCGGTCAGCGGCTTGGGGGTCTCGGCGAGCTGGAAGGTCGTGCCCGGCCCGAGCTCCGGCACGAGGTAGTGGTAGTTGGTGTCGAACCACTTGGTCATCTCCATGGCCGGGGCGTCAGCCCGCCCGCGGGCCATGGCGAAATAGGTGCCCAGCTCGTCGCCGCCGCCCCGGAAGCGGTCGGGGACGGCGCCGACCAGGGCCACGGTGTCGAGCACCTGGTCGTACAGGGAGAAGTGGTTCGACGGGACGTGGCCGAGCCCGGCGTCGCGGAGCAGCGCCCAGGTCTGCCGCCGGAGCTCGGCCGCGGTCGCCCGCAGCTGGTCGGCGGGGACCCGGCCGTCCCAGTAGCCCTCGGTGGCGGCTTTGAGCTCGCGCCGCGGGCCGATACGCGGGTAGCCGTGAATGGTGGAACCTGCCATGAGCGGTGCCTCGCGGGGAAGCGCCTGCCGGGCGAACCAGCGCGCCTTGAGCATCGCCACCCTCGGCGGCCGTTGTCAAACCGCCGCCTCCGGGTCGAAGCCAGGACCCGCGGCCTTGCGGCCCCGCAGACCCGGCGTGGCCTGCCTGCCGGGACGACGCTGGCACCGATGCGATACCGTCTTGACAGGATGAGGGCTCTTCTGCCGGACCACGCCATCAGGGTGCTCGCGACCCTGATGTTCCTGCTCGCGCCGCTGCCGCCAGCGGCGCTGGCCGTCCAGGCCGGGGACGGCCTGCTGCTGCGGGAGCTCGCCGCGGCGGCGCTGCCCAGCCAGCAGCAGGCCGTGCTCCGCGACGACAGCCCAACGGTCCACCTGGTGTCGGACCGCCGCCGGGAGCGCGGCCAGCCTCGGCGGCTCCTCGTCGCCGCGTTCGCCGCCGCGGTGCTCGCCACGCTCGCCCTCCGCGCGGTACCCGGCATGCGCCCGGCCGCCCGTCGCCCGCGTCACCGGGACCGGCGGGCCCTGACCGGCCCGCGCGCCCCACCTGGCCTCCAACGCGCCTGATCGACCTCCTCCTCGCCGCCGGACAGGACTCGCCACCGGGTGCGGATCGACCCGGCCGAAGCTTGGACGGTCGGCGTGCCCACGGGACGACCCTAGGTGCCGACGCGCGAGCCCGGTCGCGGTCGCCAGCCGGGCGGCGGCGACGGTGCGGCCGGGGACGCCACCCTGGGCTGAGGCAGGTGAGCCGGCCGCGGCAGCGACCGGCGGAGAAGGCGCCGAACAGCCGTGAAGGAGCGTGGCCAAAAGGAGCCGCCATGAACGTCCGCTTGGAGCATCCCTGGACCGAGACCGACCGGACCGTGCAGGCCGTGGCCATCGCGACGGTCGCCATCGCCGTGCTCGGCATGCTGCTGCTGGTGGGGGCCGCGCAGAGCGGCGCGGCGGGCTACGTCACCGTGCGTGTCGACAACCGGGGTGGCCTCCCGCTCGAGGTCGATGCGGTGGACGGCGACGGCGACGCCCTAGGGCTGGGGATCGCCAGGGCGCGGGCCGTCACCTCGGTCGATGAGGTCGTGGACCAGGGCCGGACCTGGACGTTCGTGGCCTCCTACGGCGACCGTGAGGTCTTCCGGAAGTCTCTGACCAGGGAGGAGCTGGCCGGGCAGGGCTGGACCTTGCAGGTCCCGGCGACGGCGACCACCGACCTGGAGCAGGCGGGCTTCCGCTGACCCCGCCCGGGCACGGCGCCGCAGCGCCCGACCGCCAGGTCGCACCCGCGGTGGGCAACCGCCCTTCGGGGCGGCATGCCCCGAAGGGCGTCAAGGCAGGCAGATTTTGACAATCCGACTCGTGGTAGGAGAGGTTGCGCCGGCATTCCGCCGACAGAAGGGGGCCTGATGCCCGTCACCCTCCCCCGCCGCGGCGCGCTCGCCGCCGTCCTCGCCGTGCTCACGCTCACGGCCGCGCTGCTGGCGGGGTCGCTGCGCAGCGCCGGCGCCCAGCAGGAGCCCCAGACGGCCACCGGCGTGATCAGCAACCTGCTCGTCCCGGTCACCAACGGCTTCTCCAACCTGCCCGAGGGCTCGGGGGCCGGCGACGGCGTCGTCGGGGTCACCTGCACGGGCGCGTCGCCGCGTAGCGGCGTCAACATCCCCGCCCAGGTCGTCACCCAGCTGCAGCAGGACTTCACGTTCCTGCGGATCCTGCGGAACAACGGGACGCCGCTCAACGGCGACGTGCGCATCAACTGCGCGCTCGAGGTCACCGTCCCGGCGGGGCAGCAGACGCTCGCCAGGCTGCAGGCGCTGGCCAGGCGCTGACGCCACCCCGCGGAGCGCCGCCCCGGGGACGCCACCCGCGGCGCGTTGGGGCTAGAGCGCGGCCGGGGCGCTCCGCCAGCGGTCGGCGAGGGTCTCGACCGGGTCGGTGACCAGGCTCGCGACCGGCAGCTCGCCGAGCAGCGCCTCGTCGAAGGTCGGCTCGGTCTCGGTCACGGCACTGCGCAGCGCCGCCAGCCGGCCCCGGTAGCCCTCGAGCACGGTGCGCGCGCGGGCGGCGGCCAGCCGCTCGTGGAAGTCGACGTGCAGCAGGGTGAGGCCGATGACCTGGCCGTCGGCGACCTCGGGGACCAGCAGCACGGTGCGGCCGTCGCTCCGCCCCCTGGCCGCCAGCACCTGCCGCTCGATCGCCACGAGCTGCTTGGTGCCACGCAGGCGGTGGTCCTGCTCGGCCCGGGACACCAGGCGCGCGGCGATCCCGCCCTTGGCGAGCACGGCGAGCTTGGCCGCCTCGTCGCCCGCCTCCCCCTCGATGCGGTAGCGGGTGAACCCCGTGACCCGCGCGACCGCCGGGTCGAGCGCGGCGACGGTCCGGAGGGTGTCGTAGCCGAGCTGCGCGCGGACCGCGCCCGCGTCGAGCAGCTCGCGCACCAGTGGCACGGTGAGCACGGTCTCGTCGGAGCGCGAGATGCCGACGGTGACGGTCTTGGCCTGGTGCTTGATCGCGTCGATGGGCCGGGTCAGCTCGTCGATGCCGGCCGTGAGGGCGGCGGCGAGGTCGTCGACGACCCTGCCGGGTGTCGCCTGGGTGCCGAACTCCGCCTGCCAGGCGTCGAGCGGGATGGCACGCTCCGCGTAGCGGAGCAGCGACGCCACCGACAGCGCCGTGCTCGCCTCGACGGTGCCGTCGTAGCGGCCGGCCCGCAGGCGCGTGCGGTACTCCCCGGCCGGGGCGGCCAGCTCCGGGCCGAGGCGGTCGAACAGCTCGTCGGCGCTGCGGGTCGACCCCGCCGCCCGCTCGATCGCCGCCCTCGCCTGCCGCAGCGGCAGGGCCTGGGCGTCGATGGCCAGGGCCGCCTCGTAGCCGAACAGGTGTCCGGCCATGGTCGACAGCACGTAGGCGAGCGCGGGATGGACGGCGGGCACGGCGATCACCCCGGCCGCCGCGCCGAACCGGGTCTCGCCCTCGGTCGCGATCACCAGCGGAACGCTCTTGTGGGCCCGGAAGATCGCCACCTCCTTGGCCACGTCGTCGGCGGCCGACCCGGCCAGGCCGGCGGCGCAGACCAGCGTCAGCGGCTCCGACGACAGGTCGATGTGCTTCTTGTCCTCGGTGGCGTCGCAGGCGATCGACTTGTAGCAGAGCTCGGACAGCTTGATGCGGATCTCCTCGGCCGCGATCCGGTTGCGCCCGTTGCCGACCACCGCCCAGTAGCGCTTGGACGGCGCGTACCTCCGGGCCAGCTCGGCGATGCGCTCGCGCTCGGCGAGCAGGCGCTCCATGGCGGCGGGCAGCTCGCGCAGGGCGGCCAGCAGCTCGTGGCGCCAGCCGGGGTCGTCCGCGCCGACCGCGTCGGCGATCGCGAAGGCGAGCAGCAGCCCTGCTGCCACCTGGCCGTAGAAGGCCTTGGTGGAGGCGACGCTCATCTCCACGTCGCGCCCGTCGGAGGTGAACAGCACCCCGTCTGCCTTGTGGGTGAGGTCGCTGCCGCGCCGGTTCACGATCGCGAGGACCGCAGCGCCCCTGGCCCGCAGCAGGTCGACGGTGCGGTTGGTGTCGGTGGTGGTGCCCGACTGGCTGATCGCCACCACCAGGGCGTCGCGCATGTCGCCGTCCAGGCCGAACCCGGACAGCTCGGTGGCGGGCAGGGCCGTGACCGCCAGCGCGGCGCCCCCCACCGCCTCGCTGATCGAGGCGGCCACGCTCATGCCGGCCACGGCCGCGGTCCCCTGCCCGATCACCAGGACCCGCCGGATCGCGCCCGTCTCGAGCCGCCGCCGGACCGGGTCGGGGAGGGTCTCCGGGCCAAGGCTGACGGTCAGGCGCCCATCCAGCTCTCGGATCCGGCCGCGCAGCGTCTTGCGCAGCGACAGCGGCGCCTCGGAGATCTCCTTGAGCAGGTAGTGCCGGAACGCGCCACGGTCGATGTCGCGGGTGGTGATCTCGGCCCTGTGCAGGTCCCCCTCGCCGACCGGCAGGTCGCTGCCCTGGTAGCTGCGCCGCCGGATCCCGGCGGTGGTCCCCGCCAGGGCCCGGTCGAGCACCACGACCTGGCCGCGGCCGCCGCCGTCCGGGTCGCTGCTCGCCTCGCCGTCCATGCGCAGGTAGCGGCCGCTCTCCTCCACCAGGCCGTAGGGTTCGCTCGCGACCACGAAGAGGTCGTCGGCCAGGCCCACGTACAGCGCCTGGCCGCTGCCGCGCAGCGCCAGCAGCAGCTGGCCGGGTGCTTCGGCCACGCTCGCGGCGATCGCGACCGAGCCGTCGAACTCGGCCACGGTCTGCCGGAACGCCTCCTCGAGGGGCAGGCCCGCGGCGAGCCGGCGCGCCACCAGCACGGGGATGACCTTGGCGTCGGTGGTGATCTCGTCAGGGTGGCGGAGCCTGTGCCGCTCGACGAGCTGGGCGTGGTTGTCGACGTCGCCGTTGAGCGCGGCCACGGCGTAGGGGGTCTCGGGCCCGCCGTCCTCCTCCTGGTTGAGGGGGTGGGCGTTGGCCTCGTTGATCATGCCGACGCTGGCCCACCTGGTGTGCCCGAGCACCACCGCCTCGGCGCGCTCGGCGGCCAGGGCCCTGCGCAGCAGCTCGTCCCCTGCGACCGCGGCGCGCAGCCGGCGGCCGTTGTCGCCCAGCTCGCCGACCTCGCTGGCCGCCTTGTAGACGAAGCTCAGGTGGCCGCGGGCGATCCGCACCGCGCCGGAGGTGAACAGCCGGTCCTGCCGCCGGGCGGCGAGCATGCGGGCGACCTCCGGGTCGTCCAGGTCGAGCCCGTGGTCGGTGACGAGGACGTGCAGGCCAGCGGAGTCGCGCCCGCGCACCTCGAGCCGGTCCAGCGCGGAGAGAGCCGTCTGGATCGAGGCGAACGCCTCGAGCGTCGCCCGGCCCGCGCCCGGCCCGGCGAGCGCCCCCACCGCCTGGGCGGTCCTGATCCGGTCGCGGCGGATCGACCAGAGCGCGTCCTTGAGCCGGACCAGCGCGGCGTTGAGCGCCTCGAGCGTGGCGGTGGGCTGGCCGTGCTGGCCGGCGTCCAGGCGGGCTTCCAGCCCGGCGAGCAGGTGCTCGAGCTCGCCGGCGCGCCGGTCGAGGGCGGCCAGGCGGGCCGGGTCGCCGAGCAGGCACTCGAGGCCGGCCGCGCCTCGCAGCAGCTCGTCGGCCGCCTCCAGCTCGCCGGCGGCCTGGTGCAGCTGGGCCGCTGTGGCGGCCTCGACCTGGCCTGTCCCGGCGCAGCGCGCCCAGGCCCGCTCCATCCGGAGCTCCACGTCGGCGGCTGCCGGCGGCGTGCGGCCGGAGCGGCGTCGCACGACGGCGATGATCCCGCACATGGTCTCTCCTTCAGCGTCGAGGTCGTGGGCAGCGCTTCACCCTGAGTCTCGGCAACGCTACCGGGCGGCTCGACCCGCGAACACCTGCAACCGCGCGAGCGCCACCCGGTGCGTGCCGGCCTCGCTCCCCCCTTCCGGGCCGCGCACCCGCCGGCAGTCGCGGGCCCGGCCACAGCCGTCCGGGCGCCACGATACCGCTCCTCGGCCACCCCGGGCCGGGCGCGACCGGCCGGGCGCGGCCGGTCAGCGGCGCCGGGCCGTCCGGCTGCAGCAGCTCGGGCTGGCGGGCGCGGCTCACCCGGTCGTGGCGGCGCGGGCGAGGCGTTCGACGGCGCCGGCGAACGGGGCGGGCGCGGCCAGCATGCTCAGGTGCCCGGCGCCCGGGAGCACCACGAGCCTGGCGTGCAGGATCCGCGCGGCGCGCCGGCCCGCGTCCACCGGCCGGCTGGCGTCGAGCTCGCCCCAGACCACCATGGCCGGCACCCTGAGGCTGGCCAGCGCCTCCAGGGTCAGGCCGGGAGCCGGCTGGCCGAGCACGGCCGCGAGGGCCGCCTCGCTCCCGGCGCCCCGGAACGGGCCCCGCCAGGCGGCCAGGGCCCGCTCGTCCGGCGGCGGGCAGCGCGGCCCGCAGGCGCGCCCGAGGAGCCTGCGGACGAGCACGTCGGAGCGCTGCACCTGCCGGATCGCGGTGGTCCGGAACGGCTGGACGAGCAGGGGGCGCGCCCACAGCGGCGGGCCGGCGCCGGCCAGGGCGTCGCCGTCGGCCAGCACGATGCCGCGGACCGAGCCCGGCGCCCGCCGGGCGACCTCGGCCACCACGGCCGCGCCGGAGGCGTGGCCGACGAGCACCGGCCGGTCGATGCCGAGCGCGGCGAGGAAGCCCTGGACCTGGTCGGCCTGGGCGGCCAGGGTGAACGGGCCCTTGCGCTGGCTGTAGCCGAAGCCGCGCAGGTCCAGCGCGTAGACCACGTGGGACCGGGCGAGCAGCGGCGCCACCCGGTGCCAGGCGTAGGTCGACTGGGCGAACCCGTGCACGAGCACGACGGGCGGGCCGCGCCCGCCCCACCGCTGGTAGCGGGTGAGCACGTCGGCGGCGCGCACGAACGGGCCCCGGGTGAGCGCCTGCGGCGGCAGGCCGGGACGGTCGCTCAGGACGTTGTAGGTCAGCGAGCACGCGGCCGGCACCAGCACCACAGCCAGCAGCAGGACGGCCAGCGGGTGCGGCGGCCGGATCCTGCGCGACCCGCGCCGCTCCGGCCGTGCGACAGGCGCCTCGTCCATGGGATCCCTTTGACCGTTCTGCTAAGCATATCCCGTTTGGCGGGCTGATTCGAGCCCTTCTGCGGGATCGACACGAGGCGCGAACCGACCCGACCTGGACGGGGAGCGGGCGGGCGACGCGGTCGCCCGCCCGGCTCAACAGAGCTGCACGGTGGCGATCTCCCAGGGGCCGAGCGGGAGGCGGAGCGTGCCGCCGTCGACGGGCAGGACGGCGCCGGGCCGGCCGAGCAGGTCGGCGGCGCGAGCCCGGCCGAACGGCCCGGCCACCACGGCGGTCGCGCCCGCCGGGTGCTGGCAGGCGAGCCGCAGCTCGAGCCAGCCGTCGCGGCGCCGCAGCGACGACAGCACCACGCCGTCGCCCTGGACCTCGAGGCCGGGCTGCTCGCGCGGGCGGCGGTCCCCCGGCGCGCCGCTGCTGGCCGTGCCGGGCGCGGTGACCAGGTCATGCTGGTAGCGTTCCATGGCGCGCAGGACCCCGGCCTCGTGCCAGTCGCCGCCGAAGGGCAGGACCGCCAGGCGGAGCTCGCGCCGGCCCAGGGCCTGGGCCCTGGGCGTGGCCACCTCGGGGCCGGCCGGCTCCTCGCGGTAGGGGTTGGCGTTGCGGCTGATCTGCCCGACCGCCCGCAGCAGGGTCACGGCCAGCTCGCCTTCGAGCAGCTCGTACTCGCTGACCTGGTCGAGCAGGAGCGCGACGCCGCCGGCGGCGACGAAGCCGCGGGCGGGGAAGGTGGGCAGCGGCACCTCGCCGTGCCCCCCTTCGGCGGTGCGGCCCCGCTCGGTGACCGCGAACTGCCCCTCGGCGAACGACCGCTCGGCGGGCGTGGCCAGCGGCACGTGCAGCCGCAGGCGGTGGTCGGCGCACTGGTTGTCGACCGCCACGGTCAGGCGCACGAACGGCTCGCCGGCCCTGACCTCCAGCAGCGTGCTGGTGGCGACCTCGCGCCGCTCGGCGGCGCGGCCGGCGAGGTCGTCGCGCAGGCCGCGCGGCCACCGGTAGGCGCGCGCCACCTCGAGCCGCCCGCGCAGGGGGCCCTCCTCGACGCCGCGGACCGCCACCGCCACCGGCGCGTCCACCAGCTCGTCGTGGGCCGGCGGTCCGTAGTTGTACAGGTCGCCGGCGTCGCCCCCGTCGACCAGCCGGGCGGCGCCGGCCAGCTCGACCCCGGCGCCGGCCACGCGCAGGGTGCCGTCGCCGGCCACCTCCACCTCGACGAGCCCGTTGGCGAGCCACCGCTCCCCCGCCCGCACGGTTCCGCCGGCCGCTGGCCTGCCGGCCGGGACCGGCCGGACCGTGGTCCAGCCGAGGGCGGGGACCGGCACGTCGGCCAGCAGCCGCCGCCGTGGCACGGCCTCGACGCGCAGCTCCCAGCGCGCGCCGGGGGCGGCGGCGACCCCGGCGGCGGCCGCCAGGTGCAGCTCGTCCACGTCCAGGACGGCGGGATCGGGCTCGGCACCCACCACGATCCTGAGCCGGCGGGCAGCAGGGCCCAGCTCCTCGACCGAGTAGCCGTTGACCACCCGGCCGAACAGCTCGCGGCCGTGGAGGCAGCGCCGCAGCAGACCGGGCAGCTCCTCGCCAGGCAGCTCCCGCGCGGTCACGAGGGTGGCGGCGCGCCGGCGCTCCTGGGTCGGCAGGCGGCGGCCGTCCGGCAGCTCCAGCTCGGCGGCCACCCAGTCACCGGGCACGGTCAGGTCGAGCTCGACGAGTCCGCTGCGGGGCTGCGGGGACGGGTTCAGCACGGCCGCCGAGCCGGCCGGGACGCCCTTGGCGACCTCGGCGGCGGCCCGGTCGCGCAGGGCCGAGGCGATCTGCTCGGCCTCGGCCAGGCGGCCGAGCACCTGGTCGGCGACGGCGTCGACGCCGCAGCCGGTCACCGAGTCGTGACCGGAGCTCTCGATCACCTTCCCCCAGGCGAGCTCCAGGAAGCGGTCCGGCCAGGACCCGCCCCACAGCGCCTGCAGCGGCTCGGCGTAGCGCTCGAGCAGCCGCTCGGCGTGGGTGCAGGCCGCCTTCACCTCGACCCGGGCGGAGGTCACGCCCATGAGCAGGTTCGCCCGCGCCCCCGAGCGCAGCTCCCCCTGCCAGCGCGGGAGGTGGCCGGCGTCGGCGGGGAGCCCGGCGACGT
>Ga0184632_10000801_pt1 | contig 12628 bp, 10 predicted proteins | sample PLM31_50_b1_FD_133153 | JGI IMG/M metagenome (GOLD analysis project Ga0184632, IMG submission 133153) | Groundwater sediment microbial communities from an aquifer in East River, Colorado, USA - PLM3-1_50_b1 | ecosystem: Environmental > Terrestrial > Soil > Riparian zone | place: USA: East... | reverse complement strand
GTCGCCACCACCACGTCCCGCCGCTTCTGGTAGACGGCCCTCATCGCCTCCACCGAGTCCTGCGCCCCCCACAGGGCTGCCACGCCCGCGAGCTGGACGGCGTTGAAAACACCCGAGTCGAGGTTCGTCTTCAGGGCGGCAAGCGCCCGTACGGCTTCGGAGCTGCTGATCGCGAAGCCGACCCGCCAGCCGGTCATGTTGTATGTCTTGGAGAGCGAGCCGAACTCCAGGGTCACGTCCTTGGCGCCAGGAACCTGAAGGGCGCTGGGTGCGATGTATTCGCCGAACGTGATCTCGGAGTAGGCGGCGTCATGGCAGAAGAGAAGGTCGTGGCGGCGGGCCAGCGCGACGGCCTCTTCGAACAGAGAGAGATCTGCCACGGCCGCCGTCGGATTGCTCGGATAGTTGAGCCACAGCACTTTGGCTCCCTCCGGGACGGGCGTCTGGCTCAGGCGTGGCAGGAACCCGTCCTCCGCCAGGAGCGGCAGCGCTATGACCCTTCCACCCGCCAGCGCGGTGCCGGCTGCGTACACCGGATAGCCGGGATCGGGCACCAGGGCCGAGTCTCCCGGATCGATGAAGGCAAAAGAGACGTGCGCGAGCCCCTCCTTCGAGCCGACCAGTGGCAGGATCTCTGAATCCGGGTCCAGGTCAACGCCGAAGCGACGCTCATACCAGGCCGCGATGGCCTCCCGGAAGGCCGGAAGACCGTAATAGGAGGGGTACTGGTGGGTGGCGGGATCGGCGGCAGCCCGGCTGAGCGCCTCCACGATATGCGCCGGCGTGGGCATGTCGGGGTCGCCGATTCCCAGGGAGATCACGTCGGCCCCTGCGGCGCGCTTCGCCGCGGCTTTGCGGTCGAGCTCCGCGAACAAGTAAGGGGGCAGATCCAGGACCCGGCGAGCAACCCTCACAGGTGAGCGCCCTCTTGGAGCGACGAGAGCCACGCGTCGTCGAACTCTCCTTCGAAGACGCACACAGCGGGTCCGGTCAGGTAGACGCGGTCGTCGTCCCGCCACTCCACCCAGAGAATGCCTCCGGGGAACTGGAGCTCCGCGGCTCTCCCGGTGCGGCCGGATAGAGAGCAGGCCACAAGCGCGGCACAGGCTCCCGTCCCGCACGCCATGGTCTCCCCCGAGCCACGTTCCCAGACCCGCACGTGAATCCGGCCGTCCTCCACGACAACGAATTCGACGTTGGTCCGGTTGGGGAAGTCCGGGCGCAACTCGACCGATCGCCCGAGCCGCGGAACGTCCAGCTCGTTCAGGGTCTCGGGTCTCTCATCCTGGGCCAGGAAGAGGACGCAGTGCGGATTACCCATCGAAAGTGCCGTGGCCGTGAAGGCGCGCTCAACCACGTCGAGGGGCCAACCGATGAAGCGTCCATCCGGATCACCGGTCATGGGGATAGCCTTTCGTTCGAACGCCGGGTGGCCCATGTCGACGGTGACGTTCGTCGCGACTCCATCCTGCGCCTGGATCTCCAGGTGCCTTAGCCCGGCCCTAGTCATGACGTCCAACTCCGATGCGGTCGTTATCCCGCGGTCGTAGACGTACTTGGCCAGGCAGCGGATGCCGTTGCCGCACATCTCGGCGACCTCTCCGCTGGAGTTGTAATAGTCCATGAAGAAGTCGGCCTCGTCGGCTCTGGCGATCCGGATCACGCCGTCGGCGCCGACCCCGGTTCGGCGGTCGCAGGCAGCCAGAACGAAGGCGGCGCTGGGCCGGAAACCGTCCTCCAGGTCCTCGACCATGACGAAGTCGTTCCCGGTGCCGTGGTACTTGGAGAATCTCATCCGCACCTCACACGCTCTCCTCGAAGTAGGCAAAGACAGCCTCAACGATACCCGGCGCGCCTTCCTCTCCCGCGACGAACCATCGGATCCTGGGATCCCGCTTGAGCCAAGACATCTGCCGCCTGGCCAGCGCCTTGGTACGGCGGGTCGTCCGGATGGCGGCCTCGTCCTGGCTGATTTCGCCTCGCAGGCAACTCGCCGCTTCAGCGTACCCGATGGCCTGCGATGAGGTGATGAAGGCGCCGAACCCATGATCGAGCAGGCCCCGGGCTTCCTCTAGCAGGCCGGGCATCATGCCCAGTACTCGATCCTCGATCCGGCGGTGGAGGATCTCACGTTCCATCCGAACACCGGCCGCCCTGACGGCTCCGACCGAGTACCGGTCCCACGCCCGGGAGAAGCTCGAGAACGGACGCCCCGTGACCGCGGGGACCTCAAGCGCGCGAATGGTCCGACGCACGTTGGATGGGTCGATCCTCCCCGCAGCCTGTGGGTCGAAGGAAGCCAGGCGCCCGTGCAGGGCATGTGGGCCGATAACGGCCGCCTCGACTGAGAGCATCTGGCGGATACCGGGTGCGGCGCTCGGGAACTCGAGCTGATCCACGGCGGCCCGGTAGTAGAGCCCGCCGGAGCCGACGAGCAGCGGTCTCGACCCACGACCGAGGATGTTCGCTATGGCTTCCCTCGCGCACGACTGGAAGCGCGCGACGGAGAACGGCTCGGAAGGGTCGGCCAGGTCCAAGAGGTGGTGCTTGACCCTAGCCCGCTGTTCGCGGGTGGGCTTCGCGGTTCCCACATCCATTCCCCTGTACACGAGCATCGAATCGACGCAGATCACCTCGGCGCCCAGGCGCTCGGCCAGAACGAGGGAGGCCTCCGTCTTGCCCGAAGCGGTCGGTCCTACCAGCGCGAAGAGCGGAGGGGACACGGTCAGGCCGAGGCGACGGCGACGGCGACGGCGATGTGTCCCGCCAGGTGATGGGGATGGGCCTCGGCGATCGTGACCTCGGCGAAGCTTCCGGGTGCCATCTCACCCGGCATGTGAACGAGCTTGTTCGTTCGGGTTCGGCCCTGGAGGTTTCCCTTCCTCCCCTCACCTTCGATGAGGACCTCGACCGTCTCACCTACTAGAGCCTGGTTCACCTCGATTGAGACTCGCTCCTGAAGCGCCACGAGCCTCTCGAATCGCCTCTGTACGACTTCCTTGGGCACCTGATCCGCGAAAGATGCTGCTGCCGTGCCGGGCCGGGGCGAGTACTGGAAAGTGAACGCCGCGTCGAACCGCGCGGCAGAAACCACCCGCATGGTCTCCTCGAAGTCCGAGTCGGTCTCACCCGGAAAACCCACGATCACATCGGTCGTTACCGCGATCTTGGGGATGCAGGCCCGGATCCGGCCGAGCCATTCGAGGTAGCGCTCCGAGCGGTAGGACCGCCGCATAGATCTGAGCATGCGGTCGGACCCCGACTGGAGGGGGAAATGGATGTGCTCGCATACGGCCTCACAGTCCGCCATCGCCTGCACTACGTCGTCCGTGAAGTCGTGCGGGTGTGGGCTGATGAATCGTATCCGGCGGATGCCTTCGATCTCGTTCACGGCACGGAGAAGCTCGCCGAAACGTGGCTTGGGACCAGAGCGCGGGACGGTCAGGTCCCGGCCGTACGTGTTCACGTTCTGCCCCAGGAGCGTCACCTCGACCACCCCTTGCCGGGAAAGACCCTGGACCTCGGCGATGATGTCCCCCAGCGGACGCGAGAGCTGGGGCCCCCGTACAAGCGGGACTATGCAGAACGTGCACGAGTTGTCGCACCCGACGCTGACGGAGACCCAGGCGTGGTGGCGGGATCCTCTTCGTGCAGGCAGGGCACTGGGGAAGACCTCCGTGTACTCGCGTACGTCCATCTGCGGCCCGTCGCGCCCGGCGGCCCGGATCAGCTCGAGGAGTCCGGGCAGAGCATGTGTGCCGATCACGACGTCGACCCAAGGCGCCCGCCCCTGAATGATTCCCCTATCCTTCTGCGCCAGGCACCCGGCGACGACGATCCGCATACGCGGGTTCCTTTCCTTGACAGGCTTCAGGTGACCCAACGCGCCGTAGAGACGGCGATCGGCGTTCTCCCTAACCGCGCAGGTGTTCAAGACGACGACCTCGGCCTCGCCTACGTCGGCCGCCGCCACGTAGCCATCGGCCTCAAGCAGCCCGGCGATGCGTTCCGAGTCATGCTCGTTCATCTGGCATCCGAACGTCCGGATGAGATAGCGGCCCGTCACCTGCCCTCAGCCTCCTACTTCGCGTACTCCACCGCGCGGATCTCGCGGACCACGGTTATCTTGATCTGGCCTGGGTACTGCAACTCCTCCTCTACCTGCTTGGCGATGTCCCGGGCGAGCACCTGCGCGGAGAGATCATCGACGTCCTTCGGCTTGACCATCACCCGGACCTCCCGGCCGGCCTGCATCGCGAAGGTCTTCTCGACGCCGGGGTAGGAGGTACAGATCTCTTCCAGACGCTCCAGGCGCTTGACGTAGGTCTCTAGCGACTCCCGGCGGGCACCCGGTCGCCCCCCGGATATCGAGTCGGCGGTCTGTGCAAGCACGGCCTCGATCGTGCGCTGCTCGACCTCTCCATGGTGCGACTCGATGGCGTGAACGACCTGCGGAGACTCCTTCAGCCGCCGCGCCAGCTCGGCTCCGATCAGGGCGTGCGAACCGTCTACTTCATGCGTGACGGCCTTTCCAATGTCGTGCAGGAGGGCGCAGCGCTTGACGAGCCTCACGTCCACCCCCAGCTCGGCCGCGATCGCTCCGCCGATGTGCGCGGCCTCGACCAGGTGCTTGAGCACGTTCTGCCCGTATGAGGTCCGGTATTGCAACCTGCCCAGGACCTTGATCATCTCGGGGTGTATCTCGGTTATGCCGACGTCCGCGATCGCCTCTTCGCCGGCCCGTCGGATCTGCTCCTCGACCTCCTTCGTAGAACGCTCGTACATCTCCTCGATCCTGGCCGGGTGGATCCGACCGTCCGACACGAGCTTCTCCAGAGTGAGCCGGCCCACCTCCCGCCTGACCGGGTCGAAGCAGGACAGGACGACAGCCTCGGGCGTGTCGTCGATGATCAGGTTGACGCCCGTCAGGCTCTCGAAGGCGCGGATGTTTCGGCCCTCGCGGCCGATGATCCGTCCCTTCATGTCGTCCGAGGGAAGCGGGAAGACGGACACGGTCGACTCGGAGGTCTGCTCGGAGGCGACCCGCTGGATCGCGATCGTCACTATCTTGCGAGCCCGCTTCTCGCCTTCCTCACGAGCCCTCTGCTCGATCTCACGGACCGTCCCCATGGCGTCTCGCTTCGCGTGATCCACGATCTGTGTGATCAGGGCGTCCTTGGCCTCCTGTACGGTCATCCGGCCGACCCGCTCGAGCTCCTGCCGATGCGCCAGGGCCGCCTGTTCCAGCTCGGCCCGCATCCGAGCGGCCTCTGCGTCCGCCCGTTCGAGCTTCTGCTCCTTCGCGGCGAGCTCGGCGTGCCTCGCCTCGACCGCTACCTCCCGCTTAGACAGCCTGTCCTCCGTACGCTTGATCTCCTCCCGCCTGAGCTTGACGTCCTCCTCGGCCTCCTTGCGCATGCCCGATATCTCTTCCTTCACCTCCACGAGCGCCTGCCGGACCAGCGTCTCCGCCTCCCGCTCGGCCTCGGTCACGAGCTTCGCCGCCCGCGCCGAGGCCGTATCGACGCGCGACTTCGTCACAATCTGGTACACGCCGTACCCCAGGGCAGCGCCGGCCGCCAGGGCCACCACCGCCGCGATCACCGTGGTCATCGTTCCTCCCATACATGGAAAACGAAAAAGCCGAGCAGGAGGCCTTCCCGGCCACCTGCTCGGCGACGGTATGACGGAAGCGTGGCGGGCTAAGGGCCTGCCCGCCACCTCGCTCGGAACCTAGCCTGCAACCTCACGTTGCGGGGTCTCTGAACGCTTCTCATCGTCTCGTATCCGAACAGTTGTTCCGTATCGAGCCTCTCAAATTCACAATCTACGGCTCGTCGACGGCTCTTGCAATACCTTCCAGGTCCGCGATCGCCTCACGAACCGCCCTCCGCGCGACCTCCGGCCCGTAGCCGCGCCGCACCAGAAGGCTGAAGAGGCGCCTGTGAACGGCGTCCGGGGGCAGCCCCGCCATCCTGGCCGCCGCCTTCGATGCAAGGGCCGAGGCCCGCGTCTCTTCGGCTCCGGCTTCCTCTATGGCCAGGTCCGCGATGTCTCGTGAGACGCCTTTTTGCATCAGGGCCGATCTGATGGCCCGGTCACCCGCTAGGCGGCGGGTCGTCTGGTCCCGCACCATCTCTCTGGCGAATCGGCCGTCTTCGATGAGCCCGGCCCGCTTCAGATCGATGAGGGTCTCCCCGATCTCTTCGGGCTCGAACCCCGCCATTCGCAGACGTCGTTCGATCTCGCTTTGGCTTCGCCACCGCACCGCGAGCAGACCGAGCGCGCGATCCCGCGCCGTACCCCTGGGACGCTTCTTCCCATCGATGTCCGTCATCGCGCCGGTGGATTGGGCCCACCGGGGGCCGGCCAGCCCCTTCCCCTTAGCCGGCCGACGCCCCAGCGGGCTCACTTACTCCCTCGCCGATCGTCACGGCCTCTTCCTCGCCGAACGCGCTGAGGCCTACGGCCTCCCGCACTTTCCGCTCGATCTCGAGGGCGATGTCCTTGTGTTCGGCCAGGAAGGCCCTTGCGTTCTCTCGGCCCTGGCCCAGCTGGTCGCCTTCGTAGGTGAACCAGGCTCCGCTCTTCTTGATGATCTCGGCGCCCACCCCCATGTCGAGGATGCTGCCTTCCTTCGAGATGCCCTTGCCGTAGATGATGTCGAACTCTGCCTGGCGGAAAGGCGGAGCCAGCTTGTTCTTGACCACCTTCGCCCGCACCCTCGAGCCGACGACCTCGGTGCCGTCCTTCAGGTTGTCGATCTTGCGGACGTCCAGCCGCACGGACGCGTAGAACTTGAGCGCGCGGCCTCCCGGTGTGGTCTCCGGGTTTCCGAACATAACCCCGATCTTCTCTCGGAGCTGGTTGATGAACAGGGTCGTGGTATCGAAGCGCGATAGCGAGCCGGCCAGCTTCCGCATGGCCTGGGACATGAGCCGGGCCTGGAGCCCGACGTGGGTGTCCCCCATCTCCCCTTCGATCTCTGCGCGTGGCACCAGGGCGGCGACCGAGTCGATGACGACGAGGTCAATGGCGCCGGACCGGACCATCATGTCGGCGATCTCGAGGGCCTGCTCGCCGTTGTCGGGTTGCGAGACCAGGAGCTCGTCGATGTTGACCCCGAGGTTCCGCGCGTAGGTGGGGTCGAGCGCGTGCTCTGCGTCTATGAACACCGCGATGCCGCCCATGCGCTGAGCCTCGGCGATGATATGCAGGCAGACCGTCGTCTTGCCCGAGCCCTCCGGCCCGAACACCTCGACGATCCGACCACGCGGAATCCCCCCGATACCCAGGGCCATGTCCAGGGCGATCGAGCCGGTCGGAATGACCGACACCCCCTGGCCAGCAGGATGCTCCCCCAGCCGCATTACGGCCCCCTTGCCGAACTGCCGCTCGATCTGCGACAGGGTCACGTCCAGCATCTTCTCCCGATCCATCCCTGGGACCTCCTCAATCCATCCCGGGCCGGTCGTAGACCTTCTCATGCGAGTCATCCGCCCGGCGCCCCTTCAGGCCGGCACTGTATCGGCAGGGTCTGACACAAATTACACCAGTGTCGTTCGGCGCTCAACACGAACGATACCCTATTCGAACAAGTGTTCGAAGTCAAGGAACCCCGAACGGCCGGGCAAGGAGCGGCTCGTACTTCGCTCCGTGCGGCGAGAGATGGCTCCGATAAAGGACCAGCCTCTGCACCTCGAAGTCGGCCGAGGGAATCTCCATGCCCACGATCTCTGGCGCGAACTCGCGGATGTCCCTTGGGGGGTTCAGCCGGGCCAGGGTCAAATGGGGCGTGAACTCCCGCTTCTCAGGCTCGAAATCCTCCGACAACAGCCCGTCCAGGGCTCGGACGATCCCTGCGAACCGACGGTCCGGATCGTCCAGCCCGGCCCACACGACCCGGGTGCGCCTCGGGGTGGCGAACACCCCCAACGCTGTGAGACGAGTCTGGAAAGTCGCGGCCCGACGGGCGGCCTCCTCGACTGCGCCGCTCACCTGTTGGACGAGCCGTGGCCACGTCGCCCCCAGGAACTTGAGCGTTACATGCCATCCGTCCTCCTTGGTCCAGCGAGCGCCGGGGATCCGCTCGCGGAACGGCCCGATCCTGCCGGCCAGCTCGGCCTTGACGGCATCGGGAACATCCACGGCGATGAACAGACGTAGCGGCTTCGCCTCTGGGCGCGAGGCCCGATCCCTAGCCATCCACCGCCACCGCCTCGAGATGACGACGCAGAGCATCCAGAGCGGCCTGCTCGGCCCACCGGCGCACCTGGTCGCGATCGCCGGGCGCCCGGAAGGTCCTCGACTCCTGGTGGCCGGAGGAGACGAGCGCAAGGCACACTGTTCCGGGCGGCTTGCCGTCGTGGGACTGCGGGCCGGCCACGCCCGTGAGCGCTACGCCCAGGTCCGAACCGAAGATGCGACTAGCCCCCAGAGCCATCGCCCGCGCGCACTCCTCGCTGACGACGCCTGGGCTTTGCAGAATCTCCTCTGGCACGCCCAGGAGATCACGCTTCGACGCCGCCGAGTAGCAGACGGCGGACCCGACGAAGTAGGCCGAGGCTCCTTGCAGGTGTGAGAGCCGCACAGCGAGGCTTCCACCCGTCAGCGATTCGGCGCACGCCACCGTAAAGCCGCCTTCCAAGAGCATCCGCCCGACCACTTCCTCCAGATCCTGGTCCGCGGTGCTGAACACGGCGGGCCCGAGGCGGCGCACCACCTCGTCCGCCAGAGGGTCGATGAGTTTCTCTGCCTCCCCCGCGCTCGCCGCCTTGGCCGTGAGCCTGACCTTGACCTCCCCCGAGGAAGCCAGATAGGCGATGGTCGGGTTCCCGGCCGCCCGGAACAGGTCGTCGAGGATCTCGCCCACACGGGCCTCGGCGATCCCCGTCACCTTGATCACTCGGGAGACGATCGCCGCAGGACCCGCCATGGCGCGGATCTCCGGGAGGATCGTCCCTTCCATCATCTCCCTCATCTCCGCGGGAACTCCGGCGACGGCATAGACGCGCTTTCCATCGGCCGTCTCGATTATCAGGCCGGGCGCCGTCCCCCTGTCGGGCAGGATGTACCGCGCCCCCTCGGGGACATCGCACTGCTGGAGGTTCGACTCAGGCATCTCCCTGCCGAGACGTTCGAACTTCTCGCGTAGGAACGTTTCGATCTCTGCATGATGAATGAGCCTCAGGCCCAATGCGTCGGCCAGACTTTCCCTGGTGATGTCGTCCTGGGTCGGCCCCAAACCACCGGTGGCGATCACGACGTCCGTTCGCGACAGAGCCAATCGGAGCGCCTCGGCGATCCTTCCCTGGTTGTCGCCAACGACCGAGTGGTGCCACACATCGACGCCGATCTCGGCCAGCGCCTGAGAGATCCACTGCGCGTTGCTGTTGCAGATCTGGCCGAGCAGTATCTCCGTGCCTATGCCGAGGACCTCGGCCCTCACCGAGGCCCGTCCTGGCCGGCAGTCCGGTCCTTCCCGGGCCCGCCGCGGACCCCAGCAAGGCTGGCCGCCCGGCGTTGCAGCCATATGCGCGCTTGCACGATGTACAACGCCCCCGTATAGACCGTGAACAGCACCGCTATCACGAGCACAGAGAGCTTCAGCCAGCCCGGACCGACCGGCAGGATATAGAGGGTGATCGCAACGAGCTGCAGCGTGGTCTTGACCTTGGCGGCCTGGGTAGCCGGCAAGCTCTTGCCCTTCAGCCCCAGCATGGCACGAAGGATTGAGATCGTGATCTCGCGGAGCACGATGATGACCGCCGCCCAGAAGGGGAACTCTCCCAGCACGACCAGCGCCCCCACAGGGGTCGCAACAAGGAACTTATCGGCGAGGGGATCCAGCCATTGGCCCGTCCGCGTCGTCGGCCCGAACCTACGAGCCAGGTAGCCGTCCAGCCCGTCCGTCGCGGCCCCGATGACAAACAGCGCCGCGGCCATATAGGACGTCTTCCGCTGGTCGGCGAGGATCAGGACGAGAACGAAAGGGACCAGCAGGAGCCGGATCACCGACACCACGTTCGGCCAGCCGAGGCCAAGCGGTGTTATGGAGGGCTTTCGGATGGCGCCCTCCTGTAGTCCTGCGGATAGAAGGTTCGGATGTAGACGGAGAGATGCTTGCCGGGGGTCCCCACCTTGTGGCCGTTCACGATGATGACGGTAGATCCGCCCGGGGCGAGCTGCACCTCGATCTTCGTGTTGGCGTTGAACGATCTGGATTCGTCCTTTACAAGCGGGCCCTCGAAGGCCAGCTGGCCGTCGGTCTTCACCAGGACCTGAACCTTCCTGTTCGCCCGAAGATCCACCGTCACGTCGTCAGGCAAGGCTGGGATCGAGGGCTGGCCGGAGGGAGCTCCCCCTTCGGGGGCCGACCTGGCCCGAAGGAGTCCGATCGCGCCAAACACACCGAGCATGAGGAGGGCGACTCCGATGAGGAATGCCCAGCTCGGATGGTTCCGGAAGGCCTGTGGGAGATGAGGGTGGGCCGAACCTGGGCGCCTCACCGGACCGGGGACGGGCTCAGGGAGTGTCGGCTTCTGCGTGCCGAAGTATCGGTTGTAGAACATGAGGACCTTGTCCGCGTCCAGGCCGAGATACGTGGAGTACGAACGAAGGAACCCGCGCGCGTAGACGTCGCCGAGGAGGGTCTCGAAGCGTTCGCCCTCAAGCGCCCTCAGATATTCCGCCCGGATCCGGGTCTCGCGGCTCGCCTCCTCGATCGACTTGCCCCGGAGGAGTCGAGCCTTGCGGAGGGCGATCCCGATACCTATGCCCTGCACGAGGCCATAGTACCCAGGGGCGCTTCGCGACGTCGCTCAGTATTTGTCACTCTATTTGTGTCGCGAGCATGTCGGTGGCTTTACACGCCCGCGTCGGCTGTTCTATCGTTCTGTTGTCACGAAGCAAGGCCGAGCCGCAAGGTTCGGAAGTGCGGAGTGGCCAGGGGAGCGGGCCTTCGGGTTCGCTCCCTTGCTATTTGGGTGTGGTGACCCTCCTGCGCGACTCGTCCCACTCTTCCCATGTCATCAACACGTCTCGAGCCTTGGATCCCTGGCTCGGCCCGACGATGCCTCGCTCCTCCATCAGGTCCATCAGCCGTCCGGCTCTTGCGAACCCCACCTTGAGCTTGCGCTGGAGCATCGAGGTGGATCCGAGCTGCGAGCGCACGACCAGCTCGACGGCCTGGTTGAGGAGGCCGTCGTCGTCATCCGAGTCCTGATCGCCCTCCGTGGGAGGCCTGCCCATCCCCTCGATGTTCGCCGCGAACTCGGGTTTGCGCTGGTTCCGGCACCAACCGGTGAGGCCCTCTATCTCCTTCTCCGTCACCCAGGCTCCCTGGATACGCACCGCCTTCGAGACGTTAGCCGGCTGGAACAGCATGTCGCCATGCCCGACCAGCTTCTCGGCGCCTCCGCCGTCGAGGATCACCCGGGAGTCGGCTTGGGAGGCCGTCATGAACGCGATCCGAGATGGGATGTTCGCCTTGATCAGGCCGGTGACCACGTCGACGCTCGGGCGCTGGGTCGCCACGACCAGGTGAATGCCGACGGCCCTCGCCATCTGCGCGACGCGACAGATGGCATCCTCGACGTCCCTGGGAGCCACCATCATGAGGTCGGCCAGCTCGTCGATCACCACCAGGATGTGGGGCAGGCGCCCGAAGTTGGCCTCCTGGCCGGGTGGTATCCGGAGGGTGCCCTCCGTCTGTCCGGCGTTGTACGTGTCGATGTCGCGCATGCCCACGGCGGCAAGCGCCTCGTACCTGGTCTCCATCTCGCGGACGACCCAGGACAGCGCCTCCGCGGCCTTCTTCGGATGCACGATCACCGGCATCAGCAGGTGAGGCATGTCCCCGAAATGCGAGAGCTCGACACGCTTGGGGTCGATCAGCACGAGCTTGACCTCGTCGGGCGTGGTGCGCATGAGGATCGAGCTGACGAAAGTGTTGATCAGGGAAGACTTTCCGGCTCCTGTCGCGCCCGCGATCAAGAGGTGCGGCATCTCAGCAAGGTTCACGAGCACGGCCCGCCCGTGGACGTCCTTCCCCAGTCCCACGAACAGGGGCTTGGTCACTTCGCGAGCGGCCTTGGAGGAGAGCACGTCGCCCAGCATCACGAAGTCCCTGACCTTGTTCGGGACCTCTACACCGATGGCCGACTTGCCGGGGATCGGAGCGATGATCCGGACGTCCGGGGTGGCGAGCGCGTAGGCGATGTCGTCGCCCAGCGAAAGGACGCGGTTGACCTTCGTGCCGGCATCGACCTCGATCTCGTACATCGTTACCGTCGGGCCGCGGTGTGAGGCCACCACCCGCGCCGGGACCCCGAAGTTCTGGAAGGTGCGCTCCAGGGCGGCCGTCGTGTGCTGGGCGTCGCGGGCGTCAGCGATCGTCGCCGGGGCCCTGCGGAGCAGCTCCAGCGGAGGCAGCTTGTACCCGTTCCCCCGGGCGGTAAGTGGCAGCCGGATCTGCTTGGCCTCCGCCACGACCACCGGCTCCGGCTCGGGGGGTGCCGGAGGCATGGCAGGGGCGATCTCGACAAGGTCATCGGTCGAGTCAGAGCCTCCGCGGGGTCGCCCCAGCGTATCGACGCCCGGCGCTTGTTCGGCCGCCGGCCCCTGCTCG
>Ga0184632_10000800_pt1 | contig 12630 bp, 14 predicted proteins | sample PLM31_50_b1_FD_133153 | JGI IMG/M metagenome (GOLD analysis project Ga0184632, IMG submission 133153) | Groundwater sediment microbial communities from an aquifer in East River, Colorado, USA - PLM3-1_50_b1 | ecosystem: Environmental > Terrestrial > Soil > Riparian zone | place: USA: East... | reverse complement strand
CTACTTGTCGAGCTGGTGCCCTCCCAACTGAGCTAAGCGCCCCGGGAGGCCGATGATAGCGCCCGCGCACGGGAAACGGCCGGCCTCACTCGGACGACCTTGACTTCTGCGCGGGGGCGGGCGTAACGTCGTCGTGTGGGTTGCCGCGTCGTCTGCATCTCGCAGGCCGAGGGAGCTGGAGGTGCCCAGGTCGGACATCTCGTCGCAGACAAGCTCGGCTTCCGGTACGTCGACGAGGAGATCGTCGCCCGCGCCGCCGCGAAGGGCGGGATCTCTCCCCGAGACGTCGCCGACGAGGAGAGGCGCAAGACCTTGCTCAGCCGGCTGCTGCAGGAGATGGGTAGGGGTGCCGCGGTCGAGAGCTACGCATTTTCGGGTGCCGCCGAGCTTGCTGCGGAGGGCCCGTCAGCCGACGACATCCGCGGCATGATCCAGGAGGCAATCGATGAGACAGCGGGACAGGGCGACGTCGTCATCGTCGCCCACGCAGCGTCACGCGCTCTGTCGAGACAGCCTGACGTGCTCCGCGTCCTCGTGACGGCATCTCTGGAAACGCGGGCCCGACGACTGTCGGAGTCGCACGGGATCGAGCCCAAGGAGGCCAAGAAGTCGATCAAGGAGGCGGATGCGGCGCGCGCGGACTACCTTCGCCGGTTCTACGGTGACGCGACCGAACGCCCGACGCACTACGACCTCGTCATCAACACGGACGTCCTCAGCATCGAGCAGTCAGCGGAGCTCGTAACTCGGGCCGCGGGCTGATACCCGAGCCTCAGAAATTCTCGGGGCACCATGGGGCGCGATCGGACACGAACATCGCGTCCGCACGCACAGCCGCACCACGCCGCGCTTCCGCGACGAGACCCGCCCGCGCAAGCTGCGCGAAGGAGAAGCCGCCGAGGTAGGTCGCGCCGAGCGACGTGACGTCCAACCGAAGGTCGGGCCGGCGCCGGGAGCGCCGCGCGACACCTCCGTCGAGCGTCCAGGTGCCCGCATTCCATGGACCGAACGTGTCGGTGACCTCGAAGGTCACGCGCCCGTCCGTCGCGTACCCGCGTGCCGAGAGAGCGCTGCCCACGTCCACGAGCCTGACCCAGAGGCCGGTCTCGACGCCGAGATCCAGGCGGTCGAGACGCGCCACCAGGTGCATCAGCGGGTGGTCCGCCGAGAGGTACCAGACGAGGATCTCGTCGACCCAGTCGATCCCGAACAGGAATCGCCAGATCTCCCGCGTCCCCGTAACGTCGGCCCCGAGTGCCTCGACGACGTGCAGACGTCTCGTCCAGTTGCCGTTCTCCTCACGCTGAACGAGCCGGTAGATCGCGTACGCGGACGCGCGCCCGTCGAGCTCGAGGAGCGCGTAGTTGAGAGGGCCGCCGCCGGCGGGTCGTCGAGCCGGGTCGTCCCACAGCCGGCGGAGCTCCCACCAGTCGCGTGACCGGGAGATGAAGCCGGGCGTCGTCCTGCGCACCCGCTCGTAGACGCGCGGGAAGGCGCGGGCCGCCTCGTCGCGCTCGACGAGCCGCGCAACGCCCGAGCTCGATGGAGCATCGGCTCGCAACGCGGCCCAGGTGCGTGGCAGCCGGACCTCCTGCCGCAGGGAGGCGAGCCCGTAGCCATACCGACCGTAGATCGTCTCCTCGGATGCGTACAGAGCCGCGATCGGCTCTCCACGGCGGTGGATGTCGTCGAGCTGGGCTCGCATCATGCGGGTGAGAAGTCCGCGCCTCCGGTGTGTCGGCAGCGTTCCCACGACCGTGACTCCCGCGCACGGGATCGCCACCGGGCCGGGCACGGTCAGGTCGAAGGCGAGCACCCCCGCTCCCGCGACGATGCTGCCGTCGTCGAACACGGCGTGAGTGCGCTCGGCGGGAAGAAGCTTCGCGTAGCGCTCGACGTCCTCCGGCTCGGGCACCCAGCCGAAGTAGTGCCCGATCGCGCCCCAGGCCTGGGCGAGCTCCTCCGACGAGCGGCATTGCCGCACCCGGTACGCCATGCGGCGGATCCTATTCGTGGCGCTTAGGCGATCTTCTCGAGGGGCGCGTACTCCACCATGAGCCGCCGCTCCGTTCCGTCGCCTGCGAAGCGGATCGTGACGACGCCGCCCGGCTCGATCCCGGTGACGATGCCCTCGCCGAGCGATCCGTGGCGCACGCTGTCGCCCGTGGACAAGGCGATGCCCGGCCTCGGCTCCATCGCGGCACCGGGCGGAGAGCCGTAGGCGCTCCACGACGAGGGACGAAGCCGCTCCCGTTCGACCTCGGAAGGCAGCTCGTCGAGGAACCGCGACGCGAGGTTGTAGTTCCGGCGCCCGAAAATCGAGCGCGAGAGCGTGTGCGACAGCGTCAGATGCTCCATCGCGCGCGTCATTCCGACGTAACAGAGTCGCCGTTCCTCCTCCACTCCCTGCTCCTCGACCGAGCGTGCGTGCGGGAAGATGCCCTCCTCCATCCCGATCACGAAGACCGCGCGGAACTCGAGACCCTTGGCGTTGTGGAGCGTCATCAAGGTGACGAGACCGCGCTCGTCGCGGATCGTGTCCTGGTCGGAGACGAGCGCGATGTCCTGGAGAAAGCCTGCGAGCGAGGCGTCCGCCGTCTGCTGGCGGTACTCGCGGGCGACGCCGACGAGCTCCTGCAGGTTCTCGATTCGCCCGCGCGCCTCGATCGTACGCTCGGCTTCGAGCGCGTCGAGCGTCCCGGTCTTCTCGAGCACGCGCTCGAGGAGCTCGTCCACCGGAAGCTCCTGCGAGAGCGCCATGAGCGACTCCATCGTCGAGTGGAACGAGCGGATTGCGCGGCAGGACGCAGGAGCGACGCCGGCCGCCTCCGGATCGGCCATCGCGGCGAAGAGCGTCCGCCCGGTGTTCTCCGCACGGGTCACGAGCTTCTGGATCGACGTGTCTCCGATGCCGCGGCGAGGGCGGTTCGCGATCCGCAGGAGCGACGTCGCGTCCTGCGGGTTCACGAGCACGGAGAGGTACGCCGTCGCGTCGCGGATCTCCGCCCGCTCGTAGAACCTGGGGCCGCCGATCACCTGGTAGGGGACGTCCTGGCGCACGAGCACGTCCTCGAGCACGCGGGACTGCGCGTTCGTCCGGTAGAAGACAGCGATCTCGCTCGCCGAGAGGCCGCCGCCCAGGAGCCCAGCGATCTCCGCCGCGACGAACCGAGCCTCCGCATGCTCGTCCTCGACCTCGATCACGCGCACGGGATCCCCCTCACCGAGCTCCGAGAAGAGGCGCTTCGGCTTGCGCTCCCGGTTCTGCTCGATGAGCGAGTTGGCCGCGCGCAGGATCATGTTCGTCGAGCGGTAGTTCTGCTCGAGCGTGACGACGACGGTCCCGGGGAAGTCCTTCTCGAACTCGATGATGTTGCGGATGTCAGCACTACGGAACGAGTAGATGCTCTGGTCCTGGTCCCCGACCGCACACACGTTCCCGTGCTCGCCGCCCAGGAGCTGGAGGAGCCGGTACTGGGCGTGGTTCGTGTCCTGGTACTCGTCCACGAGGATGTAGCGGAAGGTCCTGCGCCAGCGCTCGAGCGCTTCCGGGAAGCGCTCGAAGACCTGGACGGTGAGCATCAGCAGATCGTCGAAGTCGACCGCGTTCGAGGCATGCAGGCGACGCTGGTAGAGGTCGTACGTTTCCGCAACCGTTTGGTCCCAGAAGGATGCGACGCGCCCGGCGTAGTCCTCGGGAGAGACGAGCTCGTTCTTCGCCCGCGAGATCTGCGCGTGGATGCCCCGGGGTGAGAACCGCTTCGGGTCCTTCCCGAGCTCCTCGAGACATGCTTTCACGAGCCGCACCTGGTCCTGGTCGTCGTAGATCGTGAAGGTCGAGCGGTAGCCGAGGCGCTCGGCCTCCCGGCGAAGCATTCGGCCGCAGGCGGCGTGGAAGGTGAGGATCCAGATCGCGCGCGCCGTCTGGCCGAGCATCCGCTCGAGGCGCTCACGCATCTCTCCCGCCGCCTTGTTCGTGAAGGTGATCGCGAGGATCTCGGTCGGCTTCACGCCACAGGCGCGGATCAGGTGCGCGACGCGGTACGTGAGGACGCGCGTCTTACCGGAGCCCGCGCCGGCGACGACGAGCAGCGGCCCCTCCGTCGCGAGAACCGCCTCGCGCTGGGCCTCGTTCAGGTCGACGAGGTAGTTCTCAGGGGTCGCGACGGCCACGGCTCGATGCTACCCGTGCCCTCGGCGCCGGCTTACCAGCGCACGGTCAGCTCGACGTGCGCGGGCTTCTTGCCGGTCCAGCGGATGCGCCACCTGTAGGTGCCCTTCGGCAGCGGCTCGTACGCTGCCTTGCAGTAGAAGGATCCGGCCGCACCTTCGCATGCGAACGTCTTCGTATCGATCAGCGGACCGCCGCTCGGGGCAGTGTTGCCGGTGAGAAAGAGCTTCGCGCGTCCTTGTGTCGGCACCCGCAGGAGGACGCGGAACGACGCCGCCTTGTGCACCGTGAACGTGACGGACGACGACTTGCCGGCAGGGATCGTGCCCTGGAAGGAAACCTTCCCCTTGGCGAGGGCCGTCGTCGGCAGGGCGACAGCAGCGGCGAGCGCAACGACGAGCGCGACTCTGGACACCCTCCCCAGTCTAAGTACTCCCCGCCGGAGATACGGCCCGCTTCGCGCGGCTGCGAACCCTTCGCCTGCCTTCGTCCTCAGTCGCCCCGATATGCCTGCATATCGGGCTCCTTGCGTGCTCCGCCGGCTCGGTTCTCGCCAGAAAATCATGACCGTACTTCCGGCGGGAAGCACTACGATCTCGGATGCTGATCAACGCCGTTCACACCCTGATCTACTCGGACGATCCCGAGGCTACCCGGGCGTTCCTGCGCGACGTCCTCGGCTGGCCGTACGTCGAACACCCCGAGTCCCAGCCTGGCTGGCTCATCTTCAAGACCGGGCCCAGCGAGCTCGGAGTCCACCCGACCTCGGGGACCTACGAGGGCGAGGCGTATTCGCACCCGCGACACCACTCGATCTCGCTGATGTGCGACGACATCGAGGCCACCGTGGCCGAGCTCGAGACGCGAGGGGCCGTGTTCTCAGGGGGTATCGAGGACTTCGGCTTCGGGCTCGGTACGAGCCTCGAGCTCCCCGGGGCCGGCGCGATCCTCCTCTACGAGCCAAGGCATCCAGAGGCGCACAGCCTCTGAGTCGCGATCTACTGCGACGAGGAGCGCGCGATCGCCACCCACAGCGAGCGGTGCTCGGAGCCGAAGCCCGGCCCGGTGGTCCTGTCCGTGACCGTCAGATCCCGGGAGTGCAGGAGCTGATCGATGGGAATGCCGAACGGCCCCGCACGCGACGGCCACGTCGCCTGCACGCCATAGCCGTAGGCCGAGTTACGGAGGTCGGCCGAGTCTTCGAGACTCTGTAGGACGCTCGACCAGGGCGTGGCGTTCAGGTCGCCGAGCACGAGCTCGGGATTCGCCTGGCGGCGGGCCCAGCTGCTCGCGGCTGCCAACTCGTCGTCCCTTGTTCGCTGCGCGCCCGGAGTCCTAGGGGTAGCCGTGTGCAGGGCGAGGACGTGCACGAGGGCGTCGTCGAGCTCGATGTCGAACGTGCTGGACGAGCTCGGGAGCGCGGGGTCGTGCGGAAACTCGACGTTCGACACCCGCTTGCCCGCGAACACGAGTACGCGCGGCTCCGGACGCCCGGGACGGACGTAGACGCGGTACCCGGCCGGCTTGGTCTTGCGGAGCCAGCCGCGTGACGGCTCGAGAACGACGAGCACGTCCGGCCTGCGGTCGTCGAGCACACGACGAACGTCGACGAAGTCGCTGTAGTGGTGCTGCATGTTCACGTGCGCGACGAGCAGGCGGCCCGTGCCCACCGGCGCGGCGGGCTCGTTCGTGTACAGCGGGACGAGGACGACCGCGTTCGCGGTCAGCGCAATGGCCGCGAGGCCGGCTCCGGCGAACGAGCGCACGAGAAGCGCGACAACGCCGAGCACCAGCGACCCGAGCAGCAGGTCGGCGCGAACGCTCGTCGCAAGCTCGGCGACCCAAAATCTGTCGTCGAAGAAGCCGAGGAGCGATACGGCCGCGATTCCCGCGCCGAGCACGACGATCGCGACGCGAAGGGGTGTCGACGCCCGAATCCGGCGATCCTACGTCTGTCGTCCCTGGTGCGAGCCGAGGCACCACGAGGCGCACGACCTCTAGCGTGTTGGAACGGCGAGCCTCCGGCTGCTCGACCGCGCCCAAAGCGCGGCGGCTGAGCACGCGACGACGCACGCGAGCGCGAGCGGCGCGGCGAGGGCCCAGGCAGGCGTCGCGGGAGTCAGCGAGAACCAACGGACGGCGACGGCGGCCGTGACTGCGGTAGCTCCCGTGATAGCCGCGGTCGCATGCGCGAGTACCGGTGCCGTGTGACGGAACCAGCGCGTCCACGCGAGCAGCATCGCGGCGGCGGCCAGGAGGCAAGCGACGATCCAGGATGCGAGAGCGACGTCCTGCAGCAGGGCGATGTCGCGCGGCTTCTCGCTCCAAGGAGCCGGGGGAAGGGTGTTCTCCGGGACGACGTAGAGCGGGAAGACGAAGAACACCGTGGTCGCGACCGCGAGCAGGCCGGCGAGCCGCGACTCCCGTACGGCGAGGTCGGCGCCGAGGCGGCGCGCGACGTCCTCGACGGCCCCGAATGCCCCCGTCGCCGCGACCTCCGCGTCGAGCGGCGAGAGGCCGGATGCTCGGTGCGCCGCGGCCGCATCACGCAGGTGCTCGCGCACCTCGGGCAGAACGCGCAGGCGAGCGATCCGCGGAAGCAGGCGCTCGAGTGCGACGAGGTACGCGTCGATCGTCACGCGACGACGGCCTCAATCGCGCGTGCGAATGTATGCCAGTCGTCGCGACGACGGGCCAGCTCCGTCGTTCCGCGGCTCGTGACCCGGTACACCCGGCGGCGCCGGCCGTCGACGCGCTCCCACCGGCTCGCTACGAGCCCGTTGCGCTCGAGGCGGTAGAGGCTCGGATAGATCGTCCCCTCCGGGAGGTCGAACGCGCCCCCGCTTCGCATGCGAAGCGCCTCGGCGAGCCGGTAGCCGTGCGCCTGCTCGTCCTCGAGCACCGACAGTAAGAGGAGATCGACGTGGCCACGGAGCCGGTCGCTCGTCACGCGTACGAGTATACCTAGATCATCTAGGTATCTCGAGTGCCTCGACGCGGAACAATCGCGATGCGACCCCCGACCGGGACGACGTCGATCGAGGCGCCATAGTGGCCTGCGATGAGCGTCTCCGTGAGGACGTCTCGCGGGACGCCGTCGGCGGCGACCTTTCCGGTGTCGAGAAGGACCATGCGGTCGGCGTACTGCGCCGCAAGCGTGAGATCGTGCATGGCCGCGACGAGCGTGAGCCCGGACTCACCGCGAAGGAGGTCGAGGAGCTCGAGCGCCTGCTGTTGGTGACCGATGTCGAGCGCCGCGGTCGGCTCGTCGAGGAGGATGATCTGCGCCTCTTGCGCCAGCGCGCGCGCCACGACGACGCGCTGTTTCTCTCCACCCGACAACGTGCCGAGACGACGCTCCTCGTAGCCGACCAGGTCGAGCCGCGCGATCGCTCGGGCGGCGGCCTCGCGGTCGCGCCGCCCCTCCTTCGCGAGCGGGCCGAGATGAGGCGTGCGACCGAGCAGGACATACTCCGCGACGGTCATCCACGGCGGCGTCGAAGGCTCCTGCGGGACGACGGCGACGAGCCGTGAGAGCTCGGAACGCCGCAGCTCCTCGATCGGGCGGCCCCCGATCTCGATGGAGCCCGTGAAGGGAACGAGCCCGGCCACCGCTCGTAGAAGAGTGGTCTTGCCGGCGCCGTTTGGGCCGATGAGCGCGAGCCACTCCCTCTCGGCCACCGCCGCGTCGACCCCGTCGACGACCGGCCTGCCGCCGAGAGCGACCGTGACTCCTCGTAGTTCGATCACGTTACGACACGCCTCCCCTCGTCGTCCGCAGCACGAGCGCGAAGAAGGGCGCGCCGAAGAACGCCGTCACGACCCCGAGTGGGATCTCCGCAGGAGAGAGAGCCGTTCGCGCGATCACGTCGGCGAGCACGAGGAATCCCGCGCCGATGATCACGGACAGCGGGAGCAGCGCGCGATAGCCGACTCCGGAGAGGAGCCGGACTGCGTGCGGGACGATGATCCCGACGAAGCCGATGAGCCCGCTCACGGCGACGGCAGCGGCGGTCCCCAGCGTCGCCGCGACGACGAGGGCCAGGCGCACGCGGCGGACGTCGACGCCGAGGGTGGAAGCCTCGTCGTCCCCGAGGCTCAACACGTCGACGACGCGCCGGAGTGCGAGGATCACGACGGTCGCGACGGCGACGTAAGGGAGGATCAGAACGACGTCAGACCAGCCCGTATTCGGAATGTTCCCGAGGATCCACGAGTACACCTGCTGCAGCGTCTCCGCGTTCTGCTGCTGGACGAACGTCTGCCACGCCGTGAAGAACGCCGCGACGGTCACGCCGGCGAGGACGAGGGTCGCGGCGTCGCGCTCGCGCCTCGCCGAGCGCCCGACCGCATACGTGAGCATGACGGCCACGGCTCCTCCGACGAAGGCCGCGACCGGGAGCGCGCGCTGCCCACGCAGCCCCTCGGGGAGGTACGCGATCGCGATCGTCGCCCCGAGTCCCGCGCCGGCCGCGACTCCGAGCAGATACGGGTCGGCGAGGGGATTGCGAAAGACGCCCTGGTACGTCGCGCCCGCGAGGGCGAGCATCGCGCCGACGAGGGCGGCGAGAACCACGCGGGGAACGCGGATCTCCCAGAGGATCGCCTCCTCCGTCGGGGAGAGGGGCGTCGACGCGCCAGGCACGTGGAGCCGGGCCGCGGCGGACTCGAGCACGCCGCCCACGCCGAGGTCGACGGGGCCCGCGAGGACGCCGACAGCGAGCGAGACGAGCAGGAAGCCGACTGCGGAGCACGCCCAGATGGGCGTGAGACCGCGAGCTCGAACATCCGCGGCGCGCTCGGCAGCGACAGTCATATGACTACTGACGGAGCCGCGCGAGCGCGGAGGACATCGCCCGGAAGAAGTTCACGAGGCGTGGCCCCCAGCGCGACGCGATCGAGTCGTCAATCCGCACGATCGAGCCCGTACGGACGGCGCTGATGCGATCCCACCCCGGGCGGGCCGCGACGGTCGAGGACTTCTGTCCGCAGCAGACCGTGTCCGCGAGCACGATCACGTCTGGGCTGACCGAAACGACGTACTCGGCGGAGAGCTGCGGATACCCGAAGCCGGCCGAGTCGGCCGCGTCAGCGATGTTACGAAGCCCGAGCGCCTCGTAAACCTTCCCGACGAAGGTCTTGGACGTCGCCGAGTAGAGGTCGGGAGTCAGCTCGTGGTACACGGAGAGACCCCGTCCGGCCCGACGCGCCGCCGCGACGATCGCGGCGATCTTCGACCTCATGCGACCGACGAGCCGGGTTGCCTCGGACTCGTGCCCGGTGACGAGGCCGAGCTGGCGGATCTGTTGATACGCGCCCTTGAACGACTTCGCGCCGTCCTGGTGGACGACGGTGATCCCGAGCCGCGCGAGCGCGTCCGAGAGGCCCTTCGGGTCATAAGCGATGAGGACGAGATCCGGCCGATACGAGGCGATCGCCTCGACGTTCGGCGTAAAGCCGGACAGCGACGTCTTCGGCACGCTCTTCGGATAGTCGGACTGGTCGTCGACCGCGACGACCTGCACGCCGGCTCCGATGGCGAACAACGACTCCGTCGCCGTCGGCGAGAGCGAGACGATGCGACGCGGCTTCCTTGCGACGGTCACCTTCCCGTTCGAGGCGACGATCGTCACCGGAAACGACGCCTGTGAACCGGTCTGGTGCGAGGTCGCGCCGCCAGACGCACCGGCGACGACAACGGCGAAGATGGCCGCCACGAGGGCGACGAGAGCTGAGATACGAAGCACCTGAATCCTCCTTCCGCGAGGGGTTCGGCCATGGGGAGCGCGGCAGGTCTTCTGACTCGGGGCTCCCTCCCTCGCCGCCTTCCCGGCCTGTGCCAGTGGCTTCGTGGCGGGGGAGCGTCTCCCCTTACAGCGGCGGGACCGTCCCGGATTCGCACCGGGTTCCCTCACCGTGCTCCTGATTGGAGGGCGAGCCTATCATCGGACGGTGACCGGCACCTTCGCGCGACTCTGGCTTCCCGTCCTCGCCTGGGCGGCGCTGATCTTCGCGCTTTCCTCGATTCCCGATCTGGGGACGGGCCTGGGTGGTTGGGACCTCGCCCTCCGCAAGCTCGCCCACGCAGCCGAGTACGCAGTCCTCGGAGCGCTTCTGGTGCGAGCGACGGGACGGGGCGGCCTCGCGCTCGCGGTCGGAACACTGTACGCCGTCAGCGACGAACTCCACCAGACGCTCGTCGCCGGCCGGATGGGGTCGCCGGTCGATGTCGCAATCGACGCGCTCGGAGTGGCGTGTGGCGTGTTCCTCTGGCAGGCAGTCCGATCGCGGCGGCTCGCATGAGCGCGGTTCGCGCCGTTGCGATCGACCTCGACGCACTCGGCGACACCCGCACCCTCTGGAGCGACTGGCTCACGTCCGCGCGGCCCGTCCTCGAGCTCGACGGGGCCGCGCTGCCCGAGGACCGTGCCGACGCCGCAGCCGAGCTCGACCGCCGCGGGGCGGGAAACTGGCGTGCCCTGTTGGAGCGCTTCACCGAGGACCGCGCGCCCGTCTACCTCCGTCGCGACGCGGAGACGAGCGCCGCGCTGCGCACCCTCGCGGCCGGTGGCGTCTCGATCGGCGTTTTCACCGACGCGCCCGAGCCGCTGGCCCGGATCGCCCTTGCTCAGCTCGGGGCGCAGCGCCGGATCGCGGCGCTGGAGACAGGGCGTGGCGCGCTGGAGCGGCTACTGAGCACGCTGGGCGCGGGAGCCGTTGTCGTCCGAGCCCGCGGCGAGCTCGTCGAGCTCGCCGCGTAGAATCGTCGACGTGGAAGCCAAGGACGTCGGCGACCGACAGCTCGATGCGCTCCTCGAACGCCTCGATCGAATCGGGGACGAGCTCGAGCGCCTCAACCGCACCGCCGAGCGCCAGGACGGGCTCACGGTGGTGGCCCGCGAACTGCGCGAGCTGCGCGAGTCGCTGAACGCGCTCGCCTTTGCGGCGCTCGGCCAGGCGCCACCGCGCGTCCGCCGCCGGGCTAGCTGACTAGCTAATACGGAAGATCGTGCCGTCGTGGGAGACGGCGAAGAGCTCACCTGCGGCGTTCTCTCCGAACGAGCTGAGCCCCTCGACGTCGAACGGTTCCTCCCTCACGTCGGCCGCGCCGCCGTCGGAGATGCGGAAGCTCCAGATCGTCCCACTGCAGTAGTCGCCGAAGACGTACCTCCCCCGCTCCGAGGCGCGCGCCGATCCGCGGTAGACGTATCCACCGGTGACGCTGCAACCCTGGTCGTGGCTGTACTCGAAGACCGGTGACACGAGCTTGCCAGGCCCCTGACTTCCGTCCTCGAACCGCTGCGAGCCTTCGAAGAGATCCCAGCCGTAGTTCTCGAGACCGGGGCTCCGGCGCGGAGTGAAGTCGACCTCCTCGACCGCGTTCTGGCCGACGTCTCCGATGTAGAGGTCTCCGTTCGCGCGGTCGAACGAGAAACGCCAAGGATTCCTCAGCCCGAGCGCCGCGATGGTCCAGTTCGCGCTCGACCTCGAGAGGTCGAGCGCGAGCAGCTTCCCGAATTGCGACTGCATGTTCTGGGACCGGTTCTCGGGATCACCTCCGGAGCCGCCGTCCCCGATGCTCGTGTACAGGCGGCCGTCCGGTCCGAACGCCAGATTCCCGCCGTTGTGATTCCCGTACGGATCGGGGACGGCGAGAAGGAACTTGCGACTCGACGGTACCGCTCGCGTGCCGTCCGAGCGGTAGCGGGCCACCGTGTTCCGCCCGCTGGTCGACGTGTACGCGACGTACAAGAGCCGGTTGCGCGCGTAGCTCGGGTGGAACGCGAGCCCGAGGAGGCCCTGTTCACCGCCGTAGTCGACGTGACGGCGAATGTCGAGGAAGACCGTTCGTCGCCCCGACCGAAGGCGGATCACGCGGCCGCTCTGCTCGACGACGTAAACGGTGCGGGGCTCGCCAGGCGCATGCGTGAGCAACACCGGGGCGTCGAAGCCGCGGGCGTAGACGACCTTGCGGAACGCAGTCTCGGACGCCGAGGCGGAGCCTGCGACGATCGCGAGGAGCGCCCCGAGCATGAAAGCCGCGAGCGTCGGAACGAGGCGCACACGACCAAGGTAGCCAACAGCTCTAAGAACGGGCTGAGCGGCGGAGTAGGGTACGCGCTCGTGAAGGTGTTCGTGATCGGCGCGGGCCAGGTCGGAGTGACGATCGTGGAGGCCCTTCACGAGGAGCACGAGATCACCGTCCTCGACGCCGAGGCATCCCGCCTGCACGCCCTGACCGCGCGCTTCGACGTCGCCGTGTTCGAGGGCAACGGCACGAGCCGGAAGGACCTCGCCGCGGCGGGTGTCGGCTGCGCCAACCTCGTCATCGCCTGCACGTCGCGCGACGAAGTGAACCTCGTGGCCGGCATGTTTGCGCGCCGCGAGGCGGATGGCGCCACGACCGTGATCCGCACCTCGAGCGTCGGGTACGTGGCGCTGTGGCGCGAGGGACAGCT
>Ga0184632_10000799_pt1 | contig 12634 bp, 12 predicted proteins | sample PLM31_50_b1_FD_133153 | JGI IMG/M metagenome (GOLD analysis project Ga0184632, IMG submission 133153) | Groundwater sediment microbial communities from an aquifer in East River, Colorado, USA - PLM3-1_50_b1 | ecosystem: Environmental > Terrestrial > Soil > Riparian zone | place: USA: East... | reverse complement strand
GGGCGGGGGCGGGGGCGGTTCATCGGGAACGAATACCGGGGCCGCCGGCCGAGTCTTCGAAACCTTGGGCGGCGGCGGCGGCGGCGGCGGCGGTTCAGGCCGTGGAGCAGGCGCGGGCTCATCGTCGGCGCTCGACTTGATGACCGGAATGTCATCCGCGCTCGAGCGCATGATGCGGAATCCCTTGTCGGCCTTCGGCGGCGGTGGAGGTGGAGGGGCTTCCAGTTCGGCTTCCTCTTCCTCCGGCTCCTCGGCCTTGGGTGGCGGCGGTGGCGGCTCCGGCGGCTTTGGCTTCGGCCCCGTCAGCGTCGGACCGTACGCCTTGTAGTTCCTCCACACGATGAACGACCGCTTCTTCCCGTCGGGTTTGATGGACTCCGGTTGCAACAGCTCGTAGAACGGCAGGGGCGTCTTGTGCCAGTCCTCGTTCCCCTGCGTGATACGGAAGAACTTGCCGGTTACACCGCCGGCTTCGGCCGCGACTAGTATCGCCACGTGCCACGGATCGGTGAAAAACTTCTGGTGGGTCTCGATGTCATGCGTGGTGAGGAGTCCCCCCTGCCCTGGATGGCTGTGATACCAGCCGAGCAGCGTTCCGGAGGCCTTCGCCAACTGCTCCCGCATCCGATCCCACAGTCGCGCGACGACAACCTCCGTTTTGTCGCCGTAAATCGTTTGACTCAGCTTCAACGTCTTATCGATGATTGAGTACAGGACGCCATTTTCGGGGTCGCGGTAAAGGTCACCGACGAGAAACCCGAAGATCGCCTGTGTCGGAGAGCTTTTGACGTGCTCCTGTAGGGCGATCACTGCTTCCTGCTGAAAGAAGATCGGATACGGCGCGCGGTTGCTTCCTCCCGACGCCTTGACCCCGGGCAGCGACGGGTTCCACAGGATCGCCCGTTCCATCGGCATCGCCTGCGAGCGCAGCTCGGGCTTGGGACTCATCGCAACGTCTCCACGATCACGCGCGCGGCCCGCTCGATGTCGGCACGGGTCACATCGAGATGCGTGACGGCGCGCAGGCGCCGCGGTCCCCACGGCGCGAGCCGGATGCCTGCCTGCGCCAGCCGCTGTGACACCGACTCCGGTGTGTCACCGCTGCGCAGCAGGTCGACCATGACGATGTTGGTCTGTGGGTCGGACGGCCTGACGGCCGGACTGCCGGAAAGCGATTCCGCGAAGCGGCGGGCGTTTTCGTGGTCCTCGCCGATCCGCGCCAGGTTGTGATCGAGCGCGTACAATCCCGCCGCGGCGAGGATGCCCGACTGACGCATCCCGCCCCCCAGGCGTTTGCGGATCTCCCACGCGCGGGCGCGCCACTCTCGCTTGAATCCAAGGCATGACCCCACGGGACAGCCGAGTCCCTTCGACAAGCTCACCATCACCGTGTCGGCGCCCTGTGCCAGCCGCGCCGGCGCCACTCCGGCGGCCGCGGCGGCGTTCCAGAGCCGCGCCCCGTCGAGGTGGACCGCAAGTCGCGCGTCGCGCGCCGCGCGGGTCAGCCCGTCGACCCCCGCGGCATCGAGCACGCGCCCGCCGGCGTTGTTGTGCGTGTTCTCGATCGCAAGTGCCGTGATGCGCGGGACGTGTGGCGATGGAGCCCGTAGGGCGCCGCGCACCAGGTCGGCGGTGAGCAGGCCGTCGGGCGTGGTGATCGGCCGGATCTGCACGCCCGACAGCGCGGCGACGCCGGCCACCTCGGAGTGCACGAGGTGCGCGTTGGCTTCGAGCAGCAGCTCCGTGCCCGGCTCGGTCACCAGCGCAATGCCGGTCTGATTCGCCTGCGTGCCCGACGGGAAGAAGAGCGCGTCCTCGGTGCCGAGCAGCTCGGCGATGCGCTCCTCGAGCCGGCGGGTCGTGGGATCGCCGTCGAGCACGTCATCGCCGACCTCCGCGTCCGCCATGGCGCGCCGCATGGCGGGCGAGGGCTTGGTAACGGTGTCGGAGCGAAGATCGATCGGGGAGGCGCTCATCCGAGGCGCACGCGTTGCCGGCGTCGCATGCGCATCAGATCGTAGGTCTCCGCCACCTCGCCGCCCAGCAGAAACACGTACGCCGTGTAGTAGATCCACAGAATGAACAGCAGGAAGCCGATGAGATTGGCGTCCGACGCCACCTGGTCGAAGGTCACGAACCGCGTGACGTACAGCGCGTAGAGCCGCTTGGCGATCTCGAACGCCACGGCGCAGAACAACGAGGCGACCACGCTCGTGCGCCAGTAGATTCGCCGGCTCGGCAGAAACTTGAAGATCATGAAGAACAACAGGGTGCTGAACACGAGCGACGCGAGATGAGCAAGGAAGCCGCGGCCCGTGGACGCGAACGCGTTGGCCAGGAACAACGTCACCGCGACGAATACCATGGCGAGATCGGTGAGCTTGGCGACGGGCCAAGGGCGATTCTCCTCGGTATCGAAGACCTCGTTCAGTGCCGCCCGTAGTCCCCCGAACATACGGGTCGAGAACCAGAGGAACAGGGGCGCGGCCAGCACGGTGATGCGCCCGCGGCGCGCGACTAGGTCGCCGAGCGCCTGCTCGATGAAGCCAAACTGTCCGTCTTCACCGCCGCCGGATTCGGGGAGAAAGCGCTGCAGCAGCTCATGCACGTTCAGCTGTTGGATGGCAAGCTGATACTCGACGAGATAACCGACGACGGCCAGGACGAGTCCGACGAACGGAATGGCGGTGAGCAGGATGTCGAACGCGAGCGCGCCGGCGAGAAAGGGGATGTTGTCTTCGTAGGCCGCCTCGAGGGTCCGCCGGACGACGCCGGGGACCGTCCGGTGCCAGCCGCCCTCGCCATTCACGCGAGGGGCTCGTCCTCCTCCTCGGAGGCGGGGGGCACGGACGGGCGCGCTGAACGAGCGCGACGGCGGCGCGCCGCTTCGAGCCGGCGCCGCAGCTGCTCCCGGGTCGCAAGCTCCGGCTCTTCGTCTTCCTCGTCCTCCGACTCGTCCGCCTCGTCCGCCGCTTCCTTCAGGATGCCGCGCACTTCATCCACTTTGTCCTCGGCGAGCTCCTTCAGGTTGCGCAGGCCTTTGGTCACTTTGCGGCGCGTGTTCTCACCGCTCTCGGTGGGCGCAAACACGAAACCCGCCACCGCGCCAAGCACGATGCCGAGGAGAAACGCGCCGAATCCTCCGCCCCGCTCGCTCATTCGCCCGCCTCCGCGTCATCCGGCGCCGCCACGAGGGCCGCCCGCGGCGCGGCGTGCGACGCGAGCTTTGGTTTGACGTAACGGTCGGTCGCCGCGCGGGTGCCTTTCACGCGCAGCTGCTCGAACAGAAATGCGAATGTCTTCTCGAGGTCGGCGCCGATCGCCGCCCGCACGTCCGCCGGCAGGTCCCAGAAGCGCCGCTTGAAGGGCCCAATGGCTTTCTTTCGGCTCTTGTAGATGAACTGCTCCTCGGTGTCGCCCTTCTTCCACTCTTCTTTCGCTTCCGCTTTGACCCACTCGTTCACTTCGCGGCGCAGGTCCCGCGGTAGGGCGGGGTGGTCGAATACGATCGTCTGGAAATTCGTCGCCAGGTGAATCTCGACCGCCTCACACTGCGGGAATTGCGAGAACGCCTCCGGCGGGAGCGTCGACGCGCCGTGCTGCACGGCCCCGCCGAGTCCGTATTTCTTCCGCCCGTCCTGCGACAACGCTTTCAGCGCATCGAGATCGAGCTGCACCTTGGCGATCGAGCCATCGGGCAGGACCACACCGCCATGGCTCGTCCCCGTTTGCACGGAGATCTTCGAGATGCCGGGAGAGGTGCCGAGCTTCTGGAGCGTCCGGTTGTAGCCGTCCATGAACGCTTTCAGCTCGTGCACGTCGCTGTTCTTGCCGCCGACTTCGCCGATCTCCGCGCCGACCGATACGGTGACATCCTCCGGCTCGCGATCGCGAATGAACTTCGTCAGCTCGGCAGCGAGCTCGTAGTTGGTGCGCTGCTGCTCGTCGAGATTCGGCTTCGACAAGTCGACGAGGGTGGAGGTATCGATGTCGATGTTGTAGAAGCCGGCGTAGATCTCTTCTTCGATCAAGGCGCGCAGCGCCTTGATCTCGCCGCCGGGGTCGGCGGCGTATTTCTTGGCGTTGACCTGGACGTGATCGCCCTGGATAAAGAGCGGCCCCGTGAATCCTTCGCGCAGCGCCGCCGCCGTCATGACGGCCACGTACTCGGCGGGACGCTGGTCCGTGTAGGCGATCTCGCTGCGGGCGATCTCGCAGATGATCGCGCCGGCATCCAGCCGCTTGGCAGCGCGGAAAATCGCGCGACCTGTGTCGTAGGAGAGAATCCGGACATTCATCGCCGGCGTCGTGAACGGCGGTACCTCACCGCGGCCGCGCGCCATGTAGAGCTCGTGGATCGAGGCGGGCCGGACGCCGGCGCGCTGCCCGATTTCCCACAACAGCCAGCGGGCTCGGGTCTTCGTTTCCTCGTCGCCGAACACCGCCTCACGCACGAGCTCGTCCATGGCGGCGCTTTGGCGCACCGCCGGGTCATCGAACTGTGTCAGGGTCGATTGCAAAGTCACGGGAAGCCTCCTCGGGCGGAATTTACGCCCCGGCTACATCGATAACCAGTCCGTCATAGGCGGGCGCGACACCCGCCGGCAGCATCGCGGTAAGCGCGGTGTGCGTGAACTCGTGCGTGAGATGCGTGAAGTACGTGCGCCGCGCGCCGATGCGCTGTGCCGCGGCGACCGCCTCGGGAACCGACAGGTGCAGGGGATGGGGACGCGAGAGGAGTGCGTTCAGTACCAGAACCTCCAGACCCTTCAGCTCCTCCATCACGGCTTCCGGAATCACCTTGACGTCGGTCAGGTACGCTACCGGCCCCACGCGATATCCAAGGACGGAGTGGTCGCCGTGGGGCAGCGACAGCGGCAGGACCGGGACCCCCGCGATGGTGGTGCACGTGCCGGACTCGAGGATGTGTGCCGCCAGCTCCGGCTTGCTCGTTCCCAGTGGGACGACGATGGAAGGATCGAAGATGTAGGGGAACTTGGCGGCGAGCTCGGCCATCGTCTCGCGCGCCCCGTAAGCCGGCAGCATGGCGCCCTGGCGCACCGACAGCGCGCGCAGGTCGTCGATACCGTGCACGTGGTCGGCGTGGCCGTGAGTGAACAGCACGGCATCGATGCGATCGACGCCGGCCGCCACGAGCTGTAGCCGCAGCTCGGGCGGCGTGTCGATCAGGAATCGCTTGCCGCGCGTCTCGATGAGGGCGCCGCTGCGGGTGCGCCGGTCGCGTGGGTCAGTGGATGTACAGGTGGGACAGCGACAGCCGATCTGCGGCACCCCGAACGACGTGCCGGTGCCGAGAAAGATCAGCCGCACGTCACACTTCCTCGACCTTGATGAGGTTGGTGCTGCCCGACACGTCCCACGGGACGCCGGCGGTCATGACGATGCAGTCGCCGGGCTTCGCGTACTGGCGCTTGAGAATCAGATCGCGCACGACCGTCAACATCGCATCGTAGCTGGGCACTCGGTCCACAATGACGGGAATGACGCCCCATACCATGGCGAGCTGCCGGTAGGTGGTGACCTCGGTGGTGACGGCGAGAATCGGGACAGGCGGCCGCAACGCGGCGACCTTGCGCGCCGTGAAGCCGCCCTTGGTCAGGGTCACGATGAGCGGCGTCTTGAGCATGCGGGCCACGGCGGCCGTCCCCCATGCGATGGCGTCCTCGGTGTGCACGCCCTCACGGGCGGTGCGCCGTTCTTCCCGCTGGCGCAGCGGGTGCCGCTCCATTTCGCGGATGATCCGGTCCATGGCGCTGACCGCCTCCACCGGATACTGCCCGACCGCAGTCTCCGCCGACAACATGACCGCGTCGGTGCCGTCGAGGATCGCGTTGGCGACGTCCGAAGCCTCGGCGCGCGTGGGCCGGGGCGCGTGCACCATGGACTCGAGCATCTGGGTCGCCGTGATCACGGGCTTCCCCTGATGATTCGCCTCGCCGATGAGCCGTTTCTGAACGAGGGGAACCTGTTCGAACGGCAGCTCCACGCCGAGGTCGCCGCGCGCGACCATCACCGCGTCCGACGCAGCCACAATCCGATCGAGCGTTTCGAGCGCCGTCGCCTTCTCGATCTTCGCCACGAGCTTGATGGTGGCAGGAACCAGCTTGCGCAGCTCCTCGATGTCTTCAGCTCTGCGTACGAACGACAGCGCGAGGTAATCCACGCCGGCCTTAATCGCGTCCTGCACGTCTTCACGGTCCTTGTCGGTGAGTGCCGGCGCCGAGACGTGGACGCCGGGAAGGTTCATCCCCTTGTGCGCGGTGAGAATCCCCCCGTCCACGACACGGCCGCGCACCCGCGGCGGGTCCACCCCCGTTACTTCGACGGAGAGCAGTCCATCGTTCAACAGGATGCGCGAGCCAACCCGGGCGTCGGTGGCGAGACCCTCATACGTGGTCGGCAACTCGTCGCCGGTGACGACGTCCTCGGGCGCGAACACAACGTGTTGGCCCGCCGTCAACTCGCGCGGCGAGGCCAGATCACCGACCCGGATGCGAGGACCCTGGAGATCGAGGAGCACGGCGACGGGCATGTCCGCACGGTCGGCCACCCGACGGGTGGCGGCGATCCACGTCGCGCGCAGCTCCGACGTGCCGTGGGACGCATTGATCCGGATGACGTTTGCGCCGGCTTGCAGCAGTGCGCGGATCGCCGACTCGGTGCCGGTAGCCGGCCCGAGCGTCGCGACGATCTTGGTGCGGCGAATCAGCGGGGGCCCGTTGGAGCGGTTATCCACAAATGCACGCCGGGTAAGGGATGTGGAAAAGTGGCCAGCTTGGAACGTTCAGTTTTCGGTGCCAGGAAAGCGACAGTGACTTTAGCGGCGTCGAATTAAAGACGTTGAAGGGAATACGTCTAGCGAAAGCCGTTGAAGTGATACGTGAAGCGACACCAATGTCGCGGTGGGCTCCTCTCGCCTGCATAAAGATTCGCACATCTGTATACACGCTCAGCGCACGACCTCGAGCGACTTCTGTTGCAGCCGCTGCCGTAGCTCCCGGAGCACCTGAATCGTCCGCGCCATGGCTGACGCGGGCATCCCCTCGATGGTGCGGGCGGCGAGCCGCCGCTCCAGCTGCCCGACCCGCAGCAAGACCTCCAGACCGTGTCGCGTGAGCGTCACGCGCACCCCGCGGTCGTCGTCGGGATCGGTCGTGGTCTCGACGAGGCCCTTGGCTTCGAGCCGCTGGATGAATGTCGTGGCCGCCGCGCGGGAGACACCCAACTCGCTCGCGACGTCGCTGGGGCGTGCGCCGTCGGGTCCCCCCATGTCCACCGCCGCCATGGCCGCATGCGCCCGCTGGGACAGGCCAAAGCTCTTGTAGGCGCGGTCGCCGGCCCGCTCGATGGCCTGGTAGGCCGCGCCGACGGCGTCGGTGAGCTGCAGGGCAAGTTCAGAGCGATCGGACATGCGATCAGCCTGCTGCCGTCAGACGTCTGCATGATGTTAACATGTTGATAATTAACATACTAAATAAAGTCGTGCCCGCAAGTACTGACAAAGAGGGTTGCTCGCTCAGCAGGTTTCCGACCAGTCCACCGTCGATTCCTTGTGGCAGTGCGGGCACGTCAGCGTGTCCGGTTTGCCGGTGAAATCCTGCCGGTCCTGGCAGTGGGGGCAGACCGCGTAGGTCGTGGTGACCTCCTCCCCTTCCCTGCCGCCCAGGGTAGGGCGGAGGACCCCGGTGCGCACGACGACGCTCCAGCGATCGGGCGGCGTCTCGCGCACGGCGACGTCGATGCGGCTGATGCGAACCGGTTTCTTCCGAACTTCGAGGACCACTTTGCCGTCGGTGGTTTCATCGACGATGGGGTACCACGCGCCCCGACGCAGGACGTCGGCGACATTGTCGAGGCAGCGGGCCCACCCGCGCGGACGAGCCATGAGCGAGGCCCAATGTAGCATATCCCGCTAGATTTCGTTATGCGCTCGATCGGTACGGTCGCTCGGCTGCAGATCCAACGCGGCTCTCTCAAGACAGGCGAGAAGCCGACCCGTCTGTACGATCCCGCGCCGCTCCTCTCCGTCCCGGCCTTGAACGTCACACCCGACGGCGCGCTCGGCGGAACTCCCGACGGAAGCTGGATCGTGGATGTCCATCACCGCGGACACCCCCACACGAAGAACGAAGACGGCCTGCACGGGGTGTCGCTCGGGTTCACGTCGCACTATGCGGCGATGCGCCAGCATTTCGGCGACCGCGTGGAGGTGGGATGCGCGGGGGAAAACATCATCGCGACCACGGACCGGCGATTCACGTACGAGGAGCTCGCGGGCGGTGTCGCGATCGTGGCACCGGATGGTCAGGAGCGAGTGCGACTACGAGTACTACAGGTGGCACATCCGTGCCGGCCATTCACGGGATGGGCACTCGGAAAACAGGTCGAGCCTGAGGAGCTCAAAAAGCATCTCCAGTTTCTGGATAATGGAATGAGAGGGTTCTATTGCGTGGGTGAGGGGGCAGGAACGGTTTCCCTGGGTGATTCGATCGCCATTCTCTAGGACATGCAAAGACTAGACGTCGAGACGTCTATACGTCTAGGACAGCTCGTCCCACGCCATCGTCGCCGTCTTGTGGCAGCGATCACATGTCATCTCAGTGGTTCGAGCCTCAATGCCCTGCCGATGCCGGCACGCCGGGCACACCGCGTACGTGAGCGGGAAGATTCGTCCCAGTCGTTCGATCACGCGCGGCTCGCAGCGCACAACTGTCCACCGTTCGGGCGGGTGATAGCGGATCTCGAGGAATCGCCGGTCCACCGGCACATTGTGCCGGTTCACGTCGAGGACGACGATGTTGCTCGAGGAGATCCGAACGACGGGGTACCACGCGCCGCGCCGCAGCGTGTGCGCGCCGGCAGGACCGACACGCGCCCAGCCCTTCACTTGCAGCCGCGTGGGAGTGACCATCCGGTTGCTGCTTTCCATGGTCATTAGACTAGCCTGATCCGCAAGGGCCCGTCGTGACTGGAGTCACAGGGCCTGGGGTCGCATCAGGATCAGCCGCACTCGGAAAACCCGCAGACGTGACATTTCGCACATCCCTCGATGAACGCCAGCTGCGAGCCGCAATCGGGGCAGGCGCCGATGAAGTCCGGCTCCGGTCCGCGCATCTCCCTGAGGGCGGCTTCACCGCTGGAGGCGCGCACGACCTCGGTCGTGGGAGCGAGCAGGTCCTGCTGCACACCCTGCTGGTCCTGCATCCACTTCTCGATCGCGATGCCGATCGCATCGGGAACGGAGAGCACCTTCTGCGGCCCGAGGCCGACCGCGCGGTCGGATGAGATGCCGCGCAGCTGCCTGTAGATCTCCGGTAGGGGCACTCCAGAGCGCAGCGCCAGCGAGATCAGCCGGCCGATCGCTTCCACGTCGGCCATCAGCGCCCCACCGGCCTTGCCGAGGGACATGAAAATCTCGAACGGTTGGCCTTTGTCGTCCTCGGTGATCGTCACGTACATCGTGCCGAGCGGCGACTCGACGCGCCGTGTGGAGCCCTTGAGCAGATCGGGGCGTGAGCGCTTCGCGCGGCGCTGCAGGTTCTCGGCCTCCACATCGTGCAGCCGCTCGCGCGTGAGCTGGAGCTCGGTGTCGAGCTCTGCGATGCGGCCGAGTGCCTCCGCGAGGGCGTCCTTCGCCTGCACCTTCTTCGCCGTCGAACCGGTGGACAGCACCTGGTTTTCGCGCGCGCCGTCGCGGTACACCGTCACGCCCTTGCAACCGAGCTGGTAGGCGTAGCGGTAGATCTGTTCGACGTACTCCTCGGTTGCATCGTTGGCGAAGTTGCAGGTCTTGGAGATCGCCGAATCGGTGAACTCCTGGAACGCCGCCTGCATCTGGATGTGCCACTCGGGCGTCACGTCATGCGCGGTGACGAAGACGCGCTGCCATTGCGCCGGCACGGCGTCAAAATGGATATGGCCCGCCTCGGCGATCTGCTTCACCAGGTCGTCGGAGTACCACCCCTCGCGCTTGGCAATGGCGACGAAGTCCTCGTTCACGTCGGGCATGAGCACGCCCGCCTGATTCCGCATGAAGGCGACCGCGAACAGGGGCTCGATCCCCGACGAGCAACCGGCGATGATCGAGATCGTGCCGGTGGGCGCCACGGTGGTGAGGTTGCAGTTGCGCAGCCGCCGCATCGGGCGGATGCGCTCGCCGCGCGCGTTGCGGGCACAGGTCGCGTCGGGACCCCAGATGGAGCGCTCCCACTCGGCAAACGTGCCGCGGCGCTCGGCGAGCTTCTCGGATGCGACCTTCGACTCCTCGTCGATGAACTCCATCAGCTTCCGCCCCAGCGCGACACCCTCGTCGGAATCGTAGGGAATCCCGAGCCTCACGAGCAGATCAGCCCAGCCCATGATCCCCAGCCCGATGCGCCGGATCCGCTTCGCCAGATCGTCGATCTCCCCGAGCGGGTACTTGTTCGCGTCGATGACGTTGTCGAGGAAATGCGTGCAGAGATGTACCGCCGTGCGCAGGCCGTCCCAGTCGACATCGCCGTTCTTGATGAACAGGCCGACGTTGATCGAGCCGAGGTTGCACACGTCGTAGGAAAGCAGCGGCTGCTCGCCGCACGGATTCGTCGCCTCGTAACTCCCGAGGTGCGGCACGGGATTGTAGCTGTTGGCGCGGTCGATGTAGAACACGCCCGGCTCACCCGTCTTCCAGGCGCCGTGCACGATCTGCTTGAACACCTCACGCGCGTCGAGCTGGCCAACCACCTTGCCGGTGCGTGGGTGGATCAGGTCGTAGGATTTCCCCGCTTCGAGCGCCTCCATAAAGGCATCCGTGACCGCCACCGAGATGTTGAAATTCGTCACCTGGGTGAGGTCGTCCTTGCAGTGGATGAAGTCCATGATATCCGGATGATCCACGCGCAGGATGCCCATATTGGCGCCCCGCCGGGTGCCACCCTGCTTCACCACGTCGGTGGAAGCGTCGTAGAGCTTCATGAAAGAGACGGGACCCGATGCGACGCCCATGGTCGAGCGCACGACATCGTTCTTGGGGCGCAGCCTGGAGAACGAGAATCCCGTCCCGCCACCCGACTGATGCACCAGCGCCATCGCCCGGAGGGTGTCGTAGATGCCCGAGCGGCCATTGGAGAGGGCGTCTTCCACCGGGAGCACAAAGCAGGCTGAGAGCTGACCGAGGGGCCGGCCGGCGTTCATCAAGGTGGGGGAATTCGGCATCCACACCCGCGTCGCCATGAGCTCAAAGAACGTCTCGGCGAGACTCTCTACAGCGCCGTCCGACGCGCCATAGGTCCGATCAGGAGCGGCAATGGTCCGCGCCACGCGCCAGAATAGATCCTGGGGCCGCTCCACAGGCTTGCCCTGGTCGTCCTTCACCAGGTAGCGGCGCTCGAGGACGGTCAGGGCGTTCGTGCTCAGATCCAGGCTCTTCATGCGATTCTCACGACAGCTTGAGGGGAAACAAGCAAGGTACATAGACGTGGAGGGCCAAGGTAGGTACGCGAGTAGCGCGCGGCAAGCCTGAAGACTCGTGGTGTCGCGTCTCGCACTCTCAGTATCAACATCACAAACTTGTTCGCTCGACGGGAAACGTCCCGCGACGGTGTCGCTCGGCTTCCGCGACGTAGTGCTCCCACGTGCCCTTGATTCTTGCACGCAGACCATCATCGACGTGACGCACGACACGCGCGGGCACGCCCATGACGAGCGAACCGGGCGGGACCTGCATCCCCTCCGTCACGACGGCGCCCGCCGCGATCACGCTGCCGGCGCCCACGCGGACGTCGTTGAGCAGAATGCTCCCCATCCCGATCAGGCAGTCGTCTTCGACCACGCAGGCGTGCAGGATGACGCGGTGCCCCACCCCCACGCGCGCGCCGATCAGCGCCGGCTTCCCCTCATCCACGTGCACGATGGTCGCATCCTGAAGATTGGTCGCCTCGCCGATCACGATCGGGGCCATGTCGCCGCGCAGCACCGCCTGGTACCACACGCTCGAGCGGGGACCCAGCGTCACGTCGCCCAACACAACCGCTGTCGGCGCGATGAACGCGGTAGGATGGATCTTGGGGTTTTGGATTACTGACGTACCGGCTGGAACGGCCACTGCACCCACGCTTCGGTCGGCTCCCCGTTCTTCTGTGCCGGGTTCCAACGCAGGTTCTTCGCCATGTCGAGCGCTTCGTTGTTGAAAGTCTCAACGTTGGACGGGCCGTACACGCGCGCTTCCATCGTAGTCCCGTTCCGGGACACTCTGATGAGGAGAATCGCCTGGCGTGGGAAGATGGGCGCATCCTGAGAGACGGGGATGAGCGTGGGCGACAGCGGCACCGGGCGGCTGTCGAAGCAGAGGTTGTCCTGGTTGTAGGCGGGCCCAAACTGATCGCACGGGCCGGCGCCGTCGTCGCTGGTGTCCATGTTGAGCCGCACGCTGAACGTCTCACCGGGCGTGATGATGACCTGGCGGTCGTACGTGCGGTATCCGGCGGCACGAACCGTCAGCCGGTGGACGCCCGGCGCCAATTCGAGGTCTGTGCCGCGCACGGGCTGCCCCTCGATGCTGATGCGCGCCCCTTGCGGCACGTTCTGCAGCACCAGACGCCCCGGCGCACCGGGGGCGGGCGGTGGCGGCGGCTGC
>Ga0184632_10000798_pt1 | contig 12637 bp, 6 predicted proteins | sample PLM31_50_b1_FD_133153 | JGI IMG/M metagenome (GOLD analysis project Ga0184632, IMG submission 133153) | Groundwater sediment microbial communities from an aquifer in East River, Colorado, USA - PLM3-1_50_b1 | ecosystem: Environmental > Terrestrial > Soil > Riparian zone | place: USA: East River... | reverse complement strand
TGGCGCCCCATGCCACCCGTTCGCGTTTGCGCCCATAGCGTTAACAGGCCCTAACCCGCTGCGACACACATGCCCGAGCCCCTCGAATTCACCGGCGAACGCTTCGTGCCTGGCATTGCCGGCGAGATCGCCCACGAGCATTTGCATCGGTACGCGTTCGCTCGTCGCTGGGCCGATGGAAAGCGCGTGCTCGACGTCGCTTGCGGCGAAGGGTACGGCAGCGCGTTGCTTTCGCACGCAGCGGCGCACGTCGTCGGTGTCGATATCGCGGAGCAGGCAATCGCCCGTGCGCGCGAAAGCTACGTGACGCGCCCGAACCTCCGATTCGAGCATGGCTCGGCCACTGCGCTGCCGCTCGGCGACGCGTCGGTCGACGTCGTGATTTCCTTCGAGACGATCGAGCATCTGGCCGCTCCGGATCAGCCAAGGATGCTCGCCGAAATTGCGCGCGTGCTGACCGCCGATGGCGTCCTCGTGTTGTCCGCCCCCAATCCGGTTGAGTACTCGCAAGCGCGCAATTATCGCAATCCGTTTCATCTGCATGAGCCCCCGCGCGAGGAACTCGATGCGCTGCTCGCGCGGCTGTTCCCGGTTCGTCATTGGTACGGGCAGCGCCGCTACTTCGGGTCCGCGATCTGGAACGAACGTCGCGCGCCCAACCTGGAAGCGTGGTCCGGCGACGCGGCCGGTGTCGCGCCCGCGACGCCGCCTGCGCCCATGTACGCCCTGGTCGTGGCCGCGCGCGGCCACGGGCAGGTCACCGAGGGAAGCGGCGTATCGCTTTATTCCGATCGCAACGAGGCCGAGTTGCTGCGGTTGGACGCCCAGGCCGCAGAGGTCATGCGGCTTGATCGGCTATTGGGCGAACGCGACGCCGCGCTTGACCGACAGACAGTGCATATCCACCACCTCGAAGATATTGCGGCGGACCGTGAAAAGATCGTGAGCGAACGCGATGCGCAACTGGCGGCGCTGAATGACGCCCACCAGCGGCTCACGAGCGAACGCGATGGACTCATCCGCGAGGCCCGCAACAAAGCGGCGCAAGCGCAGCAGGCGATTGACGCGCTTCGCACCGAGGGCGAACGCCTCGAACGTGCACTGGCCGCGCAGGAGCGGATCATCGCCTATCGGCAGAGCGCCCGCTGGTGGCTGGCATTGCCTTGGTTGCGCATCAAGCTGTTGCTTCAACTCATTCGGAGCCGCTGACACCGCATGAGTGCGCCATCTGCGTCCTTCGTGATCGACATCGTTGTCCCGGTGTACGACGCACTGGACGATGTGCGCGCCTGTGTTGCCAGCGTACTCGCGCATCTTCGGCCCGACGTGCGGCTGGTACTGATCGATGACGCGTCGCCGGACCCGCGCATTGCCGCTTATTTCGCGGAGCTTACGCAGCGCGCGCACGCGCAAATCCTCCTGCTGCGCAATGCGCAACACCTGGGCTACTACGGCACGGCGAATCGCGGAATGGAGCTGTCGCGGGCAGACGTGATCGTGCTCAGCTCCGAAACGATCGTGACGGCGGGCTGGCTCGACGCGATCATGCGTTGTGCGGCGACCGACGCGCGTACCGGGACCATCACGCCGTTTTCGAACAACGCCGGGATCTGCTCGTTTCCTGAATTCTGCCGGAGCAACCTCGTACCGGAGGATCCCGAGCTCATCAACCGGGCCATGAAGCTTGCGGCCGTGCCGGTCTATCCTGAGCTTCCGACCGCTGCAGGATTCTGCATGTTCATCGGCCGTCGGCTCATTCGGAAGATAGGCGTATTCGATCCCGAACTCTGCGAGGCCCATCGCGAAGCAAACGACTTCAGCATGCGCGCCCGCAACGCCGGTTACCGCAATGTGCTTTGTGACGACGCCTATGTCGTTCACGTGGGGTCGCGCTCCGGGCCGGCCGCCGGCGATGACAACCCGGCCCAGGTCCTGGCAAATCATCCCGACGACGTGCACCTCGTGCGCGAGTTCATAGCGAAGGACCCTATAAGGCCGATTCGCGCGATGGTTCACTCCCAGCTCGCGCTGCTCGCCAACGAACGCAAGCCGGGCGTGCTGCATGTGGTTCACCCTCGTGGCGGCGGAACGGAGAAATACATTCAGGAGTTGATCTCGGTTTCGCACGACTATCGCCACTATTTCCTCAGGATCCACCCGGATCGCTGGCTGGTGACGGATGCCGGCGACGCTGATTCGGCAAACTACGCGTGGTCACGCCACGGCGACGATCCGGATCGCGCCTGGCTGCGGTCGATCTGTGCGTGGCTCCGCATTGGGGTCGTGCATGTACATAGCCTGGTGGGAAGCGGCGACGATTTTCTGCAGGTCCTGGAAGAAGCCTCGGTGCCGTATTGCTATTCGGTGCATGACATGTACCTGCCGTGTCCGACGGTCTATTTGATCAACAGCGAGGGCAAATACTGCGATGCGACGACCGACCATGCGCTCTGTCGGCAATGTCTGTCGAAATTCAGCGGGCTGAAGGATACCGATGTCAGCCGTTGGCGCGCGCGGTACCGCGGCTTTCTCGACAACGCGAGCAAGGTCTACGCGCCGTCGAAGTGGGCGGGGGACACGCTCGCGCGATACTACCCGGGCATCGAGGTGACCCTGGCGCCGCCCTGGACCGAACCTGCGCGCAACGAGCCGGTAGGCGAAGTCTCCAACGCATTCGACTTGCCGAACGATGCGTGTCGCCATATCGGAGTGCTTGGCGCCATCGGGCCGGAGAAGGGCGCGCGGCATCTGGAGGCGCTTGTCGCCAGAATCCGGGAACGACGCCTTCCGCTGCGGATTGTCGTCATCGGCTATACGGACCGCGACAGCCGCCATCAATCGAGCGACCAGGTGCTGACCATACACGGTCCCTACCGGCGAGAAGAGGTCGAGGCGCTGTTCGATTGGTACCGGATCGCGCTGGTGGCCTTCCCGACGGTATGGCCGGAAACTTTCAGCTATACGTTGAGCGAAGGATGGATGGCCGGGCGTCCGGCCCTCGTTCCTCCGCGTGGCGCGCTGCAGGAGCGGATTCTCGCCACGGGTGCCGGTTGGCTCATGGAGGGATGGCCGGATGCCGATGCGATCCTCGATCAACTCATGGCGTTGACGGCGCCGGAGAATGCGCCTGAACTGGAACGCAGGGCCCGTCTCGCGAAGGCGGTGTTCCGCGAAGGCCCGCGCGAGGCCGAATCCACGGGAATCCTCTACCGCGACATGCTGGCGGACGTCTCGAAACACGCCGAGCGTGCAGTCTCGCGCTATCGGATTTACGAGGCGGCGTGTCGCGCGCTGGGCATGGCGCCATCTCCGCCGGCCCCGAATCGTGGCCCGACAGCACCGGTGCATCGACGCACGATGATCGCGAACCTGGTCCGGCTGTTGCGCGCATAGCGCGGGCTGGTCGCGGCATTCCAATCCTAAAGATGTCCCCCCGACGAGGTTTCGCAATGGGAATGGTCGAACGTTTGGTGCGCTCGATCCATCGCGAGCCGTCGGGCGCGACTGCCGCTGTCGCTCCATCGGAGTTTTCACTGACCCGGCTCGCGCGGCAGAATCCCGGTCTTGCGGGCCATTATCTGTGGAGCACCAATGTGGCGCCGGTGGCGGCCACGCCGTTCTTCCTGCAGCTGGGTTGCGGGGAAAGGGTACTCGACGGGTTCGTGAATCTGGATTTCATTCCCCATGACGAGCGCGTGTTCGCATGGAATCTGCTCGACCTTTGGCCCGACGAATGGACGGCCGTGGCCGAGGGAGTGTTCTCGGAGGATGTGCTCGAGCATTTCTTTCATGCGGAGCAGGCATACATCCTCTGCAATGCAAACCGGGTGCTGAAAGCCGGTGGCGTGGCGCGCACGCTGATGCCGAGCCTCCCCAGGCTCGTGGAGTACGGCGCGAGCTACAAGCCCGAACCGGACGAATTCCTGCGCAAGATGTTCGGCGTGGAAACCGGTGCCGATGCCCTCAACATGGGCCTTCGCTTCTCCGGACATCGCTGGCTGCACAGTCCGGAAAGCCTCGCGCGGATGGCGGCGATGTGCGGGTTCGATGTCGTACCGACCACCTGTGCGGTTTCGACCGTCGAGAAGTTCAACGGCATCAACCTGCGCGATGAAAACGATTCGCTCTCGTTTGCCAACGATCTGCGCAAGGCCCGGTCGATCGCGCGCACCCTGTTGACCCCGCAGACGATTGTCGGCGCCAGTCTTGTGGAGGACCTCGCGGATGGCGTGCGGCTCTATGTGGCGACCGCCGCCCGCCCTACCGTCGAATACGTCCTTCCCGGGCGCGTCGAGTCCGATGCCGTGGCCTGCCTCAATATCCGCTCGTCCAATCTGTCTTCGTTCTTCGAGCACAGCCTCAAGTCGTTGATCATCGACGATGTGCGTCGCGACAATCCCTGGTACTTCGACGAGACGCTCAAGTCACGGCCGTGCATGAACCTGGTCACGCGCAACCAGCTGTCTCTCGTCCTTGGCGAGGCGAAGGAATTTTCCAGGCTGTTGTTCTCGCCCGCGGCGAAAACAGGCGAGTATTTCGCGCTGGGCTGTGCGGAAGTGTTCGCGCTCGAATAATCGTGGATGGTTGACGTTGTCCACCAAGGACGGGCGCGATGGATTCGTCCGCGGACGGGTATTGCCAGTTCCGGCCCTCGGGCTGCATTCAGCTAAAATTGGCGATTCGCGGAAGAACAAAGGCGGGTCGAAGCCTTCCGCACTGCACGCGAAAACTAGACGCCCGATGCCCTCCGACCTCGAAGTCCTGCGCTGATGAGTGCTCCCGCGGCAAGCTTCGTCATCGACATCGTCGTTCCGGTGTACAACGCGGCGGACGACGTGCGCGTCTGCGTGGCAAGCGTGCTCGCGCACCTGCGCCCCGACGTCCGCGTGGTGCTGATCGACGATGCATCGCCGGACGCGCGCATCGCCCAGTTTTTCGCGGAACTGGAAACGCGCGCGCATCCGCAGGTGATGCTGCTGCGCAACGAACGAAACCTGGGCTTCACGGGCACGGCGAATCGCGGGATGGAGCTGTCGCGCGCCGATGTCGTGCTGCTCAACTCGGATACGATCGTCACGGCCGGTTGGCTCGACGCGATCATGCACTGCGCGGCGACCGATGCGCGCATCGGCACGATCACGCCGTTCACCAACAACGCGGAGATCTGCTCGTTTCCGCGGTTCTGCGAGGACAATCCGTGGCCGCGCGGGGCCGACCCCGAACCCGTGCGCGCGGCGATTGCCGCCGTCGCGGTCCCGACCTATCCGGACCTCCCCACCGGGGTTGGCTTCTGCTTGTATCTGCGCCGCGCGCTGCTCGACGACGTCGGCGTGTTCGACATGGCGTTCGGAATGGGCTACGGCGAGGAGAACGACCTGTGCCTCAGGGCGGCGCGCGCAGGCTGGCGCAACGTGCTCGCGGACAATGCGTTTGTCGTTCATACCGGCGGCCGCTCGTTCGAGGGCCAGAAGGGCGAACTGGGCGTGCGCAACATGGCGCTTCTGGACGAGCGCCACCCGCATTATCACGACATGGTGCGCGGCTACATCGCCGCCGATCCTTTGCGTCCGCTGCGCGATGCGGCGCAGATGCGGCTTGCCGCCGACGCTGCGCCCGGTCGCGGTGTCCTGCACGTGATCCACCACCACGGCGGCGGCACGGAAACGCATGTCCGCGCGCTGATCGCCGGCTCACGCGAGCGCTGGCGCCACTATCTCGCGATCGCCGTCGACGATCGCTGGCAGGTCGAGGAGCATCGCGCGGATAGCGCGGTCGTGACGTTTGAACTCGACCGCGGACCGCAGGAGTCGTGGCGGGACTTCGTCGGCGGCGTCTGCGCCACGTTCGGCATCGCCCTGATCCATGTGCACCACATGTCCGCGTGCCGCGCCGGCATCCTCACGGCGTTGGCCGACCTGCCGGTGCCGTACATCTACACGTTGCACGATCTTTATGTTGCATGCCCGACAATCACGTTTAATGGCGCCGACGGCATGTACTGCGGCGCGCAGGTCGACACCGCGGTGTGCACGCGCTGCCTCGCCGCGCAGCCGGCATTTGACGGCGTCGACATCGGCGCGTGGCGCACCCAGCACCACGCGTTTCTCCGCCGCGCGGCGTTCCTGATCGCGCCGTCGCAATGGACCGCGCAAACGCTGGTCCGCTATTTCCCGGATTGCGCGGCGACGGTGATCCCGCACGGCTCGCCGGATGGCCTGGCGGCGCGCCCGCCCGGCGCGCGCACCGCCGTCATGCTCCCGGACGACGACATCCCGACCGTTGCGGTGCTCGGCGCCATCGGGCCCGACAAAGGTGCGCGCCGTCTCGAGCGGCTGGCGCAGTTGGCGCGCGCGCGCGGCGCCGCCGTGCGCTTCGTCCTCATCGGGTATATGGATTTCCAGCATGGCCCCTGGCAGTCCGACGACTCGGTATTCACGGTTCACGGGCGCTACGCGACCGCCGACCTGCCGGCCTTGCTTGCCCATTATCGCGTTGCGCTGGTGCTCTATCCGTCGGCCGGCCCCGAAACCTTCAGTTATACGTTGACCGAAGCGTGGGCTGCCGGCCGACCGGTGCTGGTGCCGCCGATCGGAGCGCTCGCCGAACGTGTCCGCGACAGCGGCGCCGGGTGGATCATGACCGACGCGCAATGGCGCGACGAATCACAGATGCTCGATCGGCTGTGCGCATTGCTCGCCGTATCGGAGCGCGATCGCATCGCCGCCGCATCGACGCGCGCACGCGCGCTGCATCATGCCACGCTGAGTGAGATGGCGCGGGCAACTTTCGCTCTCTACGACAAGGCAATGGCCAGCGCGAAAGTCACGGCGCAGCAATCGATGCGACCGCTCGTCGCTGCGCGCCTGCGTTACGCTTTGCGCTATGCGCCATGGATTCCGCCAGCGGCTGCGCCGCGCGTGGATGCGCCGCCCGCAAACTTGCTTGGCCGCGTGGCCCGTGCCGCCGCCAATCGCCGCAACACGCTCGCGGGGCGCGTGCTCTTCCGGTTGACGCCGACGGCCGTCGTCGCCGCGCTGCGTGCGCGCCTCAAGTAATGGCCGCCAATGCCTTTGCGGACTGGCTCGCACGCGGACGCACCCACCAGAGCGAAGGCCGGCCAGCCGATGCGATTCCGTGCTTTCGCCGTGCCGCGCGCGAAGATCCGCGCTCGCCGGTGCCGCATTTCCACCTGGGCGAAGTGCTATGGCAGCTGGGGTTGACGACCGAGGCGCTGCAGGCCTGGCGCACGGCGGCCGGACTCGATCGAACTTTCCTTGCGCCGAGGCTTGCGTTGGCGGAAGCGGCAATGACGCACGGCGATTTCGCAAGTGCGAACGTGGTCGCGCGTGAGGCTTTGCTGCTGGCGCCGGAGGACGTGCGGGCGCGCGCCACGTCGATTGCCGCCAGCGCCGCGGCAGGCGATCGCGGTGCCGTTTCGGTCGCGGCGGCGTTCTTCGCCGCCGATCCGCAGTTGGCGCACGCCCCCTCACTTGCCATGGCGCTCGCCGCGGTCCCGGACAGCGACGAGCGCGACGCGTTGTTGAAGGCCATTGCGCCACATGCGGCAACGTTGCCGGCAGGACTCCTTGCTGCGCTGGCGGAAAGCGGCGCCGCGATTCCGGATTCGGTCGCCGTCCGTCGCTGGACCCTTGCCGACGTTGAGTCGTTGCGACGATTGGCGATCGTCGTTCAGGACCGCAACACGCAAATCGCCGATCAGCTGGCGACTGCGTACAGCGCATTGTGCGGATCGCTTCCGCCACCGCCCGTTTCGCTGGTTTGGCCGCGGCGCACGGCCGGTCAAGCGTTGCGCGTGGCGTGGCTTTGCCCGTCGCCCGGCAGCACGGCGTGGGAGGTGGCGCGGTCGGCGCTGGTGGAGGTGCGCGCCGCGTTGTCCGGGGACGTGCTGTCGTTGGTGATTTTGTGCGCCGGGGATGTCGAGACGACACGCGCATCGCTTTCGGCCGCGCTCGGCGATGCTCCAATGATTGCTGTTTCGTCGCCGATGGATGCCGGAATGGCCAAGGTCCTTGCCGCGCGCGATTGCGACGTGCTCATCGACGCCGCCGGCTTGACGGCGGCCACGGCAAGCATGCTCGTCGCGCGTCCAGCGCGCGCGAATTGGGCGCTCGCCACGGGAGCGCCGGTTCATCGGGAACCCTTGGTCGAGCGTACGTTCGCAACGAGTGACGCGCTCGCGACGGCGCTGCGCGAGTTGCACGCGGCGCTCACCGCCGAACCCGGTTGCCCGCTATCCGCCGACCAGCTCGCGGCGCTGTGGGACGCCTCGGTGCGTCAACATCAGCAAGGGGATCTCGCGGCCGCCGCGGCCGGGTACGGCAAGGTCGTCGACATCCAACCGGGATTTGCGCCGGCGCTGCATCTCCTTGGCGTCGTCTTGCTGGCGCAGGGTGAGCGCGAGCGTGCGCGCGACGCGTTCGATGCGGCAGTCGCCGCGGCGCCGGAATTCGGCGAGGCGCGGCTCTCCCGTGCCGAACTGGCACTGACCATGCACGACGCCGAACGCGCGGTGGGGCTGTTGCGCGAAGGCCTTGCGCGCTCGCCGCGGGATGTCGCGCTATTGCGGATGCTCGGCCACGCACAGCTCGCGCTGCGCGATGGCGCGGCAGCGGAAGAGGCCTTCGGGCACGCGCTCGTGCACGCGCCCGCCGATGGCGACGCGCATTTCAATCACGGCATCGCATTGCAGATGCAGGGCGACGCGCAGGGCGCCGCGCGCGCGTACCAGCGGGCGCTTACGTTCAAGCCCGACCTCATCGCCGCCGATTTCAACCTGGGCGTGTTGTTCCAGCAGCAAGCCAATACCCAGGCGGCAATCGCCGCTTACGCGAACGTGCTGGCCGCCGACGGGAGGCACGTCACCGCCTACAAGAACCTGGGCGAGGTACTCCTGGCCGCCGGTCAGGTGGACGCGTGGCTTGCCAACTTCCGCGCGTTCGAACGGCATTGTCCGAAGGCGCTGCCGCTCGCCGTGTACGCGCTCGAAGCCTGCCAGCACCAAGCCGATTTTGCGAGTCTCGAGCGCTATATCGATGGCTTGCGAAAGGAGGAATTCCAGGCGCGCGACGAGGAGGAGCTCGTCGATTGCCTGGAGGAGCTCCTCTATCTGCTGCTGTTTTTCGACGTCGAGCCGGGACTGCTGCTGCGCTTTGCGCACGCGTACGACGCGGTCGCGGCGCGTGTCTACGGCACGCCGATACCGAGGCCTGCGGCGCGTCGACCCGGGCTGCTGCGGATCGGCTATCTGTCCGCCGATTTGCGCAACCACGTGATGGGCAAGATGATGTGGCAGGCGATCGCCCATCACGACCGCACGAAGGTCGAGTGTTACTTCTATGCGAATTCGGACAAGCGCGACGAATGGACGCAGCGGTTCGAGAGCATTGCGACGCGTTTTGCGGCGATCGACCGCCAGGACGATGCACGGGCCGCGGCGCTCATCGCCGATGACGATCTCGACATTCTCGTGGACCTGTCGACGCACACGCGCGGCGCGCGGCCTGGCATCCTCGCGCGCAAGCCGGCGCGCGTGCAGATCACGCACGTCGCGAGCGCGGGCACCGTGGGATTGTCCGCGATCGACTACAAGCTCACCGACCGCTACGCCGATGTGCCCGAGAACCAGGAGTTCCAGATCGAGCGCCTGTTGGCGATGGACGGCTGCGTGTTTCCGTTCCGGCACGTCGCGCCAGCGGTCCGGCATCCCTTCGATCGACGAACCTTGGGGCTTCCCGCCGACGCAATCGTCATCGGTGCGTTCGTGAATCCGCTCAAGCTGTCGCGGCGATGTCTTGATTTGTGGCGAGACGTGCTGGCGCGGATCCCGCGCGCGGTGCTCGCGTTTTCACCCGCGAATCCGGCGCTTCGCGAAAGCTATCTGCGTCTGGCGCAGGCCACCGGCATTGCGCGGGAGCGCATCGTATTTTTGGCACAAGGTCGCGACGACGCGGAAAACCAGGCGCGATACCGGCTCGTCGATTTCGTGCTCGATACGATGCCGTTCGGCGGCGTCAACGGCACGATCGAAGCGCTCGACATGGGCGTGCCGGTGGTCACGCTCGTCGGCAAGCGCCATGGCGAACGTACGTCGTTTTCCATTCTTACCAATCTGGGCGTCACCGCTACGATCGCGAATACCGGCCGCGACTATGCCGAGATTGCCGTGCGCCTGGCTGATGAACCCGCGTTTCGCGGCGATGTGAAGTCCGCGATTGCCGCGGGACTCGGAAAGTCGCCGCTGGTCGACATGGTGGGCCACACGCGCAATCTGGAGGCCGCGTATCGGTTGGCGCTCACTGAGCGCGCCGCCGAAGTTCCGGAGAGCGCCCGTGGCTGATTCGCGCCTGCCGACCGTGCAGACGCGCCTTGCCGCAGGTGATGCGGATGGCGCCAGAGTGCTCGCCGATGCGATGCTTGCCGATTCCGGCCTTGCAATGTCCGACCGCTTCGGGGCGCTGGTACTACGTTCGCGTGCGCACGAGGCGCAGGGTGACCTGCCCAATGCGATCGTCGATCTCGAGGGCGCGCTCGCCATCGACGCGACGCAGGCGCGCATCTGGAACGAGCTCGGGCTCTTGAGCGCCGATGCGGGGATGAACGAACGCGCCATCGTGGCGTTCGAGCATGCGACCAGGTCCGACCCCGGATATGCGCGCGCATGGAACAATCTCGGCAACGCGCTGCGCGCTGCCGGACGCGGCGTCGAGGCCGTGCGCGCCGCGGAAAAAGCGGTCGCCGCCGATCCGCGCTACGCGTTGGGCTGGTCCAACCTGGGCGCAATGAAGCGCGACTCGGGCGACGACGGCGGCGCCGAGATTGCGTTACGCCAAGCGCTCACACTCGAGCCGAACCACCGCGGCGCACTGGTCACGCTCGCCGGACTCTTGCGGGATCGAAGCGATCTTCCGGCAGCCGCCGAGCTCTTCGCGCGTGCTCGCGCGCTCGACCCGCGCGATGCCAACGCCGCATTGCTGCTGGCCGGTACGCTGGCAGAGCGCGACGATCTGGCCGACGCTCGCGCCGCCTATGCACAGGCCGAAGTCAGCGACCCGCGCATGCTGCGAGCGGTGTTCGGTCGCTGTCTGACGCTGCCGATGGTGCCGGCCGATGCGGCGGGAGTCGCGCAAGCACGCGATGCGTTTTCCGACGGCCTGTCGATCGTCGAGCGCGAGGCGCCGCTGCGCGCGGCAACGCTCTCGGCCGAGCGCGTGCTCGACGAGATGCGCTGGAGCAACTTTCTTCTCGCCTATCAGGGCGGTGACGACAAGCCGCTGCAGGCGCGTTTTGCGGGCGTCATGCACGGACTGGTAAAGGATCGTGCACCGGATTGGTTGCGCCCGCTCTCGCCGCGCGTGCGCGCCGGATCGCGGATCAAGGTCGGCTTTCTCTCGACGTTCTTTCGCGACAGCACTGCCGGCCGCTACTTCGAGAGCTGGATTGCCGACCTTCCCCGCAGCGACTTCGAGACCTTCGTGTATCACCTGTTGCCGGGCATCGATCCGCTTGCGCATCGGCTCGCCGAGCGCGCCGACCATTTCCGGCATTGCCCCTGGTGGCGGCCTTCGCAACTTGCGCCGCGCGTTCGCGCGGACGCGCTCGACGTGCTCGTATATCCGGAACTTGGCATGGGCACGGTGCCGTTTGCTTTGGCGGCGGTGCGTTTGGCGCCGCTGCAATGCGCGGGCTGGGGACATCCGGTGACCACCGGGCATCCGACCATCGACGTCTTCTTCTCCAGTGCAGCGATGGAACCGACCGACGGGGCGAACCACTACACCGAGCGACTGGTGACGTTACCCGGAATTGGCACGCGATATCGCGCACCCCAGGTGCTGGCGGATGCAACGCGGGAGCGGATGGGGCTTCCGTCTCGCGGCCCATTGCTGCTCTGTCCACAATCGCTGTTCAAGATTCATCCGGACAACGATGCGCTGTTCGCGCGGCTGTTGCGCGAGCTTCCGCAAGCGTCGCTCGTATGTTTCGAGGGCCGCGATCCGCAATTGTCGGCGCAGTATCAAAGCCGGCTGGCGACAGCCGGGATCGCCGCGGATCGCGTGCGCATGTTGCCGCAATGCGTGCACGACGATTTTTTGCGCATCAACACATTGTGCGACGTCATGGTCGACACGCTGCATTGGTCCGGCGGGAACACGAGCCTTGACGCGCTCGCCTGCGGACTGCCCATCGTGACCTTGCCCGGTCGCTTCATGCGTGGACGCCAGAGCGCCGGCATGTTGCGGCTCATGAGCATCGACGGGCTCGTCGCCCGCGATGCCGACGACTACGTGCGGATCGTGGCAAGGGTCGTCGACGACGGAGGCTGGCGGGACGATCTGTCGGCGCGCATTCGCGAGGGACGGGCGCGCGTTTTTGACAATCCTGCACCGACCGCCGCGCTTGCCCAATTTCTGCGCGGCTAGTTGACGCTCCCCCGAGGACGCCTACGGCGTCCTTCCCCCACAGGGGGCGCCGCCTTGGGACGGCCCTGCGGCGGCTAGACCCTCCTCCGAGCGACGAGCAAGCGCAGCGCGGCTTCGGCTTCGCGCAGCGGTTGCGACCAATCGCCCGGCCCATGCTGCCGGAACAGCCGCGCCGTCGGATACCAGCGACTGTCGTT
>Ga0184632_10000797_pt1 | contig 12638 bp, 9 predicted proteins | sample PLM31_50_b1_FD_133153 | JGI IMG/M metagenome (GOLD analysis project Ga0184632, IMG submission 133153) | Groundwater sediment microbial communities from an aquifer in East River, Colorado, USA - PLM3-1_50_b1 | ecosystem: Environmental > Terrestrial > Soil > Riparian zone | place: USA: East River... | reverse complement strand
CGCCCACAGACCAGCTTGCCCGGTGCCGTGACCACACCCCACCATCCCGCCGAGCGGCCCACCTTCTACCGGCGCTGGCTCTCGCCCGAAGGCTATCTTGGCCTGCACCTCGTGGTCGGTTTTTTCCTGGCCGTGGCCGCCGCCGTCGTCTTCGATTACATCGAGGACAAGGTCTTCTCGAGCCAGGAAATCAGGCTCGCCGACGCGCGTGCGCAGCTGATCGCGCGCCGGCTCGTCTCACCGCGATTGACCCTGATCATGCAGACGATCTCCATGTTCGGGACGCTGCCCGCGCTGACGTCGCTCTCGCTGGCCGTCATCGCCTGGCTGCTGAAGGTCAAGTCGCACCGGCGGCTCTACGCCTTTGTCGCCGCCAATGCCGGGGGCTTCATCTTGAACCAGCTCCTCAAGCTCTACTTCCACCGCGCGCGGCCCGAGAGCCCGCTGGTGATGTCCCACGGCTTCAGCTTCCCGAGCGGCCATTCGATGGGGGCGATGTGCTTCTTCGGCAGCCTGGCCTACGTCATCTACTTTACGATCGAGCGCCGCCGCGTCTGGCGGATCATCGCGGTCCTCGCGTGCGGGCTGGCCGTGCTCGCCATGGGGGCGAGCCGGATCTACCTCGGCGTGCACTACTTCACGGACGTGGTGGCCGGCTACACCGCGGGGCTCGGCTGGATGGCGGTGTGCTTCTCGGGAACCGAGGCGTGGGTGCGGTGGCGCGACTACCGTGCGGCCCGGCGGAAAGCGGCGGTGAAGGCGGCCGCGACGAAGGCGGGAGCGCTGCTGCTCGCGTTGCTCATGGGTGCTCGGGCGGAGGCAGCCCCTCGATCCCCCTCACCCTACCCTCTCCCCCAGGGGGGAGAGGGGAAACGGGCGCCACCCTGTGCGGAGTGCGTGGCCTGGGAGGCGACGGCGGAGCAGGCCGAGGCGCTGCTGGCCACCGCCGGCGAGCTCGGCGGCCTCGAGGTGGTGACGAGCATCGGCAGCGACGGCCCACCGCCCGCCGGCCTCTGGGACCGGTTGCGGCAGCGAGGCGCGCGCACCGGCGCGCTGCTGAGCTCGGGAACACCGTCCGACCCCGACGCACAGGCGTTCCTTCTGAAGACGCGCGCCACGGATCTGCGCTCGCAGCACCCCGACATCCTCCTCGGGCTGGAGGCCCCCGCCTCTACGCTTCCCGATCTGGCATCGCGCGGCCTCGAGGTGTATTTCGACTTCGTCGTGATCGAGGGCGGCACCGGTGAGCCGAATGCCCTGGGCGTCCCGGTATGGCATCGCTACGCCGGGCCACCCTCGCTGCCGGCCGTGCTCGCGGCAACGGGCGAGACGGCCGGCGCGCGCCTGCTGGCTCGAGCCGCCGACCCGACGGTCGTTTTCGCCGTGCGCGAGCTGCGCGATCTCCTGCCCTCCGGCCTCAGCCCCCTGCCACAGGTGCGCGTCGAGTGCGAGCCGGAGCCGCCCGCCCAGGGTGAGGCCTGTACGAGCGCCGTCTTCCTCCATCCGCGCACGCTGGAGGCGATCGCCCTCGTCACGCCGCAAGCGCCGGTGAAGTCGTTCAGGGTGGCGCCGGCCACGGCGCACGTCGAGCGCCGGCCGCTCGCGGGGGACGACGCGCAGGCCCCTTTCCTCCTCCGCATCGCGGCCTGGAGCGGTACCGACGCCGAGCGCTTCGCCTCCGAGGTCGACGTCATGGGCGAGCGCGCGCTGAGCGTGGAAGAGGTGATCGCGCGCCATCAGGCCGCCGCGGCCCGACAGCGACAGCAGGTGCAGAGCCTCATCGCCTCTGGAACGACGGTCCTCACCTTCCAGATCCCGGGCCTCGCCGCGCCCATGACCGTCGGCTCGGAGACCGTCGTCTACCAGGCGCCGGGCGTCTCGGAGGTGGAGCAGAGGAACATCCGGCTCAACGGCCTCGCCTACGACATGGGGAAGGGCGGAGTGCCGCGCCTGCCCATCATCGAGCCGGAGCGGGTGAGCGAGCCGCCCCTGGCCATCTCCCTCACCGAGGTGTACCGCTACCAGCTCGAAGGCCGCGAGCGGCGGCAGGGCCGCGACGCTTACGTGGTGGGATTCGCGCCGAAGGCGGAAACGCAGTCGCTCTTCCGCGGCCGCGCGTGGATCGACGCGTCCGTCTTCGCGATGCTGCGGGTGGAGGCGAGCCAGACGGCGCTCAGGGGCGCGATCGTCTCGTCGCAGCAGGAGGACGAGTTCGTCCCGATCCCGGCCGCGGGCACGACCGCGTGGCTGCTCGGCCGCTCGGAGACGCACCAGGTGTACGCAGGGGCCGGCCATCGTACGCCCATCCATCGCGTGCTCACGCTCACGCGGCACGACACGAACCCGCCCGACTTCGGGGCGCGCCTCGAAGCGGCGCATGCCTCCGAGTCGGTGATGCTTCGGGAAACGCCGGAGGGCTTTCGTTACCTGGAGCGCACCGGCAAGGGCGCAGACGCCGCGCGGCACCCCGGGCAGCCGCTGCGCGTTGCGGCGGGCAAGGCCCAGCGGGTGCGCACGGTGGCCGTGGGCGTGCTCGTGGATCCCAACATCGACCACCCGCTCCCGTTTGCGGGGCTCAGTTACCTCGACTTCAATTTCCTCCGCACGGGCACCCAGCTCAACGCCTTCTTCGGCGGGGCCTTCGCCCAGCTCGCCTTCGCGGTCCCGTCCCTCGGGGGGACCCGCCTCCAGCTCCACGGCGGCGGGTTCGCGACCGTGGCCGAGTACAACGACCGCTCCTTCAGGAACGGAATCGAGATCTACGACGAGGACGTGCGCCAGCGCCCGGCGCGCTTCGCGCTGGGCCTGCTCCACCCGCTGGGCCCGCGATGGCGCGCGCGCGCCGACTACGAGCTGGGCTACACGCGCTACCGGCCGGCGAGCTTCGCCGATCCCACTTTCGTGCCGCCGGCCAGCACGCCGGTCCACGGGCTCCGCCTCGCGCTCGAGGCGCAGGAAGGACCGTGGTCGGCGTCGTTCTGGTGGGGCGCCGCCCGCCGGCAGCGCTGGCCAGCCTGGGGTTTCCTCGACAACCCCGAGTACCGCCCCGGCGCGATCGGCTTCCAGCGCTACGGGGTCGAGATCGCCCGCTCCTTCGTCTTCTCGCCTCGCGTCGTCAGCCGCGCCGAGCTGGGGTGGATGGCCGGCCGCGACCTCGACCGTTTCAGTCGCTTCAGCTTCGACGGCTTCGACAACCGCCTGCGAGGCTATCCCGGCGCCGGCCTGCGCTTCGACCGCGGCGCCGTGCTGCGCACGGCCACGAGCTGGAACGCGTCGAGCCGCCTGCGCCTCGACGGCTTCCTGGACGGCGCTTTCGTGCGTGACCCCGGCTTCGGCTCGCAGGAGAAGCCGTATCTGGGCGCGGGAGCGGGCGTGGAGACGTCGCTGCCGTGGGGCCTGCTCCTCGCCGTCGAATGGGGTTACGGCTTCCAGGCCCGCGACCGCGACGGCAACGAGGGCGCACACGTCCTCCGGGCCACGGCGTTCAAGATCTTCTGAGAGCGCGGGCGCGCGCGGGCGTCAGTCGAGCTGCAGATAGGCGTAGCCGATCCTCAGTCTCCCGGTCAGCCCATCATCGAAGGCATGGAGGATGGCGAGGGTGCAGACGGCGTGGGACAGCGCCAGGGGCAGCAGGTTTGGATGGCGGTCGTAGATCCAACACCACCCGAGCGCGGCCAGGAACGTGACGGGAGCCAGGAACGGGTTGGGCAGGTGCAGCGCGCCGAAGACGGCCGCGGCCAGGACGAGGCCCGTCCGGCGCGACGTGACGGCCTGCGCTTCCCGCAGCAACACCGTCTGGAGCGCGAACTGCTGACCGGCGGCCCAGACCACGAGGAAGGCGAGGTCGCGCTCCGGGTGCGGGCGCGCGTGCAGCGTTCCCCGCGCGGAACCCACGGCGTAGATGACCGCGAGAGCAGGAAGCGTCAGGGCCGCGGTTGCCCGCAGGGCGGGCAGGAACGCGGCGGGCCGGAGGCCCCACTCGCCGGTCTTGGCCGCCTTTGCCAACGACAGGCCGAGCACGACGAGCGTGACGACATGGCTCGCCCAGCGCGGCGTCCGCGGAGCGAGGATCCACGTATAGGCGAGGATTACGGCCAGGAGGGGAAGGCTAAACTTCACGGCGTTGACCCGGCAAGGTTCAGGTTCCGCTGACGGTATCACGGCATCATCGCGGCGTGGATCCAGCGCTGATGATGTAGAATCATCGGTCCCAGATACGGAGGAGGACGTCATGGCACTGCGTATAGGCGACGAGGCGCCGAACTTCACGGCGGAGACGACGGAAGGCAAGATCAATTTTCACGAGTGGATCGGCGACGGCTGGGCGATCCTGTTCTCGCACCCCAAGGACTTCACTCCGGTATGCACGACCGAGCTGGGCTACATGGCCAAGCTGAAGCCGGAGTTCGCGAAGCGGAACGTCAAGGTCCTCGGCCTCAGCATCGACCCCGTGGACGACCACAAGCGGTGGGCCAAGGACATCGAAGAGACGCAGGGGACGGCGCCGAACTACCCGATCGTCGGCGACGCCGACCTCAACGTGGCGAAGATGTACGACATGATCCATCCCAACGCCACCGGCGGGAAGCGGACGGCGGCGGACAACGCCACGATCCGCTCGGTGTTCGTGGTCGGGCCCGACAAGAAGGTCAAGCTCACGCTGACCTACCCGATGAGCACCGGCCGCAACTTCGACGAGGTCCTGCGCGTGATCGACTCCATGCAGCTCACGGCCAAGCACAAGGTCGCGACGCCGGTGAACTGGAAGCCGGGCGAGGACGTGATCATCGTGCCCGCCGTCTCGGACGACGAGGCGAAGCAGAAGTACCCTAACGGCTGGAAGGCCCCCAAGCCGTATTTGCGGATCGTCCCCCAGCCCAAGTAGGCCCCTTCGAGGCGGAGGGCTCTCGCGATCGAGGCCCTCCGCCCCGGTCAGTCCGAGCGCAGCGCCACGAGGGGATCGAGCCGGCTCGCGCGCCGCGCCGGCTGAAGCCCGGCCAGCAGCGCGACCGCGGCCACGAGCGAAAGCCCCCCGCCCAGGGCGAGCGGATCGACCGGGCCGACGCCGTAAAGGAGCCGGCCCATCGGCCGCACGAAGCCGAGCACGACGAGGAGGCCGGCGCCGCACCCGACGAGCGTGAGCCGGAGCGACTCCGCCATCACCAGGCGCACCACCTGCGTGCGGGTCGCACCGAGCGCCATGCGGAGGCCGATCTCCTGCGTACGCTGCGCCACCAGGAACGAAAGCACGCCGTAGATACCCGTGGCCGCCAGGGCGAGGGCGAGCCCGGCCAGGAGGCCGAGGAGCACCGTGGCCAGGCGGTCCGCGGAGATCGAGCGCCGCACGAGGTCGTCCATCGTCACGAAACCGTGGATCGGCTGCAGCGGGTCGAGGGCCCGGATCTCGCGCCTCACCGTTCGCAGCAGCGCCGCCGGTTCCTGGTCGGAGCGCACGACCACGCTCAGGTCGAGGTAGGGGTTCTGGGCGTGGGGGATGAAGACCTCGGGACGGGGCGCCGTTTTCAGGCTGCGGAAGTGCGTGTCGTTGACGATACCCACGACCTCGTACGGGTAGGCCCCGCCGCGGTAGTCCAGCATGAGGCGCTGGCCGAGCGCCTCGCGGCCCGGCCAGGCCTGCTGGGCCAGCGTCTCGTTCACCGCGATCACGCGGGGCGTGTCGGCGCCGTCGGCTTCGGTCAGCGGCCGGCCGCGCCGGACCGTCATGCGCATGGCGGCGAAGTAGCCCGGCGTCACCATCCGGATGTCCACGTGCGGCGCCCTGCCTCCGGGATCGGCCTCACCTTCCCGCCACCAGGGACGCGCGAAGTCGGTCCCCACCGGGCTCAAGGGCAGCGCGGTGACCGCGCCCACCGCCTGGATGCCCGGTAGCGCGGCGAGGCGTCGCATGAGCTCGCGGTAGAACTCGCGCGCCTGCGCGCCCGTCTTGTAGGTCGCGTGATCGAGCGTTACGCGCAGGACGGCGAGGTCTCGAGGGTCGAAGCCCGGATCGACCGCGATCACCTTCAGGAAGCTGCGCGCCAGCAGGCTCGCCCCCGTGAGCAGGACGAGGGCCATCGCCACCTCCGCCACGATCAGGAACCGCCGGGCGCGAGTGCGGGCCGGCCCGGCCGTGGCCCCGCGGCCCCCGTCCTGCAGCGCACCCGCGACCGGTGTCCGCGACGCCTCCAGGGCGGGCACGAGGCCGAAGAGGATTCCCGTGATCAGGGAGAGGACGAGGCTGAACCCGAGGGCACGGCCGTCGAGCGCGACCTGGGCGAGCCGGGGCAGCCCCTGGGGCTCCGCGGCGAGGATCGCGCTCAGTGTCGCCTGGGCCACGGCCAGGCCGAGCAGGCCTCCGAGCAGGCTCAGGAGAAGGCTCTCGGTCAGGAGCTGGCGCACGAGGCGGGCACGGTCGGCGCCCAGGGCGAGGCGCACGGCCATCTCGCGGCGGCGCGCCGAGGCGCGGGCGAGCTGCAAGCTCGCCACGTTGGCGCACGCGAGTAGGAGCACGAAACAGACGGCGCCGACGAGAAGGGTCATCGCGGGCCTCAGGTGGCCGACCGTCTCCTCCTGGAGCGACACCACCCGGACACTCCACCCCGCGTTGGCCTTCGGATGCCGCTCGGCAAGCACCGCGGCGAGGGTCTGCAGGTCGCCCTCGGCCTGCTCCACGCTCGTGCCGCGCTTCAATCGGGCGATCACGTTCAGGAAGCGGAAATCGCGGGGCGGCCCCTCGGGAAAGCCGGCGCTGGGAAAGGAGGGGACGATGTCCCACGGAATCCAGGCCTCCGTGGTCCCTCGCGGCGCGTCGAAGGTCTCCGGCATCACGCCCACGACCCGCCAGAGGACCCCGTCGAGGCTGATGTCCCCGTCCACGATGCCGGGGTCGCCTCCGAAGCGGGTCTTCCAGAGGCGGTGGCTGATCACGAGGACGCGCTCGCCGCCCGAGTAGCGGTCCGCGACGTTGAAGACGGCACCCCGCTGGTCTTCGGCGGTGAACGTCCGGCCCAGGGCGGGCGGCACCGCCAGCACCCGGAAGAAGTCGGGGGTGACCTTCACGGTCTCGATGGCGATCGCCTCGTCGTCGGCCCGGAGCGTTCCGGCGCCCGAGCCGTCCTGCCAGGCGGCCATGGACTCGAACGCGCGGCTCCTCTCCTGCCAATCCAGGAAATTGCCGGGCGAGGGACGCTCGTGATCGCGCCCTTGCGCGCGGTGCGTGTCGAACACGGCGACGAGCCGCTCGGGCTCGCGGTAGGGAAGCGAACGGATCAGGACCGCATCCACGACGCTGAAGAGCGCGGTGTTGGCTCCGATCCCCAGGGCGAGGGTGCAGAGAGCGACGAGCGCAAAGCCAGGCTGGTGGCGCAGGCCGCGCGCGGCGTAGCGAAGGTCGGGACCCCGAAGCGCGTCGAGCCACGCGACCGGCGCGGTACGCAACAGGTCGAGAGCGGAGGAGGTGAGGGCGCGCAGCGCCCCGGAGCGGCGGTGCCGAGCCGTCTCCGCGCGGCAGAGATCGCGGAAGGCGCGGGCCATCTCTTCGCCGTGCTCCCGCCGGAAGCCGGGCGGGCACGCCCGGAGCAGGAGGCGGTAGACGCGCTCCACCTGTCGTGTCCGCGTGCTCACGCGGGCTCTCCCTTGAGGACCTTCTTGGCGCGGGCGGCCCGCAGGAGGCCCGCCAGGCGGCGCGCCTCCGCGGCGACGACCTTCTGGCCGAGCGGGGTCAGCCGGTAGTAGCGCCGGCGCTCGTCGTCGAGGTCGGGGGCGGGCCGCTCGTCGGACTCCTCGACGAGGTCCTCCTGCACGAGCCGCGCGAGGGCCCGGTAGAGGGATCCCGGGCGCAGGAGGGTCGCGCCGTCGCCGCGGCGCGAGACCTCCTGCATGATCCCGTAGCCGTGCCGCTCGTCGTCGGAAAGAGCGAGCAGGATGTCGAAGACGACCGGGCTCAAGGGAATGAACGTCTCGGCCAGGGGCCGTCGCGGCCGGTCGGGCATGGCGTGTTCCTCTCTATGCTCCGAGCGTCTATATTCTACAGGAATATAACACAGGTACCGGAGGGCCGAGGGTCTTCGGGTTGACAGTCGACCCGAAGATCGCCTAGGCTCGGGTAGAATGTCAACCCGAACCGAGAAGGAGCGCACCACACTGCTCCAGGGCACGCTCGACCTGCTGATCCTTCGCACCCTCCTGTTCGGGCCGCAGCATGGACAAGGCATCGCGCGGGCCATCCAGCAACAGAGCGAAGACGTGCTGCTCGTGGACCACGGATCCCTCTACCCGGCCCTGCAACGGCTGGAGACCCAGGGCTGGATTGCCGCGAGGTGGGGCACGAGCGCGAACAACCGCAAGGCTCGCTTCTATGCGCTCACGAAGGCCGGGCGCAAGCAGCTCATGGCCGAGACCGGCCAATGGCGCCGGCTGGTGGCCGCAATCGCCCGCATACTCGGGCCGGAAGGGGCGGACGGATGATGATGCGCTGGCGGCGCAAGCGGACACAGGGGGACTTCGACGCCGAGATCGAATCCCATCTTCAGCTCGAAGCGGATCGGCTACGGGCCGAAGGAGCCGGAGAGGAGGAGGCCCGGGCCGCGGCTCGCCGCGCCTTCGGCAACGTGACGGCCGTCGAGGAGCGCTTCTACGAGGCCGCGCGCGTGCTGTGGGTGGACCGGCTCGGGCAGGACCTGCGCTCCGCGGCACGAACGCTGCGTCGCGGCCCGGCCGTCACCGCGGCCGCCGTGCTCTCGCTCGCGCTGGGCATCGGGGCCAACACCGCCATCTTCAGCTTCGTGAACGCGCTCATGCTGCGGCCATACTCGTTTCCGGACCTCGACGCGCTGATCACCGTCTCGGAGCTGCACCCGCAGCAGGGGAAGCAGGCCACCGTGCGGCCCTCCGATCCCGGCCACCCCATGGCGCCGGCCGATTTCCTCGACGTCCGCCGCGAGAGCCGCAGCTTCGAGGGGCTCGCCGCGCTGCGGCCCCGAGACTATACGCTCGTCGGCGAGGGCGAGCCGGAGCGGCTGGCGGGGAGGCTGGTGTCGCCGGAGCTGTTCGGACTGCTGCGCGCGGACGCGGCCCTGGGCCGTACGCTGCTGCCAGACGAAGCGGATGCGGGACGCGACGCCGTGGTCGTCGTGAGCCACGGACTCTGGCAGCGCCGGCTGGGGGGCGCGCCCGACGTCGTGGGCCGCCCGCTGGTGCTGAACGGACGGCCGCACACGGTCGTGGGCGTGATGCCGCCCGGGTTCAACTACCCCCCCGGCGGCGTAGAGGTCTGGGCGCCGCTGTGGCTCAGCGAGGAGGACAAGGCCGCCCGCGCCGTGCTCTCGCTGGCCGTGATCGGTCGCCTCGCCCGCGGCGTGACTCTCGAGCAGGCGCGCGACGACCTGGCGACGATGGCGGCCCGGTTGGAGCAGGCGCACCCGCGCACCAACACCGGGCGCACCTTCAAGGCCGTGCGCCTGCGGGAGCAGCAGGCGGGCATCACCGCTCCCTTCGCGGCGCTGTTCCAGGGCGCGGCGCTGTTCGTGCTCCTGATCGCCTGTGCCAACGTCGGGGGCCTCCTGCTGGCGCGCGGCCTCAGCCGGCAGCGGGAGATGGCCCTGCGCGCCGCGCTGGGCGCGAGCCGCTGGCGCATTGCGCGGCAGCTCCTGACCGAGAGCCTGATGCTCTCTCTGCTGGGCCTCCTGCTGGCGCTGGGAGTGGCCGCCGCCGGCGTCGAGGCCATTCGCAGCAGCGTTCCGGCCGACATCACGAAGTGGGTGGCCGGCTGGAGAGACATCCGGCTCGACGAATCGGTGCTGGGCTTCGCGGTGGCGGTGGCACTGGCCACGGCGCTGGCCACGGGCCTGAGCCCCGCGCTGGGGGCGGCGCGCCTCGCGCTGACCGACGTCCTGCGCGAGGGCGGACGCGGCGCCAGCGCCGTCCGGCATCGATGGCGCTCGATGATCGTCGTGTCGCAAATGGCGCTGGCGCTGGTCCTGCTCGTGGGTTCGGGCCTGATGGTGCGCGGCTTCGGCCGAATGATGGAGCGCTACGAGGGGTTCGATCCCGCGGGCGTTCTCAGCTTCCGCATGCGGCTGCCCGAATCGCGCTACGCGCCGGGCCGCCCGATGGGGGACTTCTACGCGCGCATGCTGGAGGGCCTGGCCGCCGTTCCGGGAGTGGAGTCGGCCGCCGCGGTGGGTCACCTTCCGGGCGACATGGGACCGGTGCCGGCAGGGGCGGTCAGCATTCGCGGGCGCACCACGCCCGGTGACCTCGATCTACCCGTGGCCGATTACCAGTCGGTCAGCCCTGACTACTTTCGCGCTCTCCGGGTTCGGCTGGTGGCCGGGCGCGCCCTCGGCGCGCAGGACGGTCCCGATGCCCCGCCGGCGGCCGTCGTCAGCGAGAGCATGGCCCGCCGGTTGTGGCCCGGCGGTACGGCCCTCGGCCAGCAGGTCAAGCAGGGGCGACCGGACGACCCCGGCCCGTGGCGCGAGGTGGTGGGCGTCGTCGAGGACGTCACTCAGTACTGGTTCGACCGCGAGCCCCGTTCGACTCTCTACCTTCCCCACCGGCAGGTGCCGCGCGCGGCGTCGTTCGTCCTCGTACGCGTGGCCGGCGAGGCCGCGGCCCTGGCCCCCGCGCTGCGGGCAGCAGTGGCGGCTTTGGATCCCGCGCTGCCGCTCGACGAGGTGCGCACGCTGCGTCAGGTGGTGAACGACGCGATGGCGATCTTGCGCCTGTCGGCAAACCTGCTGCTCCTCCTGGGCGGCGTCGCCCTCCTCCTCTCGGCCGTGGGGATCTACGGCATCATGGCGCACGACGTCGTCCAGCGGACGCAAGAGATCGGCGTGCGACTGGCGCTGGGCGCCACCGCGGGCGAAGTGCGCCGGCTGGTCCTCGGCCGCGCGCTGGGGCTGGCGGCGCTCGCCCTGCTGGTCGGCGCGCCGGCCGCGCTGGCGCTCGGCCGGCTGATGGCCAGCGCATTGTTCGGCGTCGTGCGGCCGGAAGCGTCCAGCCTGGCCGCCGTCTCCGGGGGCCTGCTGGCGACGGCGCTGCTCGCGGGCCTGGTGCCCGCCCTTCGCGCCGCGGCGCTGGATCCGGTGGCGGTGCTGCGCAACGAATAGCGGCCCGCCCGCTTCACCGAAAATCGTGGGACGGCACCGCCGCCCCCCGGCCCGTTTCGCGTCGAACAGGCCGGGCGTGACGATGCCGAGGGGGTAGAATAGGACGTTATGGCCTCGGCCAAGGCAACGATCGTCTACTCCCACATCACCAAGGACCCTGAGGTCTGCGGTGGGCGGGCCTGCATCGACGGGACGCGCATCCGAGTCGCCGACATCGCCTGTCTGCAGCGTGAAGGCTATGCGCCCGAGAGGATGCTCGAGGTCTATCCCTCCCTCAACCTGGCGCAGGTTCACGCGGCGCTCTCCTACTACTACGAGAACCCCCAGGAGATCGACAGTGCCCTCCAGGAGGACCGCGAGGTCGCCCAGAAGATCGAGAGTGACCGCGCGAACTTTCTGCGGAACCGCCCGGCGCGGTAGTGCCGGGCCGCTTCCCGCTCTTTACCGACGCCTTCTCCTTCCGGATGGTCTACTGGCCGCAGGAGGACTACCGGCTCTGGACGATTGGGGAGCTGCGGTGAGCCTTCGACGCCCTCGCCGAGGAGGAGGATCCCTTCGCGTATCCGATCCGCCGGCTCAAGCTGAAGGTCGAGTGACAGGCGCCGCCGCGCTCGAGATGCACCCGGCCCTTATCTGATCCTCTCGCGAGCGAATGGTGGGGGTTGCCAGTCTGTTCGTTGGCTGAGCCATCGGCCCTCGGCGAGCACGCGGCGCAGGAAGGGCAGGTTGGCTCGTTGCTCCAGCTCGTCTTCGGTGTAGACGAGCAGCTCGTGGCAGATGGGCAGGCCAAGGACGGGCAGCAACGGCGGTCGGTTGGCTGGTGGCTCCGAGCTGTCGCTCAGTACGACGAGGAGATCGGCATCCGACCCGGGTGCATAGTCGCCCCTGGCCAGCGAACCATAGAGCAACACCCCCAGCACTGCAGGCTCCTCCGCAACCAGCTTCCCGGCCCAGGCCTCCAGGGCTGTGAAGACGGCTGTCCAATCAGGCGAGGCGACGTGAACAGAACTCAAGCACGGCCTCCGCGTCCTGGATCGCCTGTTGTGCGTCCTCCGCGGTGTAGAAATCGGCGGGAATCCCGGCCTCGAAACCGTTGGGATAGCGCGCCGGGATGTAATGACGGTCCAACCGACGCGCCCGGTCGAGCAGAGCAGGCGGCGGGGCGACATTTCTCGGCAGGCGCTCCATGAGCTGGTGGACCACATGGCCCCAGGCCTCGAGGTGCAAGCTCTGGAACAAAGCCTTGACCGACTTCTCCGCCGCCTGCTGGGCCGCAAAGCAGGCCCATTCGAAGTAGCCGTCTCGGCTCGCAGTGCGAGCAAGCGCCAGATCGCGCTCGCCCTGGCGAATCCAGTCGCGTGCACGGCTCGGCATGCGCCGAATCTAGCACAGGGGAGCATCCCGCGGGTTCCGAAGCTGGACCTGTCCGGCCTGAAGTCAGTGGAAATCGTGGGACGGCACCGCCGCCCCCCGCGGGCAGGGCTCCACGCGCTGGACCTTCACGGACACGACGCCGTCCTGGTGCTG
>Ga0184632_10000795_pt1 | contig 12654 bp, 14 predicted proteins | sample PLM31_50_b1_FD_133153 | JGI IMG/M metagenome (GOLD analysis project Ga0184632, IMG submission 133153) | Groundwater sediment microbial communities from an aquifer in East River, Colorado, USA - PLM3-1_50_b1 | ecosystem: Environmental > Terrestrial > Soil > Riparian zone | place: USA: East... | reverse complement strand
CGCCGTCTTTGACGGGGTCGCCCGCGCCAGTGAGGTCGCCCTGGCCAGGCAGCTGATGGCATCGCTGGCGCCGGGCATGCTGCTGCTGGCCGACCGCGCCTTCCTCAGCTACCCGCTGTGGAACATGGCCGTCGCCACCGGCGCCGACCTGATCTGGCGAGCCAAGTCCACCAACCACCTGATCCCGACCAAACATCTGCCCGACGGGTCATACCTGGCCGTGCTGCCAACACCAAAGGAAACCGTCCGGCTGGGCTCGCGCCGCTACCGCAACCACCACAACGAGATTCCCCGCGACGGCCACCAGATCCGCGTCGTCGAGTTCACCATCACCATCCACACCAGCACCGGCGATACCCGCACCGAACCGTACCGACTGGTCACTACCCTGCTCGACCACACCCAGGCACCGGCCGAGGACATCGCCGCCCTCTACCACGAACGGTGGGAATCAGAAAACAGCTACGGCGACCTCAAGCCACGCCTCGTCGGCGCCGACGTCACCCTGCGCTCCCGCACCCCGGACGGCATCGCTCAAGAAATCTATGCCTTCCTAATCATCTATCAGACCCTCACCACGCTGCGCGTCGACGCCGCCGCCCAAGCACGCCTGGACCCTGATCGGATCTCGTTCCTCATCACCCTGCGCGCGGTCCGCGCCGACATCGCCAGCCACGCACCACACGGCCGCACCACCCGCCGGCGCATCGTCGTCACAGACATGATCGAAAACCGATTGGGCCCACGCCGAGCACGCACCAGCCCCCGCCAACGCACCCACAGCCCAGGCAAGTACACCAACAAACGCCGCGACCAACCCAGACCATCGACCAAGATCCGTACCGAAATCACGATCACGGAGCCGCTAACTTAACGGCATTGAGTAAGGCTGCACATTTGTTCGGACAACGGTAATCTCCTTACACAGAGCGCGTTCAGGACTTCACATGAGCGGTAGGAATGTGACGTCACGCGGGAGAGTCTCACCGCAAACGGCGATCTTTGTGGCAAGGCCGAGCGACCCCGTCAAGCGGTCTCGACTTCGAGCGCGATTTTGCAACAGGCTCTCCAGGTCATGATCGACGGGAGGGGTGACGGGAGCGGTTTAGGATTTCGGCTCATGGCGCGTGTGTTGACTCCTCAGGCCGAGGACTTTCCCCGCTGGTACCAGGACGTCGTGGCGAAGGCCGAGCTGGCCGAGCCGGGACCGGTGCGCGGATCGCAGGTTATCCGGCCGGTCGGTTATGCCATCTGGGAGCGCATGGTCGCCGAGATGGACGCGCGCATCAAAGCGGCCGGCGCCGAGAACGTGTCGTTCCCGCTGCTGATTCCGGAGTCCTACCTGCGGCGGGAGGCCCAGCACGTCGAGGGCTTCTCTCCGGAGCTCGCGGTGGTCACCCACGGCGGTGGCAGGCCGCTGGACGAGCCGGTGGTGATCCGGCCAACCAGCGAGACGATCTTCGGCGAGTTTATGGCCAAGTGGGTGCAGTCGTACCGGGATCTGCCGCTGCTACTGAACCAGTGGTGCAACGTGCTCCGGTGGGAGATGCGGACCCGGCTGTTCCTGCGCAGCGCCGAATTTCTCTGGCAGGAGGGGCACACCGCGCACGCGACCGAGGTGGACGCGCGCGAGTACGCCCGCAAGATCCTGCATGAGGCGTACGAGGACTTCATGGTCAACGTGCTCGCGATTCCGGTCACGGTCGGGCTCAAGACCGTCCGGGAACGCTTTGCCGGAGCCACACGGACCTACACGCTCGAGGCGATGATGCGCGACGGCAAGGCGCTGCAGATGGGTACCTCCCACGAGCTTGGCCAGAACTTCGCCAGGGCGTTCGAGATCGACTACCTGTCGGCGGCGGGTAAGCAGGAGTACTGCTGGACCACGTCGTGGGGCTCCTCCACCCGCATGATCGGCGGATTGATCATGTGTCACGGCGACGACAACGGCCTGCGCGTGCCGCCCCGGCTGGCGCCGATCCAGGCGCAGGTGACCGTCGTGAAGGATGGCGGCGGGGTCCTCGCGGCGGCGGCGAAGCTGCGCGACGCCCTACGCGACGCCGGCGTACGGGTCGGCTTCGACGAGCGGGTCGACATCCCGTTCGGCCGGCGCGCCGTCAACGCCGAGCTGCGCGGGTATCCGGTTCGGGTCGAGGTTGGCCCCCGTGATCTTGCCGCGGGCGACGTCATCCTCGTGCGTCGGGTCGACGGCTCGAAGACGCCCGTAACCATGGCCGACGCCGTTGGGGCGGTTGTGGCGGCGCTCGAGTCCGACCAGCAGGCGCTCTTTGACGAGGCCGATGCCCGCAAGGTCCAACACACGGAGGACGTGAAGACGTTGGCGAACGCGATCGAGGCGGCCGGGGTCGGATTCGCGAGGATCCCGTGGGCGAAGGTGGGCACTGCCGGCGAGACGAAGGCGAATGACCTGGGTGTGTCGGTACGCTGCCTCACTCGACCGGACGGCTCGGTGCCGGACTCGGAGGATGAGAAGGGTCTCCTCGCCCTGTTGGCCAAGTCCTACTAAGACCTGGGCGGGCGGTGATGACTCTAAAGCTTGGGCGCATCGTGGTGCGTCGACAATTCCAGCGCGACGACCTGTTGCGCCGGGTCTGGATGGGTCGCGTGGCCGCCGACGACGAGGGTGCCCTCCGGTCCTGGCACCCCGATCCACTGTGGTCTGTCCCCACCGCGCTTCCGGTCGGCTGGGACCGCTCGCAGACCCGTGCGTGAGGTTCGCGCCAGGCGAGGTACTGCTGGATCTTGAATAGTTGTCGTAGCTATAGCGCAATAACTCTTCAAGATTCACTGCGCCGCCGGCTTCGCTGTAGATCTTGGATGACTGTCGGTGCCACCGGCCCTCTGTAGTCCCATGAGATCTGTCACGCTTAATGTCCCGACACATGTGGCACATGATCGGTTTCGGGGCACGGAGGGTCTGTGCTGCTGTGTATGGCGTCACGGCGGTACATCATGAATCTGTTGGACGCGCAACTGGCCGCACGAGTGAAGTTCAACGCGGCGCAATTCGCCCGGGAGCACGGGGTGTCGGTCCGCACGGTGTACCGGCATCGGAACCGTATCCGCGAAGAGGGCGAGTGGCGGGAACGGTCGCGTCGGCCGCACCGCAGCCCGGGTAGGACGCCGGCCGAGGTGGAGGCTTGGATCTGCAAGCTTCGCGCGGACCTGGGTGCAGACAACGGCGCCGACTACGTCCGCGATGAGTTGCTGCGCATCCACGCGCAGACCACCCCGGTCTGGGGGGTGCCGGCGCGGTCGACCATTAATCGGGTCCTCGCCAGGTTCGACCTGCTCGAGCGCAACCCGGCCAAACGGCCCCGCAGCTCGTGGCGGCGGTTTTGCTACGCCCGGCCGCGGGACTGCTACCAGATCGATGCGACCAGCGTGGTCCTGGCCGACGGCAGCATGGTGGTCGTGTTCGACGTGCTCGACGACTGCACCCGTACGCTGGTGGCCTGCCACGCCGCGGCCAGTGAGCTATTCCCGGTAACGGGTGGTGACAGCATGTAGTCGTGGGTCGGGCGGTCGCGACACGCCGAATCCTTTGCGGTGCAACAGAAAGACGCAGAACCCCGGTATGAACGCTGGTCCTACCACAGATCAACTTCATGGGGGTTCTGCGTGGCTGCCAGTGTCACATACACGGCCGTACTCTCTGCGCGCGAGGAGACCGTGCTGTTCCTGTCCAACCTGCTACGCGCCGAACGCCAGCGACGAGGCACCCGTAGCGGCCGCCGTACGCTGGGCTGCTTCGCCCAGGCCGTGCTCCTACTGCGCTGGTTCCTCGACGGCACACGAGTGGCGCAATTGGCCACGGACAACACGATCGGCACCTCCACGGCCTACCGGTACCTGCACGAAGGCATCGGCGTGCTCGCTGCACACCGCCCGAGCCTGCACGGGGGGGCGCTGCTGGCAGCGAAGGCTGCAGGCTACAGCCACGTCAACCTCGACGGCACGCTGATCGCTACCGATCGGGTGGCCACGCCGGGCCCGACACCCGGCGTAGACCTGTGGTGGTCGGGCAAGCATCACCACCACGGCGGCAACATCCAGGTCGTCTCTGCCCCCGACGGGTGGCCGCTGTGGACCTCCGACGTGCGGCCAGGCCGTGAGCACGACACCACGTGCATACGTCAACACAACGTTCTGCCCGTGATCGCCATCGCCGCTGCCCGCCTGCCCTGCCTGGCCGACCTGGGCTACGAGGGCGAAGCGACGACGGTCCGCATCCCGATCAAGCAACCCGCCGGTGGCCGGCTCACCGATGACCAGAAGACCGCCAACCTGATCCACGCCCACCTGCGCTCCCAGGCCGAACGGGCGAACTCGCTGCTCAAGACCACGTTCAAGGCGCTACGACGGATCAGCCTGTGTCCCTGGCGCATCGGCGCCATCGTCGCCGCCGCTCTTGTTCTGCTCCACCACGAATACAGCCGCACCACCTGACGGGATCAGGACCTCGCCCGAGTAGAGCCCGCGAACAACTAGGTTGATCACGATAGATCGCGTCGGGTAGGAATGCGGCATGCTCCGTGGTGACAAGATCGGGCTGCGGGCCCGACACGAAACCGACGTCCCCGTCCTGCAAGCCGAGCTCTACGACGACGTCGCGACCAGGTCAAAGGCCGACTCCCGTCCGTGGCGCCCTATCGCACCCGGCTCCGCCGCGTCGCCATATACAGTCTCCGGCCCCACCGACGATGCCGCATGCTTTTCGGTCGTGCACCTCGCCGATAATGAATTGGTCGGCGAGGCCCTGTTATGGGGCATCGACCTGCATAACCGAACCGCTCACCTCGGCATCTCGCTGCGGCCAGCCTTCCGCGGCCGCGGGCTGGGCACCGACGTCGTCCGGGTGCTGTGCCAGTACGGCCTCGTGATCCGCGGCCTGCATCGGTTGCAGGTCGAGACGCTGGCCGACAACACCGCGATGATACGAGCAGCCACCCAGGCAGGGTTCGTGCCCGAAGGCACCCTGCGCCGCTCGGCATGGGTGAATGGGGACTTCGCTGATGAGGTCATTCTCGGGTTACTCGCCACCGAGTGGGACGTGAACTGACCACAACCACCCCGTCGCCACCAATCCCGACGACGCTCGGGTCGTACCGGGCTCACCGCGGCCAACGGGAACACCCTGGCCTAACGGGATGCGCAGTGTCACCAGCCGTTACCGGGAATGTCTCAGTGAGACCGCAAAGGCCGCCATCACCGCCATCACCAAGGCGGTCACCGAATACGGTGCGCCGGCCCTCGTGCTCAGCGACAACGGCGCCGCGTTCGCCGGCCCGCGCAGCCAGCTCACCGCGGTCTCGTCAAAGTTCTCCCGCACCGTCAACGGCTGGGGAACCCGCCTCATCCACTCCAGCCCGTACCACCCCCAAACCTGCGGCAAGGTCGAGCGGCACCACCAGACCTAAGAAGTGGCTCAGCACCCGGTCCGCACCCACCAGCCTGAAAGACCTGCAACACCTCCTCGACGCCTACCGCGTCTACTACAACACCCGACGGGGCCACAGCGCGCTACCCCGCCGCGCTACCCCACACCAGGCCTGGACCAGCGCCGCCAGCCTGGGCGGACCAGCCGACCTCCCCATCCAGGCCGACGCCACCCTGCACCGGTGCACCGTCCACGAAACCGGCGCCATCAACGTGGGCCACCACCGCACCAGCGTCGGACGTGCCTACTGCGGCACGACCGTCGCCGCCATCCGCGACGGCGACCGCGCCACCATCTACACCGCAGACGGCCAACCCATCGGCCACGCCTACCTTGACCCCACGAAGAGCTACGTCCACCTCACCCCAGCAGCATGATCAAGTTGTGACAGATGTCCCGGGACATGACAGGTGCCACCGGCCCCAAGAACATCCAAGATCTCTCGGGGTGTGGAATCGTTGGTGTGACTTCGTGGGCGATTCGTGGGGTGATTCGTGTCGGGCCGAGGCGATCTGGCAGAATCTCTTGTGGTATCCGGCGCGCGTCCGGCGCCCTCTACCCAGGCGCGTCGCCAGTCCTTTGTAATCAAGAGCAGCGGGCCACACTAACCCCACGGTGGCGGTCAGCACGCTCGCCTCATGGCTTCGGCGAAGCTTGCAAGCCGAACCATCTGACATTCAGGAGCGAGCAGACAGTGGCCGTACGAATCCGGCTTTTGCGGATGGGCAAGATCCGCAACCCCCAGTACCGCATTGTTGTCGCCGACGCGCGCACCAAGCGCGACGGTCGGGCGATCGAGTACGTCGGTCTCTACCACCCCAAGGAGGACCCCTCGCGCATCGAGGTCAACTCCGAGCGGGTGCAGCATTGGCTCTCGGTCGGCGCCCAGCCGAGCGAGCCTGTGATAGCGATCCTCAGCAAGACCGGCGACTGGCAGAAGTTCAAGGGTCTCCCGGCGCCAACCGAGCCACTGAAGGTCGCCGCCGCGCGCGCCGACCGCAGAGCCGCGTACGAGGTCGAGGCGAAGGCCGCGGCCGGTCTCGTCGAGACTGAGACCAAGCCGCGGAAGGAGCCCGGCAAGAAGGCCGCGAAGGCCGCCAAGCCCACGGCTGACGCTGCCGAACCCGCGGCTGAGGCTGCCGAACCCGCGGCTGAGCGTGCCGAACCCGCGGCTGAGGTTGCCGAGCCAACGGTTGAAGCTGAGCCAAAGGCCGAGCCCACGCCTGAGGCTGCCGAGCCCACAGCCGAAGCTGAGCCGAAGGCCGGGGCCGAGTCCGCAGCGGCCACGTTGGCCGAGGAGTCGACGGATGCCGGCCCCGACGCGTAGGGCTGACGGGGCGCTCCGCCCTGTGCTCGAGCACCTGGTGCGCGGCATAGTCGAGCACCCGGACGAGGTTCGGGTGCGGATGGTTGACGGTCGCCGCGGGCAGCGGCTCGAGGTGCGGGTCCACCCCGATGATCTCGGCACAGTTATCGGCCGCGGTGGCCGAACCGCGAAGGCACTCCGCCAGGTGATCACGTCGATCGGCGGCCGTGGAGTCCGGGTCGACATCGTCGACGCGTACTGATGCAGCTCGTCGTGGGCCGTATCCTACGACCGCACGGCCTACGGGGAGAGGTCGTCGTCGACGTACGGACGGACTCGCCGGCAGAGCGTTTCGCCGTCGGGTCGGTTCTTCAGACCGACCCGGCGGCGGCGGGGCCCCTAACCGTCGAGGATGTCCGGCCCCATCAGGGTCGGCTGCTGGTCACCTTCGAGGGCGTAGCGGACCGCGACGTCGCCGACAACCTCCGCGGCGTCCTGATCTGCGTCGACAGCGCATCCGTACCGGCGCCGGAGGATCCAGACGAGTTCAACGACCACGAGTTGGTCGGCCTGCGGGCCGAGATGACTACCGGCGAACACATCGGGGATGTGGTCCGGATCGAGCACGCACCCGCCAGCGACCTGTTGATCGTGCGTCGTCCGGACGGGCGGAACGCGCTGGTGCCGTTCGTGCGGGCCATCGTGGCCGAGGTCGACGTCGCGGGCGGTCGGGTCGTCGTGACCCCACCCGATGGCCTCCTCGACCTCTAGCTTCGCCCTGACTCCGCGATCAAGGGCTTGTGGTCGTGGTTCGATCACCAAGGCGCGGCCATAAGTCCTTGATCGCAGGAAAGGGGCAGGGGAATGCGGGTCGATATCGTCACCATCTTTCCGGAGTACCTCGGGCCCCTGGGTCTCTCGCTCATTGGCAGGGCTCGAGCCGCCGGCCAGCTTGAGATCACCGTGCATGACCTTCGGCGCTGGACCCACGACGTACACCGCACAGTGGACGACACGCCCTACGGCGGTGGCCCCGGCATGGTGATGCGGCCGGAGCCCTGGGGGGAGGCGTTCGACACGCTGATCCCCGATGGGCCGCCCGCCGCGTCGCCCAGCGGGCCGACCAGGGTGATTGTGCCGACTCCGGCCGGGAGCCTGTTTACCCAGGCGATGGCGCACGAACTGGCCGCCGAAAATCACCTGGTCTTCGCGTGCGGCCGGTACGAGGGCATCGATCAGAGGGTGCTTGAACACGCCGCTACGCGCGCGAACGTGACCGAGATCTCCATCGGCGACTACGTGCTCTTCGGCGGCGAAGTCGCCGTCCTGGTCATCCTGGAGACGATGAGTCGGCTACTGCCCGGTGTGCTCGGCAATGCCGACTCCTTGGCGGAGGAGTCGCACGCCGACGGACTTCTCGAGACACCCGTCTACACCAAGCCGGCAACGTGGCGTGGACTGGATGTCCCCGAGATCCTCCGGTCGGGAGACCACGCGCGGATCGTCCGGTGGAGACGCGATCAGGCGCTCCTACGTACGGCGGCTTGCCGGCCCGATCTACTCGCCGCGCTCCCTCCGGACACGCTGGACCAGCGTGACGTGGCGGTGCTGACGGGGGGCGGATTTCCGGTACCCGGGGCCGATATGGCAAAGTAGTGGAGTTGCCGCGCGAGGCCGCAGGCCGCGAATACCGCAGGCCGGGTTCGCGCGCATGATTTCGCGCAGTCTTCTTGCGCCACTCGCGAGCGCAGACCAGACCGCACTCCGGATGACGGTGTGCCATGACCGACGAGGAAGCAGCGATGAACACGCTGGACGCGCTGGATGCCCAGTCATTGCGGACCGATCTACCGGACTTCCGCGCGGGCGACACGCTCAAGGTGCACGCGCGGGTCGTCGAGGGCAGCCGGTCCCGGATTCAGATCTTCCAGGGTGTGGTAATCCGCCGGCAGGGTGGCGGCCTCCGGGAGACGTTCACGATCCGCAAGGTCAGTTTCGGCGTCGGGGTGGAGCGGACGTACCCGTTGAACAGCCCGTCGCTTGACCGGATCGAGATCCTCACCCGGGGCGATGTACGTCGCGCCAAGCTCTATTACCTGCGCGACCTTCGGGGCAAGAAAGCGAAGATCAAAGAGAAGCGGGACAAGGCACCCGCAAGCTGATCATCGGAACCTTTCTCCAATTGCCGTTTGGCCGGTTCCACGGCGTGGACCCATACCTCTAGGCTTGCGCGTGATGGACGGCAAGGGAAGCGATCGCGACGACCTCGGCGAAGCGCAGATCTACTACCGCTACGGGCAGGACGCAAGCCCGGGCGAGGATGCGTACGCCGACGACGGTCGGCCAGACAACGTGGGCTCTGGATCACCGCCGCCCGGCTACCGTCGCGCAGCCGGTACATTCGGCTCTCCGAGCTGGGACTCCACCGACGCCGGCCTGTCCGACGGCCACTCCTACCCCGGGGGATCGTCGGCAGCGAGCGGAGAGCAGGGCTACCCCGCTTCGACGGCCTACGTGCCACCGGCGCCGTACGGGCAGGCGGCGTACGGGCAGGGAGGGTACGGGGAGGATCAGCTCCCTCGCGGGGACAGCGGCATCGGCCGCTTTGGGGCTGACACCTACGAGTGGGGAGCCACCACTGAGCGGGGCGGACACGACGGTGGCGCAGGCGCCTACGACCAGGCTGACACCGATAACTTCCGGACCGGCTTCTTTGGTCGAGAGGGCGACCCGAACCAAGCCCATGTTCCGGGTCATCGCGGCGCATCGATCGACGACGACGCTGCGCGCGAGAGCCGTGGAGACCTTGAGCCGGCCCGGCTGAATCGACTGGCTCGTCGGGCCGAGTTGTCCCGGGACGACGACGAGGAGCGGCCGGCTCGCGAACGGGTCCGATCGGGCCGGCACACCATGCCGCTGTGGCAGGAGCTGCCGCTGCTGCTGGTCGTTGCGTTCTGTCTGGCGGTGTTGATCCGCACCTTCCTACTTCAGGCGTTCTACATCCCATCCGGTTCGATGGAGCAAACATTGCTCGTCGGCGACCGGGTTCTCGTTAACAAGATCGTCTATGACGTGCGCCAGCCCGAGCGGGGCGAGGTGATCGTCTTCCGCGGCACCGACAACTGGGCGCCCGAGAACTTCGCCGAGCCCAGCGGTGGTCTCCCGGGCCGTGTGGGACGAACACTGGGTGACCTGGTCGGCATCAGCCGGCCCGGTGAGAAGGACTTCATCAAGCGGGTCATCGGTGTGCCGGGCGATCGGGTGTCGTGTTGCGATCCGTCGGGTCGCATCTATGTCAACGGAAAGGGCATCGACGAGCCGTACGTGCTCAACAACTCGCCCGAAGAGGTGCCGTCAGACCCGCGGGTGTGCCGTTCACGCCGGTTCGACGAGGTTCTTGTCCCCCCGGGGCAGCTCTTCGTGATGGGTGACCACCGAATCGTGTCGCAGGACTCGCGCTGCCAGGGCACCGTCCCGATCGAGAACGTGATCGGCCGCGCTTTTGTGATCGTCTGGCCGAGCGGCCGCTGGGATACGCTCGGTGTGCCCGAGACTTTTGCAAGCGTCCCTGGACCGGTCGCGATCGGTCCGCCCGGCCCAGTGCCGGCGCCGCGGGGGGCGATCGGCGTCGGGGCGGCGCTGACATTGCCCATCCTGGCCTCTTTGGTGGTAAAGGTGCGTTCGGGACGGAAGCGGCGACGGCGACCACGTACGCTTCCCAGGTGATTGACGAGCGGACGTCCAAGCCTCGCAGCAGTTTCTGGCGCGAACTGCCGATCCTGCTGGGAGTGGCGATCCTGGTCGCGGTGCTGGTGCGCGCCTTTGTCCTGCAGACCTTCTTCATCCCGTCGCAGTCGATGGAGCACACGCTCAACATCAACGACCGGGTACTCGTCAACAAGCTCGTTTATGACGTTCGCGACCCTGGGCGGGGCGAGATCGTGGTCTTCAGGGCCCCACTCGACTGGCGCTCGGAGCCGAACGAGGAGGACTTCATCAAACGGGTCATCGGCGTCGGCGGCGATCACGTCGTCTGCTGCGACGCCCAAGGTCGTATCAGCGTCAACGGCACGGCGCTTGACGAGCAATACCTCTACTCGGACGGCCCCGGTACGGCAGACGTGGCGAGCGAGGACGCCTTCGACGTGGTGGTCCCAGCCGGGCGACTCTGGGTTATGGGTGACCATCGATCACAGTCGGGCGATTCGCGCGAGCAGTTCAGCCGCCATGGCAGCGTCGAGCGGGCGACTGTCGCGGCCGATGATGTGGTCGGGCGGGCCTTTGTCCTGTTCTGGCCTCCCAGCCGGGCGGACTGGCTGACGGTGCCCGAAGCCTTCGACCAGGTTCCGGAGCCGGCTGGCGGTTAGGTGCGCGCGGATGGCCCCACTAGGCTGAGCTTTCATGGCCACCGCGGAACCGGTCGGTACGAACGAGAACCCCATCCCGCGCCGCGCGGCGAGGGTTGTTCTCATTGACGGCAGCGGACGCGTACTGATGTTTCGCGGTTTCGATCCAGCCAGGCCCGCCGCCCGCTATTGGTTCACCGTCGGTGGAGGGCTAGACGACGGTGAGACGGCGGCCGATGGCGCGGTGCGGGAGTTGCGGGAGGAGACTGGCCTCTCGGTGACCATGGAGAGTTTGGGTAGGCCGATCTGGCACCAGACCACGGACTTTCCGTTCGACGGTCGCTGGTACCGCCAGGAGCAGGACTTCTTCGCGATTCGGGTGGACGCCTGGGAGGTGAACATCGAGGGCTTCGATGCCCAAGAACGTCGGTCGATCGACGGGCACCATTGGTGGTCGGTGGAGGAGCTGACCTCCACCGGCGAGCGGTTCTACCCGGAAGAACTGCCGAGCCTGCTCTGCGAGATCCTGGGCGTGCGATGCAAGCCACGCCGCGAACCGTCGTCCGCCGTGAGAGTGGGCTCTACGCGTTGGAGCGAGCGCTGCAGCGGCGTGGGTTCGCGCTCGTCGCGGGCGCCGACGAGGCCGGGCGGGGAGCGTGTGCCGGACCCCTTGTCGTCGCCGCGGCGATCCTGCCGGCCACCCGGCGCGGTGAGGTGCCCGGACTCGCGGATTCGAAGCTGCTCACGCCGCTTGCCCGAGACCGGGTCTATGACGAGGTGCTGGCGCGGGTGCTCGCGTACGCGGTCGTGGTGATCCCCGCGGCAGAGGTGGACATGAGAGGGCTGCATGTGTGCAACGTCGCCGGCATGCGGCGGGCGATCGCGGCCCTGACGCCTGGCCCGGACTACGTCCTCACCGACGGGTTCCCCGTGGATGGCGTGTGTGCACCGGGCCTCGCCGTCTGGAAGGGTGACCAGGTCGCCGCGTGTGTGGCCGCGGCCAGCGTGCTGGCGAAGGTCACCCGCGACCGGATCATGGTGGAGCTGGACGGCGAGTATCCGTCGTACGGCTTCGCCGAGCACAAGGGTTACGTCACGGATGAGCACGCGGCGGCGCTGCTGCGTCACGGACCGTGTACGCAGCACCGCTACTCGTACGTGAATGTGGCCGCTGCGGGCGGGAATATGGCCGCGCCGGGCCTGGATGCGGTACTCGGGTCGGCGCGACGGCGTCGGCGGAGTACCGTCAGCGTGGCGGCCGTCGCCAGCCAAGGGGAACCGGCAGGTGTGGGCCCGGTGAGCGTGATGGAGGGCGGGTCGGGATGAGCACGGAAGATCTCGAAAAGTACGAGACCGAGATGGAGCTGCAGCTCTATCGGGAGTATCGCGATATCGTCCGCCAGTTTTCGTACGTCGTGGAGACCGAACGCCGTTTTTACCTGGCCAACCAGGTCGACGTGAGCGTGCGCAACGTCGACGGTGAGGTCTACTTCGAGGTCGAGATGCATGACGCTTGGGTCTGGGATATGTACCGGCCTGCG
>Ga0184632_10000794_pt1 | contig 12656 bp, 9 predicted proteins | sample PLM31_50_b1_FD_133153 | JGI IMG/M metagenome (GOLD analysis project Ga0184632, IMG submission 133153) | Groundwater sediment microbial communities from an aquifer in East River, Colorado, USA - PLM3-1_50_b1 | ecosystem: Environmental > Terrestrial > Soil > Riparian zone | place: USA: East River... | reverse complement strand
CCTCGCAGCTTGCTGCGAGGATGAAGGTGAGGAGAACCCTCCGTAGCCTTGGCGAAGGAGGGTGGAAGGGCTTCGGAGAATTTCGCAAAGATACCTCGGAGCTTTGCTCCGAGGAGCTTCATTTCTGGTAAAGGTCAATTTTCATCGGAGGTGATTGATTTATGGTCGAGATGAAAACGATTATTCCTAAAATCGATGAAGAATCCGGAGTCGCGTGGTTGACTTTTAACCGCCCGGAGAAAAAGAACGCCCTCAGCCGAATCTTGATGGCCGAGCTGATCGCGATTCTCAAAGAACTGCGTGACAACGAAAAGATCAAGGTCATCGTGACCACCGGGTCGAGCAACGCCTACTCGTCCGGCCTCGATCTTTACGATCTGCGCGATAGTTGGAAACGCAAGCGGCGCTGGGACGACGGCGGCACGACCCAAGAGATCATCCGGCTCATGCGCGGCGCGCCGCAAGTTACCATCGCGGCGGTGAACGGTTGGTGCCTTGGCGGCGGGCTGGCGCTTATCAATGGCCACGATCTCGCTGTCGCCGGCGAGTCGGCGATTTTCGGCATGCCGGAAGTGATTCGCGGCAGCTACGGGGCGGTGGCGACGCCCTCTCTGTTTCACGGCGGTATCCCGTTCAAGAAAGCCTTTTACATTCAGCTGACGGGGAGAAATCTTACGGCAGCGGAAGCGGAGCGGGTCGGGTTGATCACCCAGGTCGTGCCGGACAAAGAGCTCATTCCCTACGTCGAGCAAATGGCCAATGAGCTGGGCTCGCGCAACGCGGCGACTTTGGACAGCGCGAAGATCGCGGCTTATTTGCAAAAGGATCTGGATTTCGACACCGCGCTGCGCATCGACGATCTGGTTTCCCATCGCATGCGCTATTACACCAATCCGTTGAACGACGTTGAGGGTTACCTGCACTCGCAAAAAGGCGGCGGCAGCACGCGCTACGTGAAGCCGGAGGATCGGAAAAAATCGTGATCGTGCTCGCGGCTCGTGATTTCGGCGGTGAAAAGGGTCTCGATTTGAACGGGAGTTAACATGAAACTACGCACGCCTTTGTGTGATCTGTTGGGCATCGAATTTCCGATTATTCAGGCCGGCATGGGGTGGGATAAGGAAGGGATGACGACACCGCCGGCTCTGGTGGCGGCGGTGTCGAACGCGGGGGGATTGGGATGTATCGGCGGCAGCTCGATCCGTCCGGAAGTGATTCGCGAGCGGATTCGCGCCGTGCGCCAATTGACGGACAGGCCGTTCGGCGTCGATATCACGTTACCGAAGATGGAAGACGTGAGAATCCCCGACCCGGACGAAGTGCGCAAGGAGATCGAAGAAAAATATCCCAAGCACGCCAAGTTTACCGACGAGCTGCTGCCCAAGCTGGGATTACAGCCGCAACCGCCGGACCGAAAGAGCTGGGTCAAAACGCCGGCGGCGACGCGGGAACAATTGAAAGTGATACTTGAAGAAAAGGTGCCGATCCTGATCATCGGTCTGGGCGACACAGCGGAAGTCGTGCCGCTGGCCCACGAGAGAGGTATCAAGGTCATGGCGCTGGCGGGTGCGGTAAAGCACGCGCTCAGCCACGCGCGTAAGGGCGCCGATGTCATTATCGCCCAGGGCTATGAAGCGGGCGGTCACACGGGAACGATCGCTAATTTTCCGTTGATTCCCCAGATTGTTGACGCCGTGAAACCGAAACCGGTGGTCGCCGCCGGCGGCATATCCGATGGCCGGGGCGTTGCTGCGGCTCTGGCGTTGGGCGCGGTGGGTGTTTGGTGCGGCACGACCTTCCTGGTGAGCAACGAGTGCGGCATCCATCCTGCCTACAAAAGCCAAATTCTCAAAGGGACCTCGGAAGATTTCGTGCGCACGGCCTATACCAGCGGTCATTATGCCCGGCATTACCGGAGTGAGGTAATCCAAGCCTGGATGAATTCTGGACTGGAAGCGATGCCGACGCCGTATCAGGGCAACTCCATGGACGAAATTCGCCGCGCCGCGGAGGCGGCTGATCGGGTGGATCTATTACATGTGCCCGGCGGCCAGGTGGCGGGCATGTTGAGCGAAGAAAAAAGTGCCCGGCCAGCCAGGGAAATCGTCGCACGGATGGTTGAAGAGGCGGCGATGATCCTGAACAACATCCGCAGTTCATACGTGGGAGCATAGTGGCAACAAGATGGATACACCCGTAGCATTCCTCAAAGGTTTCAGAGCGCTGGATTTAACCGGCTTGAGCGGCCAGCTATGCGGCCGCATCCTCGGCGACTTGGGCATGGAAGTGATCAAGATCGAGCCGCCGGGGGGCGACCCTGTGCGGCGTCTTGCGCCGTTCGTAACATCTCCCGATGGCAAGAGATTGAGCACGGTGTTCGCCCATCTGAACGCCGGCAAATCGAGCAAGGTTCTCGACCTGAATAAAGAGTCTGACCGCGCGGCGTTCAAGAGATTGGTCGAGGCGGCGGACGTTGTGCTGGAAAGCTTTCAGCCAGGGGAGCTGGACCGCAAGGACCTCGGTTATACAGATCTGGCCGCCATCAATCCCGGTGTGGTCATGGCTTCGATTACGGCCTTTGGCCAGACGGGGCCGAAGAAAAATCTCCTGTACAACGACCTCGTGGCGCTGGCCGAAAGCGGATTCTTGTATATATCAGGCGATCCATTATTGCCGCCCTGTAGGCCGCCGGAAACGCAGGCGTATTACTTTGCGAGTTTGTTTGCCGCGGCGGGCGTGTTGGCGGCGCTTTACCGGCGCGAGCGCACCGGGCAGGGCGATCACGTGGATGCGACGATGCAGGAAACGCTGGCGACCCACGAGCATATCATTCGTCTCTATGCCAACGAACAGCAAATCCTCAAGCGCGCCGGCAGCCAACATGGCTCGGTGGCGCCGGCGAAAATCTTTCCGTGCAAAAATGGTTTTATTTATTTATATGTTACTCGCCAACACTGGAAGTTATTTCTGGACATTTGGAAAGACCATTCGGCGCAGTTCGATGGCAAGGATTGGCTGAACAATTTATACCGGCGTGCCCATGCAGATGTATTAAATCCAGCCGTCGAGGCCTTCGTGGGCCAATACACGATGGTCGAGATTACCGACTTGCTGCAAGCTAAAGGCATCCCATGCGTCCCGGTCAATACGCCGCTGGGTTTCGCTAACGACGAGCATGTGCAATCCCGGGGCTTCATGGTTACGGTCGACCACGCCGGCTTCGGCACAACCAAACAGGCGGCGGCGCCTTTTGTTATCGACGGTGCGCGTCTGCCGGTAGGCAGCGTGCCGGTGTTGGATAGTTGGCGTTCCCCCGCTTACGTCTCCCCCGTCGGGGGGGAGAGAAGAGAAGGGGCTTCTCATAGGGAGAGAGATTTGGACAGCGGCAACGGTCCGCTCGACGGCATGCGAATCGTCAGCTTCGATCATGTGCTCGCCGGTCCCTATGGCACGACAATATTGGCGGAGCTGGGTGCCGACGTCGTCAAAGTCGAATCGAGCAAGGGCGGCATGGACCCGTTTCGTTTCTTCGGCACCGGCGAAGACCCCAATCTCTCGCCGCGCTTTCTCGAATTTAACCGCAATAAGCGGTCGTTCACCGTCAACCTGAAGCACCCGAAGGGCCAGGGGGTGGTGCACGATTTAGTCGCCAAGGCGGATGCCGTGCTGGATAATTACAGCGTCGATGTCGTCGGGCGCATCGGGTTGGCGTACGATCAGCTCTGTAAGGTAAAGCCGGATATCGTCAATTTGCGCATGCCGGGACTCGGCACCACCGGGCCGAAGCGCCATTTTTCCACGGTGGGTGTGAACATCACGTCGTTCACCGGTCTCACCTACATGTGGAATCACACCGGCAATACTAACCCGCCCATCGGTTCACAGACGGTTTATCCCGATTATGTTTCCGGGGTTCTATGCGCGATCATTATTATTTCCGGCGTGCTCCATCGTGACCGCCAGAAGAAGGGGGCGTTCATCGACCTCGGGCAATCGGAAGCGACGGCGTTTATGATCGGCGCCAGCTTGATGGAAGCCGCCGCCAGTGGAAACGACCCTGAGCCCATCGGCAATGCTTCGTTCTCCTTCGCACCGCATGATTGCTATCCCTGCAGGGGCGAGGACCGCTGGTGCGTCCTTGCCGCGGAAACCGATTCGCAGTGGAACGCGCTAGCGCGAATTATCGGCGGCGGCATCGAGCAAGACGACCGTTTCAAAACCAACCCCGACCGGCTCAAATACCGCGCGGTGCTCAATACGCTCATCGAGCAGTGGACCAAAGACAAAGATGCGTTCGAGGTCAGAGACCGGCTGCAAACGGCGGGCGTTCCCTGCGGCGTCGTGCAAACCGGCGAAGATTTATGCAATGATCCTCAGCTCAAGGAACGCGGCTTCATCGTCGCCGTGGAGAATCCTCGCCTTGGCCGCGTCGTGCTGCCGAATTTCCCGTTGCAGTTTAACAATGCGAGACTCACAAGGCGATGGGAGTTCCCAGTGCTTGGCCGCGACACTGAGGCCGTGCTGCGCGATGTCGTCGGCTATAGTCCTGAAACAATTGCGGAGTATAAAAGAGACGGCGTGCTGGAGTGAAGGTAAGAATAAAGATTGGAGTGGTGGAGTATCGGAGTAATGGGGAAAAGTAGCGGGATAAGCATGCAAACCTTGCTCGTGGCCCTGGTTTGTTCGTTGTTAAACCTTCCTTGGGCCAATGCGCAAACTAAATCGGTGGCTGAACTTGCCAACTATCGCGGCGGAGAGCGCGAGGAGTTGCTCAAGGCGGGCGCGAAAAGAGAAGCCAAATTGATGTGGTATACCACGTTGACCGCGCACAAGGAGATTGCCGCCGTCTTCGAGGCCAAATATCCGGGGATTCGCGTCGAAACCTATCGCGCGGGTTCAAGAGACCTGCTCAGGCGGATTCTGTCCGAAGCTCAGTCGAAGCGTAATCTCGCTGACGTTATCGAGACGACGCCGCCGACGTTGATGGTGATGCGCGACAACAAGCTCCTTCAAGCCTATTTTTCGCCCCACCTTGTAAACTTTCCCGCTGATGCCAAGGAAGAAGCTGACAAGGATAGGGTTCTCTGGACCACCGATCGAGAGTCCATGGTCGGTCTCGGAATCAACCGTAACATGATGCGCGCCGCCGAGGCGCCGAAGAATTTCGCCGACTTGGTAAAGCCGGAATACAGAGGCAAGGTCGCGGTCAGCGGCGACGAAACCGGCGTTCGTATGGTGGGCGCGATGATCCGCGCCAAAGGCGAAGAGTACGTAAAGCAGCTCAAGGGCTTGGAGATGCGGATGCACATGATTTCCGGCGGAGCGATGCACGAATTGCTCGCCGCGGGAGAGATGCACGCGTCCATCTCCATCTTTCGCAATCACGTGCTCGCAGCTCGGACAAAGGGAGCGCCGACGGAATGGGTTCCCCTCGATCTGGTACCGACCAACGCCGGCGGCGTGGCGTTGCCGGTGAGCAGCAACAATCCGTATGGGGCACTATTGTTCGCGGATTTCCTGATCAGTCCCGAAGGACAAAAGATATTTGAAGAGCGCTTCCGCTTTGCCTCGTCGACGAAGAACTACGGCTTCAAGCGCTGGTATCCCGAAAAGGGCTATACCACCGACCAGTATGAAAAGGCCCAAGATCGGTGGCAAAAGATCTTGCGGGATTCAGTGCGGCGGTAGTTCCCGACTTTCTTTATCGGCCCGCGCAATTAAACGTCGAACGTCGAAGCCAGCCGATTGACAGTTTCATCGAAACTAGAGTAGGACCTGAATTAGCATTTTGCTTGGGAAAAAAGGGCAGCAATAAATTAGGAGGAACGAAAATGGCACAATATGAAACTCTTTTAGTAGACAAAAAGGAAGGGGTCACGACCGTCACGTTGAATCGACCGGAGAAGCGCAACGCGATGAGCCCGCAACTCCACCGCGACATGTACGATTGTCTCACCGAGCTGCGCTACGACAAGGACACGCGCGTCATCGTGATCACGGGTGCCGGGGAAAGCTTCTGCGCGGGCCAGGACTTGAAGCAATATTTCATCGAAATGGATTCGCAGCCGGAGCGCGTGCGGGACGAAGTGCGCGAAAAATCTCGCCAGTGGCGCAATGAGATACTGCGGAAAATGCCGCAGCCTGTTATTGCTAAAATTAACGGCTGGGTTTTTGGCGGAGGTTTCACCGTGGTGACCGGCTGCGACATCGCGATTGCCGCGGAGGACGTGCAATTCGGTCTCTCGGAAGTCAACTTTGGCCACTTCCCCGGCGGTGAGGTGACGATCGTCTTGACCGAACATTTGCAGCCGAAGCATGGGCTCTACTACGCGCTCACCGGAAAAACCATGAACGCGAAGGAAGCGGAGCGCATCGGCTTGATTACCAAAGCGGTGCCGCGCGCCGATTTGGACAAAGAGGTTATGGATATTGCGAATAACCTGAAAGAAAAGGCGCCATCGGCGTTAAACGCCGTCAAGGAAGCATGGTACTACACGTTCTACTCCAACCCCGAAGTCGCCTATGAAATCTCCGGATTGATTTCCGATAAAGCCAAACTCGCGATCGGTGGCAGGCCGGGTCTCCAGCAGTTCGCCCGCAAAGAATATCGGCCGGGGCTGGGTTCGTATAAGGTTGAAGAAAAAAAATAGCCAGAGGTCAGATATCAGAGGTCAGAGGTCGGAACCAGTAGATATTCATTAGTTGGCCAGTCACTCTCAGGTGCCGTAGGTTTTGCTGACTGCTGATCTCTGACGTCTGGGAGGAAAGCATGGATTTCAATCTGCCTGAAGAACTGCAGATGCTCAAAGATACGGTGCGAAAGTTCGTCGAGAAAGAACTGATACCCATCGAGATGCATACGATCGAGAACATGGAACTCAAGGCCGACATTCGCGATCGGCTGGAAAAGAAGACCAAGGAAATGGGTCTCTGGATGTTCGACGTGCCGGAGGAATACGGCGGCGGAGGGCTCGGCAGCCTGGCGCAAGTGCTTGTCTGGGAAGAGCTGTCACGCACCTGCGCGCTGCCGTCGCGCGGGCAGGGAATCTTTGGACCTGAGCTTAGGCCGATTCTTTATGCGCTGAACGATGAGCAAAAAAAACGCTTCCTGGACCCGATACTGCGCGGCGAAAAAAAGCTCTGCTTCATGCAGACCGAACCGGACGCAGGTTCCGACCCCGGGTCCATGAAGACACGCGCGGTGCGCCAGGGTGATCACTACATCGTCAACGGCACCAAACGTTTTATCACTGGCGCGGGCGACGCGGACTTTGGCCAGCTCATGGCCGTGACCGACCCCGCCAAGGGCGCCCATGGCGGCATATCCTGTTTTATGGTCGATATGAAATCGCCGGGTCTCACGCTGGTTACGAAATTCAAGACCATAATGGGCGAAGAGCCCTGGCAAATCGCTTTCGACGATATGAAAGTGCCGGCGGAAAACCTCGTCGGCAAGGAAGGCGAAGGCTTCAAGCTAGCGCAAAGATGGCTCGGCATAGGCCGGTTGAAGCATGGCGCGCGCGCTTTGGGCGTCGCCGAACGCTGCATCGAGATGGGCGCGCGCTACTCTAAACAGCGGGTGACCTTCGGTAAACCGCTTTCGGAACGGCAGGGGATTACTTTCAAACTAGCCGATTCTTACGTCGAATTACACGCCGCGCGACTAATGGTTTATCAGGCGGCGTGGAAGAACGATCAGGAGCAGGATATTCGCAACGAAGCCTATATGGCGAAGCTATTCGCCGATGAGATGTCCTTCCGCGTCGTCGATCGCGTCTTGCAAATCCACGGCGGCATTGGCTTGACCCTCGACTTGCCGTTGGCCAAGTGGTTCGTCGATCAGCGCAGCCGCATGATCACCGAGGGCGCCTCCGAAGTCATGCGCATGGTCATCGCGCGCGAGTTGCTCAAGAAATATAATTGAGATTTTCTTAACGACAAAGGTCACAACGTAAAACTTTGGATTGCGATTTGCGAATTTTCAGAAGTCCCTGAGCTTCATGATCTTCGCGGTGAGTCCGGGTTTTAAACGTCTTGAAACGACTGGAACGCGCGCACGCGATCATTCATTGTTGTCGAGCAGCATTCTGATGCGCGCTTTTCAGGACAGGAACGCCGGCCCCCAGATTGCCGCGCAACCAACGATCAGCGCCAGTAGCAGCGGCGACGCGACGAGCAACCCCATCTTTCGACCTCCGATAAAAATCGCCAGTGTCGCTTTGGCTACAGTGTTTACGGCGGCGGCAAGGACGATGCCGTAGCACGCGCTCGCGCTGGTGATTCTCTCTTCCAAAGCCAGACGGGCCAGGGAGATTGTAATCGCGTCTACGTCAGCCAAACCGGAGACCGCGGCCAGAGGCGAGGGCCAGCCCGAGATTGAAAAAAATGGTATCCGACACATTAACCTACGTTGGGTGCGCCGTCTGGTGAAAACAGCGCGGGTGGCGAATCGCGATTGTGGCTTATCGTTGCCGCCCATGCCGGAACGGGAGCCGTCAAGAGCGATCCGGCAATGCGCACCCGCTGTAACAATCCTATTTCACTGTTCCGTTACCGAATGAATTCCAGGGCGATGGAAAAAGCAATGAGGATGATGATCACCCATTCCAAGATTTCCATGCGCCGGTTGGTGGCCTGGTCCGAGATTTTCTCATAGATGCTTTCAAGAGTTTCGAGCTTGCGCAAGATGCTCGCGTCCCATTCGTCCAGATGGAAGCGCCGGTTGACCAAGCGATACAACCGCGCGAGGTACTGGTCGCCGAGAAGCTTGAGGGTGTTGTTCACGCCTTCGAAAAGAATCGCGTTGTCCACTTGCAACTCGGCGACGCGCCTCAAGTCAGCGCCGTAATAACCGGCTAGCCGCGGCAGGCTCCACGAGCGCTTTGACAGGGTTTCATAGGCTGCATCCAGTGCGCGGTCCAATTTCTGGTCGAGATAGCGCATTTCCAGGAGCTCGACGTTGGCGAATTCCAATACGGCGCGAACGTCGTCGCCTTCGCGGTCCACGAGCAGCGCGGCGTTCCAGTCGACGATCGTTATGTCGTCAACACCGTATGCGATGCGCGCGGAGAGCGCGTCCTCCAGTTCTTGATCGGAAAGTCTTTGCGTTTCCGCGCGCAAAATTTGCGCGATCAGGGAGCCATTCTCGGAGTAAAACCGGCCGGGGTCGAAGCTTGGGTTAAACGAGTCGATGTGGAAGATCACATAGTCTTCCACCACCGGTGCCAGGCTCGCTTGGGCGACGGCATTGCCTAGATCGTTGACCAGCTCGCCGGCCCGCCGGCGTGAGTCGGCCAGCAACAATTCATTATCGTAAAGCTCCGTACTCAGATCCAGGAGATTTGCGAATTCGCCTTCCAGCGGCACAGCGTAGATCACCGCCACCGCGCCGAAATCGTACACCACGAGATCGACACTGGGCCGGGCGAAAAATTTGCCGATTTTAAGCGCCTCGGTTTCTTGGGTAACCCGCAGCGGCGGCGGCTGGTACTCGAAATAACTGGGCGCGCGCCGCCGGTGCTTGATGGTATCCCGTTGCGTGCTTTCCAGAATGCGCCGTTCCGCGGCGTCCAGATCGATGGAACGCGCCGCGTCATAGGCAAAGATCGCGTAGCAGAGCCCGCTTTGGATTACCGGCATGGGCGCCGGTTCGCTTTGCGATGTTATGACGCTTCGTTCTTCCATTGTCTCACACGGCGCATTTGCAGCAGTCCTGCTCCGCGTCGAACAGGGACAGCGTTCGGCCAGTGCGGGAGCCGTAGCGGTAGACAATGATGCCTTTGAGTCGAATCCGGCGCAAGAGCCGAAAGATCGCGCCCACGGTTTCAGCCTTGGCGTCTTGAGTGCGTTTTGGACCGCCGTAAAACATCGCCAGTGTCGCTTTGGCCGCGGTGTTTCCGGCGGCAAGGACGATGGCGAGGTCTGCGCTCGCGGAAGTGATAAAGAGAGATGGTCTATTTGCGATCTTGGGAAAACAGCGATGAACTGAAATATTTCACGGGCTGATTGTTTTGCGTAGAGACCAGACCAGGGCGACCGGTTGATCGCCCCCTAAGCCTTCAAAGCGTTGTTGCCGGCGATCAACGTGCGCAGATTCTCGAGGTTCGCCGGTTTCAGGAAGTACCGATCGATAGCGGTGCTTTTGCGGCGCACCGAAACGTCTTCCCGCAGCCAGCCCGAAACCGCCACAATTAACAAGTCGGGCCGTTCGCGGCGCAGGCGTTCGGCGACTTCGTAACCGCTAACGTCCGGTAAATCGATATCGAGGCAAATAATATCCGGGTCGAACTCAAGCGCCGTTTCGATCGCTGATTCACCGGTGTAAGCCGTCCGCGCCACGTGTCCATCCAGACGTACCGATTCGGCCAGCGACTCGGCGGCGTCGATATTGTCGTCGACGACTAGAATACGCCGACCCGGGGCGGCGACGGCTACCGCTGGGCCTGGCTCCGCCGCTCTCGTTGGCGGCAATGAACTCTGATCCGTAGCAAGTGGCAATTGTACGACGAATTCACTTCCTTGTCCTTCGCCTGCGCTATGTGCCCAAACTTGCCCGCCGTGCATCTCCACCAACTGCTTAACCAGGCTCAACCCGATGCCGAGTCCCCCGCGTCTGGCCTCGGCTTGCTTGAACATGTCGAAGACATTCGGCAGAAACTCCGGCGCGATACCCTTGCCATTGTCGCATAACCGAATAACGATTTGGCCTCCGTTACGGGCGGCGTTGAGTGAAATACGCCCACCCGGGCCGGTATATTTCGCGGCGTTATCCAAAAGGTTCGTCAGAACCTGCGCCAGTCGCGCCGAATCGGCGTCGAGATAAATCGTTTCAGGCGGCAGTGTAACGGTGAGCGTATGGCCGGCTTCGTGCATGGCCGGGCGGCTGCTTTCCAGCGCCAAATTCACCACCGACGCCAGACTGACTCGTTGCTTGCGCAGGTCGAGCTTCCCCTGGGAGATGCGCGAAACATGGAGCAGGTGATACACCAACCGGTGTAGCTGGTCGGCCTGTCGTTCCGCCATACTCCATATCCGCGCCATCCTCTCCGGGTTGTCCGAGCGATTCTGGATGTCGAAGACCCCGCGCAAAACCTGGAGGGGGTTACGCAGCTCATGAGAAAGCAATGCCAAAAACTCATCCTTGCGCCGGTCGGTCTCTTGCAACGCCGCCGCGCGATCGCGCTCGGTGACGTCGCGCAGGATCACGGTAAAGAGCTTCTTCCCCCCGGATTCGAGCTTGGACATGGAAGCCTCAGTCGGGAATTCCTCACCGTCCGCGCGCAGGCCGTCTATCGCACCGCGCCGGTGGGTATCGCCGCTTTGGTCGAATTCCCGCTCATGCTGGGCGTGCGCCGCGCGCAAGCGCGCGGGAATGAAGCGGTCAAACGGCGAGCCGAGCGCTTCCGCCGCCGTGCACCGGAATATCTCTTCCGCCGCCTGATTGAAGAGCACGATTCGCTCGTCGGCGTCGATGCTGATGATAGCATCCATCGCCAAATCGACGATGCCGCTGAGGCGCTCCTCGCTTTCCCGCAGGGCGTGCTCCATTTGGTGGTGCTCGGTGATATCCACGAAGGTCAACACTGCGCCGTCGATATGGTCATCGACGGTTCGGTAGGGGAAAACTCGAACCATGTACCAATGGTTGTCGCTCGTCCGCACTTCGCGTTCGATGGGTTGCAACCTTTCGAGGACTTCGGCAAGGTCTGCTTGCAAGCGCCCGTAATCGAGCTTATGTGTCAGATGTTCCAAGGGCCGCCCGATATCGGTGGCAATAATGTTGAAAAACTCCTGCGTCCGCGGTGTGTAGCGTTTGACCCGGAGATCGCGGTCGAGAAAGATCGTCGCAATATCGGTGGAGGAGATGAGATTTCGCAGATCCGAGTTGGCGCGGCGGGCTTCGTCGATCATCTCTTTCAATTCGTGGTTGACCGTCGTCAATTCCTCATTGACCGCCTGCAATTCCTCCTTGCCGGTCTCGAGCTCTTCGCTGGCCGAGCGCAACTCCTCGTTCATCGCCAGCAGTTCTTCGTTGGAGGCTTTGAGCTCTTCGCTGGAGGTCTCGTGCTGCTCGATGGTCGCGCGCAGCCGGTCCTTGTTGCGTTGCAGCTCTTGTTCGAGACCGCGCACGACGGTTTCAATCGCTTTGTCGCCCTCCAGGGCGGCTTGCGCCGAGGGCGCCAGTTCCCGTGGCGCCGCCGGCGGCCGGATCTCATCGAAAATCACCAGGTAAAGCCCCTGGGTGGCCCCACTTGCCGGCAAACTGGGGCGAACTATTAGATTTAAGAACCGCTGCTCGCCGTTTAACGAGACGCGCAGGTTGGGCGTCTCGATCTGGCGATTTTCCTGCTTGGCTGTGATGAACGCGGTACGCAGGTCGAGCTGGAGGGCGGGAGGGGCGATATCAAATAAATTATGCGACGGCTGGCCGCCGGGGAGCTGCAAATAACGGCCGGCATGTTGGCTCAAGTGAATAATATCTCCCTCTTCGTTGACGAGCACGCTCGGCGGCGCGTACTCCTCGACGAGGATATGATGCAGGTTGCCAAGCGAAAGATCCTGGTGCTTGTGCGCGGCCGGCAGCTCTGGAATTCTTATTTCCCGGTTGTTGGCAAGCGGCAGCGTCGGCGGCGGGTGGCGCGCCGCGCTCGGCCGTG
>Ga0184632_10000793_pt1 | contig 12665 bp, 10 predicted proteins | sample PLM31_50_b1_FD_133153 | JGI IMG/M metagenome (GOLD analysis project Ga0184632, IMG submission 133153) | Groundwater sediment microbial communities from an aquifer in East River, Colorado, USA - PLM3-1_50_b1 | ecosystem: Environmental > Terrestrial > Soil > Riparian zone | place: USA: East... | reverse complement strand
CCAGGTCTGTGCCGCATTGTTGAAGAGCCCGGCCTTGTCGGCCTTGCCTGCCGTCTCGTTGATGATCTTTTCAAGCGATGCGTTCTCGTAGTCGGTGCCCTTGACGAGATTGTTGAGATTGTCGACGTAGGTCTTGTGGTGCTTACCGTAGTGAAACGACATCGTACGCGCCGAAATGACCGGCTCGAGCGCGTTTTCGGCAAATGGCAACGGCGGAAGCAAAAACACGCGGAACTCTCCTCAAAGGGAAAGGCGGGAAAGCGCTGGATCTCGGTTCGGAAAGAAGGAAATGAGGACGAAGTGATTCTACTGTCGATCCCGCGAGGGCCGGTCTTACGCGCCTTTCCTCTCCCGCGACGAGGGCTGCGCATTCCCTTTCGCTGACCTTGCCTTCGCGGCACCTGCCGAGCTGAATCGAGCAGTCGGCGGGTATGCCTTATCGAGCACCTTGCCCAGCGCCGCCCGGGGCACAAAAAAACGCGGCCGAAGCCGCGTTTCCGAAAGGCGCGCGCGGCTCTTTAGAGGCCGCCGTTCTGCTGCGCCACCATGCAGAAAAGCATCGGGATCGAGAGCATCGTGTTGACGCGCGAGGTGAGCATCGCCGTACGCGCCGCGGCGGCTTTTTCCTCCGGAGTGACCTGGACCATGCCCAGCGCCTTCTTCTGGTTGGGCCAGATGATGAACCAGACGTTGAAGGCCATCACCAGCCCGAGCCACATTCCGATGCCGATTGCGTAGAACGGCTTTTGCAGCGAGAGCGCCTGCAGTATGTAACCGCTCATCCACGCAAGCAGCGCACCGGTGACAAGGGTCGCGAGCGCCGCCCAGCGGAACCAGAAGAGCGCTGTCGGCGCGATGACCTTGCCGATGGCGGGTTTCTGCTCGTCCGGGATCTTCGGCATCGAAGGGATCTGCACGAAGTTGAAATACCACAGCAGGCCGATCCACATCACGCCGGAAAGCACGTGCAGCCAACGCATGAAGAATCTCGACCAGTTCATGTCGAGGTTGATCATCTGCCCCGTGACGGCGCCCACGACGGCGATGATGACGATGAGCAGCACGATTCCCGCGATCACGGTGCGGCCGAGGGACTGGAAGATCGCAGCCATTGGGCTCCTCCTCAGGTTGTTTGTTGTACGACTGGCGAAAAAAGTCTAGCACAGCCGTGTACATGGCCGTGTCTGCCGATGGCCGCCATCGGGTGTGAAGAAGCCGCTTTCGCCCAGTGGGTATTTGCGGCCGTGGACCGCAACTGCCGGCATTCCTCGAGGTTGCGCGCGTGCGCAGTCGCGCGCAACGCGCAATCGCGTGTGCGAGGACCTAAGCGTACGTTAGCGGCGTGCTGCTGCGGGCCGATCCGCGGCCCGGCGTCGCGTATCAGTCGTCGCCGTAGAGCTTCTGCACCCGCTCGCGGCGTTCCTGCGCCTCAAGCGACAGCGTGGCCGTCGGCCGCGCGATCAGGCGCGGAACTCCGATCGGTTCGCCGGTTTCCTCGCACCAGCCATAGGAGCCGTCGTCGATCATTCGCAGCGACTTCTCGACCTTCTTCAGGAGCTTGCGCTCGCGATCGCGCGTGCGCAGCTCGAGCGTGTATTCCTCTTCGAGCGTGGCGCGGTCCGAGGGGTCGGTCGTGATTTCGTTTTCGCGCAGATGCTCGCCAGTGTCGTCGGCGTTCTGCAGCAGCTGATCGCGCAGCTCGACCAGCTTCTTCTTGAAAAAGGCGAGCTGCGCCTCGTTCATGTAGTCCTTCTCGGGCGCCTTGAGGATTTCCTCGTCGGTCAGCTCGCGGACTTTCTTGACGGCGGTTGCGGTTTTGGCTGCCATTGCGTCTCTTCACCCTGCGGAATGCACCCTCCGCACTAAATTGCACATTATAGCCCGCGAAGGGCCCGCGCCGCCACCTCCGCCGGCGCTCGACCCTTTGCGCCCTCCCGTCGCGGAAGCCGCCGGGCCCAGCCCCGTATAATCCCGGAAAAACAAGGCCTTCCGATGACCACCGCACCGATGACGCTGACGCTTGGCCGGCCCGACGACTGGCACGTGCACTTCCGCGACGGATCCGCCCTCGCCGCGGTCGTCCCGCATACCGCACGCGTTTTCGGACGTGCAATCGTCATGCCAAATCTCAAGCCGCCGGTCGCCACGGTCGCGGCGGCAAGCGAATACCGGGCCCGAATTCTCGCCGCATTGCCGGCGTCCTCGCGATTCTCGCCGTTGATGACGCTCTACCTGACCGACAACACGCCTCCCGCTGCGATCGAGCGCGCGAAAGCCTCCGGATTCGTCCACGCCGTGAAGTACTACCCCGCCGGCGCTACGACGAATTCCGACTCCGGCGTGACGTCGCTCGATCGCGTGTACCCGGTGCTGGCCGCGATGGAACGCTTTGGTGTCGTCCTGTCGCTGCACGGCGAGGTCACCGATCCCGCCGTCGACATGTTCGACCGGGAGCGTGTGTTCGTGGACACGCTGCTGACACGCATCGTCCGCGATTTTCCGGCATTGAAGATCGTGCTCGAGCATGTCACGACACTGGATGCGGTCGCGTTCGTGCGCGAGAGCACCGCCAACGTCGGCGCCACGATTACACCCCATCATCTGCTGTGGTCGCGCAACGCGCTCTTCGCGGGCAATTTCCTGCGACCGCATCTGTATTGCCTGCCGATCCTCAAGCGGGAGACGCACCGGCAGGCGCTGATCGCCGCGGCAACCTCGGGCAATCCGCGCTTTTTTCTGGGCACGGACTCGGCGCCGCATGCGAAGCACGCCAAGGAGGCCGCGTGCGGATGCGCCGGATGCTACTCGGCGCATGCGGCACTCGAGTTGTACGCCGAAGCGTTCGACGATGCGCACGCGCTCCCGAAGCTCGAGGGTTTCGCGAGTCACTTCGGCGCGGACTTCTACGGTCTGCCCCGCAACACGGATTCGGTGACGCTGGTGCGCGAACCGTGGAATGTTCCGGCGGAGTATCCGTCGGGTGCGGAGTCGATCGTGCCGCTGCGCGCGGGGCAGACGATTCGTTGGCGGTTGCAAACTTGACGAGCTTGCGGCGCGCGACCGCTGGCGAGGACGGCATGAAGTGCGTAGAATCCGCAGTCCGAAGCCAGCCAGACCGTCGCTGCTTCCCGAGGCGCAAGCCAGGGAAGGAGAGGAAAGTCCGGGCTCCGCAGAGCAGGATGCCGGGTAACTCCCGGACGCTATAAGTCGCCGCTAGCGCGGCCGATGAAGGCGAGGAACAGGGCCACAGAGACGAGTCGCTTTCCTTCACGGGAGAGCGGGTGAAACGCGGCAACCTCCATCCGGAGCAACACCAAGTAAGCGGACAACGACGCTGCTCGCCGAGTCCGCGGGTAGGTGGCAGGAGTGCAGCGGCAACGCTGCGCCTAGATGAATGACGGTCATAGCGCAATCCGTTGCGCCGTAACAGAACCCGGCTTATCGGCTGACTTCGGCTATCCACGGGACGAAAACACGCGAGCGCTTATGCGCTCGCGTGTTTTCGTCCCGACTGCAGTCAGCGTGGAAAGCTTCGGGCGGCCGCGCGCTTTCCACGTAGAAACTTCGACGAAGCGCGCCGATCGCCGTCGCTTCGCGACTCGCTCGGTAGCGCGCGTATGCGTGCTGACAGCCTGCGGCGCGCGCTAATATTCGGCCATTTCCCGCGTATCGCGAAGTTCCTGAAGATGCCACCGTCCAATGCGACTCCCGAGGCGCCGCCGGCGCCGGTCGATCCGCTCGAACCTGTCTATGCCGCAGCGCTTGCCGGCGACATGGCGACGGCCATGACGTTGCTCGACGCGTTGCCCGCTGCCTCGCTGTCCGCCGCGCAAGAGAAGGCCGCGGACTGCATTCGCGCACGATTTGGCGCTTCGCCGCCGGACGTTGCCGCCGATCTGCCGCCCGCCACCGCCGCCATCCTCCGCGCCTACCGCAACTATTGGCGGGACGTGATGCTGTGCAAGGCGACGCCGGCCGATGGCGAATCCGCATTGTTGGTCGAGCTGAACCGGATCCTGGCTGCGCACGGCGGCCCCGTGGCCGATCTCGATGCCGCGTCGGACGCTGCCAAGGCGGCCATCGAAGCGGAGGGGCTCTTTGCCCTCACCGGCGTGACGCTTCCCTATTTCGAGCTCATGGTGTGGCGGCGGAATACGCGCACGACGTATCGCGTGCCGCTGCCGGAGCTCAAGGTCGACGTCACGGTGGTGTTTCTCGACGATTTCATCTCGCTCGGCTGGTCCGGATACGCGACGTGCGAACGTTCGCATACCGGAGGCTGGGCGACCGCCACCGAGCTCTACGCCGTCCGGAGCGCGTACGACGTCGACAGCGAAAATTTCCGCGTCAGCTATCTGGCGCACGAGGGGCAGCATTTCGCGGACTATCCAAGGTTTCCCAGGCTCGCGCAGCCCGAGCTCGAGTACCGGGCGAAACTCACGGAGCTCGCGCAGGCCGCAACGACGACTCACGACCTCGTCACGCGTTTCGCGGCGCGCAGCGGCCCCGATCGCGCGATCCCTCATCAATGCGCCAATTTCTGGGTGACCAACCATCTGACCCACGCGTTGCTCGGACATGAAGTAGACCTTTCGACGTCAATAGAGTGGCGGGCCCTGCCGCGCGGCCGCATCAACGCAGCGGCCCGCGAGCTGCTCGTCGCGAGTACGCGCAGCCTCGAATCCCGTGGCGCGCCGACCGTGGAGCGCTGGCTGGGTGAATGACGCGTGTCAGGCGCGATCGCTCGCCAGCGCCTCGCGCAGCGCGGTCTTGAGCACTTTGCCCGCATTGTTCTTCGGCAACTCGGCCATGAAGACGTAGGCCTTCGGGCGCTTGAATCGCGCGATGTGCTCGAGGCAATGCCCGTCTAGCGCCGATTCGAATGCACGGCGTGCGTCGGCATCGCGCAACGGCAACCGCGGCACGACGCAGGCAACGACTTCCTCGCCCCAGTCGGGATGGGCGCGGCCGATAACCGCGGCTTCCGCGACGCCGGGATGGGTCAGCAGCGCCTCCTCGACTTCGCGCGGATAGATGTTCGAGCCGCCGCTGATGATCAGGTCCTTCGAACGGTCCTTGAGGGTCAGGAACCCATCGCCGTCGAACGCGCCCAAGTCGCCGGTATGCAGCCACCCGTTGGCAAGCGTTGTGGCCGACGCGTCGGCATTGCGCCAATACCCGCGCATGACCGTCGGCCCCCGCACCAGCACTTCGCCGACGTCGCCCGCCGGTAATGCATGATCGTCGGCACCGGCGATGCGCACGTCGATGCCCGTTTGCGGATATCCCACCGACGCGATGCGCGCATCGTCGCGACACGCCATCGCATCGGCAAGCAATGCGCGTCCCATGGCGGTGATCGTCATCGGCGACTCGCCCTGCCCATAGATCTGCGCGAGGCGCGGCCCGAGCGCAGCGAACGCCGTCTTGCAATCCTCGACGTACATTGGACCGCCGCCGTAGACGATGCATTTCAGGCGGTCGAGCCGCGCTTGCGCGAGCGCTGGTGCGTCGACCAGACGCTTCAGCATCGTTGGCGCGGCAAAGAAGAGACTGCGTGGCCACGCATTGATGAGTTCCACGATTTCGGCCGGATCGAACCCGCCCGAAACGGGGATCGCGTTGACTGCGCCGCGTGCGATATGCGGGATCAGGTAAAGGCCCGAGCCATGCGACAGCGGCGCCGGATGCAGAATCGCATCGCCGGGATCGATGCCTTCGACATCGGTCAGAAAGCATTGCGCCATCGCGAGCAGGTTGTGATGGGTGATCTCCACACCCTTGGGTCGGCCAGTGGTGCCGCTCGTGTAAAAAAGCCACGCGGGGTCGGCGGCGGCAACCGCCATCGGCTCGGCCGATGGCGTGTGCGCAACGAGCCGCTCGTACTCGGCGTCGCCGAACACGATCTCGCGTTCCGGTTCGCGCGCATCGCCGGCGCTGCTCGCGAGCGCCGCCTGCCACGATTCGTCGACGAAGGCCACGCGCGCGCCGCTGTGATCGAGCACGAACGCGAGCTCCTTCACGTGCAGCTTCGCGTTGACCGGGACCGCAATCAGTCCGGCCCACCAGCACGCAAACAACGCTTCGATGTACTGCGGCGCGTTGCGCGAGACAAGCGCGACGCGGTCGCCCGGAAGGAGGCCTGCGGCCTGCAAGCCTGCCGCCAATCCGGCAGCGCGCCCGCAAAGCGATGCGTAGTCATGCAGCGTACGATCGCCAACAGCGACTGCAGCAAGCCGCGGCCAACGCCGCGCCGTGCGCGCGAGCAGCGTTGCCAGGTTGTGGATCGTTGCAGCCACGTCAATGGCGGCGCCGCCGCGCGTCCTTCAAGATTTCGCGCGCGGCGTTGCGGCCGGGAATGCCGGTCACTCCGCCGCCCGGATGCGCGCCTGAGCCGCACAGGTACAGTCCGCGAACCGGCATCCGGTAGTCGGCATGTCCGAGCACGGGGCGCGCGGAGAACAATTGATCGAGTGACAGCGCACCGTGAAAAATGTCGCCGCTGGTCAACCCGAATTCGCGCTCCAGGTCGAGCGGCGAGAGGATTCGCCGGCCAAGCACGCTGGCAGAAAAGTTCGGCGCGAAACGATCGACGGCGGCGACCATCACATCGGCGACTCCTTCCCGTACATCGTCCCATGTGCGGCCCGGCAGCACGGCGCCGAGTTCCGGATTGGCGTGCTGGCAGAACAGGCTCGCCACGTGCATCCCGGACGGCGCCAACGAAGGGTCGACCGTGGAGGGAATCAGCATCTCGACGATCGGTGCGCGCGACCAGCCGTCGATGCGCGCATCGAAGTACGCGCGCTCCATGTAAGCGAGCGACGGCGCCATGATGATGCCGCTGCCGTGATGAGGCTGCGGTGCGCGGCCCGGCAACGCCACGAAATCCGGCAATTCCGAGAGCGCGACGTTCATCCGGAAGGTTCCGGATCCGCAGCGATAGCCGGCGATTCGCGCACGAAAATCGTCGGGCAGGTGTTCAGGCGGCACCAGGCGCTCGAACAACAGTTTCGGCGTGACGTTGGCGACAACTCTTGCGGCTTCGATCACGTCGCCGCTTTCGAGCTCGATGCCGGTCGCCCGCCCCGCCTTCACGATGACGCGGGCCACCGGCGCGTTCGTCCGCAACACCACGCCGCGCGCCGTGCATTCGGCGGCCATCGCCTTCGTGATTGCCCCCATCCCGCCCAGTGCGTGACCCCACTGCCCCGGCTTACCGTTCACTTCGCCGAACACGTGATGCAGCAATACGTACGCGGAGCCCGGCGTGTAGGGGCTCGCGAAATTGCCGACGACCGCATCGAATCCGAAGACGGCCTTGATGGGTTCGCTCGTGAACCAGCGATCGAGAACGTCGCCGGCGCTTTTCGTGAAAAGGTCGACGATGTCGCGGCGTTCCGGCAGCGACAATGCGCGCAGCTTCCGGCTGGTCTTCATTAGGCCGAACAGCGCCGCGACATCCTGCGCGGTGCCGGCCCCGATATTCGGCGGCGTTACGCCCATCATGTCGCGCAGCACCGCGGCGACGCGATCGAGCATCGCGTAGTAGCTGGGCAATGCGTCCGCATCGCGCTGCGAAAACTTCGCCACCTCCGCCTGCGTCGCCGCGATGCCACCGCCGACCTTCAGGTATTCTCCATTCGGAAGAGGGAGGAAGTTGGCGAACGGCCGCTCGCGAATGGACAGGCCATGTTCGGCGAGCTTCAAGTCGCGGATGATCTGCGGATCGAGCAGGCTGACCGTATAGCTCGCCGTCGAGTTGCGAAAGCCGGGATGGAACTCCTCGGTGACCGCCGCGCCGCCCACGATGTGGCGGCGTTCGGCGACGCACACCGAGAGGCCCGCGGCCGCGAGATACGCGGCGCAGGTGAGACCATTGTGGCCGCCGCCGATGATGACGGCGTCGAACCGGCGCGCGTTACTCGTCACCGAGTCCGGCAGCCACCGTCGAGAATCCGCAATCGACGTACGTGATCTCGCCGGTAACGGCGGAGGCGAGTGGGGACAGCAGGAAGGCGGCGACGTTGCCGACTTCTTCGATCGTCACGTTGCGGCGAAGCGGGGCGGTCTTCTCGACAAAATGCAGGATCCTGGAGAATCCGCCAATGCCGGCGGCCGCGAGCGTCTTGATCGGCCCCGCCGAGATTGCGTTCACGCGAATCTGCTCGGGGCCAAGACAGGCCGCGAGGTAGCGGACGTTGGCCTCGAGGCTCGCCTTGGCAAGTCCCATCACGTTGTAGTTCGCCAGCGTGCGCACGGCGCCGAGATAGGTGAGCGTCACCAGCGACGCACTGCGACCCTGCATCAGCGGACGTGCGCCTTTGGCGAGCGCGGCGAAGCTGAAGCTCGAGATGTCGTGCGCGGTGGAGAACGCCGAGCGCGACATGCCGTTCAGGAAATCGCCGGCTAGCGCCTCGCGCGGCGCGAACGCGATCGAATGCAGCATGCCGTCGAGCACGCCCCACTCCGCCTTGAGCGACGCAAACAACGCGTCGATCTGCTCGTCGCTCGCGACGTCGCAGCGGAGCACGGGATTCGATCCGAAATCCGCGGCCAGCTTGACGACGCGGTCCTTCAGCTCATCGTTGACGTAGGTGAACGCGAGCGTCGCACCCTCACGCTGGCAGGCGCGCGCGACGCCGTAGGCGATCGACCGGTTCGACAGGACACCGGTGATGAGGATCTTGCGGTCGGCTAAGAGACCCATGCGAACTCGGAAAGCGATCGATGACGGCAGCGGCTGCAAGGATACGCGAGAGTGGCCACCTTGTTCAGGAGTCGCGCATGAAGAGCGTACTGGCGGGCTCCAGGACGCCGCACGCGATGCGGTTGTTGGGTTGGCCGGGAAACGCATCGGAAATCTTGTTGCCGTAATGGATGACGACCAAGCGCCCGCGCAGTGACAGTGGCCCTTCGGTACGCACGCCGCTGATATACGCAACGTACGAGTTCTGGTTGCCGCTGTCCTCGTTGGCGACGAACTGCGGCAGCAGCTCGCCCGGCGACTTGTTCGACCCCGGCGGCGCCCATGCGGGTCCGGCAGAGAAAAGATTGGCCGACTTGCAGTTGGGGCCCTCGTGCAGCGCAATACGATAGGTTGCCGGCATGAGATTGACGATGGACAGTTGCACCGCCACGCCATCGCGATAGTCGAAGATATGCACGACGCCCGTGGCCGCGGAACCGGTTCCGCGCAACTGCGCCACGAGTCCCCCGCCGGTTCGTCTGGCGATCTCGTTAACCGATTCCTTCGACGATTGACAGCCGGCAATCGATACGGCCAGCGCGGCCAGGATTGCGGCGCATGTGCGACGACGAGACTGCATCCCGGTCCGCGACACGCCCCCGCTCGCCGATCTTCCCATCACGAACGCGTGATCACGCCGCACGCGACGCGCGCGCCGGAGTTGCCGGTGGGCTGCGTCGTGAAGTCGTCCGGATCCTTGTGCACGATGAGGCCCTTGCCGACGATGTCCGCGTCGCCGCTGCCAATCGTCATCACGTCGAGCTCGACGATCAGCGTCGCGCTCCCGCTCGCGTCCGCGACGAGCATCGGCATGTCCCCCGCATGGCGATGCGGTGTCGTGGGCATCGCGTGCGGTTGCCCACGCGGATTGAAATGCCCGCCGGTGCTCATGCCGTCGCCGGAGCTGCAATCGCCCTTTTCGTGGATGTGGAAGCCGTGGCCGCCAGGCGTGAGACCTGCCACCTTCGCGTCGACGACGACCTTGTCGCCCTTTTGCGTGAAATTCACAGTCCCGTTGGCGGTATTACCTTTGGTCGGTTCGAGCTTTGCCGTCGCCTTTGGCCCCGACGGCACCATCGACGTGCAGCCGGCGGCAAGCGCCACCGCGGCAATCCATACGATCCCGCTCTTCATGTGTCCCCCCGGAGAATTTGCACCGAAATAACGCAAGGCGATGGCGCTCAGTCGGCACCCCTTAGCGCACGATAATAGAGCATCCGCACCGCATTGCCAAAAGAGCGCGAAACCTGGCGATCCTTCGCGGTAGAATCGAAACAGCGGCGCAATTCAAGCCGCAGCGGCTTCGAGCTTTTTTACTGGAGGAATACCCATGGCTTATCACCGTCCCGCGGGCGCGTTTGCGCTCGCGGTCATTGCAGCGTCGTTGCTTGCCGGTTGCTGGGGCAGCGATACCTACTCACCCGAGTCGAACGTCAAGCCCGCGTTCGTCGGCGTGGTGACCAAGAGCACCTACGATGGCGTCAGTGACGACCTGTTGACCGCGGGCCTGGGGAAGACCGGGTTGGCCGGCGCCGCGCCGGTAATCGTGAACCCGACGGCGCCCACCGCCGCGGAGATACGCAAGCTGGCCATTTACAACAATTACCGCGCGCTGGTCGACGTCGTCACCAACGGCGGCTACGGTTCGCTCTACGGGCCCAACATCGATATCAACGGAAACCCGACACTCGGTGAGGGCAAGGTCGCCGGCACCGAATACCTTGCCTACGCGGACGATGGCACGGGCAAGCAGAACGTGACGATGATGGTGCAAATCCCGACATCGTTCAACGCCGCGTCCGCGTGCATCGTGACGGCGACGTCGTCGGGATCGCGCGGCGTCTATGGCGCGATCGGAACCTCCGGCGAATGGGGCTTGAAGCACGGTTGCGTCGTTGCCTATACCGACAAGGGCACGGGCAACGGCATCCACGATTTGTCGACAGACACGGTCAATCTGCAGACCGGCGAACGTTCCGGCGCCGCGGCCGCGAGCAAGAATTCCAATTTCACGGCGACCCTCACCGCAGCCGAACTTGCAGCGTTCAACGCGGCGACGCCCACCCGGCTAGCCGTCAAGCACGCCCATTCGCAGCAGAACCCGGAAAAGGACTGGGGCCGCGACACGCTCAACGCTGTTCGCTTCGCGTTCTACGCGTTGAACGAGGAACGCGGGCAGCGCAATTCCGACGGAACGGCGAAGCCCACGTTCAAGGCGGCCAACACGGTCGTCATCGCGTCGTCCGCGTCTAATGGCGCTGGCGGCGCACTGGCAGCGATCGAGCAGGACACCGAGGGCCTGATCGCCGGGTTGGCAGTCAGTGAGCCGCAAGTCCAGCTGCAACCGGGCGGCAATCTCATCGTGAAGCGAGGCAGTGTCACGACTACCGGCACTGGCCGCCCGCTCTACGACTACTTCACGCTAGCGAATCTGCTGCAGCCCTGCGCTGCGCTCTCCTCCGCGGCCACCGGCTCGCCGGGCGCTGCTTTCATCAACGTGACGCTCGCAACGAACCGCTGCGCGTCACTCAAGGCGAAGGGCTTCCTGACCGGCGCTACGACGGCCGATCTTGCAACGGATGCAATGAACCAGCTGATCGCCTATGGCTGGCAGCCCGAATCGAATTTGCTGCAGGCGTCCCTCTACGGGTTGAGCGTGTCGACATCGATCGCGATGACGTACTCGAACAGCTATGGACGATTCAGCGTCAAGGACAACATCTGCGGATTGTCGCTTGGCGCGACCGATGCGACCAGTAAACCGACGGCGCTCGGGGCCGCGGCACTTGCTCAGGGCTTCGGAACCAGCAACGGTGTTCCGCCGACGATCGGCATCAACATCATCAACAACGATGCGCCGGGGGGACCGTTGAACAGCCCGGCCTCGATTTCGCCTTCGACGGGCGTCCTCGACTACAACATCGATGCGGCGGTGTGCCAACGCAATCTGTGGACCGGCAGCGACGCCTTGGCGGTTCGCGTGCAAACGGGCATCAAGGAGGTATACCGGACCGCCAATCTGCGCGGCAAGCCGGCAATAATCGTGCACGGCCGCAACGATGGTCTCACTCCGGTGTCGTTCACGTCGCGTCCCTACTACGGCCAGAACAAGATCGTCGAAGGCCCGACATCGAAGCTGACCTACATCGAAGTGACCAATGCGCAGCATCTCGACACGCTCATCGACAATGCTGCGCTGCCCGGCTTCGACTCGATGTTCATCCCGCTGCACTACTACTTCATCAAGGCGATGGACGCCGTGTACGCGAACCTGACGTTGAACGTGCCGCTGCCGCCCGCGCAGGTCGTGCGGACCGTCCCGCGCGGCGGTACGCCGGGGAGCGCGCCGTTGATCACGACCGCCAACGTGCCGCCGATTTCGAGCGCGCCGGCGGCGGCGAACCAGATCACGTTCTCGGGCAACACGTTGACCATTCCCGACTGACGTGAACTAGCGAAGGCGGCCCGCCGGAGCGCGGGTTGCTTTGGGAAACGGGTACAATTTGCCGGCCGCCTCGCATGGGGCGGCCGTTTTATTTTCCGCCGCGCGAGCCGCCATGTCATCGCACATGACCCCCGAAGAGATCGTCTCCGAGCTCGACAAGAATATCGTCGGCCAGGAAGCCGCGAAGCGCGCCGTCGCCATCGCGTTGCGCAACCGCTGGCGCCGTCAGCAGGTGCCGGAGCCGCTGCGCCAGGAAATCACGCCGAAGAACATCCTGATGATCGGCCCGACGGGCGTCGGCAAGACCGAGATCGCGCGCCGGCTGGCCCGGCTCGCGCAGTCCCCGTTCATCAAGGTCGAAGCGTCGAAGTTCACCGAAGTCGGCTACGTCGGGCGCGACGTGGAGTCGATGGTGCGAGACCTCGTCGAGCTGTCGGTCGACATGGTGAAGGAAGAGCGGCTCGCGGAAGT
>Ga0184632_10000792_pt1 | contig 12675 bp, 12 predicted proteins | sample PLM31_50_b1_FD_133153 | JGI IMG/M metagenome (GOLD analysis project Ga0184632, IMG submission 133153) | Groundwater sediment microbial communities from an aquifer in East River, Colorado, USA - PLM3-1_50_b1 | ecosystem: Environmental > Terrestrial > Soil > Riparian zone | place: USA: East... | reverse complement strand
CTGCACCGCCTCCTTCCCGAAGGCTTCCAGCCGTGAGGAGGGCGGCGGACCGACCAGCAGTGACCGTCGTCACATCGGCAGGCGGGCCTCGTGGGCGCGCCGTCACCGAGAAAGTGTCGTATCCGTTACACCTAATGGCACAGTTACGCCCAGAACTGTCACGCGACGTGCCCATGCGGCGAACCCGTACCGGTAGCCGACGCGCCGAGCCAGCGCACGGAGGGGAGGGAGCGCGGTGAGTTCTCCTGTCTTCGATCGCCGGCGCTCCGAGCGGTTCGCCGAACTCCTCGATGCGGCGAGTGGACGGCGTCGCCACCATCGCCGTACCGACCTCGACGGAGAGCTTGCCACGCTGGTCCGACTGGCCGGCCGGGTGGGCACGGTGCCCGGACCGGAGCCGGGTGCGGAATTCCGCACTGGGCTGCGCTCGATGCTTCTCTCAACGATCGACCGTGAAGGCATCGGCGTCACCGCGGAGGAGATGGCCGCGCAGGCCGCCAAACGCGCTGCCCTCGCTGGCAAGACCCAGAAGGTCCGTCAGGTGGGGGTCGCGGGAACCGGCCGTACCCGCGCCGCCGTGCTCATTGGCGTGACGGCTGGCGCCCTCGCGCTGTCGGGCGTGTCGGCCGCGAGCACCGACTCGCTCCCGGGTGACCCGCTCTACCAGGTCAAACGCTCCAGCGAACGGGCCCAAGTGGCGTTGGCTGGATCGGACCAGAGCCGCGGGCAGCTCTACCTCGAGTTTGCCCTCAGCCGGCTGAATGAGGCGCGGCGGGTCGACGCGGTTCACCTTTCAGATGTACTCAGCGATATGAACCGGGAAACCGTCAACGGGGTGTACCTGCTCACCTCCGCCGCGGTCCAGCGCGGCGACGCTGGTGCACTCAAGGCACTCGACCGGTTCGTGAGCCAGCAGCGCTTGAGCCTCAGCGAACTACACAAGACCCGTCCCACGGCCGGGATCGAGCCGATTCGCGTCTCATTAGCGCTCCTCACCGACGTCGAGAAGCGCGCGAGCGACCTCACCAAGGCGTTGGCGTCTGGGTGCGACGTCTCGGCACTTGACCGGCTCGGCCCGAAACCCGCCGACGACTGCTAGCCCACTCACCCATTCCCGTCGATCATGACCTGGAGGTCATGATCGACGGCTTTCGGCGACGGTCAGATCATGATCACGGCGATCTTGAGGGCGTGGGCGCGGCGTCGACCGATACCCTGCTTAGGGAGGCATAGCCGATATCGCGCATTCGACGGGAGGTTGGGGTGGTCCGAGTGTCACGGCGCAAGTCCGAGTCGAGCATGCCGGCCGGGTACGCCGTAGCGGAGCCGGAGGCGGCGCTGGCTAGCCCAATCGACCCGACTGCGGCCGGCTTCTTCGACGTGGATAACACAATGATGCAGGGCGCGTCGATCTACTACCTTGCCCGCGGCCTCGCCTCTCGGAAGTACTTCACCACCGGCGATCTGCTCCGCTTCGGGGTCCGGCAGCTCCGTTTTCGGGTGCTGGCGAGCGAGCATGGCGGAGACATGTCGCAGGCCAAGGAGGCGGCGCTCGCGTTCGTTGCCGGCCGACCGGTCGATGAGCTGCGGCGGCTGAGCGAGGAGATCTTCGACGAGCTGATGGCGGAGCGGATCTGGTCGGGCACGCACGCTCTCGCGCGCCTGCACCTCGACGCCGGCCAGCGCGTATGGCTGATCACTGCAGCGCCAGTCGAGCTGGGCGCGGTCATCGCGCAACGCCTCGGCCTCACCGGAGCAATCGGCACAGTCGCCGAGATCGTTGACGGGGTCTACACAGGCCGCCTGGTGGGCGACATGATGCATGGCCACGCGAAGGCGGCGGCGATCACCGATCTCGCGGAGAAGGAAGGACTGGATCTTAGCCGGTGCGCGGCGTACAGCGACTCCATCAACGACCTGCCGATGCTCTCCACAGTCGGGCGTCCGGTCGCGGTCAACCCGGACTCGGCGCTACGCGGCGCCGCCCGAGAGCGCGGCTGGGAAATCCGTGACTTCCGAACGGGACGCAAGGCCGCCAAGGTCGCTGTGCCGGCCGCCCTCGGGGCCGGAGTGGTCGCCGGCGCGGCCGTGGCCGCGGTTGCGCTAAATCGACGCGGGGCGTTCCGGACGCTACGCCGTCACGGCACGCTCGACGGCGCCCGCCCCATCCGGCGCGAGGTGCCCTAACCCTCGTTTTCTCCGTCGATCAAGGACTCGTGGCCGTGGTTCGATCTCCGAATCGCGGTCATTTCTCCTTGATCGGCGGGAAGGTTGGGCGCTTAGACGAACGGGTCGGGCCGGCGCTCGAGCATTGTGTGCAGCGTCTGCTGGATCGTCTCGCGCACCTGATCAGCGAGATTGAATACCACGATCGGGTCGTCGGCGTCGTCGGCGTACAGCGCGGTCTCAATCGGCTCGCCGAAATGAATGAGCCACTTACTCGGCAGCGGCAGCATGCCGAGCGGGCCAAACCAGGGAAACAGTGGCGTCACCGGAACGTACGGCAGCCCCGTGATCTTCGCTAGCGGCTTCACATTGCCGATGATCGGGTAGATCTCCTCGGCTCCCACGATCGAAACCGGGATGATCGGGGTCCCGGTCCGCAGGGCCGCCGAGACGAACCCACCGCGGCCGAAACGCTGCAGCTTGTAACGGTCGCGGTACGCCTTGCCGATGCCCTTGAAGCCCTCCGGGAAAACGCCGACGTACTCCCCATTTCGCAGTAGGCGCTCCGCGTCGGGGTTGCACGCAAGGGTAGAGCCGGCCTTACGGGCCATCTCGGACAGGATCGGGACGCGGAAGAGGAGGTCGGCGCCGAGCAGCCGCAGATGCCTGCGCAGCGGCGTCTCGTCGTGCACCGCCATGGTGAGCATGAGCGCGTCCATCGGCAGCGTGCCGGAGTGGTTGGCCACGATCAGCGCGGAGCTGGTGGGTGGTAGGTGTTCGACACCGCTGCACTCAATCCGGAAGTAATACCTATAGAACAGGCGCAGGATCGGATGAACGAAGGTCTCGGTCAGCTCGGGGTCGAAGCCGAATTCGTCCACTTCGTACTGTCCGGTCAGACGCCGGCGCAGGAAGCTCAACGCGCCAGCGACCCGCTCATCCCAGATGTCAGGCGTCTGCGTGGGCGCGACCTTGGCCGGCGCCTTCTTGGCCGGCGCCTTTTTGGCCGGTGGGGCCTTCACGGGCGCCGCCTTCTTCGCCGGCGCAGCCTTCCCGTTTGGCGCGGGCACGGTGAGTGCAGCGGTACGGCCAGTCGGCGGACGGCGTCCGTTGAGCTTCACATCGGGAGCCATGCCGTTCGCGGTGCTTGTCGCCGGCCTAGCCGCCAACGTCGCGGCGCGTGCCGGTGCCCGGCGGGGCGCGGACTTGTCAGTCATGGGCGGGCTCCCGCCTGGGCCGACCCGCGGTGGCCGCCCGTACGGCCCGGATGCCATCGATGATCATCGCCTCGATCGCGGACACGGCGTCGGGGCGCAGTGTCGCGGAGGCGCCGGCTCGATGCAGACCGCGGCCTTGGACGAAATCATCGAATGCCTCCTGCGTACTTCGGGGACGGAACCCGAACTCCTCGGTAAGACGGGCGATATCGACGACTCGGCCGTGGACAAAGAGGTCGAGCTGGTCGAGGTTGAACTCACCGATGCCGGACGCCTTGACGAAGGCGGCGAAGGCTGACATGCCTGGCTCCATCACCGGAACGCCGATGCGTCCAGCTCGGCGAATGGCCTGGGACAGCACCATGACCCCAGGGCCGGCCACGTTGAAGGTCCCCTTGTGGTCTTCGACCACGGATCGAACCAGGACCTCGAGTGCGTCTTCGACATGGATGAACTGCAGCCGCGGGTCGCGGCCGAACACAGTCGGGACCACCGGCAACGCGAAATAGCGGGTCAGCGTGGTGTCGGCGTTTGGGCCGACGAGCGGCGCCAGGCGCAGCACTGTCGTGATCACGTCGGGCCGGCGGCGGGTGAAACCGCGTACGTATCCCTCGACCTCTATGACGTCCTTGGCGAAGCCACCACGCGGAATGAGCGTGGGTGGGGTGGACTCGGTAAAGACCGCGGGGTCGCGGAAAGACGCACCGTACGCGGCGGTCGACGAGCGTACGACGAGCTTGCGCAGCCCTGGCGCGGCCTGGCCGGCGGCGAGAAGCTGCATCGTGCCGATGATGTTGTGCTCCTTCATCGCCGGCCGGCCGCCCCGGCCGGAGCTGGAGAGCACACCCATATGGGCGACGGCCTCGACTTCACCCTCTGTGACTGCGCCGATAAGCCCGCGCAGGTCACTGGTGACGGTATCGACGCGGTCGCCCAGCAGGTCGGCCAACGCGCCGGTGGGTGGAGTCGTATCGATGCCGATGACGCGCGAGACGCGAGGATGATCGACGAGGCGGGCAGCCAGATGCGCGCCGAGGTACCGACCGACGCCGGTCACCAGGACGTTCACCTACGCCTCCCGGTGGGTCAAACGATGGATGTGGGCGTAGCCCCGCCCGGCCTACTTGCCGAGGCGGCGACGCTGGACGCGGGTCTTGCGCAGCAGCTTGCGGTGCTTTTTCTTGGCCATACGCTTGCGGCGCTTCTTGACCACGGAGCCCATACGGCTGTCTCCTCGGGTGAGCGTGCGTCACGGATCGGCCGGCGGACGGCTCGAGTTCCGATTGTCTGGTTATGACCCCGATCGCTACGGCACCGACCCATGGTCGGGACTGCGGTCTCATCGTGGTCGTTGTACAGCCTAGCCTGGGCGTTTGTAAGGGCACTCACCGAGGCCGTGCCCGTCCGGCCAGCGGACACTGCCGGCAAGTCTCTCGTGGTGCCCGCGACCGTCAGGCGGACTCGGCGAAGGCGTCCCGGAGATACTCATGTACGGCATGCTCCGGCACTCGGAACGACCGGCCCACGCGGACGGCGTTCAACTCGCCCGTGTGCACCAGCCGGTAGACGGTCATCTTCGACACGCGCATCAGCGAAGCCACCTCGGCGACCGTCAGGAACTTGACCTCTGCCAACCTGCCCGCGGTCTGCGGTGATCCAGCCATGGCTCACCCCAACCCATCCCGGCGCGTTGCGCCCCGTTCGGGCGTACGCGCGTGTTACTTGACAACGGTACCGGTACGTGAGTGACCTGCGCGATACGTTGCGGAAAGTTGATCGCATTGTGTAGTCGAACGCTCACTCCGACTTGGCTACTCCGCTCGCAGAGCACGATCATTCCGCTCGCAGAGCACGATTATTCCGCTCGCAGAGCGACGACCGGGTCGAGGCGGCCGGCGCGCTGGGCGGGCACGACGCCGAAGATGATGCCGACCGTCGCCGATACGCCGAATGCCAGCGCCACCGACCACCACGTGACCACGGCCGGCACCGGAGTTAAGGCTGCGACGATCAGCGCTGTGCCGACGCCGAGGGCGATCCCCACGACGCCCCCGATCGTGGTCAACAACACCGCCTCGAGGAGGAACTGCAGACCGATATCGCGGGGGCGGGCACCGACGGCCTTGCGAAGCCCGATCTCCCTCGTCCGCTCACGCACTGACACGAGCATGATGTTCGATACGCCCACGCCGCCGACGAGAAGTGAGATTCCGGCGATCGCCGCGAGTACCCCCGTGAGGATGCCGAGGATGTCGCCGAGCACGCCGAGGATCTGCTCCTGCGTCACCGCGCTGAACTCGCTCTCCGGGTGCCGCTCGTGCAGCACCCCGACGATCCGAGCGCTCAATGCGTCCATCGAGTCGCGGTCGGGCGCCTTCACCGCCATCGCGTCGACCCGCGATGTGTCGAAGACGCGCTGGGCCGTGGTGATCGGGATGTGCACCTCGTCATCTCGATCCACGCCCAGGCTCTGACCCAACGGTGCGAACACACCGACAACGCGGAATCGTACGCCGGCGATAGTGATCTGCGACCCGACCGGATCCCGCTCACCGAAGAGGGTCACCGCGACCGCCGAGCCGAGCACGGCCACCCGACGACCTGTCTCCACATCGGAGCGTGACAGATAGCCACCGCGCGCGATCGACCGGACGAACACCTTCGGCGTCGTCTCGAGTACCCCGACCACGCTGGTGAACCGGCTGCGCGTGCCTGCCCGTACGGTCTCCCCCGAACTCGTCGCCACGGCCACGAGGTTGCGGTCTCCTACCACGCGGATGACCGCGTCCACATCGTCCAGTCGCAGCCTCGAGACGGTCGGCGCCGCGCCGAAGTCCACCTGCCCCGGCACGATGAGCAACAGGTTCGATCCGAGCCCCTCGACCTGCTCCTCCACCGTCTGCTTCGCGCCCGTGCCGATCGCCACCAGAATGACCACCGCGGCGACTCCGATGATGACGCCGAGCATGGTGAGCCCGCTGCGCAAGCGGCTGGCCCGCAGCGCGTCGATGGCGACCCGCCATGCCTCGGTGAGACTCACGGCGAAGCCGAGACGATGACGCCGTCTCGCATCGTTATCTGACGCCGTGCGCGCCCGGCTATGCCCCGATCGTGCGTCACCACGGCCACGGCAACGCCACGCTCCGCGTTGAGTTCCTCAAGCAGCGCTAGGACGGCCTCACCCGACGCGCTGTCGAGGTTGCCCGTTGGCTCGTCGGCGAGCAGAACCGACGGCTCGGTCACCAACGCCCGGGCAATGGCGACCCGCTGCTGTTCGCCACCCGAGAGCTGGTTGGGCCGATGGTCCAACCGGTGCGCCAGTCCCACCCGGGCCAGGGTCTCCTCGGCCAGACGGCGCCGCTGCGCCTTGCGGACACCTCGGTAGATCAATGGCAGGGCCACGTTGTCGCGAGCCGACGTGCGGGCCAGTAGATGAAAGCTCTGGAAAACGAAGCCGATGACCTCGTTGCGCAACCTGGCCAGGTCGGCCGCGGACAACGATGAGACGTCCCGACCATCGAGCAGCAGCCGGCCCGATGTCGGCCGGTCGAGCCCACCCAGAAGATGCATCAGGGTCGACTTCCCCGAGCCGGACGGACCGACGATGGCCAGATAGTCACCCCGCTCCACGGTCAGCGATACTCCCCGCAACGCGGGCACAGTGACCCCGTCGAGCTGGTACGACCGGCTCGCATCCTGGACGGCCACGAGCGCGGTCACGGTAACCTCCGCTGGGTCGATCAATGTGGCACCGCCTGGCCGGCTGTGACCTTGTCCGTCCCACTCACCACGACACGCTGCCCAGGCTCCACGCCGGACACGATCTGCACGAGATCCTCGCCCTGCACGCCGACCCGAACGGCCTGTGCTACTGCGTGATCGTCGCGCACGAGCCACACCGTGTCGCCCAGCTCGGTCTGGAACACCGCCGCCGCCGGCACGGCCACGGCGTCGGTGGCTGTACGGACGCGCAGGTGCGCCACCGCGCTCATGCCAGGTCGGGGCGTCGGAGGCGGGTCGCCGCTATCGGCGGCGTGCACCGCGCGGAAGGCGAGACGGATCCGGTACGCGACACCGCCGCGCGTCGACGGGGTGGGGAGCAAATCGACGGTGCCGACCGTCGCCTCAAAGCTCAATCCCGGCGCGGCGTCGAGCTCCACGTCGGCGGTGACCCCGGGCGCGACGAGCAGCACGTCCGTCTCGTCCACCTCGCCCACCAGACCGATCTCGGAGATATCCACGATGGTGACGATGGCGGTGCCCGCATTGACCCGGTCGCCGACGGCGAGGACGTCATCGACACCGGCGACTTTCTGGTCCGCACCCGCGACGCCAGCGGCGGTGGCGGGTGGCCCGGACGCGCCACTCACCGCACCAAGCAGGCCGGCGAGCGGATCCGTCGGGATGCCCGCCGAGGGCCGGGCGAACTGGACCACGCCGGCGATCGGTGCTCGCAGTGTCAGTGCATCCACCGTCGCCTTTGCCACGTCGTACGACGCTTTGGCCTGGGCGCGTTGCGCCGCTCCCAATGCGGCGACGGCCTCCCCGATGCCCGCCAGTCCCCGCTGAACCTGCCGCAACAGCCTCCGCGAGTTCTTCGCGGCTGAGTCGTAGTGCCGCTCCGCCGCGTCGACCTGAGCGAGCAACGCTGCCCGTACCTTCTCATCCGCAACCTGTCCCGCGGCCGAGCGCGCCGCCGTGAACGCGTCGTTGGCCGAGGCATCCAGGCCCTTTTGCAGCCCCGAGAGGTCCACGAACCCGATGCCGCCACCAATATCGTTGGCCGCCGCAAGCACCGCTTTGGCGTCGGCGAGCCGCTTGCGGGCGGAGGGTGAATCGATGACGGCGACCACGGCTCCCTTGGCGACGGTCACGCCCGGCTCGATGGCCAGCGACTTGATGGTGCCGTCCGCGGGCGCGGTCAGGGTGGCGACCGCCTTGGCGGTCACGGACGCGGGGACGTCGACGACTTCGGTCACGGTGGCCCGGAGGGCCGCGTCGGTCGCGATGCCATCGTCAGTCGACTCGCACGCGGCGGCGGTCAACGAGATGGTGACGACGACGACGGCGGCCAGAGCAAGGGGGGCGCGGCGCACCGACGGAGTCTACTCCCGTCGATCAAGGGCGTAGTCGCGTGGTTGGAGATCAACTCACGCGACGAGGCCCTAGATCGACGACGAGGCGGTCAGGACACAGACGACCGGATGAACTTCACGCAGTCGGCGCGCACGGTCGGCCAGGACGCGCCCAGCGCGGCGGGCGCGGCCGCCTCGACGCTCGTGTCATCGTGCACGACCCGGCCGAAGAAGTTGAGCATCTTCCCCTCGCCGTACCGGTCGGCCATGCGCCGCACGGCCAGGAAGGCAACGCCGTAGCGCGCGCTCGCCTCCTCCAACGACGAACCGGCCGTGGGTGGATCCACCGCCGGATCCCCGTCCCACTTGCCACGCACAAAGATCCGGGTGGGCGGAAGCGCGTCGTAGCTGCGTACCGGCTGTCCGACCATCGTCGCGTAGTCCGCGATCCCTTCGATCAGCCACCACGCCGAGCGCCCGGCTCCGTCCCGCTTGCCGGCGAGGGTGGTGACGTGGGTCAGCTCGTGCGTGAGCAGTGTCTCCAGCCCACGTTGCTGCACCACCTGGGTGCGGACGACGACCTCGGTCACCGTGCTACTCACTGGCACCGCCCAGGCGGCGGCCCACTCGGGCTGACTGTGGCCGTACCACTTCTTCCAGTCACTCGGCCCGGCCAGGAAGATCACGTAACGGCTTGGCGGCTTCTCCCACTTGGCGAACGTGTCCGCGACGGCGGCCGCCCGATCCGCGGCCTTCACCGCATCGGGCAGGCGCCAGGCATTGACCGTTGTCGCGGCCACGACAACTCGCTTGCCCGTGCCGACGCTGAGGTCGTCCGTCTCCCACGGACGCGGCCCATTCCATTGCGACTCAGATGGTTCGAGCTCGACCATCACGAGGTGGTCGTTCTTGACCGCCCACTCTGTGGTGACCACCAGCTCCACGGCCTGGCAGGTGGCATCGCCGAAGCAGTACGAAATCTTGATTTCGGCACGCCATTCTCGAGTGCCGGTGGTCCTGATTCCGCCAGTGAGCGCCTGGGTCCACACTCCCGGCCCCATCGCCCGAAGCACCTTGAAGCGTCGCTTGTGCTCGGCGACGAGTCGTGCGTTGCTGGGGTCGACCGCGACGAGAAAGCCCGGCTCGTCGGCCGCGAGAAGCGCCTCTGCCTGGTTGTCCACGGCGTCGTCCACAGAGCGGCGGGCCCAGTTCGTCCACTCCGAAGCGGGCGCGTTCAGCTCGGGGGGCAGATTGGTCGGCGTGGCAGCCGGCCGCCACGAGGCCTGGACGTCCAGCGCCCCGGTGTAGTCGGCGTAGCCGACGAGCCCGCCGATCGCGCCGACAGAGCAGACAAGCAGGACCGCGACGACGCCGAGCACCCAGCGGATCGCGTTGCGCCAGCGCCGGGGCGGTGGCGGGGGGTGCGGAGGTACGGGAATCGGCGCCCACGGGTTGGCCTGATACGGGATCTGAGCCGGCTGGCCGTACGGGATCGGCGGCCCGGGTTGGCCGTACGGCTGGCCGTAGTGCCCGTAGGGCGGCGGCGGCAGCGGCGACGGTAGCGGCAGCGACGGCGACGGCTGCGCGGACGTCGGCCACGAGGGTCGGGGCGCAGGAGTCGGTCCGGGTCCAGCGGGACTGGCCCAGCCGCGGGGGGATTCGCCGCTGGTCACCCGCGGCACTCTACGCGACGGGTTCGCACAATGGGATCAGCCATGCGACACGCCCAACCCGTAACCACTCAACTGCGCCGCCGCTTAGTCGCGCGATCGCAGTGCGCGGGCAAAGAAGGCGACGTTGGCAGGGCGTTCAGCAAGCCGTCGCATCAGGTAGCCGTACCACTCCGTGCCGTAGGGCACGTAGACCCGGACGGTGTAGCCCGCGTCGGCGAGTCGCATCTGTTCATCGGGACGGATGCCGTAAAGCATTTGAAACTCGAACGTGTCGGGCGAACGGTCGAACCACTTGGTCCGGTCCTCTCCGATGGCGACCAGTCGCGGGTCATGAGTGGCGAGCATGGGGTAACCCTCACCGGACATCAGGATGTTGAGACACCGCACATATGACTTGTCAACATCGAGCTTGGACTGGTAGGCCACGGTCTCGGGCTCCTTGTAGGCACCCTTGCACAGCCGGACCCGCGATCCGCTCCCCGCGAGTTCCCGGCAGTCTCCCTCGGTGCGACGCAGGTACGCCTGCAGCACCGCACCCGTCGTTGGAAAGTCCACCCGCAGTCGGCCCAGGATCTCCAGCGTGGAGTCGGTGGTGGTGTGGTCCTCCATGTCGATGGTGACCGTGGTGCCTGCCTCGGTCGCGGCGGTGCAGATTCCGTGCGCGTGGTCGTAGGCGAGTTTCTCGTCAAGCTTCTGACCGAGGGCGGAGAGCTTCACGCTGACCTCGGCCGCCGGTGTCAACTCGGCGTCGGAGAGCGCCTTGAGCAGATGGAGGTACTCGTCCTTGGTCGCCTCGGCCTGCTCGGGGGTGAGCGTGTCCTCGCCGAGATGATCCAAGCTGACACCAAGCCCGTCGTCGACCAGCTCCCTGGTCGCCCGAAGCGCGTCGTCGGCGCCTGTGCCGGCGACGAATCGACGCACCACGTCCCGGCTGATGGGGGCCGTCTCCACGAGCCGCTCCACCCGGGGTGACCGGGCGGCGGCGAGAATCACCGATCGGAGCATAGTGACGAGATTAGACCCGCTTCGAGGACCGGGCCGGTATGGCTGGCGGGTTGGCCCGTGCGGGCAGGCGTTTGAGTCGACCATGGCGCTGGACTCGCCCCGGTAACGAGCGCCGACTACCTTTGACCCGTGAACTTCGAGGAGTACGCCCGGACAGCAGTCGATCTTGTAAATGCGCAGGTGGAGACGCTGGACCAGCTACGGGCGTTCTACGGTGCCGAGAGCTGGCAGGCGTTGGAGGCCACCGAGAAGGACCTCACCGTGTTGCGCCGGGGCGCCAAGCGCCTCCGCGACGTCTTCGAGCATGGCTCGGCCGGCCGTGACAACGACGCTGTCGAGGCACTCAACGTCCTGCTCGAGGCGCACCCGGTTCAGCCGCGGATCTCCGGCCATGAGGTCGGCGACTGGCACATGCACGTGACCGGTCGTGGGTCGTCGGTTGGCACGGAGCTCATGGCCGGTGCGGTGTGGGGGTTGGCGGTGTGGTTGTGCGAGTTCGGCAGCGCCCGCTTCGGTGTCTGCGCCGACGAGCGCTGTGGCAACGTCTATCTCGACACCTCCTCCAACTGCTGCCGGCGCTTCTGCTCGGAGCGCTGCGCCACCCGGTCACATGTCGCGGCACACCGGGCCCGCAAGCGCGCGGTCATCGAGGAGCCCGCCGCCGATCTCGCCCCGGACCTGGCCCCGGATCTCGCCCAGGAGCTCGCCGCCACCTCACCGGTCTAAAGCGGCCGCCACCTCGCCGATCTAGGGCGAAGTCGCGCGATCGGCGACCAACTCACGCGACTACGCCCTAGATCGTCGCAAAGGCGTTCAGGCGTCGACTGTGGACGGCGCGGCCAGGTGTTGGCGCGCGAAGGCCAGCGACACGGCCAAGTCGTCCTGACGAACCGCTCGTGACGTCGCCCGGCGCGTCGCCACCTCCACGGCCACGGAGCCCACGAACCCACGCGACGCGAGCGAGGCGAGCAGTTCGGCGCAGGGCTGGTTGCCACGACCCGGAACCAGGTGCTCGTCACGCCCCTCCCCCGTACCGTCGCCGAGATGAACGTGGGCCAGGCCCGTGCCCATTTTGTCGGCCATCGCGATCGCGTCGGTCCGCGAGGCGGCGCAGTGGGACAGGTCCAGCGTGTACGCGTCGAAGCCGGGCCGGGTCGGGTCCCACCCCGGCATGTACGGGACGAACTCTCGGCCCCGCACCCGAACCGGGAACATGTTCTCCACCGCGAACGCCACGTCGGGAAATTCCTTCCTCAATCGACGCAGGCCGGCCGCGAAGCCGCGCGCGTAGTCGCGCTGCCACGTGAACGGTGGATGCACGACCACGATCGCCGCACCGAGCTCGTCGGCGAGCACGGCAGAGCGGCGCAGGCGCTCCCAGGGATCCGGGCTCCACACTCGCTGCGTCACGAGTAGACATGGCGCGTGGACCGAGCCGACGCGGACGCCGTAGTGATCGGCCAGAACCTTAAGCGCGGCCACGTCCTGGCTCACCGGATCGGTCCACACCATGACCTCGAGGCCGTCATACCCGAGACT
>Ga0184632_10000791_pt1 | contig 12675 bp, 12 predicted proteins | sample PLM31_50_b1_FD_133153 | JGI IMG/M metagenome (GOLD analysis project Ga0184632, IMG submission 133153) | Groundwater sediment microbial communities from an aquifer in East River, Colorado, USA - PLM3-1_50_b1 | ecosystem: Environmental > Terrestrial > Soil > Riparian zone | place: USA: East... | reverse complement strand
GAAACGCCGCCCTGACCCGGTCTGGGTGGGCGGCGCTGTCGCGTCTTGGTTCCGCGTCAGCCGCGCCACCTGCCCCGGTTCTCGCTGTCGGTCAGGTCGATGGGTCGCCCGGAAAAGGGCATGACCACATAACCGCAGGGCCTGAGCCACTGCAGTTTCGTCGCGGTCTGCCTCAACATCACGGGTTCTCTCCTTGGTCGCGATCTGTCTACGAACGACGGTACGCGCTGAGCGTCATCGGGTGCAACGGCTTTCTGGTCAGTTCTTGTTCCCGGCGTCGCGCGCCGGGCGCTGAAACTGATCGGAGGCCACATGTCGATGAGCGGTGCGGAGGGCATGGCCTAGCGAGTCGCCAGGGCCATCATGAGTGCCACGACGAGCATTGCGAGAACCGCGAGAAACACGACTCCAACGCCGTTGGCGATAATCCGAGCAGGGTAGAGACGGATGGGCGCCTCGCCACCCGTGAGCGGCAGAACGTTCAACTGGCGGTCCATTCCGGCGAGGGCTCCGGTCTGCCGTCCGTCGGATGGCATGCGGCGCGGATCCGGAAATCTCTCCCGGATCACCGTTGGGTCGTCGGACTCCCAAAGCAAGGCCCGCTCCGAATCCGACATGACGACCGGCCTGGCCCGTCCAGAGGAGACAACGACGTCGCCATCGACTCGCCCTGAATCTGAAGCAACGACCGGCGGGAACTCCTCGGTGCTGGAGTTCGGGTCGCTGCTGCCAGACGACATGATTCGCACCATATCCCAGCAGACCACCGGCGCCAACCGATGGCTCGTGGCTCAGCCAGATGCGTCAACCGTGCGCCGAGATGGTCGGCAGGTCCGCACCCAGGCGCCAGCCCGCATACCCCGGCGTCGAGATTGAGGCATCTCCGGACTCGGGTGGGGCGTAGTAACGGACCCGGTCGGCTACCTCGAACCCGGCGACGAGAAGCGTCGCGAGCACGTCGGCGTCGTCGACGACCGCCCGGGCCACGGCCGCGCCCGCGGCGGCGGCGGCGTTGAGGGCGGCGCCGACCAGCGCGGAGCGTACGGCTTCCGCGGTGGTCGGATCGAGATGCCTACAGGTGACGAGGTCCGCGAGCAGTGCCTCGGACGGCTCGCCGGTGCCAGGGTCGCTCAGGGGATATACCAGGGTGGCGCCGAGCAGACCCTGCGGACCCTCGGCGAACAGGAGCCCATCCGGGACATAGCGACTGTCCGAGGTCCAGCGTGAATACGTGTCCCTAGCAGTGGCGAAGCCAACGTCGGGTCGGGCTCCACCGAACAGCGCGGCGAGAGCCTGGTCGAGATACTCACCGGCGCGGACCGCACGGACCGGCACCAGCGTCGGGATCTCTTCGCTCGTCGGTAGCGGCCGCTTGAGCAGACTGGATGTGCCGGATACCCGCCAGCCGGCGCGCTCGAATAGCGACCAGCCCTCCGTACGCGACTCAGGAATCTCTGCCGTGGTCACGCGCACACCTGGACGGGCCGCCAGAATCCCAGCCACGGTGGTCAACAGCGCACTACCGACGCCGCGCCCACGCACAGCCGGATGCACGAGAGGGCCCCACAGGCGGCCGGTCGCCTCCAGCGTGGCGGGCCAGCACACGACCGCCGCCGCCAGCAGCGCGCCGTCGCGGTCGCGATGCAGGGCGAGGGTACTGGCGGTCATCCCGGCCGGGCGCAGCCCGGACCTCACCACAGCGGCGGTAATGGGTCGCTGATCGGGCCAGCCGTGAATGGCGGCGTAGCCGAGGCCAGCCAGTTCCGCGTCTAGCTGCGGATCCGGCCGGTAGTCGACCACACTGATCTGAGTCATCGCGTTCGATTCATCGCGCGCTCCGATGGTCGCCGGCAGTCAGCGTCACCCAAGCGGACGCACCGCGACGCTCGGGCGCGATCGGGGCGCCACTGTCGCCTCGCGGTACGTCCACCCGGTCACCCGAGGACGCGGAGCATTCTCGGCACGTCGTCGGGGAGTCGATGAGACCTGCCACGTCGTACCTCTCCGTGGGTATGCGGCGCACGCATTGTGCGAGTTCATACCCCATTTCCGATCACGCAGCGTAAAGGCACGTGTACATATGCACGTGCGCTATCATGCTCGTAATGCTATGCAGGCGCAAGGCCTGCTGCACGTGCAGACAACGAATCGGCGGTCTTAGCCAGCCACTTCTTCCGAAAGAGACCCAGATGCAACGGATATTCAACGGGATGCTCACCGCTGAGCTGCCGTCATTGACGTGGCAGAAGAGCCGCCGGAGCAACCCGAGCGGAAACTGCGTCGAACTGGCTCGCCTGCCCGATGGGGCGGGGATCGCGGTCAGGAACTCCAGGGATCCAGACGGTCCGGCGCTGATCTACACAGTGGACGAGGTCGCCGCGTTCATCCAGGGAGCGATGGACGGCGATTTCAACAATCTGATCCCGTAACACCCTGGTTCCGCGAACCCCGACTCAGCACCGACGAGTCGGGGTTTCGTCGCTCCTGTAGCTCACGCTCGGTTCATGGCATGCTTACTCGCGGACAGGAAGCGCCCGTTGGGCTGAGCATCTGGAGGTGTGGACGTGACGGCGGCTCAGCAGGAGGGAGGGGCGGGCGGCGGCCCGACCGTGCTCCGCATGCTGCTGGGCGCTCACCTGCGCAGGCTCCGAGACGCTCAGGGCGTCAGCCGCGAGGACGCAGGATGGGAGATCCGGGCCTCCGAATCAAAGATCAGCCGGTTGGAGTTGGGCCGGGTCAGCTTCAAGGAACGCGATGTCGCGGACCTGCTCACCCTCTACGGAGTCACCGACGAGGAAGAACGTGCCGCATTGCTGGCGCTGGCCAGGGAGGCGAATACGCCGGGTTGGTGGCATCGGTACGGCGACGTCCTGCCGAGCTGGTTTCAGTCGTATCTGGGATTGGAGGCGGCGGCAGCGCTTATCCGAACCTACGAGGTGCAGTTCATTCCCGGTCTGTTGCAGACCAGCGACTACGCCCACGCAGTGGTAAGGCTGGGACACGGACGTGCGCGTCCCCAGGAGGTCGAACGCAGGGTCAGCCTGCGCATGGCCCGCCAGCAGCTGCTCACGCGGCCGGACCCCGCGCAGCTCTGGGCGGTCGTGGACGAAGCGACCTTGCGCCGACCGATCGGCGGCACCAAGGTGATGCGCGCGCAGCTCGAGGCCTTGATCGACATCACTCAACTGCCGAACGTCAGACTTCAGGTGATCCCGTTCCACGTTGGCGGCCACGCGGCGGCGGGTGGAGCCTTCACTATTCTCCGCTTTCCCGAGCAGGACCTACCCGATGTGGTCTACGTCGAACAACTCACCAGCGCGCTCTACCTTGACAAGCGCGAGGACGTGGACAGCTACGCCGAGGCCATGGAGGTGCTGTGCGTGGAGGCCGAGCCGCCCGCGCGTACCGCGGAAATTCTCCGCGACGCGGTGGCGGCTTTCTAGCCCAACCCGTCAGGGGACTCGCGCGACGGCACCGTACACCGACGTGTCCGCGGCGGACGGTCGGGGATCGGGTTCGCCATCGGCCCGCCACTCCGACACGGATTGGATTCCGGGCGGTACGAGTTCCAGCCCGTCAAAGAAGCGGGCGAACTCCTCCTGGGTCCTGAATCGGATATCCCCGTACCGACCGGACGCCGCGGCGGCGCTCATCTGGCTGCGGGCCTGCGGCGGCATGAAGTCCATTGTGACGTTGGTGGTAACCAGGTAGCTACCCGACGGCAGTGCGCCCACCAGCCGCGCTACAACGCCATACGGGTCGTCCGCGTCCATGATGAAGTGCAGGATCGCCACCAGCATCAGCGCCACCGGTTGCGACAGGTCAAGGGTCCGCAGCAGATCGGGATGGCTCAGGATCTTGTCAGGCTCGCGCAGGTCGGCGTCGATGTAGGCGGTCTCGCCTTCCGGAGAGCTGGTGAGAAGCGCGCGGGCGTGCACCAACACGATCGGGTCGTTGTCGACGTAGACCACTCGCGACTCTGGCGCGATGGACTGGGCGACCTCGTGGGTGTTGTCAGCCGTCGGAATGCCGGTGCCAATGTCCAGGAATTGGCGGATCCCTGCCTCCTGGACCAGGTATGTCACGGCCCGACGTAGGAAGTAGCGGTTCTCCATGGCCGCGGTCCGAATGCTCGGAAAGATCCTGGCTATCGCGTCACCGGACTCCCGATCGGCCTGGAAATTGTCCTTGCCGCCAAGCCAGTAGTTGTACCTGCGGGCCGGATGCGCCACCGTTGTGTCGATCACTGGCGCCGAACTGTCCGGGCCAATCGGCGCGACTCCGCTCTCCTGGCTGCTCACAGATACCTCCATCGGCGCCGCTTCGGTCCGGTCATCAGCAGTTCGGTGCAATCGTAGTGGGCCACCCGCAAATGTTCATGTACCGATGGATGCTCGGGCGTCCTCGATGACAGCCATGGCGGCGTTGCGCCCGTTGAGCGCGATCACGCTGCCACCGGGGTGGGTCGCGGCTCCGCACAGGTATACCCCGGGAACCTCGGTACGCGGGGAGAGCCTGTTCTCCCACATCTGGTCAGGCCGGACCTCGCCCTGGAAGATGTGTCCGCCGGTGAGGCCGACCCTGGCCTCAATGTCGGGCGGGCCGAGCACCTCATAGCTCTCCAGGCACTCCTCAAAATCCGGGGCGAACCGGCCGACCAGGTCGATGAACTGACGGGCCACCTCGTCGCGCCGGCTCTCCCAGCCGCCGTTGAGCGCGTACCGGGCGTACTGCCCGAAAATGCTCATCAGATGCCGGCCCTCGGGCGCCGGCGACGGATCATGCCCCGTCTGTACATAGATCTCGCCGAACCCGACGGCGGGCTCGCCGGCGTCGCACCGCTCGAACGAGCGCTGGGCGTCGTCCAAGCCGGTGGTCACGTCCACCACGCCCATCGCCATGAAGGTCTCGCCGGGCGCCGCTGTCCACGAAGGGAGCCGACACAGTGCGGCGTTGAACTTGACCACGGGGCTTCGGATGTCCCATTCCTCCAGCCTGCTTCGGTACGCGGCCGGCACAGCATCCGCCGGCAGCATCGCGAGCAGCCGCTTGGGGTCGGCGTTGCTGACCACCCGGGTCGCGCGGACGAGCGTGCCATCGTCGAGGCGCACACCCTCCCCGGGCAGGACCTCCGCCACGGGTACCCCCGCCGCCAGCAACGCGCCGGCCTCGCGCGCCGCGTCGGCGATCGCGAAGCTCACCATGCCCATGCCACCGCGCACATATCCCCACACGGCGCCGTGCCCCAGCACCTCGCCGGCGAAGTGCATCAGCTTGACCGCGGCTGTGCCCGCGTCCCTCGGGCCTGCGTAGGTCCCGATCACGCCCTGCCCGAACAGCGCGTCCTTGAGTCGCTGGTCGGAGACGAACTCGTCCAGGACATCCGAGATCGAGGCGTGGAAAAGCACATCGCACATGTAGGCGTCCTTGCCAAGCAGCTCCTCCAGCTCCGCCCGGCTCGGCGCCTCGACGGCCCAACTGTCCACGGTGCCCTTGCGCAGCCGGATCCTCATCTCGTCGAACAGGTCCTCGTAGGCGAAGTATCCGTCTACGTCTCGTTGGCTCAGGCCCAATGCTTGCAGCCCGGCCAGGGTGCGATCGTGGTCCATCCACTGCGCGAACGCTGTGCCGTCGTCGAATGGCACCCACAACTGCGGGTCCGCGAAAAAGACCTCGAGTCCCCGCTCATGCAGCCTCAGCTCGGAGATGACCGTCTCGTCCAGAAGGCCGATGACGTAAGCACAGGGGCTCACTACATAGCGCTGGTCTGGAAACGGGCGCTCCAACGTGCACGCGCCACCCAGTCGGGTGCGGGCCTCCAGCACCAGGACCGACTGGCCGGCCCGGGCGAGGTAGGCCGCGCAGGTCAGACCGTTGTGGCCGCCGCCGATCACCACCGTGTCCCAACGACGCGCGGCGAGGGCGGAGATCGGCTCCGGCAGTCCGACCTCGCCAAACTGTTCAGCAATCATGTTCATAGGTCGCCCCGAAGATCGGCCGCCATGTGGTCCAGATTGGACACGAAGCGCTGCACGTCCGCCATGGAGTGTTGAACGGATACCGTCCACTGTTCACACTTGCCCCACGGCGGCAGGAAGACGCCGCCGTTGTGTTGATAAAGCCAGTGTGCGTTGCCCCACTGGTCGGGGTAGGCAAGGAAGTCCCGGTAGTTTCGCAGCTGTTCGTGGAAGATGACCGCGCCCTTCGCCCCGTAGGCTCGGACGTGGCCGGGCAGGTCGTAGCGGTGCAGGATCTCCTCGGCGCCGGACACCATGGCCGCGCGGAGTACGTCGAAGTGCGCGTACGCCTCGTCGGTCAGGATCTCGGTGAGCACGGCCCGCGCCACCGCCATGGTGAGCGGGTTGCCGTTGAACGTGCCGACCTGCTCGTACGTCCCCTCGGCGATGAGTCCCATCAGCTCTCGCGTGCCGCCGATCGCGCCGCAGGGCAACCCACCGCCCAGCGCCTTCGCTAGACACACCAGGTCGGGGGTGACCCCGGACCATTCGACCGCCCCGCCCGGCGCCACGCCGAGTCCGGTCTTCACCTCGTCGAAGGCCAGGTACGCGCCGTGGGAGTGCAGCAGGTCGCGCAGCCCGGCCAGGTAACCCGGCGGCGGCGGGATCATCCCGACGTTCATCATGATCGGCTCAACGATCATGCCGGCCACCATGCCCCCATGCTCCCCCAGCACCCGCTCGACCGCCGCGAGGTCGCCGAAGGGCACCACGATCGTCAGCCGCGCCAGCTCGGCCGGCACGGCCGTGCCGACGGGAACGGAGTTCGGTCGGTCCGCGGGTCCGGCGTCCTCGGCCGCCGGATAGACCGAGACCTGCACGCTGTCGTGATGGCCGTGATAAGAGCCCTCCACCTTGATGATCTTCGGCCGGCCGGAGGCGACCCGCATCAGGTGGACGGCGTCCATGGTCGCCTCGGTGCCCGAGTTGTTGTAGCGCCACATCGGCAGGCCGAAACGCCGGGCAAGTTCGCGGGCCACCACGACGGCGTCCTCGGTGGGCTGGGCGAAGTGGGTACCCTTGCGCACCCGGTCCGAGACGGCCGCGACGACCGCCGGGTGTGCATGGCCGACGATGCCTACCCCGAAGCCGCCGTGCAGGTCGACGTACTCTGTGCCGTCCACATCGAACACCCGCGATCCGTGACCGCGGTCGATCCAGACCGCCCCCGGAGGAGCGTCCTGCCAGTTGGAAGCCACGCCGCCGGGCAGGACGTCGCTGCACTCGGAACGGATCCGCTGGGACTCACCGGTCCGGGCGAGGAACAGCTTCTCCTGGTTGCTGATGAGGTAGTCGAGACGGTCCAGGTCACTGGACATGAGTTCACCGATTCCTGTGGGGTATCAATGGAGGGTTGGCGGTGGCTGGCAGTCGGCCGTCCACATAGGCGCGCGCCACGACGGCGATCGCCTGGAACACAACGGACTCGTGCCAGGGCGACAGCGGGCCTGGGCGATATCCGCGCGACGCGACGCCGCGCTGCACACCCTCGCAGGCCGCCCAGTCCTGCCGGTTGGTGATGTCCCAGAAATCCACCGCGTATGCGGGGTCGAAGCCGGGCAGCGCCAACGCCTCCGGTGGAAACAACCACTGGCATCGCGCCCGGGTGCGGTCCGCGGTGAGCGGCTCCAGCAGGTGTGTCATCACATAGTCGGGGTGGACGCTGAGCAGCAGATTGGGCATGAGCTGCAGGTAGAGCACCTCGCGCAGGCGCGTCCCGGACAAGCCACGCATCGGCACGCCGCCGCTGCGGCCGTCCAGTGCCATGGTCTCAGCACCATCGATCAGTTCCATGCTGCCGCCCAGCCACAGCCCCTCGGAGGCGAAGCTGCTGCCGCTCTCGGGCGGCGATACCCGACATAGCTCCGGATGGATGGTCGCGCAGTGGTAGCACTCGTGATAGTTCTCCACCGCCAGCTTCCAGTTGGCGGCCAACTCGTAGGAATGGCTGGCCGCGACGACGAGACGATCACACTCGTACGGCGCGAGCAGCTCGTCTAGGCCGGCCAGGTACTCCTCCAGCGGTGGCGCGGCGGAGTCGGCGTTGACGAAGACGAACCCCTGCCACTCCGCGACCGCTGCTCCGACCAGGCCGAGGTTGCCCGAGTCCACCGCGCCCCGGTGTGCCACCGGCACCTTGTGTAGGCGCCCGTCAAGCGAGTAGACCCAGCTGTGGTACGGGCAGGCGATGAACCGCCCGCTCGCCGTCGATCCGCACGGCAGCAGCTCGTGCCCTCGGTGGCGGCAGGTGTTGTAGAAGCCGCGCAGCACACCGTCGTCGCCGCGCACCAGCAGGACCGCGTCGTCGCCCACCCGCACCGCGCGGCGCATCCGGGGCCGCCAGATGTCCTCGCCGCGCCCGACGCAGACCCAGCCCCCGGCGAAGAGCACCCGCCGCTCCCAGGCGAGCACAGCCTCGTCGGTGTAGGCGGGCGCGGGCAGCATTGTGCCGGTGCCCACCAAGCAGGCACGAACCTCGTGCAGGTCCAACGGGGCGTTCATCGGGAGAATCGCCGGTCCTTCACGATCCGTTTGCTGCACAGGTAGCCCGCGATGCCAGTGACGCCGCCGCCGCCGTGGGTGGCCGACGAACAATGGTAGAGGCCGCGGATCGGCGTGGTGAAGTCCGCGTATCCCGGCGCGGGGCGAAGGTGGAAGAGCTGGTCGGGGGTCAGCTCGCCGTGGAAGATATTGCCGCCGACCAGCCCGTACTCGTGCTCCATCTCGTATGGTCCGATCACCTGCCGGTGCATGATGAGGTTGGTGAAGCCCGGCGCGACCGCCTCGAACTCGCCGATCACACGATCCGCGTACCCCTTCAGCTCTGCTTCGTCATAGGAAGTGGCCCACGTGTGCGGCACCCACTGGGTGAACATCGACATGATGTGAGTTCCCTCGGGGCAGAGAGACCGGTCCACAGTGGAGGGAATTACCGTATCCGCGAACGGGCGGGTGGCCGCCATGCCCGCGCGGGCCTCCTGGAAGGCCCGCTCGAGATACTCCAACGACGGCGAGAGTTCAATCGCGCCGGTGTAGTGCTCATGGGGCATGTCCGGCGTGGCCGCGAAACGCGGCAAACCGGAGAGCGCAAGGTTGATCTTCACGGTGCCGCTGCGGGTGCGCCACCGCTCGATATCGGTGACGAAGTCGTCGGGAAGTTCGGAACGCTCAATCTGCTGCAGGAACGTGAGCTTCGGGTGCGTTGCCGCGACGACGACAGGCGCCCGAAACTCACGGCCGTCCCGGGTTGCGGCGCCCACTGCGCGGCCGTTCTCGATGAGGATTCGCTCCACCGGAGCGTCGGTGAGTATCCGGGCACCGAACGCCTCCGCAGACCGCCGGATCGCCGTGGCGACCGCGCCCATCCCGCCGATCGGGTACCCCCAGCCACCCATCTTGCCGTCGCCGATGTCGCCGATCTCGTGATGCATCATCACGTACGCCGTGCCTGGTGCCTCTGGCCCGGCCCATGTGCCGATGACACCGTTGACCGCCATCGCGCCCTTGACCTCGGGCGAGGTGAACCATTCGTTCAGCAGGTCGGAGATGCTCATCGTGAACAGCCGCACCGCGTCCGCGGCCCGGCGCACGTCCAGGCCGCGCATGCCCCAGGCCAGCCGCAGTTGATCGAGTAGGGCCTTCGGGCGCCGTGAGCCGACGTTGGGCGGCGTCCGCAACAGCAGCGGGGCGAGCACGTCGCCGACGCCGCGCAGCCACGCCTCGAACCGCGGCATCGCGACGGCGTCCTTGGGTGAGAACGCCGCGATGCGGCCTTGGTCCTCGTCTGCGTCGCCGCTCAAGACCAGGGCCCGGCCGTCAGGGAACGGGACGAAGGACGGGCCCATCGGGATCACCCGGTATCCATGCTCGGGCAGTTTGAGCTGGTTGATGATGGTTGGCGGCATCAGACTCATCACGTACGAGAGCGCAGTCACCTTGAACTCCGGTCCCCATGGCGTCTCAGTTGTCGCGGCTCCGCCCGTGTTCGACCGAGCCTCGAGGACGACCGGCTTCATCCCGGCTCGGGCAAGGTAGGCCGCGGCCACTAGCCCGTTGTGCCCGCCGCCCACCACAATCGCGGTGTAGTCGCGCCGTGAATCTTGGTGCTTAGGGTCTTGTGACGGAGGCCACATAACGACAGACTAACTGAACCACCAGTCAGTTTGGCAAGAGCGAGATGGGGTTCGAGATGGCATTCCACCCACGCGAGACTCGCGGCGCATCGCCGACCCGACGTCAATTCCTCCAGCTCGGCGCCCTCGCGGCGGTCGCCGGCACGGGTGTCCTCGCCGGCTGCGGCCGCGAACGCCCCCGCCCCACCCCGACCGGCGAACAGATCGTGCTGAGCAGGCCGGATCGGCCGACCCGGTTGCCGCTGCACTCGGATGTGCCGGCGATCGCCAGCGGTCTGACCCCGGAGAAGGGCGGCACGCTGAAGGTGTTCAACTACGCCGAGTACCTCTCCCCCGACGTCATCAAGGCGTTCGGCGACAAGAACGGCGTCAAGGTCGAGATCACCACGTTTACCACCCAGGACGAGGCGATCGCCAAGCTGCGTACATCTGGCACAGACTTCGACCTCTACTTCCCGACGCCCGACATCCTGGCGAAGATCGTGGCGGGCAAGCTGCTGCAGCCGCTCAACCACTCGTACCTGCCGAACCTGACGAACGCCTGGCCTCAGCTGCAGGATCCGTTCTACGACCAGGGGTCGCAGTACACCGCGCCTTACACCGCGTACACGACCGGCATCGGCTACCGCGCCGATCGGGTGAAGTCCGTGCCCACCAATGGATACGACCTGCTCTACGACGGCGCGTACAAGGGCAAGGTATACATCCTCGATGACTACCGCGAGGCATTGACGATGGCCATGCTGCGGGCAGGACAGACCGACGTAAACACCGAGGACCCCGCCGTCATCAAAGCCGCCGGAGAGTCGCTGGTCTCGTTGGTGAACGCCGTCAACGTGAAGGTCGGCATCACGGCGTACCAGCTCGTGCCAGAGGGTCAAGCCGACGTGCACCACTGCTGGTCCGGCGACATCATCAACGCGCAGTACTACTTGCCTGAGGGCACCGGGCCCGAGGTCCTCGGGTTCTGGTATCCGGCCAATCGTAAGGGAGCCGTCGGCACAGACACCATGGCGATCCCGCGCTCTGCGCAGAAGCCGGTGCTCGCCCACATGTTCATCAACCACGTACTCGACAACGATGTGGCACTGGAGAACTTCTCGTTCACCGGATACCAGCCGGCCCTCTCCATCGTCACGCCGGAGAAGGTGGTCGCCGACGAGTACGTGGCGGAGAACATCACCAGCGCCATCGTCACGCCGGAGCACTACACGGATGGATTGCAGGAGCTCCAACTCAGTCCGGCCGGCGAGGCACTGTGGACGGACGAGTGGGCGAAGTTCAAGGCTGGGCAGTGAAGGCGGGTTAGTGAGTGCGAGAGTCGCGGAGCGGTAGGCGCCTCTGGCCGGCCCTGGCGGCGCCCGGCACGCTGTGGCTGCTGGCGCTGTTCGCGGTGCCGTTCTACGCTATCGCCGCCGTGGCGTTTGGCTACCCCGACCCGGTCTTCGGCTCGCCGGTGCCCGAGTGGGATCCGCGGTACTGGGATTTCACGCTCTTCACGGAGGTCATACAGCGCAGCCTCACTGGCGACCTCCGACCGGTCTTCGTGCGCACGCTCCTCTTTGTGGGGCTCGCCCTCTTGCTCTGCTTCCTTATCGGCTACCCCGTCGCGTACTACCTGGCCCGGTACGCCGGACGCCGGCGCGGCCTGCTGCTCGCGCTCATCCTGGCGCCGTGGTGGATCAACTACATCACCCGGATGCTGGCCTGGCTGAGCCTGCTGCAGGACGACGGGTACGTCAACGATGTTCTCATGGCGCTGCGCATCGTGCCCGACCCGGTACGCTGGCTCTCCGGCAACCCGTACACGGTGGTCCTCGCCCTGGTCTATGGCTACGTGCCGTTCTTTATCGTGCCGCTCTACGCGACGCTGGATCGGATCGACTCGCAACTGCTGGACGCATCTCGCGACCTGGGCGTGGGCGGTTACCGCACGTTCCTGCACGTGACGCTGCCGCTGAGCCGGTCGGGGCTGATGACTGCGGCGGTGGTGACCGCGCTGCCGATGTTCGGGGACTACTTCACGAACACGCTCGTCTCCGGCTCGCCCACGACCACGATGATCGGCAACCAGATCGAGTTCTATCTGCTCGGTGGATCCCGCAAGGAGATCGGCGCGTCGCTCGTGCTGCTTCTGTCCGCCATGCTGATGGCCCTGATGGCCTACTACCTGATCTCATCACAGCGGGCGAACCGGGAGGCGTCATGACCCGCCGCCCGGTCGTCCTCGCCGCGTTAACGTGGCTCTACGTCGTGTGGTCGTTGGTGCCGGTGCTCATCGCGATCCAGTTCTCCTTCAACGACGGGCGCTCGCGCAGTACGTGGCAGGGCTTCTCGTTCCGGTGGTACTGGGGTGATTCGGGGTCCGTCGCGTCCGACCCGAGCCTGCGGCTGGCCCTTTCGAACACTCTCCAACTCGCGTTGCTCACTACCCTGGTGGCGACGCCGCTCGGGGTGGCGCTCGCGCTCGGGCTTACCCGCTGGCGTGGCCGGACCAGCCGAGCGGCGAACGGGTTGATGCTTCT
>Ga0184632_10000790_pt1 | contig 12676 bp, 13 predicted proteins | sample PLM31_50_b1_FD_133153 | JGI IMG/M metagenome (GOLD analysis project Ga0184632, IMG submission 133153) | Groundwater sediment microbial communities from an aquifer in East River, Colorado, USA - PLM3-1_50_b1 | ecosystem: Environmental > Terrestrial > Soil > Riparian zone | place: USA: East... | reverse complement strand
GTGCACGACCTCGACCAGCCGGTCGAGCCGGCCCATGAGCAGGTCGCAGGCACGGGTGAGCTGCAGCGCGAGCGCGGTGTCGAGCAGGTCGGAGGAGGTCATGCCGTAGTGGACGTGCCTGGCGGCCGGCCCGATGCCCTCGCCGTAGGCGGTGAGGAAGGCGATCGGCTCGTGGTGGAGCTGGCCGTCGAGCTCGCGGACGCGCTCAGCCGGCGGCGGGGGGGCCAGCTCGATGGCGGCGAGGTCGGCGGCGGGTACCAGCCCGCGCCGCGCCCGGGCCCGCACCACCGCGACCTCGACCTGGGCGTACAGCCGCAGCCGCTCGGCCTCGCTCCAGACGGCGCCCATCTCGGGGAGGACGTAGCGAGGGATCACGGCGGACCCTTTCGGGAAGCCCGGGTGCCGGGCCGTTCGGCGCGCTGAGCAGGTCGTGACGAGCGTAGGCGCCCATGCCGGGCACTACAGGCGCAGCCCCTCCGAGAGCTGGTGCTTGAAGTCCCGGAGCTGCCTGCGCAGCCCCTTGTCGGCGATGGCGAGGATCTGTACGGCGAGGATCCCGGCGTTCACGGCCGCGTCCAACCCCACGGTGGCCACCGGGACCCCGGACGGCATCTGCACGATCGAATAGAGGGCGTCCGCGCCGCCCAGGTGCTGGCTGAAGATGGGCAGGCCGATGACTGGGAGCGTGGTGTGGGCGGCGATGACGCCAGGGAGCGCCGCCGACCGGCCGGCAGCGGCGATGATGACCTGGAGGCCGCGGTCCTCGGCGCTGGCGGCGTAGTCGGCGACCCGCTCCGGGCTGCGGTGGGCGCTCGCGATCTCGATCTCGTAGTCCACCCCGAACTTCTCCAGCATGACGGCGGCCGCCTTGGCCTTCTCCTCGTCGGAGCTGGAGCCAAGGACGATCCCCACCCGTGGCTGCGGCATGCCCACTCCTCGCGGTGCAGGTCTGATCGGGCGCATTCTATGCCGCCACCACCGGTGCCTGGCGACTTGCGCTCGACCGAAGAGCGCGCAGAATACCTTTCGTTCTAGTCGCTCTAATTGATTTGCTCGATCATATCGTCTGACTATGGGGGGCGCGATGCAACGCCGGGATCTCGGTATCGGAGCGGCCGTGGTGGTGGCCGCCGTCCTGATGGTGACGGCCGGCTTCGAGATCGGGTCCCGAGCCCGCGCCCGCCAGACGGCCAGCACGTCCGAGGCTCCTGCCGCCCCGGCCGGCACGGCTGCTGGGGACCTGGGCACGGCCGCGGGCAGCGGCACCAGCGCGGGCTCCGGAGCGCCGGGCGACGGCTGGAGCACCAGCGGCACGGGCGGGCCAGCCGGTCCGGGAGCAGCCGAGCCCGCCGTGGGCGCCCTCGTCCCTGCCACCGGACGGCTGCTCGCCGCGCCGTCGGTCCCGCTCCGGATCGCAGCTGGCACCAGCACCGGTCTGACCTGCGCCCAGCTCCAGACAAGGGTGACCGGGCTCGTGCCCACCGCCTGCGGCAGGACCAGTCTCGGCCCGAGCGGGCGGGCGGTCGTCTGGGTGAGCGGCCGCGTCTCGGGCTCGCTCGCCCTGTCGCTCCAGGTCTGGTCGCCAGCCGGGGACGGGACCTGGGAGCAGTCCCTGGTTGCGACCGAGCCGAGGCCAGCCAGGACCTGGAGGGCGATCCGGGTGGCGACGCCCGCGCTGTCGGCGGCAGGCCGGACCCTCGTGGCCCAGTTCCGCGCCCATGGCTCGGACGAGGTGCTCGCCTACGACCTGGTCTCCTTCCCACCCGGGGGCGCGCCGGTCGTCGTCGCCCACCGCGACGGCCTGGTTCGCGGCACCGTCCGGGTGACGGTGACCTCGACTGGTGCCACCGTCCTGGACGACTACTCGGCCGGGAGCGAGACCGAGCCCACCGCCGCTCCAGACAGCGGGAGCGGGGTGCGGGACGGCATCGACCACGCGCGGATCGGCCTGGTGGCTGACTCCTTCCGCTACCTCGCGCTCGATCGGGTCGCCGTGCCTGGCGAGCCGCTGCGGGCAACGGGCTGACGGCCGCCGGTGCCGGGCCGTCAGATCCTGCGCTGGCGGCCCGTCCGTACCGTCAGATCGGCAGGCGGGCGCGGACGCCGTAGGTGCCCTCGAGCCAGAGCTTGGCCACGCCAGGATCTGACGGCCCGGCACCGGCGGGCGTCGACCCGGCCCGTGGCCGCATCCAGCCGAGGTTCTCACGCCGGCCCCCCTCGGGGTCGACCTCCCAGGTCCCGCCGCCACCGTCCTCGGTGACCACCAGCTCGAGGTCGTCGGCGCCGTAGCGGATTACCAGCTGGGGCCGGACCGGGCCGGCGTGCTTCAGGCAGCTGGTGAGCGCCTCCTGCACGATCCGGTAGGCGGACCCGTCCACCTCGGCGGGGAGCGGCCGGGCCTCACCCTCCACCACGATGTCCACCGGCAGCCCGGCCATCTTGACCTCGGTGACCAGGGCGCCGAGCTGGCTCATGGCGGCCGGCGAGGCCGGCGGCGCGATCACCGGGTCCTCCGGCCGGAGCAGCTCGGCGGCCCGGCGCAGCTCGCCGAGGGTCTGCTCCCCCGTCTTCCTGATGAAGTCGATCGCGTCCATGGGCGGCGCGGTGCCGACCGGCAGGGCGCGCTCGGCCACCTTGGCCTGCGCGACGATCATGCTGAGGTTGGCGGTGACCGTCTCGTGCAGCTCGCGGGTGATGCGGGCGCGCTCGTCGGCGACCGCCTCACGGGCCAGATAGCCAAGCTCCCGCTCCAGACGGGCGGCCCGGTCCTCGACCAGCGAGGTGTGGGCCCGCCTGGTGCGCAGCTCGCCCCCCAGGACCCAGGCCCCGGCGAAGAGCAGGTGCAGCAGCACGAAGGTCTCAAGCGACATCCTGCCCTGGAACATGAGGGTGAGGACGCCGAACGCGAACCCGGCTGCCGCCGCCAGCACCAGGCGCACGCCGTACCTGGCCGACACCGTGTAGAAGGCGACCAGGGCTCCGAGACCGGCTCCGGTGAACGGGAAGTCGAGCAGGTGGTAGGCGACGGTCGCAAGCTCGACGACCGCGAGCACCACGAGGGGGCTCCGCCGGCGCCAGGTGATCGGGGTGGTCTGGAACATGACGAGCACCGCGGCCAGCGCGCTGGGGAGGGAGCCGGTGTCGGACGGGAGTGCCGGCTCCATGGCGGCGAGCAACCCGACGACGCCGAGCACGACCAGTGCGAAGGCGAGCAGGCCGTCAGCCAGGAGGGGGTCGACCTCGAACACGTGCCGGATCGAGGGCCGCGAGCGGCTCGGTGCAGACACCCCGGCAGAGCGGCTGCCCTCCGCGTTCTGGTTCGTAGCTGACCCTTTCTGGCCGGACCCACGGCGGCAGCGAGCTCTGTCCGGACCCGATCGGAAGGGAGCGGTATCCCCCACAGTTACGAAGAGTACAAAACTAGGGGATGCCGTTTGCAACTCGCACGGCGTAAAGCGTCTGTTTGGGACAGATCGTTACATCCGGGAGCTGTGGCGCTCGCCCGTTCGCGGCTCCAGGTAGCCCAGGCGCACCAGGGTCGCGGTGATGTAGTCGTGCTTTGCCCGGGAGAACGCCAACGACTTGGTCACGCCGCGGGCCACGATCTCCTGCTTGAGCCTGGCGTACTCGCGCCGGAGGTCGGGATCGGCCCGCAGGGCGTCACGGAAGCCGCGCAGGGCGGCCACCTCCGGGCTCGAGGCGGGCACGACGTGGACGTGCACCCGGTACGGCTTGCCGAGCTGGCGGACCACCCCCTGGAGCATCGGCCGATCGGGCGGAAAGCGCTCGCGGATGGTCTGGCGCTGGAAGCCCATGCCGACCAAGGCGTCGGCGAGCTCCGCGATCTCCGCCTCGGGCGTCGGCACCAGCAGGTCGATGGTGCCCTTGCCAGGCATGCCAGGGACTGCGGTGCTGCCGACGTGCTCGACCAGGGTACCCGGACGGCATGCCCCGATCAGGCCGGCCAGTCGCTCGGCCACGGCCCGCGCCGCCGGGTCGTACTCGCGGACCTCGACCGGGGCGTAGTCGTATTGCTCGACGCAGCGCTCGTCGGCAGGCATGTGAGCCCCCTACCGCACCTCTCGGCAGCGCGTCCTCGCTCGGGCGCCGAATGGGTCCTGCGGGAAAATATACCCGGAACGTCGACAAACGAATCAAGGGGCGACATCCGGTCGACCGCGGGCTCCAGGTGTCAGGTCAGGGGCTGGCGGCGATGTCGCGACGCCAGTGGGCACCCTCGAACCGGATCCGCTCCACCGCCTCGTACGCTCGGGCACGGGCGGCCGGGACGCCGTCGCCGAGCGCGCTGACCGCCAGCACCCGGCCCCCGGTGGTGACCGTCTGGCCGCCGGGACCCAGGCCGGTGCCGGCGTGGAAGACCTGCACCCCCGGCAGTCCGGCACGGTCCAGCCCGTGGATCTCGAGCCCACGCGCATACGGGCCCGGGTACCCGCCGGAGGCGAGCACCACCGTCACGCAGGCGCGCGGGTCCCACTCGGGCCGGATGCCGGCCAGGCGGCCCAGCGGGCCGGCGGCGGCCCAGAGGAGCACGGCCAGGTCGCTCGCGAGCCTGGGCACGACCACCTGTGTCTCCGGGTCGCCGAACCGGCAGTTGAACTCGATCACCTTCGGCCCTTCAGCGGTGAGGACCAGCCCGGCGTAGAGCAGGCCCTGGTAGCGGGCGCCGCGGCGAGCCAGCTCGGCCAGGGTTGGCTCGAGGATCGAGGCCCGCACGTGATCGACCAGGGCGGGGGGGACGTCGGTGAGCGGCGAGTAGGCACCCATGCCGCCGGTGTTCGGGCCGCTGTCGCCGTCCCCGGCCCGCTTGTAGTCACGGGCGGGCGCGAGGGGGATCACGGTCTCCCCGTCGGTAACCCCGAACAGGCTCGCCTCCGGTCCTTCCAGGTGCTCCTCGAGCAGGATGCGGGCGCCAGCCTCGCCGTAGGCCCTGCCCAGCAGGGCGTCCTCGACGGCCGCCCTTGCCGTGGCGTGGTCGCCGGTCACCGTGACCCCCTTACCGGCGGCCAGGCCGTCCACCTTGACCACCCAGGGCGGGCCGAACTCGTCGAGCGCCTTGACCGCCGCCGCCGCGTCGGTGAACGTCTCGGCCGCGGCGGTCGGGACACCCGCGGCCGCCATCACGTCCTTGGCGAACGCCTTGGAGCCCTCGATCCGAGCCGCCGCCGCGGTGGGGCCGAACACGGCCAGACCACGGGCGGCGAGCACGTCAGCCACCCCGGCGACCAGCGGCGCCTCCGGTCCGACCACGGTCAGGTCGACGCCCTCGCGCCCGGCCCAGGCAGCCAGCGCGGCGCCGTCGGTGGTCGGCACGTCCGGCACGTTCTCTGCCAACGCGGCGGTGCCGGCGTTGCCAGGCACGGCGAACAGCCGCTCCACCTCCGGGGAGGCCGCGAGCGCGGCGAGCAGCGCGTGCTCGCGCCCGCCGCCGCCGACCACCGCGATCCGCATCGGCTACTCCCCTGGCTCGCGGACGAGGGTCTGCTCGCGGCCGGGGCCGACGAACACGGCGGTCACCGGCACCCCGCCGAGCTTCTCGATCGCCTCGACGTAGGTGCGAGCAGCCCTTGGCAGGTCGGCGTAGCGGGTGACCGCGGTGATGTCCTCGCGCCAGCCCTCGAACTGCTCGTAGACCGGGACGGCGTGGTGGACCTCGGTCTGGGTCATCGGCCAGTCCTCGGTGGCCTCGCCGTCCACCCGGTAGGAGGTCGCCACCGGGATCCGGTCAAAGGCCGACAGCACGTCCAGCTTGGTCACGAACGTCTCCGTGAGCCCGCTGACGCGGGCGGCGTAGCGCAGGACGACCGTGTCGAGCCAGCCGCAGCGGCGTGAGCGCCCGGTGGTGGTGCCGAACTCCGCCCCCTCCCGGCGCAGCACCTCGCCGGCGCCGTCGTGGAGCTCGGTCGGGAACGGTCCTGCCCCGACCCGGGTGGTGTACGCCTTGGCGATGCCGATCACCCGCTCGATCTCGCGGGGCCCGACACCGGTCCCGGCTAGGGCTCCCCCCGCGACCGGCGAGGAGGAGGTCACGAACGGGTAGGTACCGTGGTCGACGTCGAGCATCGCCGCCTGGGCGCCCTCGAACAGCACCTGCTTGCCGTCGCGGAGCGCCTTCCAGAGGTACAGCGAGGTGTCGGCGATGCGCGGGCGGAGCGCCTCGGCATAGGTGGCGTACTCCTCGACCACCACGTCCGGGTCGATCGGCAGCCGGTTGTAGACCTTGGCGAGCTGCGGGTTGCGCTCCTTGAGCACGACCTCGACCTTCTGGGCCAGGATCTTCGGGTCGAGCAGGTCCTGGACGCGGATGCCCAGCCGGCCCGCCTTGTCGCCGTAGGCGGGGCCGATGCCCCGCCCGGTGGTGCCGATCCGGTTGCCACCGAGGTACCGCTCGGTGAGCTTGTCGCGCTCCTTGTGCCACGGCATGATCAGGTGCGCGTTGGCCGAGACGAGCAGCTTCGCGGTGGAGATTCCCTGGGCCTCCAGCGCGGCCAGCTCCGCCAGCAGCGCGCCCGGGTCGATCACCACGCCGTTGCCGATCACCGGGACGATGTGCGGGTAGAGGATCCCGCTCGGCACCAGGTGCAGCTTGAACGTCCGGCCGGCCACCACGATGGTGTGCCCGGCGTTGTTGCCGCCCTGGTAGCGGGCGACGACGTCCATCCGGTCGGCGAGGAGGTCGGTGGCCTTGCCCTTGCCCTCGTCGCCCCACTGACTGCCCACCAGGATCGTTCCGGGCATGCTCCGCTCACTTTCGCTCTGGGGGTCCGGGGGCCTCAAGTCTAGGCCCCCGGTCAGATGAGGCCGGTCCGGGGGCCTCAAGTCTAGGCCTTGGTGCGCCGGGTCACCCGGGGGGTGGGGTCGGCTGGCGCGCCGCCCCCGCGGCGGCGAGCCATATCCCGGACAGGACCAGGGGAGCGCCGAGCCAGAACCAGGTGGTCGGCACCTCGCTGAACAGGACCCATGCGAGCAGCGTGGCGCCGACCGGCTCGGTCAGGATCACCACGGCGACCGTGGAGGCGGTGACGGTGGACAGCAGGCCGTTGAACACCGTGTGGCCGAGGAGCTGAGGGCCGATCACGATGCCGGCCAGCACCAGCCAGGAGCCGGCCCGGTAGCCACCCAGGCGCGCCCCGGTGAGCAGGCAGGCCGGCAGCAACACGGCGGCGGCGGCGCCGTAGACCGAGGCGGCGTAGGTGGCCAGCGGCAGCCGCTGGCGGACCGACCGCCCGATGAGCAGGTAGCCGGCGATCGCCGCCGCCCCTGCGAAGGCCATCGCGTCCCCGAGCAGGGCGCGCGGCCCGAGCCGCACCGCGCCCACGTCGCCGAGACCGACCACCACCGCCCCGGCGGTGGCCGCGAGGATGCCGAGCCAGGCCCGGCACGACGGCGGCTCGCCGGCGAACCGGGCGCCCAGGCCGACGAACAGCGGCGAGCAGCTCACCAGCACCGCCGACGAGGCCACCGTCGTGAACGACAGCGACGCGTTGAACAGCGCGAAATGCACCGCCAGCAGCGCCCCGGCCAGCAGGAGCCGCCCTGTCTCTGGGGTCGCGAGCGACACCCTGGCGCGGCCAGGCCCGAGCGCGAACGGCGCCAGCAGAGCGGCGCCGGCCAGGCAGCGCCAGAACGCCAGCGAGAGTGCTGGCAGGTGCCCGACCCGGACCAGGACCGGGGACGCCGACACGGCGACGACGCCGACGGCCAGCCCGGCCAGGAGCCTCACGCGGCTTCGGTGGAGATCGCCGACGCCTGTCCTCGTTGCCGGCCACCTACTTCCGTCCCGGCGGGCGGCGGACCCTGTCGCCGCAGCTACCCGTGGCTGGGTCTGCCGCGCACGAACGCCGAGATGCCGAATCCTCCGGCGAACCCGGCGATCACGCCGGTGACCAACGCGAGCCAGGAGAGCCCCCCGCGCGACGGGGTGGGGGTCGCGACCGGTGGCGCTCCGGCGGCGGGCGCGGCCGCTTGGGTCGGGTCGGCGGCGTTCTGCCCGACGACCACGAGCACGCCCCGCATGCGGGCCGGGTGGATGGCGCACTTGTAGCTGTAGCTGCCCGGCTTGTCGGGCGCGGTGAGGGTCGCCTGCTTCCCGGGCTCGACCGTCTTGGTGTCGAGCTGGACGTCGTCGAACGTGGCCGTGTGCGGGGCGGCGCCGCCGTTGTTCCACGTCACCTTGCCCCCGGGGGCGACCGAGACCTCCTGTTTGTCGAACGCGAAGTCCTTCATGGCCACGTTTGCCTGCTGCGCCGCGTTCGACGCGGCGGCCGGCGGCGGGGTCTCCCCGCCGGTCACGGTCAGCACCCCTTTCATCGCGGCGGGGTGGACCTCGCAGTGGAACGGGAAGGTGCCGGGCTTGCTGAGGGTGATGGTCGCGTTGGTGCCGGCGAACCTCCCCCCTTCGGCGCCCGGAGCGACGGTGCCGGTGTCGAACGAGCCGTCGTCCGCGGTCAGCGTGTGCGGCTTGCCGCCGACGTTGGCGAACAGCACCGTGGAACCAGCCTGGACCTCGAGGTTGGCCGGGTCGAAGCGGAGCTTCTCACCGGGCAGGGCCGGGTCGAGACCCTGGATCCGGTTCACCCTCGCCGGATCGCTGCCTGGCTGCACCACGATCACGCCGTTCATCTTGGCCGGGTTGATGCGGCAGAAGTACGCGTAGGTGCCTGGGACGGTGAAGGTCACCTTGCCGGTGCCGTTGGGCGCAATCGGCCGGGTGTCGAACGTCCCGCCCCGGTCGGTGACCGTGTGCGGGCGCGCCCCGCGGTTGGTCCAGGTCAACGTGGTGCCCACGTCGACAGTTGTCTTCACGGGCTCGAAGTTGAAGTCGACGATCTGGGCGCTCGCCTGGGCACCCTGCGCGAGGGCGGTGGTGGCCAGCCAGATCGCTCCCAACGCCCAGAGCAGCCACGTGGTGCCGAGCAGCGCAACCTTGACCCGTCGTCCCATTTCCGCTACCTCGCTGTCACGTAGTCCGCCACGCTGGTCGCCCAGATGCCGGCGAAGCTGAGGAACAGGACCGAGCCGATCCAGGGCAGCAGGTCGTCGCCCCGGTGCAGCACTCGCAGGAGCGCGAACTTGGCCGCCAGGATCACGAACACCAGCGTCCCGAACACCGAGTGCAGCAGCACGCGGGTCGGCGACGTCGGGCCCGCCGGCCCGGCGATGCAGGACACGGCGACGAGCACCGCCACCAGCAGCGCGGTCCGGCCGACGATGCGGTGGGCCCGTGCCGCGGCGGCGGGGCGGACCGCCGGGAACGGCGTCACCCCCCACAGCCGCGCGGCGAGCAGCACCTGCAGCCCGGCCAGGAAGAACACCGCGGTCGAGCCGACGACCTTCCAGAGCAGCAGGTTGCCGCCGGTAAGGTCGTTCAGCAGGCCGATGACGTCCACGCCGTCCTCCTTCACCCGGAGAGCAGGATCTTGGCCTTCATGCTCGGATGGATCGTGCAGATGTAGTCGAGCGGCTGGGTGACGACGAGCTTGAAGGACTTGCCTGGGTTGATGGTGCCGGAGTCGACCCCGATGTCGGCGGCCGTCACCGTGTGCGGCGCCACGTCACGGTTCTCGAAGAGCACCTCGGTGCCGGGGCGGACCGTCAGCGTCTCGGGTGCAAACGCGATGTTCTCCATGCTGACGACCGGCGCGGCGGCAGCAGCGGCAGCACCCGCTGGCGCCGCGGCGGCTTGTTCAGCCGGCCGGCTCTCCCTGACCATCGCGACCGGGCCCCCGATGGCGAGCACCAGGTACCCAACGACGATGCCGACCCACACTACGCGCCTTGCGTCCACGCAAGCCCCCACGTCCAGCGGGTGTGCCAACCCTTCCAGGCGAGCAGCCTCGCCGGCACCACCACGGCACTCGCCAGGCAGCGGTGCCAGCCGCCGACGCGCCGGCACCACGTGCAGTTACCAACGACTTCTAAGGGATGCAAGCGCCCAGTGTCAATGTAGGAGAACTCCCTATCCGCCCGGCCTGTCCGCTGGGCGCGACCCAACCACGGCGCAGGCCCCGGCGGGCCGTGGCAGCCGCGGAATCCACCGGCCACGGCACCGGCGCCTGGTGACCCTGCACGTGTGGCTGTGGTACCCGAACCCCGCCGGCCTCTACAACGGCACCAACCCCTACATCCGGCCCTTCAACGGCGGCTCGTGACGACCCCGACATTCCTTGGCGAGCCACGAGGCCACCATCAGCCGGCTCCGGCGTCCACCCCGCGGTCAGCAGTCCAGCCGGAACCCGGTGCCGTGCTGGGCGCCGGCCACCATCTCCTCCTCGACCCGTGCCGCCGAGCTGCCGTCGGGCGCCGGCCAGTCGGTCAGCCCCCGTACTTCTCCAGCAGCTCCCGCAACCGCGCCACGAAGCGCAGGCTCTCGTCGTGCTCCCGCTGCCAGATGTTGCGGCCGAAGATCAGGCCGAGCGCGCCCGCCTCCATGGCCATGCGGGCCTTGTCCAGGACCTCGTCGTCACCACCCCGCTCGCCGCCGCTGAGCAGCACCGGGGTCCGGACCGCGGAGCGGACGACCGCGTTGACGGCCTCCTGCTCGCCGACCGGACCCGCGTAGGACTTGTGCACGCCCTCAGTCGCCGTCGGGTCGGGGAAGTTGACCTTGACCACGTCGGCGCCGAGCTCGGCCGCGGTGCGCGCTGCGTAGTCGACGGCGTAGAAGGAGTTCTTGCCGCCCTTCTTGTCGACCGAGCTGCCCCGCGGGTAGGACCAGACGACGAGCGGAAGCCCGTAGCGGTGGGCGTCGCGGCGGACCTGGGCGAGCGCCTCGAAGTCGGCCTCCTGCTGGGCCGAGCCCACGTAGAGGGTGTAGCCGACAGCGTCGGCGCCAAGCCGGACCGCGTCCTCGACGGCGGCGTTGAGCGGCGAGCGGGGAGCGTCGGCCGGGGGCAGCTCGGTGCGCCCGTTCAGCTTCAGCAGCAGGGGCACCTCGCCGGCGTAGTCCCAGAAGAACTTCTCGGCACTGCCGATCTGGATGGCGACCCCGTTGAAGCCGCCCTCGATCGCCAACCTGATGATGTAGCGGGGGTCGCCAGCGACCGGGTTGTCGAAGAAGTCGCGCGGACCGTGCTCGAGGCCCTGGTCGTAGGGCAGGAACATGGCGGTGCCGTTCTTCAGGCCGTGCTGGTACAGGATCCGGTGCAGCCGCGCCTTCTTGCCGGTGCTGAGGCCCAGCTCGCCGATCGGGGTGCGGGGGACCGCGCCGTTGCCCATGGGATGCCTCCTGGTCGTCGTGGGAGTTGGCCCCCTTCCCGACCGAGGGCCTGGTGCCGATCCTTCCCAGGCCGCTGCTTGGCTACCGGCCCGGACACCCCATTGTCCACAGGCAGGTACGACCCCGACAACCTCCCGGAACGCCTCCTCGGAGGTCAGTCGCCTGGAACGCAGGGCGGGTATCAGCCGCGTTGGAGCGTGCGCTCCACCAGCAAGCGGGGCCCTGCCGCGGGGTCGACCGGGTGCTACCCGCGCTCGGCCACGAGGTAGGTGAGGACCGCGGCCAGGGTCTCGGCGTCCACCTCGCCGTCGACCCGCTTGGCGATCCGGCCCTGCTTGTCCACGACCACGGTCACCGGCTGGTACGGGACCCGCCAGCGGGCCCAGGTCTGGCCGGAGCGGTCATTCGCCAGCGGATAGGGTACGGCGAAGCGGCGCTGGTAGGCACGACCGTCCTCCACCGAGTCCTGGTAGGAGACGCCGACGAACTCGGCCCTTCCCGCGAACTCCCGGGCAACCTGCCCGAGGCCAGGCTGTTCAGCCTGGCACTGCAGTCACCACGACTCGAAGAAGTTCACCACCACCGGCTGGCCCCGGAAGCCGCCCAAGGTGACCGTGCGGCCGTCGAACGCGGTGACCGAAAGGTCGGGCGCTGTCCGGCGCTCCCCGGCGGGCAGGATCGCCAGTGCCCGCGGGGGCGGGCCCAGCGTGGTGGTGGCCGCTAGGCCGGACGTGGCCGGCTTGGGCGTGGTCGCCTGGGTCACGCTCGGGGCGGGGGTGGTCGTGGCAGGCTCCTGTGCCGCCTGCCGTGATCCGCCGCACCCGGCCAGGGCAAGCACCGTAGCCGCGAGGAGGAAGAGGCGTTGTTTCACGGGAAACGATGCTAACCGGAACGGGCCAGAAAGGTCGGGCGGCTCGGCGCTCCCGCCTGGACGAGCCGCCGTACCGATCGGGCGGTTGAAGCGTCGGCTGTCGCGGTACACGGCAAGACAGCTCGATCTGGTCGGATCGTGGACATCCTGGAGGCTGCCATGCAGGTGCGGACCTGGGGCACCGAGTTCAAGCAGTTCCTGATGCGTGGCAACGTGATCGACCTTGCCGTCGGCATCGTGGTCGGGGTCGCGTTCAACGAGGTGGTGCAGTCGTTTGTAAAGGGCCTGCTCACGCCGCTGATCGCGGCGATCTTCGGCAAGCCCGACTTCAGCAGTCTCTTCTTCACCGTCAACGGCTCGAAGTTCCAGTACGGGCAGTTCGCCAACGCCCTCATCTCGTTCCTGCTGGTCGCGTTGGCCGTCTTCTTCTTCGTCATGAAGCCGATGAACGCGCTCGTGTCGCTCTCCCGCCACCGCGAGCCGCCCGACCCCAACACCCGCAAGTGCCCTGAGTGCCTGAGCGAGATCCCGCTACAAGCCCGCCGCTGCGCGTTCTGCACGGCCGAGGT
>Ga0184632_10000789_pt1 | contig 12681 bp, 14 predicted proteins | sample PLM31_50_b1_FD_133153 | JGI IMG/M metagenome (GOLD analysis project Ga0184632, IMG submission 133153) | Groundwater sediment microbial communities from an aquifer in East River, Colorado, USA - PLM3-1_50_b1 | ecosystem: Environmental > Terrestrial > Soil > Riparian zone | place: USA: East... | reverse complement strand
GCATCCGGAGATCGGTGTCTTTGTGTCCGGCTACAAGGGGTCCGTCCTCGCCGGATGGGATGAGGAGATCCAATTCCTGGGGATTCGTTAAAGAGGCGTGCCGCTGGGGCAACACGTAGTCTCTATCTCTCTGCTCATTTCTCCCCGCCCGCCGTCACTCGCTTGTTCAAGCCGTTCCCGGTCATGGTCTGTGACCCCTCCGGGACCGAGGCCCTCTGGCCCTGGGGATGTCGGACGAACGGTAGTCGAGATGAAGACGGGGTCGGGGCTTTTCCCGGCGCCTGGCGCCGCGGCTCGAACCTGGATTTCTTACCGTTGAGCACATGACGATCCAACGGATGGACCACGTCGGCATCGTGGTTGACGACCTCGCGGCCGCAATCGAGTTCTTCGTCGAACTAGCCAGACGAATTCACTACGCCCCGTGCGCTTGGCAATTGTCATGGTCCAAGCTGCTAACCCCAAATACGTTAAGCCTATAAGCACTGCAATGCCTGATGCCAAAGGATGCTCGCAAAAGTATGAGGCACATGTAGCGAGAAACGCGGTGCCAGTCAACAGGAGCTTCCTCCGGGGAGGTTCGACGCCAAGTCAACTAGCAGACCGCGGCTAAACGCTGCCGTTGCGGCGCTAAAGCCTGGTCCTCTCGCCACGCCTGCGGCGCCGCCCCCAGCCGCAAGGAGACCATTGCGAGTAGCTTCCTCCGCGGACGGCCACCTTCCACACGCCATCTGAGTTACCACCGCTGAACTCAAGACCCCTCCGAATGCTCCAAACTCTGCCGCAACCAAAGACCTCGCTTCCTCACCCACCATCCAGGCTGAACTGGACAGCCCTCCAGAGGGAGGAAGGTGACAGCCGAACGAGAGCGGTCAGGCAACGGGACTCAGCCCGCGCGACTTGACTGCCGCGCGCCTGGTGGAGCCAGATGCATCGCGCAGAACCACCTGATCGCCCTCAACATAGGCCTCGATCAGGACGTCGGGGTACTCGAGCCTCGCAACTTCCTGTCCGCCGAGAACGAGCCGCAATGAGGTCTCGCACACGAGCAGCCATCCACCGGGTCGGCGAAACACGAAGATGATGTCCTCATCGGCCTCGACTTGGTCGATCTCTGTCGGAGCGCCGAGTGGGACGCTGACCACGCGGCGCGCCGACCACCAGTAGAAGGTCAGATCGGCCACCCCGTACCGTGGAACTCTCCAGCCCACCTCCTCGAACGATCGCACTCGCCGCCCATCAAGATGAAGAGTGACTTCGAGCGAAGTCGGAGCGTCCTGACCATCGATGGCGACCAGAACCAGGTGATCGCCGACGACGAACACGGTCTCCGAGGGGTTCCCGGTCATCATGGCGTCGCCGTGATGAGTCGGATCCAGCCAGCGGTAAGCCTAGGCGGCCCTACCGCAGCCGATTCTATCGAACGGCAGTCAGGGACCAGGCCCGCAATGTCGGACCCTCCCGTATGATCCGCCGATGCCGCGTGGTAGAGGCTAAGAGCCGAAGGGTTCAACGACAAGCGTTGCATAAACGAAATCGGCGTTAGGGTCCGATTGCAGATAGTACACCCCAGCTGGCAATGCAGGCACTTCATACGTAACAGTCCCAGGGGACGAGATCCAATCCCCGTGAAAAAGTCCCGCGGCTAGCTGATCAGGCCCCACGTTCAAGCCAGCCCCCTCATCCAATACTTCGACCGCCGCGGCCTGGCTCGGATAGATGGATACATTAGCTGGTACTCCGACTTGACCCTCCTTTGAAGTGATCTGGTTCGAAAACACTATCTTCAGAGGCGCATTGGCCGGGGCGTAGTAGCAATCGGAATCGAAAGCTAACCTGGGACCCTCTGCGGTGATCGAAACCACTGCAGGGGGGTCCGGAAGGTCAGCGCAGACTGGGGCGGGGCCTAGGCTTTGACCTGAGCGCACAACTCTGTTGTCCGATCTGGGCTGAGGAGTCAAGTCCACCAGCAAAAAGAGGACGGCGATACCGGCGGCACCCAGGCACAAACCGATCAGGATAGATCCGAGAGAATGACGAAAAAGACGACGTCTCAGTCCCGAAAGCCTTCGACCGGTGAAGTAGTGCATGCGGCCCTGCCTCCCAATCCCTCTCCCCATTTTAGTCGGTACTTTGCCAGGTGGCGTAGATCGTTGTCTCGCTGTTCCAGTAGTGGTAATGCTTGACGGACCCGCCCTGAGACATGTTCCGGTCAGCTCGAAGGTGCGAGAAGTAGTCGTGGTAGGTATCGAAGTACGCAATCTCAAAAACCCCATCGCTGTCGAAAAAGTAGATGAACGTCTCGACGCCGTAAGGTGTTAGGGGCGTGTCGCAGTTGTTTACCGTTCCCGCATCCCACGCGTCAGGAGAAGGGTTCGGAAAGTGCTCAGCCACCCAGTGTCCGCATGTGTGATTGGCACTGTTTTTCGAGAACTTCTCATCCGCTCCCGCCACGGAGGGCAAGGCTGCAAGTAGGAAAGTTGCTGAGACAAAGAGCACACAGGGAACGCCCGCGCGCCTCTTCCGCATGCTTGAACCGTACGCCACACAAGTCCTACCGTCAATGGCTTGTTCGGCGCGATGTTTGGAATCTCGCTTCTTCATAGGGAGATTCTCGCCTGCGGGGAGTCCCGGGGCGGTGACGACGATCACCCTTAACAGGTGTCGCTCGTCACAGCACAATTAGGGACATTTCGCGGCGATTGGCGCGCAGCTTCTCACACCTCCTTCTTGTACGTAACCTCCACCTTCACTTCAAAGCGGTGATCACATGGACCATAATTCTTTCGGCCCTTAGGAGACCCTTCGTAGCCTTGGCATGGAGAGGTGGCCTCGAGCAAAGTCTTCCTGTCCTTACCATATGTATGGAGGCTGACGAAGCTCTGCAGATTGAACCCGCCGTTATAGCAACGCGGATTGCTGCAATCGACGAACCTCCCAATATTCGGGCTTGTGTAGTAGTGATGCCCAACTTCGCTTTGGTCCCAGTCCGTCTCGCGGACGGTTACGCGAAGGTCCGCTATACCCGGGAATCCTTCGTCGAAGTTGCTCGTCTTTCCTAGGAAGGGTGTCGATTGGTTGAATACGTCCGAAGCCTTCATCCTCCGATCGCGACTCACGGGACCCCCTTTTCGAACTGTTCATGCCTAAGTCGCCACAATAGCGAAGGGCTATGACACTGCGCGCCTTGGGGCCAGTTCCCTCGGGGCTTGGGCGGTTCTCTTAGAAAACACGATCCGCGGATGGCCTTGTCCGACAACCGCTGGCGCCGGTGGCCGAACGTAGGGTCGGAGAAGCCGCTGGGCCGCCTCGGCGGCCCGGATCCGCTCCGCGTTGGTGGCCTTGGGGTCGGTGAGCACGGAGGAGAGCGCCGCCAGAGCCTGGACCAGGAGGCGCTGTTCGGCGTTTCCCTCGAACACCTCGCGGTACCGCTGTACCTCTTCCTGAAAGCCAGGATCTTCCCACCACCGGTACAGCGTGCTTCGGGCCACTGAAGACAGCCTGGCGACCTGCGCCTTGGGCAGTCGCGCCGCCAATTGCATCGCAGCGGTGTCCCTCTCGGAATCGGTCTTTGGGCCGTCGGGAACCACTTCCTTGGAATTGGAGCGACTCACGTGTCTCCCTACTTATCACTCGGTAACCCTGAGTGACTAACCTCGCCGGAGCTAGACACTTGGGGCCTAACTTGCTCGTCTTGCCCCCACTCTTGCCAATTTCAAAGCATGGGCCGCGTGAGGGGGGCGGGTATCGCGCTCGGCGGCAATGCGTGAGTCCTCTCCTGGTGACATTATCGCAAGCTATCGCAGGCCGCCAGACCAGAGATCTGCTCCTGGCTCGCACACCCCAGGCTATGTGTGATCGAGGCCGGCGATCAGCTACCAATCACCCCGGTCCAGGCCAAAGGGGGGCGCCGCTCCGCCGGACGCTATCGACTAACCCCTCTACAAACAGGCGGGATATAGGGATGCGCGAAACCGTAACGCTCGGAGGGGGAGGCCGCAGGCGTGAGCAATTCTGCGGCGCAATCCAATGGCATCGCCTTCGTCGAAATGTTGAAAGCGCCCGGCGAACCCTAACGGGCGGGGAATCCGAGGGCCCGCCCCGACGCAGCCGCTCCTTCGAAACGTCTTGCCTCTAGGGAAACTGACGGCAGCGAACCGCCAAGTTCTGCGACAATCATAGCGAGGCTGCGGACGCATCACTTGCGCCCTCCTAGTCCCAAGCGTATGTTCGGGTGAGCAAGCTGGCGGGAGGTAACCAGAAGGCACTCGACAGGAGGGCTTGACCATGAACGAAAGACGTGAACGACGGAGTGGCCTCATTATTGGGTGCGCGCTCGCCTCGATCTCGTTCGTTCTAACAGCCATGCTGGGAATCGCAGATGCGAAAACACCAACCGTCTACTACTGCAATGGACTCGCCGCCACCATCGTAGGCAACAACTGGAGCGACACCATCAATGGCACTTCAGGAGCCGATGTGATCGTGGGTCTTGCTGGAGGCGACACCATCAATGGGAACGGGGGAAACGATACTATCTGCGGGAACCGCGACTATGACACCATCCATGGAAACGCGGGCAACGATTTCATCGATGGAGGCAGCACCGGCGATGTTCTCCACGGGGATGATGGAGCTGATGACATTTGGGGTGGTACGGGGGGTGAAACAATGTATGGAGACGCCGGAAACGACTCAATGCACGGTGACGATGGTGGGGATGTTGTGATGGGAGGCGACGGTAATGACGACATTGCCGGAGGCCTAGACCAGGACTCACTCTACGGGGGCAATGGCGACGACGATGTCTTTTCGTGGGACGAACTAGGGCTTCAACTGGATGACTTGAATCTCGACTGCGGTCCAGATACCACCTACGATCGTGCTTACATCAACTGGTACGAGCAAGAAATCGTCAGCAACTGCGAGTACATCTTTACCGACGTCAACCTCTCGGACTAGCTGGACCGTGCGCCCCTTTCGGTCGGTGAGCACCCCCTTGCAGAAAAGGTCACCACAATCCGTACAAATCAGAGCACGTTTCGGCAACTTCTGAGCACGAAACGGCTCCTTGTCGCGGGAAAGTGTACGGGGAACCGAATAGCTTGCGATCGATGCGATCGAGGGAGAGTTGACTTTACTTGAACCTGGACCGTGGTTATGACTCGCTGCTCAGCCATGGCGTATGGCGCCGAGGTCGCATCGGTCCGCATCCTCCAGTCACGAGGCGGCGGCGGCCACCGCCCAGAAGCCGCCCATTCTCAAGGGGCCTCTGACCCCCATAGCGTCATGCAGTAATGGCAGTAGGTGCGTAGGGGATCTGCCCGAGGCCGGACCGTCCCCAAGTCTCCTCGATAGCTGAGATATCCCTTCGGTTCGCGCGCGGCTGCTTCGGGACGCGACAGCCAAGCGCGCGGCGGGCCAGAGTGAGTTACCGCCCGTCGCCCACCTCGTGCAGCGGTTCGACCTCCTGGTGACGGACCCTGACCTGGTAGCCGTGCCAGGTCGCCCTTCGAGGACGGGTACTACGCGTACGCCGTCGAGGAGGCGGCCAAGTACCTAAACAACTTGGTGAAGGATAAGTCGGGCCAGCAAAACCGGGACGGGGCGAGCTTGATGGCCCACGTGTTCTCGCCCGCCAAGCCGATCCTGCGCGTGAACGACCTCAAGACTCAGTCGAAGCAGGACCAGCAGCAGGGCTACATGCAGATCCTTCAGGGGCTCATGACCGGCATCAGGAACCCGAGGGCGCACGAGCACCAGTACCTGGACGAGCCGGAGGTCGCGCTCGAGATCCTCGGGTTGTGCAACCATCTGGCCAGGGTCATCAAGGGGGCCGTCCGCACTCGGAGCCGGAAGCCGAAGAAGCCCTGAACGAGTCAGCAGCCCCGACGGCCCAGCTCTCTCACTCGTGCGGGACGAAGCGGCCGGCCTCGAGGCTGGTTTGCCAGTGCAAGCCGCTGTGCTGACTAGGAAAGGATGGATTAACGTGGATCTGGCGCCATTTGGGTCTTGCATTCCGAATCGATACGGACAGCTCTGTGTACTATTCGATTACGTGGTCTGAGGTCTGCTCGTATCCTGGAGGGGCGCCGCCTCCTCCGGGAGTGTCGCTTTCACCATTCTGTGTCGAATCGAATTGGTTCAGTGTGGTTGACGCTCAATCCGCGTTCTTTGTTAGCAGCGGAAATGGATAGGTGCCAAAGCAAGACCACGTAGCCTAAGCACGTCGGTCTTCATGCGGATGGCTCTTTCCGGCTACCAGCCCAAACCACTCGGCGGCTCTTCTGCGCGGACCGCCAGTCCCTTCATGGGCGAAGCTTGCATAAATGCAAACTGGCGATCAGGTGCAGGCGGCTCTGATCGTGTCTCCCGCGTCGGCGACGCAGAGGTTGGTCCCGGGGCCTCCGCTCACTCGATCACCGCCGACGAGGTCGATCGCGATTAGGTAGTCGGAGCCTGAGCCACCCGCGAGCCTATCTGCCCCTGCTTCTCCCACGACCGTGTCGTCACCATCTCCCCCTCGCAGCACGTCATTGCCCGCTCCCCCCAACAGCACGTCGTTCCCTCGGCATTGCAAGGCGGGGGGTGGCGGTCTGGGGACCCGGAGAGTTAGTGTCGGATGTCCCTGAGAGCTGCCTGAGGATCTCTCTCATAGCAGAGGTCGCCAGCTCCGGAAATTCTTTGGAAATCGGCTGGCATAAGGACGCCACAGGAGAGGCCGAGTGCTGGTATCCGGTGCCCGTTCCACCCGACCCGCCCCACATTCTCATTATTGTTTACGTGAACGATCAGCCGACATGCTTCACGCATCAGAGCGGTTACATCTTGTCTGCCGGTTATCACGGTTTTCGTGCGCAGAACCCAGACCTGAACAGCACCTGGGACTTCTACATCGATGGAGACTATTACTGGACCGCGACGACGAGCTTCGCAAGCGCCACGGTTCTCACAAACGCCGAGCGATACGGCGACGGCACCAGCTCTTACTCGGAGTGGGACGGGCTTCGTTTTCAATCGAAGGTAAACGGAGTGGTTTCATGGAAGCCTTGGGTCTCCTCCTACGAGTATTTTAACAACGACCCCGTGTATGACCCATATTTCTATGGGGATACGCACGTTTACGTGAGGCTCTGAGAGAGAGGCGGCCGCGTTGGGGAGCAGACACCAGCTCCGAAGGGGAACGATCTCCTCTAGCGCGGCTGCGATCGCGTTCCTGTCCATCGTCTTGGCTGTGGGCGCCGCGCTCTTGGTCTATCGTCTGAGCGCAACGGAAGACGGGTCTCGACGTAGCGAGGCCCCAGTACTACCGTCCGATGAACCCTTTCCGAACGCGGAGGAAGTGTCTCTCGCGGAGGCGATTCAGAAAGCTGGATTTCCCGTCTATCGGCCGTCAGACTTCCTTGCGTCGGACGAGTCTTTGACTGCCGTGTGGCTGCAGTCGCAAGCAGGTGAAGACGCACTCGGGAGCCAGGTGGCCCTCTACTACGCCTCGGGCGTCAAGGCTTACCTGAGTATCTCCCCTGAGTCGGATGTCAGAGCGTACCTTGATGCTCTTCGCGCTCAACTATCGCTTCCATCCGAGGATCTTGTCTCGATCAATGGCCACCTTGCACTACTGATACCGCAGGTATCTCCGGGTGCAACAGCCGAGCCGAGAGGCACTAGTTTTCCGCCAAACGCCGAATACCCGGGAAGCGTGACCATCATCTTCGACGGGATCCAAGTTGCATTGATTGGGCAGTTCGACTCCGCCACTTTGATTCGGATCGCTGAAACAGTAACCGACAAATAGTGCCGAGAGAACGCCTTCGGCTACCTTGGCGGGCTCCCCCCAATGGCCCGGCCATCGCCTCCAACAGCCCGCGCGGCAGTCGTTGGGTCGCGATGTCGGACATGGTGAGCACCCCGCCAGGCCGGAGCACCCGGACGCTGGAGCGGTCGCGTGGCTGGCTGGCGAGATCAGTACCAGTTGATCCGGACGGTCGCGGTAGTCAGATGTACGGCAAAGCCCGACCCTGCGGCCTGGTCCCTGACTAGCCGTTGGATAGTCCAGTACCGTCTTCAGAGGGCGGCGCGAACGCTTAGTACAATCGCGCGCGGTAGGGTCGCCTAGGCTGGCCGAGGGCGGCGGTCTCGAAAACCGCTAGGGAGGCAACTCCCTCGTGGGTTCAAATCCCACCCCTACCGCTTGGGTTGTTTCAGACTTCGTTGGGCCCTCAGGCTCAGCAGGTCCCTCGTACCTCAGCCGAGCCGGCGCAACTCTTCTTCCAGCCAGTTGAGCACTTTAGTGATCGGTCCGTCCTCCGCGCCATCCATGACCTGCGCCCGGAACGCTTCCTGCCGATCGTCGTCCCACGCGTAATGGCGATCCTGCCACCCGCCGACGATCACGCCGCCTCCCAGGCCCATCTGCAGGCTGTCGTGGCGCTTACCTTCGATGGGAATGCAAAGCCAGAGGGTGCCCGGAGTGCCGGCGTGCGGCTCCAGCGAGGCCCAAGAGTCCTGGGCGCTGGCCTTCCCCGGAGACAAAGCTTCGAGGGCCTGTCGTGCACGCTGGAGCAGTCGGCGCTGCGAGTCGGATAGGTCCTCTTCCGAGGCTTGGGCAAGGTGGAACCAACCGCGTGGAACCTCCTCAGGCACAGCGTCATGGGGTCTGCGACGCAGCCGCCTCATGACAGCACAATACTGCCCAACCCACAGCCTATGCGTTGGGATCGTCAGTCCCTCAACTGTATGCAGGTGCTCAGGCCGAGCACCTACGGCACGCGACCGAAATCAGACCCGCTCGGTGACCTCTTCCGGGCGGCGCCCGGATCGAGCGGCCCGATCGGCGCGCTCGAGCCACGGAGTGGCCTCGAGTTGGGTCAAGATCTCGCGCCCCTCAGCGAGCAGTGGGGCCGCCTCGTCGGCCCGGCCGTGCGCGACGAGCCATTCGCCGTGCTCGAGCAGCGCAACGCCCAGGTCGAATGGAGTTCCGAGGTCGCGGAAACCCTGTTCGGCGGCGAGGAATCCCGACTCCACGGTGTCCACCTCACCCCGTATCGCTGCCAGCCGGGCGGCGAGCCTGGCGGCATGACCCCGCAGGATCGGCGTCACCTGCCCGGGCCGGGCGCGCTGGACGACGGCCAGCAGCTCCTCCGCTTTCGCGGTGTCTCCGAGCTCCAGGGCGCACTCGACGGCCTCCACCAAAGCTCGCTTGATCACGGCGTGGGTGAGGCCGAGACGGCCGGCCGTGGTCAACACCTCCTCGGCGACGTCCAGGGCGTCGGCGGGTCGGCCCTCCGCACGCAACAACCTGATGCGAGCGAGGTTGTGGCTCGCACGAGACTCCGGGTTCTCCCCAGTTGGTCCGATCGGCATGGATTCCAGGTGACTCCGAGCCTCCTGCACGAGGCCGCGGCCAAGGAACACCGGCATCAAGTCCGCGAGTCCGATCGCCGCGGACTCGAGCGAGGAGAGGTCGGGTGTGCCCATCACCTCCTCCGCCCGGGCGATCGCGTCGTCCCACCGGCCGGTGGCGACGAGATCGACGATCCCGCCGGAGAGCCAGGTCAACTCCCGGAGGCGATCACCGGTCCTTCGAGAGAGCGCCAGCCCCTGCTCCGCCACCTCGATTGCTTCGGCGAACCGGTCCCGCGCTTCCAGCACCACCGCAAGGTTGTTGTAGGCGCGCTGGGCGGCGCCGGTGAACCCGTGGGCGAGGGCGACCTCCAGGGCATGACGAAGCAATGCGCCGGCCTCCTGATGGCGACCGCGGCTGTGCAACCCAATGGCCCGGCTGGATAATCCCTGGGAGTAGATCTCCTGAAGCTCCAGGTGCTCCGCGAGCTCGAGGGCCTCTTCCAGCGGCGCGACCGCTTCCTCCAATCGGCCCGAGATCGCCAGGAACCGACCCAGCTGCGCCGCTACGAACGCAAGGTCCGGATCGGGCTCCTCGCCGGAGAGCACGGTGTGCGCTCGCTGCATCCGCTCCACGGCCCGCTCCAAGTGACCCTGGACGAACTCGACCTCGCCCAGGCGGGCCTGGACCCGGGCCGCCTGATGGGTTTGCCCGGTCTCGTGGAACAAGCGCGTGGCCTCCTCGAACCGGGCTGCAGCCTGGTCTGCTCGCCCGAGGGTGAACGCCATCTGGCCCGTGCGCTCGGTCAGCTCGGCCCGCTCCAGCGCCGAGTCGGTGAGCTCGGCGGCCTGCCGGAAGTACGCTATGGCCTCCTCGGCCGCGGCCAGGGATGCCGCGCGCTCGCCGGCCCGGGCCAGGATCCGCCGGGCCCGGTCCTTCACCGCTCCGGCGTCCTCGGCGTCGGGGGCCAGCCGGTACGCCTCCAGGTAATGGGAGGCGAGCACTTCGACGACCTCGTCCTCGTCCTGCCCCCATGCCTCCTCGATGTGGGCGGCGGCCTGGAGATGCTTTCGCTTCCGGTCGCGCTTGGACAGGGTCTCGTAGGCCACCGTGCGGACTAGATCCTGGAGGAACCCGTACTGCCCACGCTCCGGAGATCGGGGATCGGTCTGGATGGTGAGGACCTCCTTGGCGATCAGCGATGCCAGGAGGGGCTCGAGCTCCCGCTCGGGAAGGCCTGACACCGCGGCCAGGGCCTGACGTGTGAAGGTCTTCCCCACGACAGACGCATCCTGGACCAGCGCCCGCTCCTCCTGTCCCAGCCCGTCCAGGCGAGCCGCAATGAGCGCATGCAGCGTCTCGGGTACCTCCAGGTCATCGATGGGGCCGGACGGTCGGTACACCGGCCCGTCTTGGACCAAGAGCCCGCGGTCCAGCAGCATCCGCACGATCTCCACCGCATACAGCGGAATCCCTTCCGCTCGGTCCAGGATCTTCCGGGTGACCTCGGAGGGAAGCCCGGGAACGAGTCCAGTCAACAGGTGTTCCATCGGCTCGGCGGGGAGAGGCTCCAGGTAGATCGACGTGGCGTTCCGTCTCGCCGCGACCAGGGACGTGGCCGTGCCAGGACGGGACAGCGTCATCACGAAGATGGGGAAGCTCCGCGACCACTCCAGCAGGTAATCGATGAACTCGAGCAGCGAAGGATCCGCCCACTGCAGGTCTTCGAACATCATGACCACGGGATTCGTTCGGGCCAGGCACTCGAAGAACAATCGCCACGCCGCGAACAGGTCGGCTTTGTCCGGTGCCGTCCGTTCCTCGATCCCGATCAGGTGGGCAAGGCGGGGTTCCACGAACCGGCGATCCTCCGAGTTTTCGACATACCGCTCGACGGCCTCGTGCAGCTTGAGGGTGGCGGTGGCGCGGTCCTCGCCCTCCAGGATGTCCGCCCGTCCCCGCACCATCTCGGCGAGCGCCCAGTACGTGACGCCCTCACCGTAGGCCAAGCACCGGCCACGGTGCCACAGAAAGACCCGACTGATCCCGTCCAGGTATTTGAAGACCTCCCACCCCACGCGGGACTTCCCGATCCCGGCGATCCCCGAAACCTGGACCAGGTGGGCCTTGCCCTCGTCGACGCAGGCGTGGAACAGGTCCTTCACCATCTTGAGCTCCCGATCACGGCCCACGAACGGGGGCTCCAGGCCCTCGGACTTCATGAGTCCGCGGCGCCCCGCGGTGACCCGGAGGGCGCAGTGCAGCCGGACCGGCTCCGCTTTCCCCTTCAGCTCGTGCAGGCCGGCCTCCGCGTACGCCACGGCCGCCTCCGTCGCGCGCCTGGTGCTTTCACCGACCACGACAGTCCCTGGCTCGGCGGCCGATTGGATCCGGGAGGCCGTGTTGACCAGATCGCCCATGACCATTCCCTGGCCAGTGGCGCCGATCTCAACGGCGGCCTCTCCGGTGAGGACACCGGCCCTGGCTCGGAGCTCCGGCGTCCCCACCAGCACGCCCAGCTCGGAAACCGCATTGACCAGATCCAGGGCCGCCCGGACAGCGCGCTCGGCGTCGTCCTCGTTCGCCGCGGGTGTACCCCACACCGCCATGACCGCGTCCCCGATGAACTTCTCGATCGTGCCGCCGTATCGGTCGACCACTGCTCGACACGTGTCGAAGTACCGGGAGAGCAGGTCGCGGACCTCTTCCGAATCGCGAGCCTCGGACAAGGTAGTGAACCCGACCAGGTCGGCGAACAGGACAGAGACCAGGCGCCGCTCCGCCGTCGCCGGTTCCCGGGCTGACCTGACTGGAGGTGCGGACCGCGCGGCGGCGGGCGTGTCAAGGGGGGCCCCGCACTCGCCGCAGAACTTCTGGCCAGGTTGGTTGGCGGTGCCGCACGAGGGGCAGACCGCGGCCAAGCGGGCTCCACACTCCCCGCAGAACTTCTGGCCGCTGGGGTTCTCGGTCCCACAAGCAGTGCAGGTGATCACGGCGAAGAGCCTACTTCGCGGGGGTTCGGCCGAACAGGGCCCAGACCCCCAATGTCAACACTCGCACCAACCACCCAGCGGTCCGACGCGTTATGACCAAACGACTTTCGCGAAACGCGTCTCAGGAGGTAGGTCTATAGCGCGTTGGCCTGTCGTGGTACGAAGGCACCACCAAGGTGCAGCCGCTCATCTCTAGCCGAGATCAAGACAGGCACGGCGTGCCTGTCGGCCGTCGAGAAGAGCGCGAGGTTGATTCAGTGACCGCAGTTCAACAACGGCGTCTGATGCGTTGTTGACCTACGCTTCGGTCAAGGGATCAGCAGTAGGAGGGCGAACGATGGGTGG
>Ga0184632_10000788_pt1 | contig 12685 bp, 11 predicted proteins | sample PLM31_50_b1_FD_133153 | JGI IMG/M metagenome (GOLD analysis project Ga0184632, IMG submission 133153) | Groundwater sediment microbial communities from an aquifer in East River, Colorado, USA - PLM3-1_50_b1 | ecosystem: Environmental > Terrestrial > Soil > Riparian zone | place: USA: East... | reverse complement strand
TGGACATCAAGCTCTTCATGCACGCGTTCTCCGACGTGCGGATGCTGCGCCGCGTCCGGCGGGACCTGACCGAGCGCGGCCGGAGCTTCGAGTCGGTGGAGAAGCACTACCTGGGCTCGGTGCGGCCGATTCTCCTGGAGTTCGTGGAGCCCTCCAAGCGCTACGCCGACCTGATCGTTCCTGAAGGCGCCGAGAACCAGGTGGCCCTCGACCTCGTGGCCGCGCGGGTCGCGGCCATGCTCGCCCGCTAACTACCCCGCGATCACACGCCCGCGGTCCAGCGTGATCACGCGCTTGCCCATGCGCTGGATCATCTCGCGGTCGTGGGTGGCCACGAGCACCGTGGTTCCACGCGTGTTGACGTCCTGGAACAGGGTCATGATCTCCTGGGCCATGTCGGGGTCGAGGTTTCCGGTTGGCTCGTCGGCAAGGAGCAGCATCGGCTCGTTGATGAGGGCACGCGCGATCGCCACCCGCTGCTGCTCGCCGCCGGAGAGCTGCATCGGGTAGGCGTGCATCTTGTGATGGAGGCCCACGGCCTTCAGGGCGGCGAAGGCGCGCCGCTTCTGCTCTCGGGCGGGCACGGCCAGGATGCGAAGGACGAAGGCGACGTTCTCCAGGATCGTCTTGCGCTTGAGAAGCTTGAAGTCCTGGAAGACGACGCCGATGCTGCGCCGCAGCTCGGGGATCTGGCCGTCGGGGATGGCGGTCACGTTCCGGCCGCCCACGAGGATTTGCCCCTGGGTCGGCAGCTCCTCGCGGAAGACCAGCTTCAGGAAGGTCGTCTTGCCGGCTCCCGAGGCGCCGGTGAGGAAGCAGAACTCTCCCTTCGCCACTTGAAGCGTGACGTCGGACAGCGCGCTCGACTCGCGGTCGTACTGCTTGTAGACATGGAACGCCTGTATCATCCCTGAGCGGGGGGTGCTAGCGGCGCACCCCCCGATCCCCCCCGCGGCTTCGCGGGAATGAATCCCGCTACGCCGCGCAGCTTTGACAGCCGATTATAGGTTCGATGTATGAAGGCGATTGTGATGCGCGCGTACGGCGGCCCGGAGGTGCTGCAGTACGAGGACGTGTCGGATCCGGTCCCGGGGCCGGGCGAGGTGCTCGTGCGCGTCCGGGCCTGCGCGCTCAACCACCTCGACCTGTGGACGAGGCGCGGTCAGGCCGGCCGGCCCGTCCCGCTGCCGCATATCCTCGGCAACGACATCGCGGGCGAGATCGCCTCGCTCGGCGCCCCCGTCCCCGGCCTCAACCCTGGCCAGCGCGTGATGCTGTCGCCAGGCGTCTCGTGCGGGCGCTGCCGCATGTGCCTGGCGGGCGAGGACAGCTCGTGTCGGGAGTACCGGATCCTCGGTTATCAGCTTCCCGGCGGTTACGCCGAGCTGGTCTGCTGCCCGGCCGCCAACGTCATCCCGATTCCCGACGACATCGCCTTTGAGGACGCGGCCGCGTTTCCGCTCGTGTTCCTGACCGCGTGGCGCATGCTGGTGCGCAAGGCCGAGGTCCGCCCCGGCGAGGACGTGCTGGTGTGGGCGGCCGGCAGCGGCGTGGGCATCGCCTCGATCCAGATCGCCAAGCTCTTCGCCGCCCGCGTGATCACCACCGCCGGCACCGACGAGAAGGTGGCCAAGGCCCGCGCGCTGGGCGCGGACGAGGTCGTCAACCACCGCACGGGCGACGTCGTGGCCGAGGTCCGCCGTCTCACCGGACGCAAGGGCGCCGACGTGGTGATCGAGCACGTCGGGGAAGCCACCTGGGAGCGGTCCATCCTCTCGCTCGCTCCTCGAGGGCGTCTCGTCACCTGCGGCGCGACCACGGGCGCGCACGGCGCGACCGAGCTGCGCCACCTCTTCGCGAAGCAGCTCTCGATCTTCGGCTCGTACATGGGAAGCAAGGCCGACCTGCTCGACGTGACCGTCCACTTCTTCGCGGGGCGGCTCCGCAGCGTCCTCCACGCGGTCCTTCCCCTCGCGGAGGCCCGGCGCGCCCACGAGATGATGGAAGCCTCCCAGCACTTCGGGAAGATCGTCCTGCGGGTTTGAAGGAGTTCCGTCCGCCGCCCTTCATGCGGGGCGGCCATCTCCAGACCCTCCTCGGCTACTGGGCGCGCCGCCACCTCCGGTGGACGCTCCCCGCCGAGGACCTGGTCGTGGACCTGGACGGCGGCGTGCGCCTGCTCTTGCGGGCGAGCTGGCAGCAGGCGCGCGAGGCGCGGCCCACCCTCGTGCTCGTGCACGGCCTCGGCGGCGACGACCGCTCGACCTACTCGGTCGCGACGGGCAGCGTGGCGTGGGGGCTGGGATGGAACGTCGTCCGCATGAACATGCGCGGGGCCGGCGAGTCCGAAGCGGTGTGCGCGCGGCTCTACCACGCCGGCGTCGACACCGACCTCGTGGCCGTCCTGGAGGCGGTCGCGACCCGGACGCCGCGGCTGGCCCCGGTCGGCTTCTCGCTCGGAGCGAACCTGGTGCTGCTCACCCTCGGCCGTCAGGCGGCCCGAATCCCGGCGGGCGTGTTCGCCGCCGGCGCGGTTTCGCCGCCCCTCGACCTCTCCGCCTGCGCCGACGCCCTGGGCCGCCCCGGCAACCACTTGTATGAGCGCCACTACGTCCGCGACCTGCAGCGTGCCTACGGGCGCCGCCAGGCCCTCCTGCCCGAGCTCTACGCGACGGGCCGCGAGCGCGGGCTGCGCACGATCCGCGAATACGACGACGCCATCACCGCGCACTACGGAGGTTTCCGCGACGCCGCCGACTACTACGCGCGCTCCAGCGCCGGCCCCCAGCTCGTGCGGATCGACCGCCCGACCCTCATCCTCGCCGCCCACGACGACCCGATGATCCCGGGCGAATCGGTGGCCCGCTGGCCGCTGCCCTCCTCCGGCCTCGTGCAGCGCGAGATGCTTCCGACGGGCGGCCACGTCGGCTTCGTCGCCCCCACCTCCGCCCCGGGCCGCTTCTGGGCGGCCGAGCGCGTGATGGAGTTCCTGGAAGGATTCAGAACGGCCGGCGAAGAGCGACCACGAACACGATGAAGGCGCCGACGCTCAGCACCGTGCGCACCTCGTGCAGGCGGCCCCAACGCGTGAGCAGCCGCTGCGCCTCGGCGGAAGACTTGTCGAGCGCGGGGTCGAGCAGCTTGTGGTTGGTCGGAAAAATCACGATCAGGGTGAAGGGCACCACGCAGAAGAGAAGGAAGCTCCCGGCGAACCAGGCGGCGCTGCCGTTGCCCAGGCCGGCGGCGACGCCGGCCAGCGTTCCCACCACCGCGAGCGAGGCTTGCATCACGGCCCCGCGCTTGTAGCTGGGACCGAACTCCGTCGTGGCGAGCAGCGTCCCGCACTGCATCCGCGCAGGGTGCTCGACGAGGCTGATGTAGAGGGCGGCCCCGCTGAACAGTCCCGCCGCCCAGACCGCGATCAGACCGGCTGCTTCGATCATGCCGCTCCTCGCTTCCCTGAGGCTACACCGAATGGTACGGTTCGCACCGATGGGAGACGACGTGCGGCTGGCGCTGCGTGCGCTGGGCCGTGAGCCGGTCTGGGCGGCGGCCTGCGTCCTCACGGTCGCGCTCGGGACCGGCGTCAACGCGCTCGTCTTCGGCGCCGTGCACGGAATTCTTCTCAAGCCTCTCCCGTTTCCTGAGCCCGAACGGCTCCTGGTCGCCTACCGCAGCTACTCGGGCTCGACGGGACGCAATGCTTGGTCTTACCCGAAGCTGGAGACGCTCCGGCACGACAGCCGTACCGTGGACTATGCGGGTGTCGGCACCTTTCCCATGCGCCTCCAGGTCAGCGGAACGGCCGAGCCCATTTGGGTGGAGACCGTCACGCCCAATTTCCTTTCGCTATTCGGCGTCCGTCCCGCGCGGGGTCGGGGGTTCCGTGAGGAGGAGGACCGCGAGCCCCTCACTCATCCGGTGGCGCTGCTGAGCCACCGGCTGTGGGCGCGCCGATTCGGCGCCGACCCGCGAATACTCGGCCGCTCGGTCACGCTCAACGGAGCCTCGGTCGAGGTCGTCGGCGTCCTCCCGGAGGGTTTTCTCGGGTATTGGGGAACGGCCCACCCGTCGCGCTATATCGGGGCCCCCGACGTTCTCCTCCCCATGACCATGGCCCCGCTCGGTATGTTGTCGCGCGACGCCGCCGAGGGTTGCCTGCGGGGTCCCAACTGGCAGTGGCTCGGCATCGTCGGCCGCCTGCGGCCCGGGGTCACGGCGCGCGAGGCCCGCGCCGAGCTCGAGGTCTTCATGAACCGGTTCCACGCGAGCTGGCCCGAGCTCGATGCGGACGGCGCGCCCGTACGCCCGCGCGGTGTGCTCGTCCCGCTGCAGGAGGACCGGCTCGATCCGGAGCTCACGCGCGCGCTCCCCTTGCTGCAGGGGGCGGCCGCCCTCGTGCTCGTCGTCGCCGCCGTAAACCTCGCGGGGCTGCTGCGCTCGCGGTTGATCGCCCGCGAGCGCGACCGCGCGGTGCGGGCCGTCCTGGGCGCAGGAGCGATCCACCTGGCGCGTCTTCCGTTGGCCGAGTGCGCGGTCATCGGCGCCGTCGGCGGGTTGTTGGGCATCGCCGCCAGCGCCGCCTTCGCGCGCGTTCTCCAGGCCCTTCGGCCGAGCGATCTGGCGCCCACCGCGCTGCCGGTGCGTGAGCTCACGACGGTCCGTCTCGATGCGGGCGTCGTCGCGCTGGCTCTCGGGCTCGGCCTGGCGGTGGCGCTCGCCGCGGGCCTTCCGCTCGTGAGGATCCGGTTCGATCTGCCGTCGGCCCTCCGGTCTGAAGGAAGCGCGGCGGGCCTCGGCCGCTGGCGACCACTGCGCGGCTCCGGAATGGGGGCGGCGCTGCAGATCGCCCTGGCCGTCGCCCTCGCGTCGGGAGCGGCCCTCCTGGCCCAGAGCTTCCGCAACGCCTTGCGCGTGGACCCGGGGTTCGATCCGCACCGTGTCGTGGCCGCCCAGCTTTCGTGGCCTTCGACCGTGCCCGACGACATTGCGGCCGCGCTGCGGGCCGAAGCCCTCGACCGGGTACGGGACGTCGCGGGCGTCGAGGCGGTGGCCCTCGCCCAATGCCTGCCCGTCTCCGGCGCGTGCGTCGCGACCGAAGCGCGCGTTCGCGGACGGGCCCTGCGCGAGCCGGTCACCGTCAACGTGGTCAGCCCCGGCTTCTTTTCCGCCTTGCGCATTCCGCTCCGGACGGGAAGACCGATCGAAGGATCCGACCGGGAACGCGCCGTCGCCGTCTTGAGCGAGCGTACCGCGCGCCTCCTCCAAGGCACGGCGCTCGGCGAGCGCGTCTCACTTGGCGGCTTCGGCGAGGCCGAGGTGGTGGGTGTCGTGGGCGACGTGTCCTATGGCCGGCTCGTCGAGCCCCGTCCACCCGTCGTCTACCTTTCCTCTCGGCCGCACGCGCCCTTGCCCGGATGGCTGGTGGTGCGTTCGGCGCTGGATCCGGGCGGCCTTACGCCACGCCTGCACGGCGCCCTCGAAGGCCTGAGTCACGACTTGACGGTGCGCGACGTCGCGACCATGGACGAGCGGCTCGCCGCCGACGTGGCCGAGCTGCGCCTCGTGATGGTGCTGGTCGCGAGCCTCGGCGTGCTTGCCGTCGTGCTCGCCGCGGTGGGCCTTCATGGCCTCCTGGCGCACGAAGTCGGACGCCGCCTGCGGGACCTCGGGATCAGGCTGGCCCTCGGAGCGAGCCCCAATCGATTGATGGCGCTGGTCCTGGCCCAGGCGACCGGCATCCTGGTTGCGGGCCTCACCCTTGGCCTGGCGGCAAGCCTCTGGGCGTCGAGGGTGCTGCGTGGCTTCCTGTTCGGGGTCGGCGCGATGGAGCCGGCGCCGCTCGGGGTCGCCGGAGCCGTGGTGGCCGCCGCCGTGCTCCTCGCGGCCTACGTTCCCGCGCGCCGAGCCGCGCGGCTGGACCCGGCCGCGGTCCTGCGGCGTGAATGACGGCGGTCAGCTCGCCAGCAGCGGCCGCAGCGCCTTCCACACCGTCTCGGCCAGCTTCCGTTGGCCCTCGGCGGTGGGGTGAATGCCGTCGGGCTGGTTCAGGGCGGGCACGCCGGCGACACCGTCCAGCAGGAAGGGCACGAGGACGGCACCGTTCTTCTTCGCGAGCTCCGGATAGACGTCGCGGAAGCGGCGCGCGAAGTCGGCTCCGTAGTTGGGGGGCGCCTGCATCCCCACGACGACGATCTTCGGCGGCGACGGCTCGCGGCGGGCGCGGTCGAGGATCGCCTGGATGTTTTCGGCGGTGGCCGCCGGATCCTGGCCACGCAGGCCATCGTTGGCGCCGGTCTCCACCACCAGCACCGCCACCGGCTGCGCCAGCAGCCAGTCGATCCGGCGCCGCGCGCCGGCGGACGTCTCGCCGCTGACACCCGCGTTGACCACTCGGTAGCGGAGCCCTGCCTCGTGGATCTTGCGTTGGATGAGGGCAGGGAATGCCTCATCCGGATCGAGCCCGAACCCGGCGGTCAGGCTGTCGCCGACGAAGAGCACCACCGGGGCGCCGGGCGAAGCGGTCGTCGGCGCCGGCGTGCTCGACGCCACCGCGGATGGGGCCGGAGCAGGCGAAGATGAGGAGGATGCGGACGGACGGCAGGCGGCGACGGCCGAGACCAGGGCCAGGAGTATGATTCCCGGCCCGGCCACAACTTTTGACGGTTCCGAGGCGTCGGTCCTGTATGTGAAGGAGCCCATGCTGCGCTGCGAGTCCCTCACCCAGACCTACCTCTCCGGCGGGCGCGAGCTCACCGTCCTGAAAAATATCACGTTCACGCTCGAGCCCGGCGGCTTCCTCGCCATCGTCGGGCCCTCGGGCAGCGGCAAGAGCACCCTGCTCGGCCTGCTGGCCGGCCTCGACCGGCCCCGTTCCGGCCGCATCGTCCTCGACGGCCGCGACCTCGGCGCCCTCAGCGAGGACGATCGCGCACGGCTGCGCGCCGAAAAGGTCGGCTTCGTGTTCCAGTCCTTCCACCTGATCCCGACCCTCACCGCCCGCGAGAACATCCAGGTCCCCCTCGAGCTTCGGGGAGAAGAGGCCACGGCACGCGCCCGCGCCGACGAGCTCCTCGACCGCGTCGGCCTCGGCGGCCGCGGCCACCACTACCCCGCCCAGCTCTCCGGCGGCGAGCAGCAGCGCGTGGCCCTGGCCCGCGCCTTCAGCCATCGCCCGCGCATCCTCTTCGCCGACGAGCCCACCGGCAACCTCGACGCGTCCACCGGCGCCACCGTCATCGGCCTGATGACCGAGCTGAACCGCGAGCTGGGCACGACGCTCGTCCTCGTGACCCACGACCCCGATCTCGCCGCCCGTGCCCGCCGCATCATCCGCCTCGCCGACGGGGCGGTCGTCCACGACTCGGCGGCCGCCTGATGCCGTTCGTTCTTGCCATGGCCTGGCGGGAGAGCCGGGCCTCGCTGAGGCGCATGGCCCTGCTCGTCGCCTCGATCGCGGTGGGAGTGGCCGCTCTCGTCGCCATCTCGTCGTTCACCGACAGCCTGCAGGAGTCGGTGCGGGACCAGGCCCGGTCGCTCCTCGGCGCGGACCTCGTCCTCGGCAGCGCCAGCCCCTTCTCGCCGCGCGCGGAGGAGGAGCTGCAGAAGGTCGTCGCCGACGCGCGCGGCGCCGACGTCTCGCGCGTGGTCCGCTTCGGGGGCATGGCCTACGTTCCCCGGACCGCGGGGGCACGCCTCGTGCAGGTGACGGCGGTCGAGGGCGGTTACCCGTTCTACGGCCGGATCGAGACGGACCCTCCCGGGGGGTGGGAGCGCCTGGGCGAGGGGGGCGGCGTCCTCGTCGATCCCGCCCTCGTGAGCGCGCTCGACGCGAAGTTGGGCGACACGCTGGCGCTAGGCGAATCGCGCCTCACAATCCGCGGGATCGTCACCAGCATCCCCGGCGACGTGGCCGTGCGGTCCGCCTTCGGCCCCCGCGTCTTCATGTCCGGGCGTGACCTCGACGCCACCGAGCTGCTCGGCTTCGGGGCACGCGCCCGCTACGAGGTCTACCTGAAGCTTCGCGAGGCGGAGGATCCGCTACGGCTGGCCCTGCGCCATCGTCCCGCCCTCGCCGCGGAGCGCGTCAGCCTGCGCACCGTGTCGGAGGACGAGGAGTCTCTCAACCAGACGCTGGGACGGCTCGGGCGCTACCTGGGCCTCGTCGCCCTCATTGCCGTTCTTCTCGGCGGGCTGGGGGTCGCGAGCGGGGTCCACGTCTTCATCAAGAGGAAGATCGAGACGGTGGCGGTCCTGCGCTGCCTCGGCGCGAGCGGCGGGAAGGTTCTGGCCGTCTACCTCGTGCAAGCGGCGGCGCTCGGTCTGCTCGGCAGCGCGCTCGGTGTCGCGATCGGCCTCGGCGTGCAGGCGGTGCTGCCGGTGGTGATGGCGGGCCTGCTGCCGGTGGAGGTGTCGTTCTCACCCTCGTGGTCGGCCGCGGCCGCGGGCCTGGCGGTGGGAGTCTGGGTCGCGTCCCTCTTCGCGCTGCTTCCCCTGCTCTCCGTCCGGCACGTTTCTCCGCTCGTCGTGCTGCGCCGGCCGTACGAGGCGGACGGAAAGGGGCGCCGCGACCCCCTGCGGATCCTCGCCGCCGCCGCCCTCGCCGTGAGCGTCGTGCTGCTGGCCCTGCTCGAGGCGCCGTCTCGCGGGACCGGGATCGTCTTCGCCCTCGGCATCGGCGGCGCGTTGCTCGCGCTGTGGGGGGCGGGCGTCGGCCTGGCACGCGCCCTGCGCCGCTTCTTCCCCTCGCGGTGGCCGTACCTGTGGCGGCAGGGTGTGGCCAACCTCTACCGGCCCGCGAACCAGACGGTGATGGTGGTGCTGGCCCTCGGGTTCGGCGCCTTCCTCCTCGACACGCTCTTCCTCGTCCAGCACAACCTGCTGCGGGACCTTCGCGTCGACGCCGGCGCGGGCCGGCCGAACCTCGTGCTGTTCGACATCCAGCCCGACCAGCGCGCGGGCGTGGAGGCGGAGCTGAAGAAGGCGGGACTCCACCCGCGGGAACCCGTGCCGATCGTGCCGATGCGGATCCAGTCGCTCAAGGGACAGAACGCCTCGGCGTACCTCGCGGCCGGGACCGTTGCGCGAAGGCCGGGGGGCGAGCCGCGCCCGCGCGGCGCAGGCCCCAACCCCTGGACGCTGCGACGGGAGTACCGCAGCACCTACCGCGGCGCGCTCACGTCCACCGAGAAGACGGTGGCGGGCGGGGCGTGGCCGCCGCCCGGCTGGCGCCCGTCGGACGGGCCGGCCCCCATCTCCGTCGAGCGCGAGGTGGCGGACGAGCTCGGCGTCCGCATCGGCGACGAGATCGTCTGGGACGTCCAGGGCCGCCCCGTCCCCAGCCGTGTGGCGCATGTCCGGGAGGTGAGCTGGGCCCGCTTCGAGCCCAACTTCTTCGTCGTGTTCCCCCCCGGCTCGCTCGACGGCGCGCCCCAGAGCTTCGTGACCCTGAGCCGCGCGGACGACCCGGAGCTGCGGGCCCGCGTCCAGCGCCGCGTCGTGGAGACGTTCCCCAACGTGACGACCGTGGACCTGGCGCAGGTGCAGATGGCCCTGGATCGCATCGTCTCGCGCGTCGCCTTGGCCATCCGGTTCATGGCGCTCTTCACCCTGGCCACGGGCGCGGTGGTGCTGGTCGGCGCGGTGGCCACCAGCCGCTACCAGCGTCTGCGGGAGGCGGTGCTGTTGAAGACCCTGGGAGCGACGCGCGGCCAGCTCCTCCGCATAGCCCTCGCCGAATATGTTTCCCTGGGCGTGCTCGCCTCCGCCGCGGCGCTGGTGCTCGCCACCGCGGCGGGGTGGGCTCTGGTCCGCTTCGTGTTCGAATCGCGCTTCTCGCTTCCCGCGGGAGCGCTCTCGGCCACCGCGCTCGTCATCGTGGCCCTCACCGTCCTCGTGGGGATGTGGACGAGCGCGGAAGTGGTGCGCAAGCCGCCCCTCGAGGTCCTGCGGGCCGAGTAGCCAGAGGGGAGAAGGAACACCCTATACTGGAAGGCGCATGAGAGCCCTGGTCCTCGCCGCGCTCCTCGCGGTGCCCGCCTCCGCGCGCGCCGACGCCACCCGCGTCTACTCGCTCCAGGGGGCCGACTGCGAGAGCTGCGCCGACAAGGTCAAGGACGAGCTGAAGAAGGTCAAGGGCGTCAAGAAGGTCGAGTTCGACAAGCAGAAGGTCGAGATCACGGTCCGCCTCGCCGAAAACGTCGCCGACGCCGACGTGGTGGCCGCGGTGGAGCGCGCCGGGCTCAAGGCCGTGGTCGGCGCCGGCCATGGCGCCTACCTTCCCGCCGAGAAGTATCCCGAGGGGTCCGACATGAAGGTGCTCAGCCCCGACGGGTCCGCGGTGGGCAAGCTCGACAAGCTCCGCGTGCCCGACAAGTACACGGTGTTCGACGTCTACGCCGAGTGGTGCGGGCCGTGCCGCTTCGTAGACGCCCGGCTGCGGGAGATCGCTGCCGCCCGCAAGGACGTGGCCGTGCGGAAGCTGAACGTCGTGGACTTCGACACGCCCCTCGCCAAGGAGCTGGGCTCGCGCCTCGATGCCCTGCCCTACGTGATCGTCTTCGACCCCTCCGGCAAGCGCACCGACATCGTCGGCGCCGACTTCGGCAAGCTCGACGAGGCCCTGGGCGCCGCGCGTTGAGGCGCGTCTCCCTCGCGGCCCTGTCCGCCTTCCTTCTCGTGCTCCCGCCGCCCACCGCCTGGGCGGAGGCGGGCTGAGCCGGCTGAGCCAACCCGAACCTGCCGGTCGGCGGGTCCGCCCTCACTCCCCCCGAGCCCGGACGATGGCGCCTCGCCACCGACGTGGCCGGGACCCGGGTCCACAACGAGCACGAATCGATGGAAGAGCGGCCGGAGACCATCCTCCATGTGCAGGACCTGACGATCTCCGAAGCGGCCTTCGTGACCGAAGTGGGCGTCGGCCGCGGCCTGGGAGTCTCGGCGGTCGTTCCCCTCCGCTGGGTGCGAACGCGGATCCAGTTCGAGGATCTCCAGCACCAGCCCATCGACGTCCCCGAGGGCAGCATCCATCACCGCAACGAGACGCTCACCGGCCCGGGCGACCCGTGGCTGCTCCTGCACGGGGCGCGCAGTCTCGGCGCATGGACGCTGGCCGCGCGCGGCGGCATCTCCGTCCCTCTCGGGCGGACCGAGCCCAACCCTTTCGAGCTGGGACACCACGGCCTTCCCCACCAGCACATCCAGTTCGGGACGGGGACCTGGGACCCGGTGGTGGGCCTGGCCGCCGGACGCCGGCTCGGCCAGGTGGGTTTTCGCGTCAGCGGCCTCGCACGGCTGGTGTTCTCCACCAACGAGCACGGCTATCGGGCCGGAGACCGCTACTACGCCGGCGCGGCGCTCGACCGGCGGATCGCGGGGGCCTGGCGCGGGATCGCCGGGCTGGACCTGGCACGGGAGGAGGCCGAGACCTGGGGTGGCCGGGTGGAGATGGAGGGCAACCTCGGGCGGACCGACCTTCTCGCCTCCGTCGGCGTCACGCGCCCACTCGGAAACGCGGGCAGTTTCCACGTCACGGCCAAGATCCCCCTCCTCACCCGCGCCACCGGCGCCCAGGTGCGCTACCCCGCCATCGTCGCCGTCGGCTTTTCGCGCTAGCCCGCTGGGCGCAAGACTCTTTAACGCAGAGTTCGCAGAGGATCGCAGAGAACGGAACACCTTTCATTTTTTCTCTGCATGCCTCGGCGTTCTCTGCGTTGAAGGGCAGATCTTGCCTAGCCAACTCGGGCGAAGCATCTCGGCGCGCTGCGAGTTACTTGACGGAGATCTTCAGGATCTCGACGCGCGTTGTTGCCCGATCTCCCTCCACGGGCGTCTCGCCGATCTTGTCGACGACGTCCATCCCTTGGATGACCTCGCCGAAGATCGTGAACTTGCCGGTGAGGGCCGCCTGGTCGGACAGGCAGATGAAGAACTGGTTCCCCGCGCTGTCCTTGCTCGAAGGGCGCAGGACGGCCGCCACCGAGCCGCGTGTCATGGGCCGGTCGGAGAGCTCGGCCTTCAGCAGGCCCAGCCCCCCGGTGCCATAAAGGGCGGTCTTCTTGGGGTCCTTGGAGAGCGGGTCCCCGCCCTGGACGATTCCCCGCGGGATGATGCGGTGGAAGGTGGTGCCGTCGTACCCGCCGGCCTTCGCGGTCTTGGCAAAGTGCTGGACGTGCCGCGGGGCGAGCTCGGGCAGGAGTCGGATCACGAACCATCCCTGCGCGGTCTCGACGACCGCGTCCGAGGCCGCGGGCGACGCGGCCGGCGACGGGCTCGGCGCCTGCACGGCCAGCATCAAACCCGACAGCGCGAACACGAGCATCATTCCCATTCCCCCTCGTCGATCAGGCGCTCCCTCTGCGCCATTCGCCGTTGTACCTCTTCCCTGTCCCCCAGGCTCGAGGTGCCCAGGCCCTCCACCGCGCAGGAAGCGGCGCAGGCCGCGAAGGCCGCCGCGTCGACCGCGTCGCCCGTCTCATGGTAGCGCAGGAGAAATGACGTGGCGAAGACGTCGCCCGCGCCCGTGGGATCCACCTCCTCCCGCGGAAGCGACGGCACCTCGTGCACGCCCTCGCGCGTGTGGAGCCACAACCCCCGCCAGCCCCGGGTGACGGCCACGATCGGTACGCGGGCCAGGAACTCGCCCGCCCGGCGGTTGGCGTCGGGCAGGTCGTGCTCGGAGAGGCAC
>Ga0184632_10000787_pt1 | contig 12701 bp, 15 predicted proteins | sample PLM31_50_b1_FD_133153 | JGI IMG/M metagenome (GOLD analysis project Ga0184632, IMG submission 133153) | Groundwater sediment microbial communities from an aquifer in East River, Colorado, USA - PLM3-1_50_b1 | ecosystem: Environmental > Terrestrial > Soil > Riparian zone | place: USA: East... | reverse complement strand
CGCGAGGCACACACGCGGCATTACAGAGAGTACCGACGGGCAAAGGCCCGAGAAGGGGGGAAGTAAATGGCCTGGATCCGGAAGGCGAGGAACGGGCGCGGCTATCACGTCGTCTGGCGGGATCCTGACGGGCGCGAGCGGAGCCGGACGTTCCGGCGGAAGGAGGACGCTCGCGACGCCAAGTCACAGATAGAGACCGACTTGGCCCGAGGCGCGTATCGGGATCCCTCGCTTGGGCGGATGCCGCTCTCGGCGTTCTGGCCGGTGTTCCTCGAGGCCTCGCCGCACCTAGCCCCGAAGACTCGACTGTGGTACGAGATGATGGCCCGGCGCTACATCCTGCCCGCCCTGGGGCCCAAGCGCCTCGCGGCGATTACTCGCATGGACGTTGAGGCCTTCCTCTCGGATCTCCGGGCGCGAGAGGTGGGCTCGCCGACGATCGCGGGGGCCTACCGGGTCCTGCGGACGGTGCTAGGGAAGGCCGAACTCGACGGCCGGATCGTCGTCAATCCGACTCGCGGCGCAAAGATGGCGGCGCCCGCCCACACGGAGCAGCGGGTCCTGTCCATCGAAGAGGTCGAACGGATCGCCGAGGCCGTGCCCGATCGGTACCGCGTGCTGGTCCTGGTGCTCGGGTACTGCGGCCTTCGGATCGGCGAGGCTGCCGCCCTGCGGGTCTCCGACGTGGACTTCCTCCGCCGGTCGATCGCTGTCACCAGGGCGTCATCCGAGGTCGGGAGCACGCTCGTCGTCGGGCCGACCAAGACCCGGCGCTTCCGTGTGGTCGACGTGCCGAGCTCGGTCATAACTGAGCTCTCCGGACACGTCCAGGCGTTCCCGCCCGGGCCATCCGGCCTGCTCTTCACCAACCGGAACCGCGACCCGATCCGACAGTCCAACTTCAATCGCAAGGTCTGGGGTCCAGCCCTGCTCCGGGCGAAGATCGCCGAGCCGCTTCCAAGGGTCCACGATCTCAGGCATACGGCGGCGGCGCTGTCGGTGGCCGTGGGCGCGCACCCGAAGGAGATCCAGTCCCTACTGGGTCACGCTTCCATCGGGATGACGTTGGACACCTACGGGCATACGTTCGAGGGCGCGTCCCGGCGACTGGCCGAGCGCCTAGACGAGGCGCGGGATGCCGTCCTTTCCGCTCAGCCTGCGGAACAAATGCGGAACGGGAGCGGAACAGCCTCGCGGGAGGCGGGGGCGGGGTAACAAACGCCCTGCTCAGAGCTGCTGGCCCGCCTGGATTCGAACCAGGACTAACTGATCCAGAGTCAGTCGGGCTACCGTTACCCCACGGGCCAATGTCTGGACCAGCCGAAATGCTAGCGGGTTCCGGGTAGAAGCTGACCGTTTGCGGGGAAGTTACGCTCAGTCGCGGCCCGTGCACACGTGGTGTGATCGTCTCAGTCATACGTCCTCCTCACGACGTGCCCGTGGCGAGGCTATCCCGACGATGACGACCTACGCCAGCCAGCGGCTACTCCCCGGTGGAGCCGTCCACCGACTCCCGGAGGAGGTCGGCATGGCCGTTGTGTCTGGCGTACTCCCGGTTCAGGTGAAGCAGGATCCATCGCAGGCTGGGTGCGACGCCGTACCAGTCGTCGATCCACGCAGCCTGCCGCTCCAGGCCGCCGTCGGCCAGCGCCTCGGCGACCAGGGAGCGGGAACGGGCAACGGCGTCCTGCCAGAGCGCATGGAGCTGCTCGGGTGAGTCCTCGGCGGCCGAGTGCCAGTCCCAGTCGCGGTCGGCGTCCCAGTCCACCGTGTCCCAAGGCGGTGCCGGGTCTCGCCCGTGCAGCCGCCGGGAGCACCAAAGATCCTCGACGTAGGCCAGATGCTTGAGCATCCCGCCCAGGGTCATCGACGAGGCGGCAGTCGTCGCCCCCAAGCCCGCCGCGTCCAGTCCCGAGCACTTCCACGCCAGGGTCGCGCGCTGGAACTCCAGGAAGCCAAGGAGGGAGGCGGTCTCGTCGGCCGCGAGGGGAGGTTCCGGACGACCCTGCTCGTCCAGGTCGGTCATCGGCTCCGAGTCTATCGGAGGTGTCACCGTCCGTGACTCGAAGGTTCCAGCTCCTATCCGGTGACGTCGAACGTGAGGAGACTTGTGAAGAGGTAGAACGCGACATCGCCCTTCGGCTGGGTCACGTGGCCCTCCCCGCCGTAGACCCATTGAACCTGGTAGGTGCCGGGCTCGACATCGGGGACGGTGAACCGGGTCTTGAACGAACAATCGCCCGTTTCGGCGGGACCCGCAATTGAGGCGAGATTCACAACTGGCCCTGGTCCGGCGGGGGCGAATGTGAGATCCGGACCTGTCGGCGGCCACGGCGGGGGATCGATGTGATCGGCGACCTCTCCGGCGTTCCACCAGAGCTGCATCCAGAGCTCTTCGTTCCAGAACCGCCCGGAGACCTCGATGGATGACCTGGCGGGCCCCGAGGTTGAGGAGAGGACCACGGGAGGGGGGTCGTCGCCCGACGGTGTTGGGCAGATCGGCTCGTTCGATACGGCCGCAGCCGGCGTAGCCGCGGAGGCCGGTGTCCACGTGGCGAGGATCGTGATCTTCGAGTCTGGCTTTTGCGTCGAGGCGGGGAATGCCCGGACAACGAGGAGCGAGCCAACTGTGGCCAGGCTCACGGCCAGCGCCCCCGCCGTGAGCCGTCGTCGAAGTCGGGCTCGCTTCCGGAGTCGCGACAGATCGTCGAATCCGTCACCGGGCGGATCGAATCGCGCCCCCACCCGTTCGATCGCCTCTCGCACCTCGTTCATAGCGCCCCTTCCTCCTCCTCGTGGCCGCGGCGGAGCGCGGCCCTGCCTTTCGACGCCAACCGTCGTACCGTTCCAGGACGGATGCCCAGAGCCTGACCGGCCTCCGCCGAGTCGTGCCCCAGGTACTCGGTGAGGACCAGGGCGGCCCTCTGGCGAGCCGGAAGCCCGAGCAGCCGGCGGGCCAAGTCGTCCCGATCCTCCACGATGCCCAGTGGGTCGAGCACCTGACCGACGCCCGCAATGCGCTTGGCCGCCCGTGCGGCCCGCCGGCGGATCTGGAACCAGCCGTTCAGGGCGGTCCGGTAGAGGAAGCCGGTGGGGTCCTCCATCTGCCGAACCCGGTCCCACCGCTCCCAGACCCGGACGAATGCGTCCTGTGCTACCTCCTCCGCTGCGTGGACGTCGCGCGTCACGACCACAAGTGCCCGGAACAGCCGGACCCGGTGCGCCAGGTAGAACGACTCGAAGTCCGCTTCGGTCAATGGCGTCGTCACTGCCGATCGCTCCGCGAGCAGCGGCGCGTCAGTCATGTCACATCATGAATGCCGTGGAGGCTCAGAACGCATACGTAGTGTTGGGGTCCCTGACTTTTGACGGTCAGTTCCCCGCATGCTATCTTCCCGGGCTAGATGAAACTAGGAATCGTTCCTATTCTTGGACCGACTGCACGTCGTACTCTCCTGACCCTAACCGTCATCCTCGCCATGGCCGGGAGCGCCTGCTCGTCGGGCGGTTCAAAGGGCGATGATGGGAAGCTGAGGCTCGCTGCGGGCTTCTATCCACTGGCGGAAGCGGCCACGAGAGTCGGCGGCGACCTGGTGGATGTCCAGAACCTCACGCCACCTGGGGTGGAACCCCACGACCTCGAACTGACGCCGGGCGAGATCGCCGACATCCAGAGCGCCGACGTGGTCCTGTATCTGAGCCATGGGTTCGCTCCGGCGGTCGAGCAGGCGGTGGCAGACGCTCAGGGGATGACCGTGGACCTCCTCGAAGGGATGTCGCTCCAGCCCGGATTGCCGGGAGAAGGGGAGGATGGGCCGGCCTCGGATCCTCACGTCTGGCTGGACCCCGTCCTCTACCAGCAGCTGGTCGACCGAACCGAACGCGCGCTGGCTCGGGCCAGGCCCGCGGACGCCTCGACTTTCGAGTCAAACGCCAAAGCCTTCAAGACAGAGCTCGGAGGGCTCGATGGGGAATATCGGTCCGGACTCACGGGATGTCCGCGTGATGTGATCGTCACGTCTCACGCTGCGTTCGGATACTTGTCTGCCCGGTATGGCCTGACCCAGGAGCCCATCTCCGGCATATCCCCGGACGCAGAGCCAAGCCCGGATCGGCTGGCCGACCTCGCCCAGCTGGTGCAGCGCGAGGGTGTGACCACGATCTTCACGGAGGAGCTGGTGTCGCCGAAGGTGGCCGAGACCCTCGCCAATGAAGTCGGGGTGGCCACGGCGGTGCTCAATCCACTGGAAGGCCTCACGGAGAAGGAGCTATCGACTGGTCAGGACTACGTGAGCGTGATGCGGAGCAATCTCCACACTCTCGAGCAGGCCCTGGGCTGTCCGGCTTGAGGGCATGAGCTACGATCCCGGGATCGATTCCCATTCCCGAGAGGACGAGCGACCGGCGGCCGACGGTTCGCTGGTCGAAGCAGAGCACGTTTCGTTCTCCTACGGCGACGGCCCGGTTCTGGATGACGTGAGCATCGCGGTGGGGCCCGGGGAATTCGTGGCCCTGGTCGGGCCGAACGGGTCTGGAAAGACGACGCTGCTGAAGGTCATCTTGGGCCTGCTGAGGCCAACCTCCGGCCGAGTGAGGATCTTCGGACAGGCCCCGGATCGGTTTAGCGAGCGATGGCGCCTGGGGTATGTGCTCCAGAGACCCGAGCTCACCTCCGAGATACCGGCCACCGTCGAGGAGGTGGTGGCCGCGGGTCGGCTTCCTCGTCGGGGGTGGTGGCGCCGGATGGGGCCGGCGGATCGAGAGATCACCCGGCACGCCATGGACTCGGTCGCCCTCGGCGCGATGCGCTCCCGGCCGGTCAACGAACTGTCCGGAGGCCAGCAGCAGCGCACCTTCATCGCCAGGGCGTTCGCCAGCGAGCCCGACCTCCTGGTGCTTGACGAGCCGATAGCCGGGATCGACCGGGAATCACAGGACCGCTTCCGCGAATCCCTGGCGCACCTGATCGCGGAACATGGCGCCGGGGTCCTGCTCGTGTCCCACGAGCTGTCCGCCGTGGCACGGGATCTCGACAGGGTGATCGTGCTCAAGCAACACGTCTTGTTCGATGGGCCGCCCTCGGAGCTCATGGCTACCGGGGTGAGCCTGGGCGTGCACCGGGAGGACCTTCCGCTTTGGCTGGAGGGTCTGCGATGACGGTGCACCTCGCCAGGCTCGCCCTCCCGTATCCGTTCGAGCTTTCGTTCATGCAGAGGGCGCTCGTGGCCGGGCTTGTTGTGGGAGCGTTCGCCCCCATGATCGGCACGTTCCTCGTGCAGAAGCGAATGTCCCTCATCGGGGACGGGATCGGGCACCTCGCCTTCGCCGGTGTGGCATTCGGCGCCGTGGCAGGCATCTATCCGCTGTGGACCGCCCTCGCCGTGTCGGTGGCGGGATCGCTGGGCCTTGAGCGGCTCCGAGCGAAGAGGAGAGCATCTGGGGACCTCGCCCTCGCGCTGTTCTTCTATTCGGGCATCGCCCTCGGCATCGTCCTCCTGTCACGGGAGCTGAACCCCACGAACGTGCTGGTGTATCTGTTCGGGCAGATCCTGACGGTCAACGACGGCGAGGTGATCACGATCCTGGCGCTCGGCGTGGTCGTCGCGGCGGCGATCCTGGCCGTCCGAAGGCCGCTGTTCGCCGTCGTGGCCGACGAGGAGTGGGCGCGGGTGGCCGGCCTTCCGGTGGGCCTGCTCAACAACCTGCTTGCCGTGACCACGGCCGTGGCGGTGGTGGCATCCATGCGGGTGGTAGGCATCCTGCTGGTCGCCGGGCTGATGGTGCTGCCGGTGGCCAGCGCCCAGCTGCTGGCCCGGTCCTTCCGGGGGACCATGGGCTGGGCCATGGCCATCGGTGTCGGCTCGGTCGTCGTCGGGCTCGTGGCATCGCGCCTGTGGAACCTGGCGTCTGGCGGAACGATCGTGCTGGTGGCGGCGGCCACGTTCGCCGTTGTCGCCCTGATCGCCGGAGCCCGATCTCGGGGCGGCCTGCTTCGGGGCATCGGGTTACGGAGCGCCGGTTCCATTCTCGGCGATTCTCATTCGGCTGATACACTGCCGCGGTGACTACGGACTTGCACGTCGAGGTGGCCAGCCGTCTGCGTCGGGCCGGCCAGCGGTACACGTCGAAGCGCCGAGCGCTGGTCGAGATCGTGGCTGCCGCCAGCCGCCCCCTTTCGCTCCCGGAGATCATGTCGAAACGTCGCGGGCTCGCCCAAAGCTCCCTGTATCGCAATCTGGCCGTGCTGGAGCAGGCTCGTGTGGTCCGGCGCATCGTCATCGGAGAGGACTTCGCCAGGTTCGAACTCGCCGAGGATCTCTCCGAGCACCACCACCATTTGGTGTGCTCCAACTGCGGAGCTGTGACGGATGTGGCGTTGCCCTCCAACCTGGAGCGGCGGATGGAGGGTGCGCTAACGACGGTCGCGACCTCGGCCGGGTTCACGCCCGCGGCACACCGGCTGGACGTCATCGGGATCTGCAGCGACTGCGCTTGAGGCCTTTTAGCCCCTGTCGGTGACGTTCAGGGCGTGAGACGGTAGAAGCGCAAGAAGTCGTGCTGGACTTGGTCGAGGATGTCCACGCTCTTGAACCCTGCCTCATCGGCGTACCGCCGAAGTGTGTCCGGGCGCATAACCGTCCCTGTTGCAGCCGAGGGCTGCTCCGATAACCCGGCCGGCAGGCAGATCAGGAAGCTGACCCCGTACATGAACCGCTCGACCATGTCACCAGGAGCAGTGAACGACTCTCCAACCTTCTCGTCAGCAACAATGAGGGTCCCTCCTTCTCCAAGGCTCTGCCGGATGCCGGCAAGAACCTCGACCGGTCTGGCCATGTCGTGGATCGACTCGATGACGATAGCCAGATCGTAAGGGCCTTCGGTTGCGATGGAGGCGCCGTCGCGCACGTCGAACCGAACCCGGTCCTCCACTCCGGCCTCCTTCGCCAGGCCCCGGGCGATCTGTATCGAGCCCTCGTCGGGATCGAACGCATCGATCCTCACCCTCGGATATGCCAGGGCAATCGCTATGGACGCCCATCCCACGCCGCACGCCACATCCGCCACCCGTGCCGGTGGGTCAGCCTGGAGCCTGGAGTGCACGTCGGGGATGGATGGCAGGTACTCGGTCCCCAGCAGGTTCATCACCCAGGGCCGGTTGAAGTCGCCCTGGGATTCGATCATGTCGGGTCCGTAGTCGGACCATTGGACGCCGCCCCCCGTCCGGAAGGCCTCCATCACCAGCGGCAGCGCTTGGATCGAGGCGACCAATTGCCTTCCCAATGGCGATATCGAGAACATGCTGTCCGGGTTGATCAGGGCTTCAGCGTGACCCGAGGGAAGGGAATACCGGCGCTCGTGCTCTCCCTTGGTGGGGTCGTCGACCTCCAGGATCCCGGTGACCGCCTGCTGCTCCAGCCACTCTCGCGCGTACCGCTCATCGATGCTTGCCCGCGACGCGAGGTCTCGAGGCGTCGACGCCCCGGCGTCGGCCAGTGCCCGATACAGACCCAGACGGTCTCCTAGGTACACGGACACTACATCCACGGCGCCCAGCGCGGCCTCGAAAAGCCGTCCCACGAGGGCCCCCGTCTTCTCCTCATCCGACAGGACAGCCTGTGATGACTCTCCCTCGTTCGTCTCTTCAGTCGTCATCTCCCACTCCGTTCCTCGGCTAGGGCAAGGAGTCCATCGAAGCCGCGTCGCATGTACTTGGCGCTGATCCGGAACACGAGCCTGCTGATTCCGGGAGCGGAAAAGATCTTCGGCGCCCCAGCTAGCCGGGTGAGCTCCTCCGTGTAGGTGACCCGGCATCCGCCCGATTCCGAAGCTATCAGGTAGCGGTGCACCGCGGTAGACAGCCAGGGCTGGCTCCCGGGTTTCCCGTCACGCCTGCCTTCGGTAACGAACTCGAACACCTCCGGACGTAAGGCCTCCGTGACCACGGATCGATCCGACCACCGAGCGACCTTGCCGTCCGAGCCGGTGGTGAAGAACTCGGTCCCGACGCTCGCCGGCCCAGGGGGTGCCTCGAGCGTGAGCAGCCGGGTCGTCACGAGCTGACGACGGCCGGCCCATTCCAGGTGGCTCTGGAGATCCGACAGCAGGTCGTAGACCGCCTCGGCTGGAGCCCGGCAGGACCCCTCGAATCGCAGAACCGGGTTCCGCCACTTGGTTCGGCGCCCGTCTAGGTCCACTTGGATCTTTCCCATTTTGCCTCGCCTCCTCTCTCTTCATCAGCGAGCAGAGTGTCAGGCCGCGATGGATGAAGGATCGGAAGGATTACCGATTCTCGTCAGAGCTAGGAACCGACTTCGCCCGGCAGGAACCGCTGGGCGAACGTGGCCGCCTCGGCGCGGTTCCTTACGAGGAGCTTGGCGAAGATGTTCCCCACGTGAGTCGCCACGGTCTTGGTACTGATGTAGAGGCGGGCGGCGATCTCCGCGTTCGTCAGCCCGTAGCCCAGGAGTCGCAGGACCTCGACCTCCCGCTTGGAGAGCTCGCCCAGCAGCTTCGGACCGGTCCTGCCCCCGACCCCGAGGTCGCGAAGAAAGCTAGCCGCCACATCCGCGTCCCGGGTTGCACCCAGCCGCTCGAAGCTATCGAGGGCTTGGCGCGCCTCCTCCACCGCCCGCTCGGGCTCCGTCGAGGCCACGCCACGGGCCAGCGCGAGGTGGGCCCGGGCTGTCTTGTAGGGCATGTGGTGCTGGGTGAAGAGCTCGATCGACCTGCCCAGGCGCTCGGCGGCTTCCTCGGGGTCGCCTGAGGCGGCCGCCACGGTGCCACTGGCGAGTTCGGCTTCCGCCAACGCCCGATCACGTCCCGCCCGCTCGGCGATCCCTCTCAGGATCTCGGCTGTCTTTCCGGCCCCCTCGATATCACCTTGGGCCAGTTGGACCTCGATCAGTTGCGCCAGCAGAGGAGCAGCCAGGAGGGTTTCCCTCCCCAACTGGTTCAGCCGGCGGTGCAGTCGGGCCGCAGCCAGCGCGGTCTGGCCCTTGGCCATATAGAGGGCGACCTGCGGCTGAGTGGCCTCGGGCAGGTCTTCGTATCCCCGAAGCAGCGCCTCGGCCTCCTCAAGTCGGCCTTGCATTACCCGGAGCGAGGCGAGGCGGGTAGCGGGATGGACGCAGCGAGCCCTCTGGCCGCTCGACTCCAGTGCCCGGAGGGTATCGGTCAACCACTTCTCGCCCTCCTCCCACTGTCCGGCCGCGCCCAGCACTTCGGCACAACAGGTCCCGCAGAAGGTGAGGGCATCCGGATGGTTGTTCTTCTTCATGTAGTCGAACAGCACGTTGTTCCATTGCTCGAACCGGTCCGCTTCCAGGGTCACCTCCGCGGCCAGCATCATCCAGCAGAACAGGTCGCCAAGGGTACGAAGATCACGGGGCTCGCCAGCGGTAGCGGCTGCCATCGCCTGATCGAATCTGGTCATGCCATCTTCGACTCGGCCGAGCCAGACCTCGGCCAGGCCCACTCGACCAAGGGCCGCCAGCTCAAGATCCGGGTCCCTGAATCTCCGGCCTGCATACAGGGCCTGTGAAGCCAGATCGAGGGTCTCACTGGCGTCCGCTTGGGCCTCGGCCTCGGCGAGCTTCAGCCAGCCGTGGACGGCAGACGGCGGAAAGGGAGCGAGCAGATCGCGGGCGCGGGCCAGCCATCCGTTTGCCGCTGTGTGATTCCCGAGGGTGTGTCCGTGCTCTTTGGACAGGAACAAAGCCGCCCGAGCTGCCGCGAGGTCGTCGCCCTCCCGCCGGTAGGCGCCGTACGCGCGTTCCCACGCCTCCATGGCGCCAGGGACGTCGGCCAGCCACCAGCGGGACCGAGCCATCCCGTCAAGGGCATATCCCGTAGCGTTGTCAGCGAGCGCTGCCTCGAAGCAGTCATTGGCTTGGTTCCATGCGCCGGCGCGCAGTGCCTCCCATCCGGCACCGACGTGATCTGGAGTACGCAAGTCGGTCATTGCTCGAAACATCCTAATCAGGGGGGCCCAGCGCGCGGCGGGGACCCCCTCCCATCACCCTCGACCCGCCTAACGCGAACATCGCACCGGCGTCCGTATAGTCCTGATGTGGAGCAGGTGTGGACCGTGGACACTTGGCGTGTGAGACCCGGGAGGGAGCGCCATTTCCTGGATCATTGTCGAACGCTGACCCCCGGCCCGCTCATCCTCTACAGCGATGTGGAGGAACCCGGCCTGTTCTGGTCGCCGGCGAAATGGGAGAGTCGGGAGGCGCTGAGGCGGTGGCGAGCGAGCGCTAAGTACCTCGCTGCAGTCGCATCGCTGGAGGACGACCTCCTCGATCACCAAACCAACGTCATGACGGACGTGCCCGGGTTTGTTCCTAGGTGAAGAAAGCGCAGCAACCACAGGGAAATTCGGCGTCCGCCCGCGAGTGAGACCTCGGCGACGCCAGTGAGTCAGGTCCTCACACGCAGCTCAGTTCCGGCACCGGTTCGGAACGGACCCTCCCTGGCCTTCCAGCGAACCTTGGCGATGGCGATGTTCCCGGAGGCGCTAGTGATCGCGCCGATCGGGGCTTCTTCATTGAAGATCTGGTCGCCCTGGCGTAGTGGAGCATCGGCGTCGACCAGAAGTAGCGCGCGACGGGGATGGCCGAGGTTCCGGACCTTGGCCACGGCCTCCTGACCGAGGAAACAGCCCTTGCCGAAGCTCACGGCGGCCTCCAGCCCACCCTCTTGCGGGAGGTCCTCGTCCGTGACGTCCTGGCCGAATCTGGGGATGCCCGCGCTCACTCGCCAGGCCTCGACGTCGTCGTCGGCCGCCAGGGCAAACTCGTGTGACAGGGCTGACAGGAGGCGGTCGTGGTCGATGGCGGGCGCGATTAGATCCGCCCCTCTTCCGATGCAGGACGGGATCGATGGCGTGGCACCTGGCACATCAGGGGGCTTGGCGAGGCCAGGGAAGGCGAGCAGCGCCAGGTCGTCCGACCGGTCGGCCAGCCGTACATCCGAGGACAGCACGTACGGCGAGAGCAGGTCGAGGATGGATCGAGGTTGCGATGGTTCCTGGAGCAGCAATAGATCCCCGTCGAGGTTCGCCACGGTGAAGTCTGCCCGCACGCTCCCGGTGGGGGAAAGGAGCAGGCTGTGACGCGCGCCTCCTTCAGGGATGCCCTCCAGGTCGGCCGTTACAAGGGCATCGAGCCAGGTGGTTGCGTCGGCTCCGGAGGCCGCGATCTTGCTCCATGAGGAGAGGTCGGCCATTGCCCTCCCCGTCGCGAGTGCTTGAATCGGCTCAGTCACTTGTCATAGAGGATATCCGGGGATACTCCCGGAAACGGTTGGGTGAGAGGAGCCACTAGGGTGAACAAGAGCCAGCTGGTCGAGGACGTGGCTGCGCGGACGAAGCTTCCGGTTGGTGAGGTGGGTCGGGTGGTGGACGCCCTGATCGAGACGATAAGGCGGTCCGTGAGCCGCGGGGACAAGGTGGTCCTGTCGGGGTTCGGTACGTTCTTTCGTCAGGCCCGCGCGAGGCGCACTGCCCGGAACATCTGGGCCGACCGTCCGGTACGTGTGCCGGCCAAGAACGTGCCCGCCTTCCGGCCCGGCAAGCCCTTCAAGGAGGCTGTGGCCCGTCGCCGGCGAACTACTTCACCAGGCGGCGCCGCAAGAGGTTCATCGGCAAGACGAACAGGGCCGCGGTGACGACGAGGATCCATAGCGCCGCGGCCAGAGCCGCTCCGGCATCTCCGTCCAGGATCAGTGCGCGCATCAAGTCCACGGATTGATGCAGTGGCACGAACCACGCCACCACCCGCACCGCGTGGGGCAGCTTGTCGAGCGGGAAGAAGATCCCGCTGAACAGGAACATCGGTGTGATGAACATGGTCCAGTAGTAGGTGAAGTAGTCGATCAGCGGGATCACCGCAGTGAACGACAGCCCGATCACCGAGAACATGATCCCGGTGAGCACCACGGCGAAGGGCGCGAAGATCGCCAGCCAGGAATGCACCACACCGAACGTCGAGGCGATCGCCAGAAATACGCATCCATAGATCAGTGACCGGGTGGTCGACCACAGCATCTCGCCCAGGCCGATGTCCTCGATGGTGAGGGGAGTCGACATCACCGCGTCGTAGATCTTTCCGAATTGCATCTTGACGAAGCAGTTGAACGTCACTTCGAACGAGGCGCCGTACATCGAAGCCGTCGCCACTAGCCCCGGGGCGATGAAGTCGATGTAGCGGGTCCCCTGGATCCTTGAGAGATACGCGCCGAGGCCGAGCCCCATGGCCAGCAGGTAGAGGAAGGGCTCGAAGAAGTTCGGCAGGATGTTCAACTTGTAGGTGCGCCTGTAGATGGCGGCGTCGCGTTGCCATAGATGCCAGGCGGCTGAGAGCCGTACGTCCGGGGTCCGGAATACGTCTCGCAGGAGCCCGCGCTGGGCTGTCGGATGGACGGCGGTGGTGATCCGGGCCACGTGTACTACTCCAATAGGCCGCGGCCGGTGAGGGACAGGAAGACATCTTCGAGCGTGCCACCCCGCAGCCAGACCGAGGATGGGTCCAGCGGCAATGAACGAACCCTCGACAGCAGGGCGTCGCCGTCGTTCGTATAGAAGAGCCAGCGGTCGGCCAGCCGCTCGGCTCGCGAGGCAACGGACTCGAGTTCGGCGAGACCGGCCTCGGCGTCTCCCGGCGGCTCGAACACCTCGATGACCTGGGGTGACGTGTGGGAGG
>Ga0184632_10000786_pt1 | contig 12718 bp, 11 predicted proteins | sample PLM31_50_b1_FD_133153 | JGI IMG/M metagenome (GOLD analysis project Ga0184632, IMG submission 133153) | Groundwater sediment microbial communities from an aquifer in East River, Colorado, USA - PLM3-1_50_b1 | ecosystem: Environmental > Terrestrial > Soil > Riparian zone | place: USA: East... | reverse complement strand
GGAGGTCGTCAAGCCGGTCCCGGTCCGCACCGACCCCCAGGGCAAGTTCGTCAAGAAGGTCAACGTCGACCTGACCAAGCACCCGTCGCTCGAGTCGAACGTCTGGAAGTCCAACGGCCAGGTGCTCGTGATCGCCGCCCACAACCGCTTCAACTCGCCCTGCAAGCCGAAGAAGCCGGCCGGCCAGCTCGCCTTCACCGGCTCCCACGCCACGGAGCTGCTCGGCGGCGGCCTCGGGCTCCTGGTCGTCGGCGGGCTGCTGCTCCTCGGCGCCTCCCGGAGGCGTGCGGAAGCCTGACGCCAACGGCCCGACGCGCCGCCGGCCCGGCCGGAAGCTCTCGCGCGCCCGGTCTGCTCGTCGAACCTGCTGGCAGCACCCGGCCAGGTGGGGAGCAGACCGGGCGCCGCCGCGCATGGCGGCGGTACCTCTGAACCCCACCACCCCGCGCTGCCAATCAGCCGTTTGCAGGAGGGAGCAGCCCGGTTCGAGCGGTACGATCCGATCCGATCCACCGCGACCCGGAGGCCCTGTCATGTCCCGCCCCACCCGCCGCCCCGCGACCCGCGTGCTGCTGCTGGTGGCCGCCGCCGTCCTGGTCCTGGCGTCGGTCGTCGCCGTCCAACGGGTGGTCGGCGGTCCGGCATCCCGACCGGACGACACCGGGTCCCAAGGCGCGCGGGTGGACCAGACGGGCGGGACGGGCGTGCCTGGCGGCACGCGGCAGCCCGGGCGGCCGAGTGGGACGGCCGACCAGATCCACTGGTCCTACACCGGCCCCAGGTCGGTCGCGTTCAACTGGCGAGGCTCGACCTCCGAGCTCCGCTGGGGCCGCACCCCGGCGTACGGCAACACCGCCACCGGCAAGACCCCGGAGCCGCTGCCGCACTCCTCCGCCGGGCCGTTCTGGGAGGCCGTGGTCGACGGGTTGGCACCGGGCACGACCTACCACTACTCGATCGGTGGGCAGCCGGACCGGACGTTCGCCGCGGCGCCCACCGGCCCCTTCCGGTTCGACGTGCAGGCCGACATCGGCGACTCGGGGACTTACCCGACCGTGGCCGAGGTGCAGCGGATGATCGCGGCCGACCGGCCCGCCTTCGTGATCGCCGCCGGGGACCTCACCTACGGTGACGACCACGGGCAGGACGCTGTCGACAAGCACTTCAACGACGTCATGGCCTGGAGCCGCGAGGCCGCCTACATGCCGGCGTGGGGCAACCACGAGCTGGACGAAGGTGACGACCTGCGCAACTACAAGGGCCGCTTCGCCATCGCCAACCCGGCCGCCTCACCGGGTGCGCCGGCCCTGGGCTGCTGCGGCGAGGACTGGGGCTGGTTCGACGCCGGCGGCGTCCGCTTCATCGCCTACCCGGAGCCGTACCGCGGCGCCTGGCAGGCGTGGGAGACGGCGGCCGGCAAGGTCATGGCCGCCGCCCAGGCCGACCAGGCCATCCGCTTCATCGTCACCTACGGGCACCGGCCCGCCTACTCGACCGGCCACCATCCCGGGGACCAGGACCTGGCCGTGATCATCGACCGGCTGGGCGACGCCTACCCCAAGTACAAGCTGAACCTGAACGGCCACTCCCACAACTACGAGCGGTTCTCCCCGATCCACGGGGTCACCCACATCACCGCCACCGGTGGCGGCGCGAGCCTCGAGACCGGCTGGACGTCGGACGACCCGCGGACCGCGTTCCGGGCCATGCACCTGGTCCACGGCCGGGTCGAGGTCGGCCGGGACTCGATCCGATTCAAGGCGATCTGCGGGCCGCCGATCAAGCGGCAGGACCGCGACTGCCAGCAGGGATCGGTACTGGACTCGGTCGTGATCGGCACCGGAGGGTCGTAGCCTCTTGTCAGGAAGGTACTGCATGGGTAGATTGCGGTAGCTAAAGTATCTGTCCATCCGTACCGAATTACGAACGGATGTGCTGAACGAGGGAGCACACCGGTTGAGCGTCGGGCTCTTCCCCCAACCGGTCCCGCTTCACCGCTTCTGTCCGGCTGCCTGGCGGCGGCCCCACCGGTCCAAAGGAGCGATCATGCGGCGGTTGGTTCCCGTCCTGCTCAGCGTTGCCCTCATGCTCGGCGTCGTGCTCGCCGCCGTCCCGGCCGCGCACGCCAAGCCGAACGGCCGGTTCCTGGTCCAATGCGGCTACAGCCACTCGCGCCACGACGACCCGATCGTGCGGCCCCGCCAGCCAGGCCGGAGCCACCTGCACGACTTCGTCGGCAACACCACCACGAACGCCTTCTCGACATACGCGTCGATGACGGGCGCCCCCAGGTCTCCGCGGTCGGCGTCCACCCCGGCACGGTCCGGCGCCGCCGGCGGGGCAGGCGCGTTCGAGGTGTACCGGCTGTTCCTCCAGGCGGTCCAGGGCGCCTTCGCGTCACCGGCCTCCGCACCGCCGGCGGCCCTTGCCTCGCCGCTGGCCGCGGTCGGGCCTCCTGGCGCAGCCACCCGGTGCAGGGTCAGCTCGGGCGACACGGCGAGCTACTGGACGCCCGCCGTCCTCCGCAACGGCGTCAGGGTCAAGCCGGCCGGGCCCCGCACCCGCCAGCAGATCTACTACGACCGCTCCAACCTCCGGCCGGGCACCAGGGTCGGAGTCATCCCGGCTGACCTGCGCGTCAAGGCTGGCGTCAGCACGGCCCGCACCCTGGGCCAGAACCCCGAGGTCGGTCACGAGATCTACTGGGGCTGCTCGGACAACTCGACCCGGGGCAAGCCCAAGGTGCCACCGGCGCACTGCCGCACCGGCATCATCAGCCTCCACGTCGGCTTCCCGAACTGCTGGGACGGGGTCCTGACCCACGTCGACGACACCGCCCACCTCGCCTACCCGAAGCAGGGGCGGTGCCTGGCCCCGTTCACCCGCCCGCTTCCCAGGGTCATCCTGCGCTGGGAGTACCGGGTCGGGAGGAACACCGGGCTCATCACCCTGTCGTCCGGGTCGCTGGCAACCGTCCACGGTGACTTCTGGAACACCTGGCAGCAGCCGGCGCTCGCCCGTCTGGTGAACCGGTGCATCAACGTCGGCCGGGACTGCGGCAAGCGGTGAGCCGAGCGGGAGGTGGGAAATGCCGAGACGCTCGCCGCAGCTGCGGCGAGCGTCTCGAGGTACGGCGCTGGGACGACCACGGCCGCGCCCGGGGCGGCCCCTCCTCGACGCCCCCGGCGCGGCCGTGGTGACCGCCGCCGCCGACACCCCCGGGGGACCGGCCCGGAGAGCGTCGGTCTGGCTGCCGACGAGCCCGGGGGACCGGCCCGGGAACCGTCGGCCTGGCTGCCGACGCTCCGGGGGACCGGCCCGGAGGGCGTCGGCGGTGGTGCGTTCTAGCGACCCAGCTTGACGTGGCGGCCGCGGTAGCGAGCGTGGCGGCCCCGGTAGCGGAGCGAGCGAGGGCTGACCGACCGAAGCAGCCTGCTCATGGTTTCGTCCTTCCGTAACGTCTATGTTCGGCGTTCACAGTTGAAGGCGCGGCAGGGGCCCGTACCGATACGGGTTGGTGCGCTCCGCGACCTGATCGAGACCTTCTCGTGACCTTGTGCACTGCGTCGTCCGGATCGCCCCGCCGCACGACCTCCCTCCCGCCGGGAGCGAATCGGCTGGCACGTGCGTAGGGCAGGCGTCAAGGTGGAGGGGTGAAGCCCCCGGCCGGCGACGACCCGCCGCCCCTCGAGACCGGAAGCGGGCCGCGGTCCGCGGCCCCCGGCCGGCGTGGCCCGCTCCGCGAGCGCGACTTCCAGCTCCTCTGGTCGGGCCAGGCGGTCAGCGCCGTGGGGGATGGCATCTACGTCGTCGCCATCGCCCTGCGGGTGCTGGAGGGTGGCGGCAGCGCCACCGACCTTGGCATCGTGCTCGGCGCCCACGAGCTCGCCTTCCTGGTGTTCCTGCTGGCCGGCGGGGTGGTTGCCGACCGCCTCCGGCGCACGCGGGTGATGGTCGCCGCCGACCTGGTGCGCGCGCTGGCCGTGCTCGGCCTCGCCCTGGCGCCCGGGTCGCTGGCCGTCTGGGGACTGGCCGCGCTGTCGTTCGTGGTGGGCGCCGGCTCGGCGTTCTTCATCCCCGCCAACAGCGCCCTGATCCCGTCGGTGCTCGGCTCCGAGCAGCTCCAGGCCGGCAACGCCCTGAACTCGGGCGCCCTGCGCGGGGCCGCGATCCTCGGGCCTGCCGTGGGCGGCGCGGTCATCGCGGTCGCCGGGGTGCGGGGCGCCTTCGTGGTCGACGCGGCGACCTTCGGGGTGAGCGTGCTCACCCTGCTGCTCATCACCGAGCCGGCCCGTGCCCGCGGCCGGCGCTCCTCCGCGGTGGCTGACGCCGTGGACGGCTTGCGCGCGGTCCGGGACCGGCCCTGGGTGCTGGCCGTCCTGGTGATGGCCACCCTGCACCTGATGTTCGCGGTCGCCCCGGCGTTCGTGCTCCTGCCGGTGATCGCCAGGGCCCGCCTCGGCGGCAACGCCGCCTACAGCCTCGTACTCGTGCTGTTCGGGGTGGGCGCGCTGGCCGGGACGCTGGTGGCGGCGCGCTGGCGCCCGCGCCGGCCCGGGCTGGTCGCGCTCCTCGGGCTGCTGCCCTGGACGGGAGCGATGCTCGCGCTCGCCAACCCGTTCGCCCGCTGGTGGGTGGCGGCCTGGTACCTCGTGGGCGGGTTCGGGGTGGAGGTCTTCGGGGTCCTGTGGGTCACCGCCCTGCAGCGCGACGTGCCCGCCGAGCTGCTCGCTCGCGTGACCTCCCTGGACTACCTGGTCAGCCTGGCGCTGATGCCGGTCGGCTACGCGCTCACCGGGCCTGCGGTCGACGCGTTCGGGCCGGACCTCGTCCTGTGGGTGGGTGCCGGGGTGCTGGTGGCCAGCACGCTCGCGGTCCTGCCAGTCCCAGGGGTCACCCGGTTCGCCACGCCACCCCGCACCCCCCCTGAGGCTGGTCGCCCACAGGTGACGCCGCGGTGACCGGGGCAGGCTGGGACGAGCGCTGGATGCGGGTTGCCCTCGAGGAGGCGAAGGCTTCCCGGGCGCACGGCGACGTGCCGGTCGGGGCGGTGGTGGTGGGGCCGGGCGGTGCGCTGCTCGGGCGCGGTCGCAACCGCCGCGAGGAGGCCGCCGACCCCACTGCCCACGCCGAGCTGGAGGCCATGCGCGCGGCAGCGCAGCGCCTCGGGACCTGGCGGCTCGACGGTTGCACGCTGGTCGTCACCTTGGAGCCGTGCGCCATGTGCGCGGGCGCCGCGGCCCAGGCCCGCGTGGCCCGCCTGGTGTTCGGGGCCGACGACCCCAAGGCGGGTGCGGTCACCTCGCTCTGGGACCTGGTCCGTGATCCCCGCCTCCCTCATCGGGTGGAGGTCCACCGCGGCGTGCTCGGCGAGGAGAGCGCCGAGCTGCTGCGGTCCTTCTTCCGCGAGCGCCGGCAGCCCTGAGCGCCGGGGCGCCGGCCCGACGCCGTTCGATATACTCCCGGTGGCAAGGTGCCAGAGCGGACGAATGGGACGGTCTCGAAAACCGTTGAAGTCGCAAGGCTTCCATGGGTTCGAATCCCATCCTTGCCGCAGGTAGACAGGCCGCCCTGGCGAAGTCGTGGCCTGGGTGCTGGGCGAACGCGACCAGGTGGACGTCCTGGATGCCGATCCCTGCGCGCTCGAGGCAAAAGCCGATGGCCTGGTCGGAAAAGCGCTTGGTGTGCCGCTCCCTGTTGAACCGCTCCTCCTCGGCGAAGGCCACGATCCGGCCGTCGCGCGGCAGGCAGGCGGCGGTGTCGTGACTGAAGCAGTTCAGACCGAGAACGTGTGCACGCGCCCCGTGCGCAGGTACCGGGTCAGACCGGGCCCTCGATCTGGTCGAGGTCGCCGAGGCGGTGCCGGTCGCGGGCTGCCAGGTCGTCGGACTCGTCGGCATGCCCGGGCCACCACGCCCGGTGCCCGATGAGCGCGGTCACGGCCGGGACCAGCGCCAGCGAGATGACGAATGCGGCCAGCACGATCCCGACGGTGACGGCGACCCCATCTGGGTGAGGAAGGTCACCCCGGCGAGCAGCAGCGACGCGAAGGTGCCCGCGAGGATGACCCGGCGGAGGTGACCGAGGGTCGGCGTGCTCGACCGCGAGCTCGGCCGCGGCGCGCGGCTCGTTGCCCTCGCGGGCCTCCTCCCGCAGCCGGGCGATCATGGGGGTGTTGTAGTCGGTGCCGATCGCCACGACGAACAGGTAGGCGAGGATGGGGCAGCAAGAACAGGTCGTGCTGCCCACCACACTGCGTATCCCGGGTCCAGAGCTCGTGCGGTTGCCGGTTGCCGGCCGTGCGGAGCTCGGGCGTAGACTCCTCGGCGGAGGCTTGGCCGAGCGGTCGAAGGCACACGCCTGGAAAGCGTGTAGGGGGGCAACCTCCTCGAGGGTTCGAACCCCTCAGCCTCCGCCAGGCGCCTAGCTCATCTAACTGCACGTTTGCGGACCTCAGTCTCGCTGGGTCCGTGGCCGCGTCGCGAGCGCCGGGCAAACAACTCCCCGCGTCCAAGCGCTGTCCTGGGCCGGGATCGACGGCCGCGCTCCGCGCGGGCTCGCAGGGACTCCTGGAGCCGTGACCTGCCCGCCGATCTCGATGGCCCTTGACAGCCACGAACCACGTAGACGGAGGCTTCGCGTAGAGTGCCGGACGAAGCCGGAGTGGAGGACGAACGTGGCCACTGACGACGCGATCGAGCAGCGGCTCGGGGAAGATTCCGACGACGAAGACCTCAAGGAACGGCTCGAACGCGAACACGGCGAGTTGCTCGAAGAACTGCGCGCCCTCATCCCAGGCGCCGAGGTCCTGTTCGGCTTCCTGCTCGCCATCCGCTTTACCGGCGAGTTCAAGGAACTGAACGCGGTCCAGCGCTACGTCTACTACGGCACGCTCGTGAGCACGGCGGTCTCGCTCGTCCTGCTGCTCGCCCCCTCCGCCTACCACCGTCTCCGCTTCCGCGAAGGCGACAAGGACGTGATGGTCCGCAAGGGCAACCGGGAGGCGATCGCAGGCACGGGCGCCATCGCCCTGGCCTTCACCGGCGTGCTGTACCTCATCACCGACCTGGTCTTCACCACCCCAGCCGCAATCGCGGTCGCGCTTGTGTTCTTCGCGCTGACCGCGTGGCGCTGGTGGGCGATCGCGCTCTACCGCAAGGCCCGCGAGCGGGCAGACGCCAACCAGACCTCGGCCGATGCCCAATCCACGACATCGCGGCCCTGACGCTCACCCGTCACCCACGTGACCCGCGGGTTTGCACAGCGCTCAGGCGCTTGGAGGCCGCGACTACCGGGAAGTCGCGGTGGGTGGACGGCCGACGAGGCGGCGGCGTGGCCCGGGAGCCATTGTGGCCACTGACCGGTCTTCTGGGTCTAGCGACTACCCCTGCTGCTCGGCGGCCTGGTCGCGCTGGTCGGCGGCCCGCTCCCGGGCATCGGCGGCGCGGTCGCGTTCGTCGGCGAGGTGGTTGCGCTGGTCGGCGGCGCGGTTGCGTTCGTCGGCGTCGTCTTGGGCCCGGTCCAGGGCCGCGGTGCGTCGGGCCAGCCCGGCCTGGGCCGCTCCCAGCGCCGCCTCTGCCCGCTGGGCACGCGCCTCAGCCGCCCGCACCCGGTCATCCTCCACGGCAAGCGTGGCGATCCGCGCGCGCTGGGCCTCCTGGACGACCTCACGCGCCAGGTCGGCCACTCTGCGCTGCGACGACCGCGCCCGGCCGCGGAGCTGCTCGAACGCCGCGTCCGGGGTCAGCCCCTGGGTGGCCACCACCACCCCCTTGGCCTGCTCGATCCAGACCCGGCTGGCAAGCGCCTTGCGCAGCTGGGCCACCTCCACCTCCCGGACGGCCAGCTCCACCCCGGTCCGGACCAGCTCCGCGGTCACGATGGCGAACGCGCCGACCGCCTCGACCTCCTCCACCGACCAGACCCGCGGAGCGGTGGCATACACATCCAGCGTCCCGACCGGCTGCCCGGCCAGCCGCACCGGCACGCTCAGCACCCCCCGCACGTGCAGCTGGGCGACCACCACCGCGACCCGGTCCCAGACCAGCTCGCTGCGCAGGTCCTCCACCGCGACGATACGATCCTCGGCGTAGGCCAGAAGGCACGGCCCCTCGTTGAAGTCCTGCTGGACCTGCTCCAGCAGCTCCATCGCCGCATCCGACACCGCCACCCACCGCGGCGGGCCCTGCTCGTGGGCCAGGGTCAGCCCTGCGCCGTCGACCCCGACCACCACCCGGGTCGCCTCGGTCACCCGCTGCAACCCGGTGAGCAGGTCGGCTGGCCCGGGCAGCGTCGCGCGCAGCTCCCGGACCCGCTCGGCGACCACCCGGCGGTCAACGGTCATCTCGGCTCCCTCGTCCTGGCCAACGACACGTGCGCCCCTAGGGGCGCACAGATCCCAGCGTAGGCTGGCCCGCGAACGCCACGACAAACCCCCGCGACCTTCGCAGCGTCCGCGGCGGCTGGCCGGCACGCCGCGACGACCGGGAATGGTTGGGACCCGGTCGGTGGGATACCAAACAAGGGTGGTCGTTTCGGGCCCAACTCCCTGTTCGGAGCGGCCGCAACACCTGAAGGGGTGTTGCCGGCCCTGACCCTGCTGGCACGCCCCTTCAGCAACCCCGGACAACCAGCGTGCACCCCAGCACCCACCCCGCGGCTCGACCCGACAACCGCCAGTTGTCCCCTCACCACCACAGATCGCCGGTCGCTTGACAGCTACCATCGTGGGATATCTCCCCCTCAAGCCTGCGGCCGCCTGCGGCGGGCTGTCCGATCGGGTAGCTGGCTGCGGGAGGAGTGGTGCAACGTGTCACTGAGAACCGGACGTCGGAGCATACAACGCACGCCCGGGCCAGCCGGGGATGACCTCTGGGGCGTCTTCTGCGCCTCCTCGCGGGAACGCGGCCGTATCGTCCGGTCCAGACATCCGGCGGTGGTGGCACGGCGGTGGTTGCCTCCAAGCCCAGAACGCGGCCGGGCTGGCCACGCCAGTCCTTGCCCGCATGGCGGTGGCCGTCCAGCCGGGTGTGTGCCCGGTGGCAACTTGAGGTGTCGGGCGACGATCCGGCGCACCAACGTGCAGTCGGACACGCGTAGACTCCCGACGACCCCAGCCAGACGCCAGCTCGCAAGGAGGACGCCGTGCAGATCGAGCCCGCCGCGCTCGCCAAGGCCATCGGCGCCCTCGACGAGGTCGACCTGAGCGTGGCGCTCGGCCCGAGCGTGTTGCATTTGGTCAGAATGACCAAGCAGCTGCTCGGCGTCGACGCCGCGGGCCTCATGCTGGTCGACGCCGAGGGGGCGTTGCGCTGGGCGGCCGCCTCCGACCAGCAGGCCGAGCAGCTGGAACAGGCCCAGGAAGCGCTCGCGCAGGGCCCCTGTACCGATGCGTTCTGGCAGCGGGCGCCCGTACCGGTCCGCGACGTCACCCGTGAGGGCGCCGAGGAGATCACCGCGGTGCTGCTGAGCGCCAGGTTCCGGGCCGCGCTGAGCGTCCCCGTGGAGCTGGCCGGCGGGCCGATCGGGACCCTCGATGCCTACGTCGGCACGGAGCGCTCCTGGAACGAGAGCGAGGTCAGCGCGATGCAGGCCTGCGCCGCTGTGGTCGCCAACCTGCTCGGCCACGCGGCGGCCGCCTACACCCAGGGCCGCCTCGCCCGCCAGCTCCAGGTCGCGCTGGACCACCGGGTCGTGATCGAACAGGCCAAGGGGGCGCTCATGGAGCGGGACGCGGTCGACGCGGCCATCGCGTTCGAACGGCTGCGGGACGTCGCCCGGTCGCGCCGCCGCGCCGTGGCCGACGTGGCCCGCGATGTGCTGGCAGGGGTGCCGTTGCCGTCCAACCCGGCCAAGGGAACCCACCCGACCAGGGAGCTCGCGGTGATCGCCTACCAGCAGGCGGCCGGCCTGCACGAGCGGATCGCCGCGTTGTACGAGCAGCTGGGCCACCCCGACCGGGCGCGGCAGGAATGGCAGCGGGCCGCCGCGGCGCGGGCGCGGGCCGAACGGGCCGAGAGCGATCGGGACAGCCAGAATCGACCGGCGGCGCCATAGGCTCCGCAGGACATCGCGTCACGGCAGGAGTCTGCCTGTGGCGCTCGGCGGGGACGGGGACTGTATTACGCCGCGTGTTCGCCGCTCGTCGTTTCGGGCTCGGTCGGCATACCGGCTCACGCCATGCGGTTGGGTAGCTCAGCCAGAGCACCAGATCGCCCGCTCACGGGCAGCCGGATCATCCCAGTCGCAGTCCAGGGCCGCTTTCAGGCTCGGCCCGCCCAGCACCCCCGCGCCGGCCTCGGCGGCCACGACCCAGCCCACCGCCGCCTCCCCAGCCAGCTCCGCGGTGTCGGTCACGGGCTCGCCCGCGGCCGCGAAGCCCGGCGGAAGCCCGGCGCTCAGGGATCGCCTGATGCTGCTGGTCGGGTGGAACGGTCGGTCGGGTGAGCAGAAGGAAGCTCGGACGGTGCTGCATGGCGGACGATCGGGATGCTTGGGCCCTGCTGCGTTCCCGGCGGGTATCTGGAAGCGTCCAGCTGCGCGGGAACGGTACGGCCCCGAGCCGCCGATGCATCGTCAGCACGCCACCCTACAGGCGTTCCGGAATGTCCTCTTGGGACTCGGCCGAGAACTGGTCCCGGTAGGCGGCGACCGCCTGGCGGGTCTCCTCGGCGACCAGGTCAGCGTTGATCTGGGCCGCCGCGGCAGCGCCCGCCGCCGCGGCGGTACCGACCTGGGCGGCCAAGTCGGTGACGTTGCCCGCGACCCACACCCCTGGCGCTTCGGTACGGCCGGTCGCGTCGGAGGGGATGTACTCACCGACCCCCGACGGGTGTTCCGCCGGCCGCAGTCCGAGTGCTGCCAGGAAGCCGGCGCGCGGCGTCATCCGCGGCGAGACCGCCAGCGCCTCGCGGCTGACCACCGTGCCGTCGCTCAGCCGTACTCCCACGAGGCGGTCCTCGACGATCTCCAGGGACGCCACCTCGCCGTCCACCACGCAGATGCCGCGGGCAGCCAGCTGCTCTGCCTCCTCGTCGGTCGGCGGCGGCATGGTGTGGGAGAAGAACGTGACATCGGCGCTCCACTGACGAAACAGCAGCGCCTGGTGCACCGCGAGCGGCCCGCTGGCCAGCACACCGATGGCCTGGTCGCGGATTTCCCAACCGTGGCAGTACGGACAATGCACCACATTCTGACCCCACTGAGCCCGCAGTCCCGGCACGTCCGGCAGCTCGTCAACCAGCCCGGTGGCCACCAGCAGCCGACGTGCCCGGACGGACCTGCCGTCGGCCAGCGCCACGGTGAGCCCCTCGGCGTCCCGGACCGCCGTGGTGACCTCCCCGGCCACCACGTGACCGCCATGGCGGCGGACCTCAGCCCGACCGCGCTCCAGCAACTCGGCCGGCCGAATTCCGTCCCGGGCCAGCAGCCCGTGCACGCCCGCAGCCGGGGCGTTGCGCGGGGCGCCCGCGTCGATCACCACCACCGACCGCCGCGCCCGAGCCAGCATCAGCGCCCCGCTCAACCCCGCAGCGCCACCGCCGACCACCACCACGTCATAGCCGTCCCTCAGCTGATCGGTCACCATGACCACCTCCACGACGATCATGCGAGCCCACCAGCCAATGCGGCAACATTTGTTGCCGATCTGGCAAACTGACGGCATGGACAACGACCTCGACCATGCGCTCGCCGCGGTCGGACCCCGGCTACGCGCGCTGCGCCGGCAGCGCGAAACCACGCTCGCCGACCTGTCGGCAGCGACCGGCATCTCGGTGAGCACCCTGTCCCGGCTGGAGTCCGGTGCCCGCCGGCCGACCCTCGAACTGCTGCTCCCTCTGGCCAGAGCCCACGGCGTCACGCTCGACGATCTCGTCGGCGCCCCACCCACCGGAGACCCGCGCATCCACCTGCGCCCGGTCACCCGCCACGGCATGACCATGCTGCCCCTGACCCGCCGAGCCGGCGGCATCCAGGCATACAAGCTCGTGATCCCGGCCAGCAGCCGCCGAAGGGAACCCGGTCCACAGACCCACGAGGGCTACGAATGGCTCTATGTCCTCAATGGACGGCTGCGGCTCGTCCTCGGTGAACACGATCTGGTGCTCTCACCCGGGGAAGCGGCCGAGTTCGACACCCGCGTACCGCACTGGTTCGGCGCCGCCGATGCCGAACCGGTCGAGTTCCTCAGCCTGTTCGGCAGGCAGGGCGAACGCGCACACCTCCGCGCCCGCCCCAAGACAAACACTCAGCCGCTCCATCGCACGGGTAAGCAGTCGAACCTGAGATGAGCCGGAACAGTCCTCAGCGTGCGGCGTGTCGTCCTGCTTGGTGCAGAGAAGCCGGCCGGGCGCCCAGGGCTGGAAGCCGTGCTGGCGGTGCGGGACCGAGGCGCCGCCGATCGGCAGCGCTACAGCCGAGCAGGACGACCCTGGGGCCGCCGTGGGCCGAGGTGGCGCCCAGATCGGCTCGGACGGGACTGAGGTCGCCGAGCCCGAGGACGGGAAGGCCGTAGGGTGTGGGCATGGACGACTACCTTGCCGCCAACAGGGCGCTCTGGGATGAGTGGACCGCGGTCCACGAGACCTCGAGCTTCTACAACCTGGAGGGCTTCAAAGCGGGCGGCTCCCGTCTGCGGGCCTACGAGGTGGACGAGGTCGGCGAGGTCGCCGGGAAGTCCCTGCTCCACCTGCAATGCCACTTCGGGATCGACACGCTG
>Ga0184632_10000785_pt1 | contig 12720 bp, 11 predicted proteins | sample PLM31_50_b1_FD_133153 | JGI IMG/M metagenome (GOLD analysis project Ga0184632, IMG submission 133153) | Groundwater sediment microbial communities from an aquifer in East River, Colorado, USA - PLM3-1_50_b1 | ecosystem: Environmental > Terrestrial > Soil > Riparian zone | place: USA: East... | reverse complement strand
GTCGCCTGGGGCCGGGTGCGGGTTGTCGAGACGATGGACGCCACCGAGCTCACGCTCGCCTGTCTCGAGCGGGCAGGTGCCGCCCGGGGGCACGTCGCCGACTTCGCGCGGGCCCGGCTGGCATCGGCGTACCTATTCGGTCCGACGCACGTCGACGAGGCGATCGTGCGGGTCCACGGGATCATCGAAGGCGGGAGCGGTCAGGTGGCGCTTGCGTTCGAACGGTCCATTCTGGGGCGCCTCCACGCGATGAGAGGCGAGTTCGAGTTGGTCCGTGAGTTCGTCGGGGGCTCCCGACAGGCATACCTCGACGCGGGAATGCTGGTCTGGGCGGGTGCCCTGTCCATGACGGAGGGTTGGGTCGAGTGGCGAGCAGGCGATGTCGCCGTCGCGGAGGCCTCGCTTCGGGACGGGGTCGAGCTCCTCGAGCGAATCGGCGATCGCGGGTTCCACGCCACAGTCGCGCTGAACCTTGCCGATCTCTACTACAACCTCGGTCGCTTCAATGAGGCCCACGAGCTCTGTGTGCGGGCCCGGGCGACCACGGAACCAGGCGACCTCATCAACTTCGTCTTGCTCGACGGGATCGAGGGGAGCCTGCTCGCGCGCGAGGGTCGCTTCGAGGAGGCGATCGAGCAGGGTCGTCATGCGGTCGAACTCACGACGGGAAGCGATGGGCTGGAGAACCTCGCGCTCCCGCGACGCTATCTCGCCGAGACGCTCTTTCTCGCAGGGCATGCGGAAGAGGCGGCGCTGGCCGGCGCCGAGTCGCTTGCGATCCGCGATGCCAAGGGCGATGCGACCGGGGCCGTGCGGACGCGTGAGCTCTTCGCCGCGATCGGGCTGGAGCTTCCCTAATCGCCGTCGGCGGGCGCTGCTAACGTCGCGTGATGGAAACCGAGTTCCGGCAGGAGGAGATCGAGCGCCTCGTCGCGTTCGAGCGCAAGTTCGGGAAGGAAGGCCTCACCTTCGACGACGTCCTGCTGCTTCCGGCCGAGTCGCACGTGCTGCCGAACGACGTCTCCACGGTCACTCGGCTCACGCCCTCGATCTCTCTCAACATTCCCCTGATCTCGGCGGCCATGGACACGGTCACCGAGGCGCGGCTCGCGATCGCGCTCGCACGTGCCGGCGGCCTGGGAATCGTCCACCGCAACCTCTCGATCGAGGATCAGGTCGCCGAGGTGGACAAGGTGAAGCGCTCCGAGTCCGGGATGATCGTCGAGCCGGTGACGCTCCGGGCGGGCGACCTCGTCGCGGATGCGCTCGAGCTGATGGAGCGCTACCGGATCTCCGGCGTCCCGATCACGGACGACGACGACGTCCTCGTCGGCATTCTCACGAACCGCGACCTCCGCTTCGAGACCGACACCTCGCAGCCGGTCTCGGCGCTCATGACGGCGAGAAACCTCGTCACCGCGCCGGTCGGTACGACGCTCGAGGAAGCCGAGGCGATCCTCCACCGCAACAAGATCGAGAAGCTCCCCGTCGTCGACGCCGACGGCCGCCTCAAGGGGCTCATCACCGTCAAGGACATCTCGAAGAAGATCAAGTACCCGGACGCCACGAAAGACGAGCAAGGGCGCCTGCGCGTCGGCGCGGCAGTCGGGGTCGGGACGGATGCGCTCGAGCGAGCGGCGGCGCTCGTCGAGGCCGAGGTGGACGTCCTCGTGGTTGACACGGCCCACGGGCACTCGCACGGTGTCCTCGAGGTCGTGAGCCAGATCAAGGCCGCGCACGCCATCGAGCTCGTCGCGGGGAACATCTCGACCGGCGATGGTGCTCTGGCGCTCGTCGACGCCGGAGCGGACGCCGTCAAGTGCGGGCAGGGTCCCGGGTCCATCTGCACCACCCGAGTGGTCGCAGGAGTCGGTGTCCCGCAGGTGACTGCCGTATACGACGCGGCCCAGGCGCTCGCCGGGCAGGCCGTTCCGGTGATCGCGGACGGCGGCGTCCGCAGCTCGGGCGACATCGCGAAGGCGATCGCGGCCGGAGCCGATGTCGTAATGCTCGGCTCCATGCTCGCCGGAACCGACGAGGCGCCGGGCGAGGTCATGGTCGCGCAGGGCGAGCGCTTCAAGGAGTACCGCGGGATGGGGTCGCTAGGGGCGATGAAGGCGCGCTCGTTCTCGAAGGACCGCTACTTCCAGGGTGACGTCGAGGACGTCGACAAGCTCGTCCCCGAGGGGATCGAGGGGCGTGTTCCGTACAAGGGCCCGCTCGCGCCGATCGTCCACCAGGTCGTCGGCGGCCTGCGGCAATCGATGGGCTACTGCGGTGCCACGACGATCGACGAGATGAAGACGAAGACGCGGTTCACCCGCATCACGCCGGCGGGCCTACAGGAGAGCCATCCGCACGGCGTCACGATCACGAAGGACGCCCCGAACTACCGGCGCTGAGATGGCGAGCTCCAACGTCGTGCCTCTTCCGACGCCCGACGCCATGCCGGAGGAGCGCCCGGTCCTCGTCGTCGACCTCGGCGGGCAGTACAGCCAGCTCATCGCCCGGCGCGTACGCGAGGCTCGCGTCTACTCCGAGCTCGTGGGTCATCGGCTCTCCGCGGTGGAGGTCGCGGCGCGCAACCCGGCTGCGTTGATCCTCTCCGGCGGCCCGGCGTCCGTCTATGCCGAGGGCGCGCCCGATCTGGACACGGAGATCTTCTCGCTCGGGATCCCGACCCTCGGCATCTGCTACGGCATGCAGCTCATGGCGCGGGACCTCGGCGGGGCCGTCGAGCGCACGGGCGCGTCCGAGTTCGGCAAGGCAGAGCTCCATGCTTCGCCGGGAGCCCTGTTCGACGGACTCCCCGACGAGCAAGTCGTCTGGATGAGCCATCGCGACTCGGTGACCGCGGCCCCGGCTGGCGCCGTCGTGACGGGCAGCTCCGAGTCGACGCCCATCGCGGCGTTCGAGGACCGGGCGCGGCGCCTCTACGGCGTTCAGTTTCACCCGGAGGTCGTGCACACGCCGCTCGGCCAGGAGATCCTGAAGAACTTCCTCTACGAAGTCGCCGGTACGCCTCCCACATGGACGCCCGCGGCCGTCATCGAGGAGCAGGTCGAGCGGATTCGCGCGGCTGTCGGCAGCGAGCGTGTTCTCTGCGCCCTCTCGGGCGGCGTCGATTCCGCAGTCGCCGCGCTCCTCGTGCACAAGGCGGTCGGCGAGCAGCTCACGTGCGTCTTCGTCGACCACGGGCTCTTGCGCGAGAACGAGGCCGAGCAGGTCGTGGAGACGTTCTCGGGCCACTTCGGCGTGCCGCTCGTCCACGTCCAGGCGCAAAGACGTTTCCTCTCGCGACTCGCCGGAGTCTCCGAGCCGGAGGAGAAGCGCAAGATCGTCGGCGAGGAGTTCATCCGCGTCTTCGAGGAGGAGGCCCGGAAGCTGGGTGATGTGCGCTTTCTCGTTCAGGGGACCCTCTATTCGGACGTCATCGAGTCGGGCGGCGCTGACGACGGCGTCGCCGCGCTCATCAAGTCGCACCACAACGTCGGAGGCCTTCCGGCGGACATGCGCATGGAGCTCGTCGAGCCTCTGCGGCTCCTGTTCAAGGACGAGGTACGACGTGTCGGCGCCGAGCTCGGGATGCCCGAGCGGATGGTTTGGCGGCAGCCGTTCCCGGGGCCCGGTCTCGCCATCCGGATCATCGGCGAGGTGACCGAGGAGCGCCTCGCGATCCTCCGGCGCGCGGACGCGATCCTCCTCGAAGAGATCCGCCGCGCCGACCTCTACCGCGAGCTTTGGCAGAGCTTCGCCGTGCTCCCGGCGATCCGCTCGGTCGGGGTGCAGGGCGACGAGCGCACATACGCGTACCCGGTCGTCATCCGCGCCGTCACCTCGGAGGACGCGATGACCGCCGATTGGGCACGCCTGCCATACGAGGTTCTGGAGGCGATCTCGAGCCGTGTCATCAACGAGATCCCGGGCGTGAACCGGGTCGTCTACGACGTTTCGTCCAAGCCGCCGGCGACGATCGAGTGGGAGTGACCGGGGTCAGGCCTCACGGGTCCGACCCCACCTTCGAGGGACGGGAACGCACGGGCTCACGCCGATCTGGAGCACGATGAGGCTCCTGCTCGTCCTCCTCGTTGCACTGTTTTCCGCCGTGGCGGTTGTGCCGGCAACGGCCAGCGAACCGCTGCAGGACGCGAACGTGACGCTGCTCTCGCTGAAGGTGAACGGGAAGGGCGAGGCGCTCCTCACCTATCGCCGCGCGGACGGACGCCTTCGCCGCGTGCTCGCGTGGGGCGCGATCAACGCCCGTGCGCCGTCGGCCGACGTTCCCCAGGTGCGGTTCCGCTGGGACTACGCCGGCGGTTGGGGCAAGTACCGCAACGGAAAGTACTGGCGGAGCTTCAAGAACCGCTGCCGGCCGTACGACGGCCCGCCTCTACCGATGCTCGTCGCCGCGTGCAAGGCGCCCGACGGGACGTACTGGACGGTGCAGTCCTGGCAACGGCGCCTGCCGCTTCTCGGCTTCGATCCGTGGCTTCCCCACCACACGAACTGGGAGTTCCACGTCGCGCACTTCGTCGGCGAGCTTCCTCGGCTCGAGCTCCATCCCAACTGGACGCACGACGGCCGCTGGCAGGGCGTCTTCGGCCGCTACAGCTACCTCGGCCAGCCGGTGTTCGGGTACGGCTCGACCGCAAAGGGAGTGCCGAAGGACAAGTACGGCCGCAACCTCTACATCGACACGCTCAACTCTGCGTACGGGGCCGGGTGGAGGCGCGAGTCGGGCATCCTCACCCACAGAGGCACCGGGACGTTCTGTCACAGCTTCGTTCCCCAGCGGCCGTTCGCCGGCTATCCCAGCCAGCAGGTACGGCCGGCAGCGGCGGGCGAGCGGCATCGCGTCACCGTGGGCGGGCCCGGCGTCACCCCGATCATTCAGGCCGAGGTCGCAGGGCTCACAGAAGCGGACCGGGGCCGCGACGGCGAGTTCAACTCGGTCTTCGATCAGGTCATGGCCGGCGACCGAATCTGCGCCGGCGAGCGGTAACGAGGAGGCGCCATGGGCGATCCGTGGCAGGACGAGGGCTACGAGGCCGAGGACGACTGGGACGAGGGGAAGGAGAGCCTCGAGACGGATCTCGAGGACGCCTTCGACGATCCCGAGGAGCTCGAGGAGGACGAGTCCTTGGACGACGACGATGAGGACGACGAGTAGCGCCTAACGCACCAGGAATGCGTGAAGTCCTTCGGGTTCCTCGATCTCGACCTCGACACGATCTACGCTGGCTCCGCGGGGGCCGTCGCGGCAGAACTCCACAAGCCGCTCGACTGCGACGTCCTCACCCTCGAAGACGGCCTCCACCGTTCCGTCGCGGTTGTTGCGCACCCATCCCGTCACGCCGGCGGTCAGCGCGTGTCTCCTGACCGAGTCGCGAAAGAACACACCGTGGACGAAGCCGTGGACGACAACGCGGCGGCGGATCACAGCCGAACGATGCCTGCGGGATCGATCTCGACCGAGACGCGCTCGCCCGGTGCCGGGTGCTCGAGGGACGTGACCGCGGCGTCGAGCTGCGACCCGTCGTCGAGCCGGACCGTCAGGCGCACCGTCGGGCCGTGGCGAACGAGGCTCTCGACGACGCCGTCGCCGCCGTCGCCGGCTCCGATGTGCCGCACGGTGACGGCCTCGGGCCGTACGACGGTGCCGTCGCGCACGTTCGCGAGCCCCAGGAAGCGGGCGACGTCGGTGTCGGCGGGATGCGCCCAGAGCTCGTCGGGAGTGCCGACCTGTACAACCCGGCCCTCGCGCATGATCGCAACGCGATCGCCGAGCGCGAACGCCTCGGCCTGGTCGTGCGTGACGAAGAGCGCTGTGACGCGGAGCTCTCGGAAGAGCGCTTCGAGGTCCTCCAGCAGTCGCTCGCGAAGCGGGCGATCGAGCGAGCCGAGCGGCTCGTCGAGGAGGAGCACGCGCGGCTCTGGCGCAAGCGCTCGCGCGAGGGCGACCCGTTGCTGCTCGCCACCTGAGAGCGTCGCGACCGAGCGTCTCTCGAACCCGTGGAGCCCGACGAGTTCGAGTAGCTCGCGCACCCGGCGAGCGATCTTACGCCCAGCGTCTCCACGCATGCGCAGCCCGAAGGCCACGTTGCTCGCAACGTCCATGTGGTGAAACAGCACGTGCTCCTGGAAGACGAGCCCGACCCCTCGGCGATGTGGCGGCACCGGCGCGAGATCCTCACCGTCGAGGAGTACTCTCCCCGAGTCGGGTCTCTGGAGGCCGGCGATCACCCGCAGGAGCGTGCTCTTGCCGGACCCGCTGGCGCCGAGCACGGCCACGACCTCGTCGCGGGCGACCTCGAGCGTGGCTCCGGCGAGTGCGACTCTCTCGCCGAAGCGGACCGTGACCTCCTCGGCGCGGAGCATCAGACCCAGCCACGCCTGACGCCGAGACGCCCCACCGCGAAGATCGACGCGGCGGTCAATGCCATGAGCACGACGGCGAGCGCGTACGCCTGTGCGGCGTTGATCTCCCCGGGCCGTCCGAGGAAGCGAAAGATCGCGACGGGCAGCGTCGGGGTGTCCGGGCGAGCCAGAAACACGGTCGCGCCGAACTCTCCGAGCGAGATGGCGAACGCGAAACCGGCGGCCACCGCGAGCGCCCGGCCGACGATCGGCAGGTCGATCTCGCGGCGCACACGTCCGGGCGAGGCGCCGAGGACCGCGGCGGCCTCACGCTGGCGCTCGTCGATCGCTCGCAATGTGGGCGCCACGATCCGGACGACGAAGGGAAGCGCGACGAGCGCCTGGACGACCGGAACGATCCACGGAGCCGCGCGGAAGTCGATCGGCGCTCGATCGAACGCGATCACGAATCCGAACCCGAGCATCACGGCCGAGGCGCCGAGCGGGAGCATGAGCAAGACGTCGAGCGCGCGTGGCCCTGTGCTGTTCGCGACCGCAAAGGCGGCGAGACCTCCGATGACGACCGCGATGACCGTTGCAGCGCCTGCGTACAGGAGCGAGTTCCAGACCGCCTCCCACGGTGTGGCGAGGAGTGCCGAGGTGGGACGGGCGAGCGCGCGGTACGCGTCGAGGCCGTATCCGTCGCCGACGGCAATGGAGCGCTCCACGAGCACCGCTAGCGGCACGCCGAGAAACACCGCGAGCAGGCCCAGGGCTCCGACGACGAGGCCCCTCTCCCGGGAGGTGCGCGGTTTCCGCAATACATCGCGTTCCGAGCGCGGGCCTGCGCCCACGACGACGAAGGCTTCGAGCTTGAGCGTGATCCACACCGCCACACCGACGCAGATCAGCTGGACGATGGAGAGGATCGCGGCCGCGCGCAGGTCGAAGATGCGGACAGCCTGGTTGTAGATCTCGGTCTCGATCGTCGAATAGGCCGGGCCGCCGAGTATCAGCACGATCCCGAACGACGTGAAGGAGAAGAGGAAGACGATCGAGCTCGCGGCGGCGAGTGAGGGAGCAAGCAGCGGGAGGGTGATCTCGCGGAAGTTGCGCGCGGGCGCCGCTCCCAGGGTCGCTGCCACCTCGGACGTGCGCCGGTCGAGACTCGCCCAGAACGTGCTGACGACGAGTACGACCACCGCCACGTTGAAGAACGCGTGCGCGATCAGGATCGCGATCCATCCTCGCTCGAGCCCCGCCGGCAGCACGGCAAGGAACGCGAGCGCCACGACGACCGTCGGCAGGACGAAGGGGACGACGACGAGCGCGCGTACGACGCTTCGGCCGCGGAACGCAAATCGCCCCAGGACGTAGGCCGCCGGAAGTCCAACTGCGAACGTCAGTGCGGTCGACGCAAGTGCCTGCCAGAACGTGAACCAGACGACGTCTCGCGTCAGCGGGTCCGTGAGGACACCGAGCGGAGACGCGAGCGATCCGTCCGCTCGAAGGCCGCGTTCCAGGATCGACAGCAGGGGATACGCGAAGAAGAGTGCGAGAAACGCGAGCGGGACTGCGTACGTCGCGGTTCGCCACAACCTCGAGGGGTCAGACCCCACGGGTCTGACCCCGTCTAGCGAACCACGATGTCGGTCCACTCTCGCACCCAGCGGTCGCGATTGGCTTCGATCTCGTCGGGCGGGAGCTCGAGCGGCAGCCGCGGCACCACCGCGTATTCCACGAACTCGCGCGGGAGCTCCGCCTCGCGGTTGACGGGGAAGACGAACATCGCGAGTGGAATGTCCTCCTGGAAGCGCTTAGAGAGCATGAAGTCGACGAGTTGTCGAGCGCCCTCCTCGTTGCGAGCTCCCCGAAGGACGCCGGCAAACTCGATCTGGCGGAAGCACGAATCCTCGATCACGGCCGTTGGAGCAGCCCGCGGCCGCGGCTTTCGGAAGATCACCTCGGCGACCGGGCTCGATGAATAGGAGACGACGATCGGCCGGTTGCCCCTGCTGCCGGCCGCGCCGGAGAACCGGACCGTGTACGCCTCCTCCCAGCCGTCGACCACGAGGACGCCGTTCGCGCGCAGCTTGCGCCAGTAGCCCTGCCAGAGATCGCCGTAGCGCGCGATCGTCGCGAGGAGGAACGTGAGACCCGGACTCGAGGTCGCAGGGTTCTCGACGACGAGGAGATCGCGATAGCGCTCGAGCGTCACCTCCTCGAGCGTGCGGGGCGGTGCGATGCCGCGTTCGGCGAACCACGCCTTGTCGTAGTTGAGGCAGACCTCGCCGTGATCGATGGGAGTGACGCGATGGTCCGGATCGAGGATGAGCTCCGGATCGACGTTCTCGAGCGACGCGGACTCGTACGGCTCGAAGACATCCGCGTCGAGCGCACGCGAGAGGAGCGTGTTGTCGACGCCGAAGAGCACGTCACCCTGCGGATTGCCGGCGGTGAGGGCCGCCTTAGTGACGACCTCGCCGGCGTCGCCTGCCTTCAGGATCTTCAGCTTCAGGCCACTGTCACGCTCGAATTCCTGCCGGACGGCGTCCGAGACGGCGAACGAGTCGTGCGTCAGCAGGACGACATCGGTCGGTGGGTGGTCTCCGCCACAGCCGGCTGCGGCGAGCAGGACGGCCGCGAGCAGCGCGACCAAGGCGCTCTTGTGACATCTGGTCACTTCGCACCTCCTCTCGGACAGACGGCGAGGAGGACGCCACTGCCGACGCTGATTCTCGCCCGTTCCTCCACGAGCACGTTCGAGACGCCACGGGTCGAGCCGGCCTCGAGCGTCTCACCGTCCAACGAGTACGCGAGCCCTTCGGTTCGCACCTCCTCAGCCGGCCCGTGGAGCGCGAAGAGCGAGACGAGCTCGCCGGGCTCACCCTCGATCGCTCGTTGCCCGCGGACGACGTACACCCGTGCGCCCCCGATGAAGGCGTCTATCTCGACAGACTCGTATCGGCTCGAGCCCAAGAGCAACAGCGTCGAGAAGAGGTGGTCGAGCCGACCGCCGTCGCCGCTGAGCACGACGATCCTCTCCGGAGACATCGAGAGCGCACGATCGAGGGCGAGCTCGAGATCGGTTGCGTCCTTCTCTGCCGGGTGCCGTTCGACGGTCGTCGCGCCTGCCTCTGCCCGCGCGACTACGTCGGGCGAGGCCGAGTCGAAGTCGCCGACTGCGACCGTCACCTCGAGGCCGAGTGAGATCGCATGCTCGAGTCCCTTGTCCGCGGCGATCACGCGCACGCCCAGCGGCACCTGCAGCAGCGCGTCGGGATCGGGAGGGTTCCCGCCTGCTACCACCACCACAATTTCGTTCGACACGCTTTCCTCCGCTGGCATTACCCAGATCAGGTTCTGCGGGTCGGCGGCGCCGTAGCCGCCCTCTCAGCCCGGTTGCCCGAGCTCCCCGTTACGCTCGGCCCATGGTAGCGCCTGCCGCGTTCGTCGAGGAGCTCGCGGCAGCACGGATCGGGGAGACCTTCAACCAGTACGCGGAGGGCGATAAAGCGCAGATCCGATGCGAGCGTCTCGTCGCGTACCTCGAACGGCAGGCCGGCGCGGCGCTCCTGCTGGTCGGCGAGGCTCCCGGGTACCGCGGCGCGCGCGTCTCCGGGATCCCGTTCACCTCGGAACGCCAGCTCACGGGCAGCGGTCCGGCCGAAGCGACCGCGACCGTCGTCCAGCGCGTACTCGCCGAGCTCGATCTCGAGGAGAACGTTCTCCTGTGGAACGCCGTCCCCACGCATCCGGGGACGGCGACGAGCAATCGACAACCGACGCGCGTGGAAGTCGCCGCGGGCGCGCGTTTCGCGCGTGTGCTCGCGCGGGGTCGGCGCGTCGTCGCCGTCGGTCGGGTCGCACACGAAACGTACGGAGTGGCATACGTACGCCACCCGTCCCACGGTGGTGCTCGGGAGTTCCGCGCCGGGCTGGTTGAATTGCTCGATCGCGGCGACCTCGTATCCGGTTCGGCGTAACACCTTTCTCCTCTCGCTCTGCCTGCTGGTGCTATCCGGGGTCATTCAGCTCGCGGTCGCCGTCGCGACGATCACGCTCGTTCTCGTCACGGGAATCGAGTCGATCCTGGGGCTCGGGCCGGCGATCTTTCTCACTGCGGGCGCGCTCGCGGCCCTCCCGGCCGGACGCCTGATGGACCGCTTCGGACGGGTCCCCGTCATCGCGGGCGGGTTCGGGGTCGGGGCGGTCGGCTGTGTCTTGACAGCGCTCGGCTGCGCGGCCGACAGCGCCGCGCTCGTCGTCCTCGGCTTCACGGGAGTCGGCGCAATGAGCGGAAGCGTCCTGCTGGCGCGCACTGCCGCAGCGGACATGTATCCACCCGAACGGCGCGCGCAGGCGATCTCGTACGTTCTGTTCGGCGCGCTCTTCGGCGCGGCGCTCGGGCCCCTGGTCTTCCGACCCCTTTTCGCCGGGAAGGACCTCGAGCTGGACACCCTCGTCGTGCCGTGGTTCGCTGCAGCGGCGATGGCGATCGTCGGGGTCGTCATTGCGCTACTGATCCGTCCGGATCCCCGGACCATCGCTCTCGAGCTCCAGGCGGCCGGTCACGTGGGAGAGGAGCCCATCGTGAGGACTCCACCAGCACCCTTGCGGGAGATCCTACGGAGACCGGGCGTGCCGTCTGCGGCGATCGCCGCTCTCTCGAGCTTCGCCGTGATGGTCGGGGTAATGAACCTGACTGGCTACATCGTCGTCGGCCACCAGCATGAGCAGGCCGACGTCTTCACCGTGATCAGCCTTCACATCGTGGGCATGTACGCGCTGGTGCTCGTCATCGGCGCCGTCATCGACCGAGTGGGCCGGCGGCCATCGCTCATGACGGGGCTGGTGATCATGGCCCTCTCCACGCTCATGCTCGCTTGGGCCGAGTCGATCCTGTGGACCTCGGTCTCGCTGTTCCTGCTCGGCCTCGGGTGGAATGTCTCGTACGTCGCGGCGACCGCGGAGCTCATCACGCACGCGACTCCCGTCGAGCGCGGACGCCTGATCGGCGCGACGGATCTCGCTGCGGGGCTGCTAGGGGCTGCGCTGGCGCTTCTCGGCGGGGCTGCTTATTCGGAGTGGGGGGTCGTCGCGGTTGCGGTGGGTGGAACGATCGCGGTCGTCGTGCCTGCGCTCGCGATCTTCGTCGGGCGTCGCCCGACGCCGACGCTCGAACCGGCATGAGAGAGGGCGCCTCGCGGCGCCCTCCAGAACTCTCTCTCGACGCTGTTGCGTCTGTGTGCTCGACGCGGCCTGTTGCTACTTCGTCGCTTGGATCACGTGCCGGAACGTCAATCCTGTGTTCAGGACTCCGGTGCTTTGCACCGCATAGGGATAAATGATCACGGTGTAGTCGGTGTTCAGCGGGATGTTCACCGACATGTTGTAGATGTATACGCCGCTGCCGCTCGAGCGCATATAGCCGTTCGTATCGGCGGACGAGACAGACGGTGGAGTGATCGCAACCTCCGAATCGTCGAAGGTGGCCGTCTGGTCTCCGGCGAGGAGCCGAATCGCGGGAGTCAGGCCGTTGACGGACGCCCCGGTGCAATCGGTGATCTGAATCTTGACCGGAAGGACTTGCCCGTTCTTAAGCTTGTTCGTCACGGGCTGGTTGGTCATGGGCGGAAGGAAGCCACCTGTGCCGACGTTGACCGTCGTCGTCTTCTCATTGAATCCGCCGTCATCGTCCGTCACGCGGACCTTTTGGATCTTATTGCACCCCGCAGTCGCGAACGCATGCGTGACGGTCTGGCCGCTCACGAACAGGTTCACCAGCTGTGTCAGCGGCGATCCGTCGCTCCACGTGAAGTCCGCCTTCCAAGTATCGGCTCCCGGGTCTGTGAAGATCGTCGTGAACGTGCTCGGGACGTACACGAGCGGACCCATGAGGGAGTTCGTACCTGTGAAGCTCGTAATGGTCGGAGCCACGTTCGAAACCGTCACTGAGAGCGTGGCGCTACCACTCTTGGGAGCGGGCTGGCCGTCGGTCGTACCGTCGTCCGTCACCGTGATCGTGACGCTGTAGACGTCGCTTGGCGTGCCGGTGGGGTTGTCGTCGGCGTACATATGCGATGCGGAGCAGCTTCCGTGCGTCGAGCCGCTGGGCTCGACGACCGTCCCGCTTGAGCTTGAGGAGTCACCCCAGCTGACATTGCACGTGTGCGTGTCACCAGTTTCCACATCCGTGAAAGTGGCGCCGACGGAGATCGAGGCACCTTCGTTTCCTGACTGGTTCGCGCCCGCGGTGACCACCGGCGGGTCGTTGACGCAGGCGACCGTGATCGAGACGGTGGCCGTGTTGGACTCGGCGTTGGCGCTGTCCTCGGCCTGGTAGGTGAACGAGTCGGGGCC
>Ga0184632_10000784_pt1 | contig 12735 bp, 6 predicted proteins | sample PLM31_50_b1_FD_133153 | JGI IMG/M metagenome (GOLD analysis project Ga0184632, IMG submission 133153) | Groundwater sediment microbial communities from an aquifer in East River, Colorado, USA - PLM3-1_50_b1 | ecosystem: Environmental > Terrestrial > Soil > Riparian zone | place: USA: East River... | reverse complement strand
TGGGCCAGAGAGTGCCGGTCGCCCTGCCGGGCGCCGTGCTGCCGGGCGACCGGCGCATCGAGCGGACCGAGAAGATGGGCGTCGTCAGCAACGGGATGCTCTGTTCCGGCGACGAGCTCCACCTGACCGCGGATGCCGACGGGATCCTCATCCTGCCCAACGACGCGCCGCTCGGCAAACCGCTCGTCGATCTGTACGGCGACACGGTCCTGGACGTCGACGTCAAGCCGAACCGCGGTGACGCCCTGAGCCTCGTCGGGTTGGCTCGCGAGGTATCGGCGGTGACCGGGGCGCCGGTGCGTTTCCCTGGGACGGATCCCGATGAGAACGGGCCGCCGATCGCGGATCGCCTCCGCGTCGACGTCGAGGAGCCGGCGCTGTGCACGAGGTTCGTCGGTCGGTGGGTCGGCGGCGTGACGATCAAGCCGTCGCCCGATCTCGTCCAGATGCGCCTGATCGCCGCCGGTCAGCGCCCGGTGAGCAACGTCGTCGACGTGAGCAACTACGTCATGCTCGAGCTCGGCAAGCCGATCCACACGTTCGATGCGGCCGCTGTCCACGACAACAGGATCGTCGTCCGCCTGGCCCGCGCGGGCGAGCGGCTCGAAACGCTCGACCACGTGGATCGCGAGCTGACGACCGAGACGCTGCTGATCGCCGATCCTGCGGGCCCCCTCGCGATCGCCGGCGTCATGGGTGGCGCGACGTCCGAGATCTCCGGCACGACCACCGATGTCGTCGTCGAGTCTGCGATCTTCGATCCTGTGTCGATCCGTCGAACGGCGTTTAACTACGCGCTCCGGTCGGAGGCCAGCCTGCGCTTCGAGAAGGGCCAGGAGCACCGGCTCGCCCGCCTCGGTGCCGACCGAACGGCCCGCCTGATAAGCGAATGGGCGGGCGGCACCGTGGCAAAGGGTGTCGTGGACACGGCGCCGGACGCGCCCAATGCCCAGCGGGTCGCATTCCGCCCGGCGCGCGTCGAACGGTTGATCGGCACGGACCTGTCATCGTCGGAACAGCAAGATCTGCTCGCGAGAGTCGGTGTGACGACGGAACCCGCACCGGCCCGTGCTCGGATCCTTGTCGCGACCGCGCCGCAACCGCTGGACGTCGATCCGGGCGACGCCGAGACGCTGGTCGCCACGATCCCGAGCTGGCGACGAGACCTCACGATCGAAGCGGACATCGCCGAGGAGGTCGCCCGGGTTCGCGGCTACGAGACCATTACCGGGATCACCCCGCACACGCCGATGCCGCCGTACCGGCCCTCTCCGCTCCGGCTGCGGGACACGGTTCGCGAAACGCTAGCCGGCATCGGTCTGGCCGAGGCGGTCACCTCGGCCCTCGTCTCACCGGCGATGGTCGAGCGGTTCGGTCCCATCGACGACATCGTGGTCGCCGGCGAAGGCATCGCCGGTGGCCGACCCGTCACGATCACGAACCCGCTTTCGAGCCAGCACTCCGTGATGCGCCAGAGCTTGCTGGGAAGCCTGCTCGAAGTCGTGTCGACGAACCAGCGGCATGGACGCGAGGATGTTGCGATCTTCGAGGTCGGCAAGGGCTATGGGGCGACGGAGGACGGCGATTCCACGCACGAGTGGTGGCGGCTGGGGCTCGCGCTGACGGGTTCGGCGGGGCCGCCGTCCTGGAACCGGACTGCTCGCTCCTTCGATCTCGACGATGCGAAGGGTGTGATCGACCTCATCGCGCGTCGGCTCGGTCTGCCGACGCCGGTGTACAGCACGCTCAGCGATGATCCGAGGCTGCATCCGGGGCGTGCCGCACGGGTGCGTTCCGGTGACGCGCTCGCCGGCAGGGTGGGGGAGCTGCATCCGACAGTCGTCGACGCGCTCGAGCTTCGAGGCGCGAGGATCCTGGTCGCGGAGCTGGCGATCGCGGGCCTGTCCGGTGGGCAGCCGTCCGTGCCACGAACGACGACCCCGCCGCGCCATCCAACCGTCGATCGGGACGTTGCCGTGATCGTGGCAGGCGACGTACCGTCGGCGAGCGTCGAAGCCTCGATCCGGCGCCATGCCGGCCCGCTGCTACAGGCCGCGACGCTCTTCGATATTTACCGCGGCCGGCCCCTTGAGGCGACGGAGAAGAGCCTCGCGTACCGGCTGGAGTTTCAGGCCGACGACCGGACGCTCGTCGAATCGGAGGTCGAGGCCGCGGTGTCAGCAGTCACCGATGGCCTCGCCGCGGACGTCGGAGGTCGCCTCAGAACCTGACCCGAAAGTACCGGTCGAGGGGCGCACCGGACCGGTTGCGACCGCCAAAGGGCCGCTGCTACCCTTGCGCGGCTCCGGGTCGGACGACCCGCCTGAACCGTCACTCAAGGAGAATCGGTGGATCTCGGGGATCTCGCCGGCGTAAAGACCGTCGATTGGCTGGTCATCGTCTTCTTCCTTGCGTTCTTCGTCCTCGGCTTCGCCCAGGGCACGATCCGGCGCCTGATCGGCATCGGCGCCATCCTCTTCTCGTTCCTGTTCGCTGCGAACGTCGCCGAACCGCTCGGCGTGTTCCTCGGCAACAACTGGACCCATCTGCCCAAGGAATACTCGTATATGGTCGGCTTCGGCACGATCTTCGTCGCCGCAGCCCTCGCGTTCGCGATCGTCGTCCAGGGTTTCTACCGCCCGCAGCCGCTGTTCGAGAAGGCGCGCTTCGTCGATGAGATCCTGGGCGGCCTGCTGGGGCTGCTGCAGGCCGGCATCATCCTGCTGGCCGTCGTGATCATCCTCGACACGTTCTTCCTCAGGAACATCTCGCAGGACCCTGACGAGATCGGTTTCCTGCGCGACCTGTGGAGTGCCCTCAACGTTTCCGAGATCGTCCGGATCTTCCGCGAGTCGGTGATCCCAATCTTCTTCACGCTGTTCGGACTGTTCATCCCGGACACGATCGAGACGTACTACCCGGGCCGTCCCGCCTGAGCGTCCTGGACCGAGCCGGCCTCGCGGGCGACGCTCCCGAGGCCGCTCGCGTCCTTCTGGGCGCCCGGCTCGTACGCGAGGACGAGACCGGCCGTCGCGAGGGCCGGATCGCCGAGGTCGAGGCCTATGGCGGGCCCGACGACCGCGCGTCACACGCCAGGTTCGGCAGCACGCGGCGCAACCAGGTGATGGCGGGGCCGCCCGGCATCGCCTACGTGTACCTTGTCTACGGGATGTACGACTGCCTCAATGTCGTCACGGGGCCGGAGGGTGCCGCGACCGCGGTCCTGATCCGCGCCGTCGAGCCGCTTGCCGGTTTCGATCGGATGCGCGCCGACCGGCTGGCGGTCACGACACGCCGCCGCGCCGGTCGGACGGCAGACGGCCTCGAGGCGGCGCGCGCCCGGTTGGAACGGACGGCCGTTGACCGCCTCGCCAGCGGGCCAGGTCTGGTCGCGGCCGCATTCGGCATCGACACCACGTGGACCGGCCACGACCTCTGCTCGGAAGATGCCGCGCTGCGCCTCGAACGGGACCCGCATGATCCGGCCGACTCCGTCCCCAGCGATGTGATTCAGTCGACCGCCCGAGTCGGCGTCGGCTACGCGGGGGTGGAGTGGGCCGAGCGACCGTGGCGGTTCACGATCGCCGGCCATCGTTCGGTCTCGAGCGCCGCGGCGCGCTGACGCCGGCATTGCCCGAATGGACGCCCGCTCACAGGTTCTGCTCGAGTTCCCGCTCGTCCGGGACCGGCTCGCAGAGCTGACCTCGTTCGGACCGTCCCGCCGGCTCGCCGAAACGCTCGAACCCTCTGCCGACCCGGTGATCGTCGCTCGACGGCTCAACGAGACCGACCAGGCTCGGTCGCTCCTCGAGGATCGTCCGGGCGTCGGTATCGGGGCGGCCCATGACATCGGACCGCTCGTGGAACGGGCGGCGCGCGGCGGCAGGCTCGATCCGGAGGGTTTCCTCGCCATCGCCGACACGCTCGATGCGACGGCGCGACTCGCGACGTCGCTCGCCGAGGAACGACGTCCCCTCCTGCGGGCCCTGGGTCGCGAGCTGCATCCGCTCCCGGCGATTCGGAGCACGCTCGCGCGCAGCTTCGATCCGGTCGGGGAGCTGCTGGACACCGCGTCGCCGCGGCTCGGCGGGCTGCGCGCCGCGGTCCGGGTCGCGTACGACCGGCTGCGTCGCCGCCTCGATGCGCTGGTCGGGGCCGAGCTCGGGAACGCGCTGCAGGAGCCGATCGTGACCCTTCGGAACGGGCGGTACGTCGTCCCGGTCAAGGCCGAGGCCCGCTCGCGCGTCAAGGGCATCGTCCACGACTCGTCGGGCAGCGGCCAGACGCTGTTCATCGAGCCGCTGGTGGCCGTCGAGCTCGGGAACGCCTGGCGCGAGGCGCAGGTTGCCGAACGGGACGAGGTCGAGCGGATCCTCGACGAGCTATCGGCGCTCATCGCGGCGAACGCGGCCGCGCTCCGCGAGTCGCTCGATGCGATGGCGCGATTCGACCTGTGGGCGGCGAAGGCCACGCTGGCCGCAGACATGGATGCGACCCGTGCCGAGACGGCGGATCGGCCCGAGGTCGTGCTGCTGTCGGCGCGGCATCCGGGTCTGACCGGCCGGGTCGTTCCGATCGATGTGCGCATCGGCGACGGCTACACAGCCCTCGTCGTGACCGGCCCGAACACCGGCGGCAAGACCGTGACCCTGCGCACGGTCGGGCTGCTCAGCCTCATGCACCAGGCGGGCTTGCACGTCCCCGCCGAGGCCGGCAGCCGCCTGCCTGTGTGGCGCGACGTCTTCGCCGACATCGGCGACGAGCAATCGGTCGCGCAGTCGCTGTCGACGTTCTCGGGACACCTTCGGCGGATCACGACGATCGTCGCGGAGGCCGGTCCCGGCACGCTCGTCCTGCTCGACGAGCTCGGCGCCGGAACGGACCCGACCGAGGGCTCCGCGCTGGCCCAGGCGCTGCTCGACCATTTCATCAGGGCCGGCGCGATTGTCGCCGCCACGACCCATTACGCCGAGCTCAAGGCCTATGCGCACACCACGCCCGGGGCGACCAACGCGGCCGTGGAGTTCGATCTCGAAACGTTGTCACCGACCTACCACGTGACGATCGGCCTGCCTGGCGGGAGCCAGGCCTTCGCGATCGCCGAGCGACTCGGCCTGCCCGATGCGATCGTCGCCGACGCGCGGTCGCGCCTGTCCGAGTCGCAACGCTCGTTCGAGGCCACGCTGGCGGCCATTCGTGCGACCGAGGGGGAGACGAGCGACGCGCTGGAACGGGCGCGCTCCGCCGAAGCGAGGGCGGCCGAGGCGCTGCGGAGCGCCGACGAGGAGCGTCGCCGGGCTCGCCGGGAGCGTGACCAGCAGGTCACCGCGGCACGGGAGGCGGCCGATGAGCTCGTTGAGGAGCTGCGGGCGGAGGTGGCGTCCACCCGTCGCGCGCTCGAGCGTGAAACCGTAACGGCGGCGTCCATCGACGCTGCGGTCGCTCGCGCGGAGGCGATCGCGGGGCGACTGCCCCCGTTTGCGGTTGCCGCGGCCCCGGCTCCGGCGGCAGCGCCACAGCGGTGGAAGGTCGGCGATCGCGCGCGAAGTCGGTCCGGTGGCTGGGAAGGCAGGATCGCGGCGCTCGAGCGGGGCGGACGACGCGGGACCCTGGAGGCGGGCGGCATGCGTGTATCGGTCGAGGTCGACGACCTCGTGCCGGCCGTCGGATCACAGGCAGCGGTCGGTACGGGCAACCGGGGACGAGCCGGCGTCGGCGCGGACGCGACGTCGAATGCCGCTGCGCTCCGGCTCGACCGAGCGAGGACCGTGGCGTCCTCCCTGGACCTGCGCGGCGCGCGAGTCGAGGAGGCCCTCGAAGCGCTCGATCGCTACCTCGATGACGCTTCGGTCGCGGGACTCGGGACGGCGACCGTGATCCATGGCCTCGGGACCGGTGCGTTGCGGGACGCCGTTCGTGCTGCCGCCGCTGCGCATCCCCTTGTGCGCGAGGTGCGGCCGGGCGAGCGCGGCGAAGGCGGGGACGGAGCGACCGTCGTCACCCTCTGAAGGCTGACGCGCGGGTTGTCGTCCGTCGAACCGCTACGGTTGCGGCGACTTCGGCGGCTTCCCCGACTGGCCTGGCGGCAGGCACGACCCGGGGACGAATGGGTCGCAGATCGGCGGCGGCGTCGGTTCGGGTGCGAGCGGACACTTCCTGCTCGGCGCGAACGGCGCTCCCCATGAGCTGCCGAACGGTCGGAATTCGCCGTTGTAGAAGTACGTCGTCCGCGTGCCCTCCGGACCGCCGCGCACGCCACTTCCCCTGGCCGCCCGAGCGGCCCATCCCCGGTTCGCCCGCTGCCAGTTCGGGAAGTTGCTCTCGACCTCGTTGATGTTGAAGAACCCCTTCGTGACCTTCGGGCCCACGCACCCGTTCTGCCAGAGCAGGCCGGTCGCCGCATCGATCTCGCGCGAGACGCGGATCGTCTCGCGCTGGCTCGGGACGGTGCCCTTGATGAACAGCTCTTTCACGGTCTTGGTCGTGTAGGGACCGCGCTTGAGCCCCGTGAATGCGTCGACGGTGGCCGTAACCAGCCCGCTCGGTGCGCGGAAGGAGGCGATCGGGTACTTCTTGCTCACCTCGGTCATGATGGCCGACCAGAGCGGCGCCGAGGAGTCGAGCGACAGGCTGCCCCGGTTCGGCTGGTTGTTGCTGTTGCCCATCCAGACACCGACTGCCAGGGCCGGCTGCTTCATGTCCTTCGGTGGGGCGAGGTACCCATATGCGTGGACGTCACGGTTGTCGCTGGTCGTCCCGGTCTTGTAGGCCGCCGGGCGGCGCGCCCCGCCCTTCTTGATCGCGAATTTGCCCCAGTACGGGTTGACCTTCACCTGGGTGTTGCCGGCCAGGATGTCGGTGATGATGTAGGCCGCCTGCGGACTGATGACATCGGTGCCCTCGGGCTTGGCCTTGTCGATCGGCCAGACCTGGTGGCCGTTCTCATCCACGACCTTCGTGATCAGCTGGCGCGGCATCTTGACGCCGCCGTTGGCGATCGTGCCGTAGCCCGTGAGCATGTCGATCGGGTGCGTCTCGAGCGTCCCGATGCCCATCGACCGCACGGGCAAGGCCGTGCTCGGAAAGACCAGCCCGAAGTCCTTGGACCGCTCGAACGTGTGGTCGAGGCCCTGGATCATCGTTGCCTTGATCGCCGGGATGTTGAGCGAGAACTGGAGCGCGCTCCGGAGGCGGACCGGGCCTCGCTCGAGCTTGTCGGCCTGGGTCGGTGTGTACCCGCGACCGAAGTCGGTGACGACGTCCATGAACATCGTGCTCGCGGTCAGGGTCTCGTTGTCGATGCCGATGGCGTAGTCGATCGGCTTGATCGCCGACCCGGGCTGGCGCCAGCCTTGTGACAGAACGTCGAACTGAGGCTGGAACTTCTTGGTGCCCTTGGCGGTGTAGCTTGCGCTTCCGACGTAGGCCAGGACCTCGCCGGTCCGATAATCGAGCACGCCGGCCGCAGCGTTGTGGATGTTGCGACCACGCAGACCGAGGATCCAGTTCCATTGGCTCGCCGGGATCTTCCTTGCCCGCAGGACTGAACGAGGGTCCTTGGCCTGCGGTGCGCGAGCCGCGGCGAAGACCCACTTCTCGGCGATCTTCTGCATGTCCCAGTCGAGCGTCGTCGTCACGCGATAACCGCCGGTGTCGACCTTCTCGCAGTCGGTCGGGGTGTCCGGGCACACGATCTGGACCAGCGCCTCGCGGACCTGCCAGACGAAGTGGGGAGCGCGCCAGGTCGCCGAGACCTGCGGCTTGATGGCGACCGGTTCGAGCTTGGCGGCTTCGTATTCCGCCGGCTGGTGACGTGACCCGCTCAACGGGCTGCGGGTCTTCATCAGATCGAGGATGTAGTTGCGTCGGACCACGATGTCGCTGGTCAAGGGGACCTGGAGCTGGGACTCCTTGCACTCCTCGGCGGATTCGGGATCGGGCGGGGTCGCATCGATGCACACCTGGTCCGCATTCCGCATGAGGTCGTACTTGGTCGGTGACTGGGGGATTGCCGCGAGGATCGCGTATTCGGCGAGCGTCAGGTCCTTGAGCTGCTTGCCGAAGTAGCCACGGGCGGCGGCCTTCACCCCGTAGGAGTGGTTGCCGTAGAAGTTCTGGTTGAGGTAGGCGGTGATGATGTCCTGCTTGCCCTTGTCACCCGGGTACGCCTCGGTGAGCCGGATCGACTGGATGATCTCGCGGATCTTGCGCTCGTACGTGGAGCCTTCGAATGCCGCCGCGGGCAGGAGCCGAGCGCGGACGAGCTGCTGGGTGATGGTGGAGGCGCCACGCGGACGACCGGCGATCGTATCGACACCGGCGCTCACGATGGCGGTGGCATCGAAGCCCGGGTTCGTCCAGAAGAACTGGTCCTCGATGGCCGTGGTCGCGTCGAGCATCTCGTCCGGGATCTGGTCGAACGTCACGACCTCGCGGCGCAGCGTCCCGAGTCTTGCCAGCTCGACCTCGCCGGTCCGGTCGGAGACGATCGTTTGCTGCTCGAAGTTCAGGTCGCCGAGCGCCGCCTTGGGATCGGGGAGGCCCTGCGCGTAGTAGTTGTACGCCGCGACCGTGAACAACCCGCCCGCTCCGGCCAGCATCACGCTGAGGAGGAGGAGGATGATCGGGATGGCGATCAGGATGCGGCGGAGACTGGATCCGCCACCGACCGGCCGGCGGTTGACGGAGCGCCGATGGCGCTGCCGCCGGGCGAGAGTGGTCTGCATTCGAGCCCGCACGATAGCATAGGGGTCGTGATCGACCGTTCATGGGCGGCCGCCCGCTTCCAGACGACGCAGCGGACGTCACTGTGACGGCCGGCCCGTCGGCGGGCATCGGCGGAAGCGTGAGCGACGGGCTCCTGGCGGAGCTCGAGTGGCGCGGGATCCTGCACGCGACGACCCCTGCATTGCCCGGCCGATTGGCGTCGGGCCGGCCGATCACCGGCTACATCGGCTTCGATCCAAGTTTCGAATCGCTCCATGTCGGCCACCTCGTGCCGATCTTCGGGTTGCTTCGCTTGCAACGGTCCGGCGGGCGGCCCGTGGCGGTCGTCGGGGGCGGGACGGGCATGATCGGCGATCCGTCTGGTCGCTCGGCCGAGCGGAATCTGCTCGATCGACCGACGCTCGAGCACAACGAGGCCGCGATCCGCGGCCAGCTGGAGCGCTTCCTCGACTTCACGCCCGGTACCGGTGGCGCCGTGATGGTCAACAACCTCGATTGGCTCGGCGAGCTGTCGCTCATCGACTTCCTGCGCGATGTCGGCAAACACTTCACGGTGCCGTACATGCTGGCCAAGGACTCCGTGCAGGTACGGCTGGACCGCGGCCTGTCGTTCACGGAGTTCAGCTACATGCTGCTCCAGGCGTACGACTTCTGGCACCTCCACCGGACGATGGGGGTCGAGTTGCAGATGGGTGGCGCCGACCAATGGGGCAACATCACCGCGGGGCTCGAGCTGATCCGGCGGACGTCCGGGGTGAGTGAGGAGGCCGCCGAGCAGCCGGCGCACGGGCTCGCGTACAAGCTGCTGCTCTCGCAGTCCGGCTCGAAGTTCGGGAAGAGCGAAGCGGGAGAGTCGATCTGGCTAGCGGCGGACCGAACGACGCCGTTTGCGTTCTACCAGTACTGGCTCAACGCAGACGATCGTGATGTCGGCACCTACCTCCGGTGGTTCACCGAGCTCTCGCGGGAGGAGATCGAGCGCCTGGAGGCGGACGCCGCAGCACGACCAGAGGGTCGAGGGGCGCAGCGGGCGCTGGCGCGGGACATCACCGCACGGACACACGGTGAGGCAGCCGCGGCCCAGGCCGAGGCGGACAGCGAAGCGCTGTTCTCCGGCGGGCCGATCTCTGATCCGGCTGTGTTGCGATCCCTGTTCGAGTCCACCGGCGGGTTCACCTTCACGGCCGACGCGCTCGCCGGTGGCGTCGCGGCGCTACTCGCCGATTCGGGCGTCGTCGCGTCCCGCGGCGAGGCACGCCGGCTCATCGCCGGCGGCGGCGTGCTCGTGAACGGCACGCGCATCCCCGATCCCGAGACGGTCCCGGAGTTGGTCGCCGGGGAGTGGCTGGATGTGAAGATCGGCAAACGGCGGCGCGAGATCGGGCGCCTCGAGCGCTAACCGACGTCGAGCTCCCGCGCCGCCGCGATCAATCGATCGTCCTGCCCTTCGTCGCGCACCGTCAGGCGGAGGTGGTCGGCGAGCTTGTGGGTGGCCGGGAATGCACGCGGCACAAGGCCGCGGCGGAGCAGGCCCTCGGCGACGGCGGCGGCGCGTTCGACCGATCCGAAGTCGACGAGGATGAAGTTCGTCGTCGACGGCCCGACCGACCAGCCGGCCTTCGTCAACGCGCTGGTCAGACGATCGCGCTCGGCCGAGACGCGTTTGACGTTCGCATCCGCTAGGGTCGGATCGAGCAGCGCTTCGGTGACCACGGTGACAGACACCGTTGAGACCGATCCCGGCGGCCGGAACGGGTTCATCCGGGCAATGACCTCCGGACGGGCGATCCCAAAACCGACACGCAGCCCCGCCAACGCGTAGGCCTTGCTCGCGGTCCGGACGGTGATCAGGTTGGGGTGCTCGAACCGGAGGGCCGTCACGGAGCGGCCTGCGAATTCGGCGTACGCCTCGTCGACCACGACGATCGGCCGGTCGCGACCGGCCGAAGTGGCGTCGGCGGCGATCTGGCCGAGGAGGGACTGGATCGCGCCATCGGGCTCTGCGAGCGCGGTCGGGTTGTTCGGGGAACAGAGCCAGACGACGCTGGCTTCCTGAGCGGCCTCGCGAACCGCGGGGAGGTCGAGCGCGTAGCCCTCCGCCGAACCGAGTCGAGGCACCGGCAGGACATGGGCGCGCCGCTGCTCGGTGATGACGCGGTACATCGCGTACGTCGGGACCGGTACGAGCGCGGTCGATCCCTCGGGCAGGAAGACCTTGCCGATGATGTCGAGGACCTCGTCCGCCCCCGCACCGACGACGATCTCGTCAGGCTCGACGCCGTAACGAGCGGCGGCGGCGGCGATCAGTCGCCGGTAGTCGGCCGGCGGGTATTCGGACATGGGCATGTCGAATCGACCCGCACCAATGACCTGCTGGGCCATTTCCGGCGGCGCGGCAGCCGTGTTGAGGTCGAAGCGGAGGACGGACTCGAGCGGCAGGCCATACCGCGCCGCGACCTCCTCGTCGGTCGCTTCCCAGCTGTACGACGCGGGCTGGTCCGGCGACGTGAACGTGACGGGCGTGGGACTCATCGGATGACGACAGGCGGCCGCGACCCGATGCCGGGTCAGTGGCCGCCGGCTTCGACCGCCTTGCGGTGTTCGGCGATGACCTTCTCGGCCAGGTGGGAGGGCACGTCCTCGTAATGATCCAGCGCGGCCGAGAAGGAGCCGCGGCCCTGGGCCAACGACCGGAGCTCGGTGGCGTACGAGAACAGCTCGGCCTGCGGAACGTGTGCGGTGATCACCTGCATGCCGCCGTTGGTGTCCATCCCGAGCACGCGGCCGCGCCGCCCGTTGAGGTCCCGGTTGACCTCGCCCATGTACACCTCGGGCACGCGGATCTCAACGAGCATGATCGGCTCGAGCAGCGCCGGCTTGGCCTGTTGCACGCCATCCTTGAGCGCCATCGACGCCGCGATCTTGAACGAGAGCTCGTTCGAGTCGACAGTGTGGAACGACCCGTCGTAGAGCGTGGCCTTGAAGTCGGAGAGCGGATAACCGGCCAGGACGCCTTCTGCGGCGGCCTCGCGGATGCCCTTTTCGACGCCTGGAAAGAAGCCCTTCGGGACGGAACCGCCGACGATCCGCTCGGCGAACTCGACCCCGCCGTCGGGGTTCGGCTCGAGCTCGAGCCAGACGTCGCCGAACATGCCGTGGCCGCCGGTCTGCTTCTTGTAGCGGCCGTGGACCTTCGTCGTGCCGCGGATCGTCTCCTTGTAGGGGACCTTCGGGACGTGTGTCTGGATCGCAGCGCCGAACTTGCGCTTCAGTCGCTCCAGGAGGACCGAGGTGTGCGCCTCTCCCATGGTCCGGAGTGTCTGTTCGCCGGTCGCGCTGCGCTCCAGACGGACGGTCGGGTCCTCCTCGAGGAGGCGGGCGAGCGCGGGGCCCATCTTGTCGAGGTCCTGCTTCGAGACCGGCTCGATCGCGACCGTGAGCGACGGCTCCGGGAAGTCGAGGGGTTGCAGGCGCAGCGGCCGCTCCTTGACGCCGAGCGTGTCGCCGGTCTCGGTCACCCCCAGCTTCGCCACGGCCCCGATCTCGCCGGCCTTCAGCTCGCCGATCGGCTCCTGCTCCTTGCCGTGCAGCAGGAGCAGCTGCCCGATGCGCTCGTCCTCGTTGCGCGTCGTGTTCCAGACGTGTGCCTGCGAGTGGAGCGTGCCGGATAACACGCGCAAGTAGGTCAGGCGACCGACGAACGGGTCCGCGGTGGTCTTGAAGACGCGGACGAGGAGTGGCCCGTTCTCGTCCGCTGGCACCTCGACGGTGGCGCCCGACTTGTCGGTCGCCTTGACGGGCGCCTCGTCCGCCGGGGAGGGGAGGTAGCGGACGAACGCGTCGAGGAGCGCGTCCAGGCCGATCCCCTTCGCCGCGGATCCGACGAGGACCGGTGCCAGCACGCTCTCCTTGACACCCTTGCGCAGGCACGCCTCGAGCTCGGGGTCGGACACTTCAACGCCGTCGAGATACTTGACCAGGACGTCGTCGTCGGCCTCGGCGGCGGCG
>Ga0184632_10000782_pt1 | contig 12737 bp, 14 predicted proteins | sample PLM31_50_b1_FD_133153 | JGI IMG/M metagenome (GOLD analysis project Ga0184632, IMG submission 133153) | Groundwater sediment microbial communities from an aquifer in East River, Colorado, USA - PLM3-1_50_b1 | ecosystem: Environmental > Terrestrial > Soil > Riparian zone | place: USA: East... | reverse complement strand
TCGAGCCGCAGCACGAAACCCTCCAGCAGCAGCGCGGAGTCGGAGCCGTCGGGTTCATCCAGTGCGGCACGCTGGGCGTCGCGCATCAGCCGCAGCAGCTCTCGGCGCTGCGCGTCGACCAGGGCGATCGGGTCGGCCAGCCGGGCCGCCGCAGCAGCCACCAGCTTGAGGTGGAAGTCCGTCGGGGCGAGCCTGTGCCAGGCCACCTCCGTGAGCCAGTCGGCGACGCGCCGCTGCCCGGCGGGAGTGAGCCCGTATACCTTGCGGTCTGGCCGATAGGGCAGGCCGTCCGACTGTTCCCAGCCCACCATGCCGGCTTTCTCCAGCCGGGTCAGCGTGACGTAGACCTGGCCGGCGTTCATCGCCTCCCCGAACGGGCCGAGCACTTCCCGCAGCCGTGCCCGCAGCTGATATCCGTGCGACGGCTCCTTCGCCAGCAACGCGAGTACCACGTCCTGCATCGCGGTCTCCAACCTAACGGTTAGCTAATACCTAACCGTTATCCCTGCCGCTGTCAACCATTGATCGGGGCGGCGTTTTTCCGGGTAAGCCCTGATCGGTCGGAGGGAACTTCAGGGTCGCCGTGCTCGCTGCGGGGAGGCACAGTCGGGCTCAGCCGACCAGATCACGCCGGAAGGCCGCAGCCCTGGGTCAGGCCTTTACCCGCAACTCCTTCAGGCCGCGGATGATGTAACCCGCCTTCCACTCTGGCTCGGTGACGAGCGACAGGTGCGGTGCGCGCCGCAGCAATGTGCCAAAGGAGATCTCGAGCTCCAGCCGGGCCAGCGGCGCACCCAGGCAGAAGTGAATGCCGGCGCCGAACGACAGGTGGGGGTTCTCCAACCTGGCCAGGTCGAGGCGCTCCGGATCAACGAACACCTCCGGGTCGTGGTTGGCCGAGCCGAACAGGAGGGCAACCTCGCTGCCACGGGGAATGGGCACCCCGGCGACCTCGATGTCCTCCAGCACCCACCGCTCGAACATTTGCAGCGGCGTGTCGAATCGCATCAGCTCCTCGATCGCGGTGGGCAGAAGGCCGGAATCACCGCGCAGCGCGGCCAGCTGATCAGGGTTGCGGAACAGGGTCCACCAACCGTTGCCGGTAACGTTGACGGTCGCCTCATGGCCGGCGTTGAGGAGCAGTACGCAGGTGCCGATGAGCTCGTCCTCGGTGAGCCGATCGCCCTCGTCCTGCACCTGTACCAGTGCCGTGATGAGGTCGTCCCGAGGGTCGGATCGCCGTGAGCGGGCCTGTCCACGCAGGTAGTCGGAGAACTCCTCGCACGCCCGGACGGCACGATCGGCGGTCTCGCGGGTCGGATTCAGTTCGTACATGCCGCAGATGTCGGCCGACCATGGGCGAAGCCGATGTCGATCCGACTCCGGCACGCCCAGCATCTCCGCGATGACGGTCACCGGCAGTGGCTCGGCCACTGTGGCGATGAGGTCGCCCTCGTCCGAGGCCAGGAGCTCATCAACGAGTTGGTCGGCGATTTTCTGGATCGTCGGCCGCAGCTCCGCCACCCGCCGCGGCGTGAAGGCCTTGGACACCAGCCGGCGCAGCCTCGTGTGGTCGGGCGGCTCGCGGTCGAGCATTCCGTTGCGAATGAGATGCCAGAACGGGGCCAGATGCGCCGGGTCGGGTGCATGCCCGAACTCTTCGGGCGTGCCGACGGGGAGGAACGTCCGGCCGAGCCGGCGGTCGCGCAGCAGCGCGCTCACATCGGAGTGGCGGGAGATCAGCCACTGGTCGGTCGGCTCAAACCGGGTCACCGGGGCATGTCGGCGCAGCTCCGCGTAGACGTCGTACGGGTGGGCCACGAACGCGGGCGACCACGGGTCGAATCCGAACGTCATCACCGCACCGTAGCAAGCGTTGCGGAGCTCAGGCGAAGTTGCCGCGTTGATCGCCTCCGGCGAAGTTGCCGCGTTGATCGCCTCCGGCGAAGTTGCTGCGTTGATCGCCTCCGGCGAAGTCCGCCGGCTGGAAGTCCTTGGGCTGGACGAGGACCAGCCAGTTGCCGGAATTGTCGCGCATCACGGCCTCCACGCCGTACGGCCGGTCGGACGGCTCCTGCAGGAAGGTGACGCCCTTCGCGCTGAGTTCCTCGTACGTCTTGCGGCAATCATCGACCTGGAGTCCGAGGCCGCCCATCTGGCCCTTCTCTAGTTGACGGCGGACGAAGTCCGCGGCTTCGGCGTCGAGCGGTGGCCCGGGCGTCATCAGGGTGACCTCGAGCTCAGGTTGGCTGGGGTGGCCCACGGTTATCCAGCGAAACCCCTCCCCCATGGTGATGTCGGTGCGCGGCTCGAAGCCCAGGACGACAACGTAGAAGTCCTTCGCCGCATCTTGATCCACGCAGTACACGGTGATCAGAGAAACATTAGTGATCATGCAGAAAACCTACCCCGCGCCGGCCGCCTGGCGCTTCTCTCAGATTGCGCGATCCGACGTACTGGCGGTGGATCCCGCCGTACCGCCCGGGTCCAGCACCCCCCGCATGAACAGGTAGCACCCGGGCACATGTGGGCCGCCCCGAGCCGCCCACCGGTTCCGGTAGGCGGTCGGGCTCTCACCCACCAGCTGAGCGAACCGCGAGGAGAAAGAACCGAGGCTGGCGAACCCGACCAGCATGCACACCTCGGTCACCGTCAGGTTTGCCGCACGCAAAAGGTCCTGGGCACGCTCAACGCGGCGCCGGGTGAGATATCGCATCGGCGTCTCGCCATACGTCGCCTCGAAGCAACGGACGAAATGGAACTTGGACACGCCGGCAACCCGCGCGACATGATCGAGATCCAGTGCCATCCGGTAGTGACGGTCGATATGGTCGCGCGCCCGGCGAAGGTGTGGGAGCAGATCCACCGAAACAGCGCGAGAGGCCCTCGCAGTCACGCCTTCGAGGGTTGCACATACGCAAGGATCTTGGCGATCAGCGCAGTCGAATCGACGGTGGTGTCGACCGTGAGGCGCGGTTCGGTCCAAGGCTCGCGCCGAGGCGCAGGTTGCCGTCCGCGACCGCGTAGGCCGCGATCCCGGTCGGCTGCGCGCGGCGAACACCCGGTACGGTTCAACCGTGAAGATCGGTTATGCGCTACCGGTGTCGGGGTCGTGGGCGACGCCCGACAATATCGTCCACGTCGCTAGCCGCGCGGAGGAGCTGGGCTACGACTCGTTGTGGACGTTTCAGCGCCTGCTGTCCGATGTGGAGGGCAGGTGGGGGGAGACGTACCGCAGCGTCCAGGATCCGCTGGTGACCTTGGCGTACGTGGCCGCTCTGACCAGTCGGATCCGGCTCGGCGTCGCCGTCATCAACATGCCGTTCATCACGCCTGCTCTTCTCGCCAAACAGACCTCCACCCTCGACATACTCTCCGGCGGTCGGCTCGATCTGGGTCTGGGGCTGGGCTGGGCGGATGAGGAGTACGCCGCGTCCGGCGTCACCAAGGATCGGCTCGGTCGCCGCGCTGAGGAGTTCATCGCCGCACTTCGGACACTGTGGACGGACGGTGTAGTGGAGCACGACGGCGAGTTCTACCACATTCCGCGTACCCGCGCCGAACCCAAGCCCGTGCAGAAACCGCACCCGCCGATCCTCCTCGGCGGCACGGCCCCGGTCGCACTGCGCCGCGCCGGCCGGATGACCGACGGGTGGGTCAGCAGCAGCCGCGCCGACCTCAACGCCATCGGCAACTCGGTCAAGGTGGTCAGGCAGGCGGCCGCCACCGCCGGGCGGGACCCGGACGGACTGCGGTTCGTGTGCCGGGGCTCGGTGAAGGTACGCGACGGCGTCGGCTCTGGCCGGCCGTTGCTCACTGGCACGCTGTCGCAGATCCGGGCGGACTTCGGCACGCTGGCGGCACAGGGCATCACGGAGCTCTTTGTCGATCTAAACTTCGATCCGGAGATTGGCTCTCCCGATGCCGACCCGGCCGAGTCGCGGCGCCGGGCGGACGCGGCGCTCGACGCCTTCGCGCCATGACCTGAAGGACGGTCTTGCGGGCACGGCAAGGACAGCACGTAGGCTACGGGTGTGGCGCATTTCGTTGTCATCGGTGGCGGGATCGTGGGCCTCGCAACTGCGTACCAGCTGACCCTGGAGCGTCCACACGCGACGGTGACGGTGCTGGAAAAGGAGAACCGGGTCGCGGCTCACCAGACCGGACATAACTCCGGTGTCATCCACGCCGGCGTCTATTACCAGCCGGGCAGCCTCAAGGCTCAGATGTGCCGGGCCGGGTCGAAGTCCATGGTCGAGTTCTGCGCCGCTCATGACATCCCGGTGGAGATCTGCGGCAAGCTCATCGTCGCGACCGACGAGTCGGAGCTGGGCCGGCTCACAGCACTGTTCGAGCGGGCCACGGCCAACGGTTTGCCGGTCACGATGGTCACGGCCCAGCAGGCGCAAGAGTACGAGCCGAACGTGGCGTGTGCGGCGGGCTTCCATGTGGCGTCGACCGCGATTGTCGACTTCGGACTCGTCTGCCGCACTCTCGCCGACCTGGTGGAGAAGGCCGGCGGAGCGCTACGGCTCGGCGCGCGGGTCACCGGGCTGCGCCCTGATGGCAACGCGACCGTCGTCGCCACCACGATTGGCGCCTTTCGGGCCGACTACCTAGTCAACTGCGCCGGCCTACATTCCGACCGGATCGCCCGGATGGCTGGGCTGCGTCCGCCCGCGCGGATCATCCCGTTCCGGGGCGAGTACTACGAATTGCGCCCCGACCGGCGCCATCTTGTCAACGGGCTTATTTACCCCGTACCTGACCCGCAGTTCCCGTTCCTCGGCGTTCACCTGACCCGCATGATCGACGGAACCGTACACGCCGGACCCAACGCAGTGCTCGCGTTGTCCCGCGAGGGCTACTCGTGGAGCCAGATCCGCCCGCGCGACCTCGCCGAGACATTGGCCTACCCGGGGCTGTGGCGGCTGGCCCGACGGCACCTGCGCTACGGGGTCACCGAGGTCCGGCGGTCGCTGTCGCCGAGGCTCTTCGCAGCGAGCCTCGCCAGACTGGTGCCGGACCTGAGCGGTGACGACATCATCCCGGCCGGCGCCGGGGTCCGCGCGCAGGCCATCGCGCCGGATGGGAGTCTTGTGGACGACTTTCTCATCGTTCGAGCTCGGCGCCAGGCGCACGTCCTTAACGCACCGTCGCCGGCGGCGACGAGTTCGCTGGAGATCGCGAAGCATATTGTGTCTCAGTTGGGGGAGTAGATCATTGCGGCCTTGATCAAATTCGGCCCCCGACGACCGGAGCAGGTCTCCTGCCGTACCGTGGTGCGGTCATCGGCGCTCGGTCATGAAGCGATGTGTTGATGGCGCGGGCAAGGGAGGCTATGCGTGCGCGGGACGATGCCGCATCGCGTCGCGATCGCATTGATCGCGGGCCTGGCAATGCTGGCCGCCGGTTGCGACCGGGGTGCCGCGGCGGATGCGGGACGCAGGTCGTGGCCGCCAGCGATCGCCGGCCGCGCCTGCCAGTTGCTCGACTACGACGGCGTCGAGGCGCATCTCGGTACACGCTTCGACACCGCGGGCGGGGCCAACCGGGACGCCACCTACACGTGCGCGCTGACCCAGGCTGGCCATGATTACCCGGATCTGACACTCGCGGTGACCGCCAGCGCGGCCGACGAGGTGATCTTCACCGCGACCGTGACGCCCAGCGGCTCGACCGTTGTGAAGGATCTCGGGCGGATCGCCTACCGCGTGGCGGTCGCTCCGTCGGGTTCGAGCGGCCCGGGCGTGGAGGTCGGCTGGCTCTCGGCGCACGAACGTTTGCTGATCGTCCGCTACACCTTTCCGAAGGAGGCGACGGCGCAACACGCCGCCGAGTTCACCCCGAAGTTGATCGCCCTGGCCCACCAGATCGACCAGTCTCTGCCGGCGGCGTAACCTCGGCGCCGGTCCTCCGATCTGCGAGATTGGCGGGGTTGGCGGGTCAGCGGGCCGCGACGAAGACCCGGGACGCGATCTCGCGGGGAAGCCGCACCATATCGCCATCGCGTTCGACGACGACCGAGTCACGCTCCTGCGCGACGACAACGTTTGCACCCGGATCGACACCGGCGGCGTGCAGTTGGCGCAGCACGCCGGCGTCGGTCTGCACGCTCTCGCAGATACGGCTCACGATCACCTTCCCGGCCAGGCCGGGGAACGCGAGGTTGCGCTCCGGCCCGTCTCCGGCCGGCTCGGACCGGACCGGTCCTTCGAACTCGTGCAGGCCCGGGATCGGGTTGCCGTACGGCGAGCGCGTCGGCCGGCCGAGCAGCTCGTACACCTTCTGTTCCACCGACTCACTCATCACGTGCTCCCAGCGGCACGCCTCTTCGTGGGCTTCCTCGTAGGGCATGCCGATGACGTTGACCAGCAACAGCTCCGCGAGGCGGTGCTTGCGCATCACCGAGACCGCCTTGGCGCGGCCCAGGTCAGTCAGGGCAAGGTGCCTGTCGCCCTCAACGGTCAGCAGCCCGTCGCGCTCCATCCGGGCCACCGTTTGGCTCACGGTCGGCCCGCTCTGGTGGAGACGCTCGGCGATGCGGGCCCGCAGTGCCGGCACGCCTTCCTCCTCCAGCTCGAGGACGGTACGCAGGTACATCTCCGTCGTATCGACGAGATCATTCACAGCTGGCTGCCTCCCGACGCAGATGCTACCCGCAACTTCTGACATCGGCCGCTTTGAGATCGCTACCCGAGCGCAGTGGCGCCGGTCACAGTGATGGCGGTGTCGGAGGCATGGTGTTGACTTGTCCGCGTGGCGCTCATTGATGTACCCACGCTCGCCCGCCGGCTGGCGGCTGCCGATCCGCCGACCGTGATCGACGTACGGTGGCGGCTGGGCGGGCCACCCGGCCGGTCCGACTATCTCGCGGGGCACATCCCGGGCGCCGCCTTCCTCGACCTCGACACACAGTTGTGCGGTCCACCCGGCATTGCCGGGCGCCATCCGCTGCCGGACACCGAGGCACTCCAGGCGGCGCTCCGTGCAGTTGGCGTCCGGGCGAACCACACGGTGGTCGCCTACGACCACGGCGACGGCCAGGCCGCCGCCCGGCTCTGGTGGACACTGCGCTGGGCCGGGCGTGGCGACGCGAGCGTTCTCGACGGCGGCTTCGCGGCCTGGGTTGGCGACGACCGGCCCGTCGAACCCGGTGAGGCCGTGCCAAGGCCGGGCGACATCGTCGTTCACCCCGGCCAGCTGCCCGTGGTCGATGCGGAGGGAGCAGCGGAGCTCGCCCGCACCGGGGTGTTGCTCGACGCCCGGGTCGCGCCGCGCTACCTGGGGGAGACGGAGCCGGTCGACCCGGTCGCGGGTCACATTCCGGGAGCGGTCAACCTGTCCGCCGCGCGCCTTACCGGCGCGGACGGCCGGCTACGATCACCGGCCGAGCTGCGCGAGGCCTTCGCGGAGGCCGGCGTACGAAGCGGAGCGCGGACCGGCGCGGTCGGCGCGTACTGCGGATCGGGCGTGACCGCGGCGCACACCGTGCTCGCCCTGCACGAAGCCGGTTTCGACGACGCCGTGCTGTACGTCGGCTCGTGGAGCCACTGGGTCACGGACCCGAACCGCCCCGTCGCGACCGGAGCCGACACATGAGCACACTCGTGGTGTGGGGCGACGATCTGCTCGGCTACAACCTGGGCGACCATCCGCTCGACCCGGTCAGGGTGGAGCTCACCATTGCCCTAGCGCGCGGGCTCGGCATCCTAGACCGGCCCGGGGTCCGTGTTGTGGCACCACAACCGGCGGACGACGCCGCATTGACCCGGGTCCACGATCCGGCGTACCTGGAGGCGGTCCGCGCCGCGCCCGGGGACCCCTTCTTTCAAGGGTGGGGCCTTGGTACGGGAGACAACCCCATCTTCGACCGTATGCACGAGGCGAGCGCCCTCGTCGCCGGGGCGAGCCTGCAGGCGGCCGAGGCGGTCTGGAGTGGCGAGGTTCTGCGGGCCGTGAATGTGGCTGGCGGCCTGCACCATGCCATGCCGTCGCGGGCATCAGGATTCTGCGTCTACAACGACCCGGCGGTCGCGATCAAGCACCTGCTCGACCGCGGGGCGGAGCGAGTGGCCTATGTGGACGTGGACGTCCATCATGGAGACGGTGTCCAGGCGATCTTCTGGGACGACCCGCGGGTGCTGACCATCAGCCTGCATGAGACGCCGCTGGCTCTCTTCCCAGGAACGGGTTTTCCACACGAGACGGGCGGCGAGGGGGCGGAGGGAAGCGCCATCAACGTCGCGCTCCCTCCCGGCACCGACGACGCGGCCTGGCTGCGCGCGTTCCACGCAGTGGTTCCGGCCGCGCTACGCACGTTCCGGCCGCAGGTGCTGTTCACCCAGTGCGGCGTCGACACGCACCGGCTCGACCCGCTCGCGGACCTGCGCCTGACCGTCGACGGTCAACGAGCGTCGTACCTCTCGCTGCGCGCCCTGGCTGACGAGCTCTGTGACGGTCGTTGGGTCGCCACAGGGGGTGGCGGCTACGCGCTCGTCGAGGCGGTACCGCGGGCCTGGACGCACCTGCTGGCGATCGCGACCGGCGAACCGCTGGCGCCGGAGACCATCATTCCCAAGGCCTGGCGCGAACTGGCGCAGCGGCGCCTCGACGAGAGCAGCATCGGCCAGCGCTCTCGGCTTAGGCTGGTGCCCGACGGGCCGGGCATCCCGGTGCGGATGACTGACGACGTGAATCCCGCCTTCACGCCGTGGGTTCCGGGCGAGGGCGGCGACGCCGTGGACCGCGCCATCATGGCGACCCGCCGCGAGGTCTTTCCGTTATTGGGACTCGACCCCCACGACCCCCGAGACTAACCCCCATCCTCGCGCCGATCATGACCTGGAGGTCATGATCGACGGGTTTTCGCGACGGCCACATCATGATCACGGCGATCTTGGTCAGCGACGTCGGAGGAGTGAGAGGAGGATGGTCAGCACGAGCGAGACCAGGAGCATCGACGTTATGGGGATGTAAACGCGTCCGCGCTCCCCAGAGATGCGAATATCGCCGGGCAGTCGGCCGAACCAGGACAACGCGCCGGTCCAGGCGAGGACTCCGATCAGCACCACCAGGATGCCCAGGCCGACGAGCCACGGCCCAAGTTCTCTGCCCATCTGGCAAAGGATGCCGGTGTCAGCCCGCGGCCGCATCCGTTACCGGGGGCACTGGAAGAGACGGAGGTACGTCCCCCAGGCCGTACCTCCGTCTTGTCCAGTAAGGATCAGCTCGCGTAGGCCTCCAGCCGGCGGGCCCGCGACGGGTGACGCAGCTTATGAAGCGTGATCTTCTCGATCTGCCGGATGCGCTCACGGGAGAGCCCGAACTCCCGTCCGACCTCATCGAGGGTACGCTGGCGGCCGTCGTCGAGACCAAAGCGCAGTCGGATCACTTCCTGTTCACGCTGGGAGAGGGTCGCCAGCACGATCTCCACCTCGCTGCGCAGCAACCCGTTCGAGACAGCATCGGCCGGCTCGTCGCTAGGATCGATCCGCGCGACGAAGTCACCGAGCGCACTCTCCCCGTCCTCGCCGACGGCCTGGTCCAGCGAGACCGGCTCCCGGTCGTACGAGATGAGCTCGAGCACCTGGTACTCCTCGATGCCCAGGGCGGCGGCCACCTCCGGCAGCGTCGGCTCGCGACCCAGCGTGGTCGCGAGGTCGCGCCGGGCACGGACCATCCGGTTCACCTGCTCCACCATGTGCACCGGGATGCGAATGGTGCGGGCCTGGTCGGCCATGGCGCGGGTGATGGCCTGGCGAATCCACCAAGTGGCATACGTGGAGAACTTGTAGCCCTTGGCGTAGTCGAACTTCTCCACCGCGCGGATGAGGCCGAGGTTGCCCTCCTGGATGAGGTCGAGGAAGGCCATGCCGCGTCCCGTGTAGCGCTTGGCGATGCTCACTACGAGCCGGAGGTTCGCCTCGAGCAGGTGATTCTTCGCGGCGCGCCCTTCGATCACGATCGTGCGCAGATCGGCTATCAGCTGGGCGTCGAGGTCGCCGCCTTGCTCGTCGGCGATAGTCAGGCGCTCCTCCGCGAACAGGCCAGCCTCGATCCGCTTTGCGAGGTCAACCTCCTGCACGGCGTTGAGCAGCTTCGTGCGGCCAATGCCGTTGAGGTAAGCCCGGACGAGATCGGCGGAGACGCCGCGCTCGTCTTCGACGGCGTGCGGGGTCTCGTCGAGCATGGCCTCGTCGTCAAGCTCCACGTCGTTCAGGTCGACGTCGCCCTCCAGAACCTCGACCTCGATGCCCGAGATCGCCCCGGTCACGGTGGTTCTGCTGCGCTTAATGCTCGTTGTGGCCACGGTCTGTCGCCTCCCCGGCGTCGTGTCGGCCTTCGCTGCGGCGGATCGCGTTGCGCGTGATGTCGTCACACGAATCAGCGTCCCCGCTGGGGCGTTAAGTCTTGGTGAGGCGGCGGGGGCCGTTGATAACGGATGGGACATGATGGTGGCCTACTTTGGGCGGATGTGGCGGCATACCGGGCGCCGCGACCGGCGGTCACATCCGATACGCCGCCGAGATGAGCGCACCCAGTGCGTCATCGAGCTGTCCCGGATCGGTGAGCCTGAACCAGTAGTAGTAACCCGCCTTGCCCAGGTCGTCCACCTTCCTGAGCCGGGGGTGCTCCACCCGCTGCTTCAGCCAGAGCGCCACGTCGAGCCACTCCCGGCGCACCACCACACTGCCGAAGCGGATCCGACTCTGCAGCGCGATGCGGGTACGTTGCGGGATCACCTTCACCGGTCCGCCGTGACGCTCGACAAAGGCCACGTAAGCGTCGAAGAGCGTCCGCATCTGCGTCTGTGCTCCGTCACCCGGCCGCCGTGGGAAATGCTCTGCGAGGTCGACGACGACGCAGGAGTGCGCCATCCTCGGCGTGACGAACGTGTTGCCGCAGCGCGGACAGGCCCACTGCTCCACGTGGTCAACTCTTCCACGGTCCACTCAGGTATCGACATCGCCCGGTCAGGCGTGGAAGGCGGCTAGCTTCTCGGCCTCCTCGTCGACCTCGCGCCGCACGACCTTGTCCAGCGGATCGAACTCCTCGATCTGAACATGGCCGTGCTCGTACCGCCACGTTCCCGCGACGGTGCCATCGACCAGGAACGTGTTCACCGAGTGCGGATTCCTTGTTCTGAACACCTTGGGTCGGTGCTCCTCCGCCAGGATCCCCGCCCGCCGCGCGTGGACCAGCAATGTCGCGTCCCAGACCGGTAGGAAGCGCACCGGCGCGGGCGTGCCCGCTGCCGGCAGCGGAGCTCTGGCGAGGTCGACAAGCTCGGCGCCGTCCTCGGCCCGGAAATACCGCACGGCCGGCCGCGCGCCGGCGCGGAGCCGGGCCAGCGTCTCGGTAATCTCGCTGACCGGCAGCCCGGCCCAGTCCGCGATCTCGGCCCGGGTCGCCGGACCGAAACCGCTTAGATAGCGGCGCACCAGCAGGGTCACGCCCTCCTCGGCGGTCGTCGCAGGCCGGCTCAGCCAATCCTCAGCGGCGGCGTAGAGGTCCGCGCGCCGCCGTTCCCAGGTTCCCGAGGGGGGCACGCGGACCAAGTCTAGCCACAGCCCGACCCCAGTCCGGAAGGCGGCCGTGACCATCCGGTCGAGCTCTGTCCGCCGTACCGGTCCGTCCATCAAGGACGCCCGCAACTCTTGCGCCGCGCGCTCGAGTTCCGCGGCCGGCGGCTTGTCGCGGGTGACCCGCTGATACCAGTCCCGCCGGGGTTGGCGGATGCCGATGGCGAACGGCCAATAGTCCCGGGCCGAGACTAGGTGGATCGTCGAGCGCATCAGGGTGCCCTGCACCACCGTGCGCTGCTCCAGCGCGCGGGTGAGGTCGGCGCGCTGAAACCCGTCCAAGCGCGTCCACAGCCCGATGTACATCGCCGGCGCATACTGCGCCTGCAGCCCGGCCACTCTCTCCAGCACCCGGGGGACGGAGAATCGTGCCCGCTCGAGCAGGTGCTGACGGGCGAGGAGAGCCCGATTCAGCTCACGCGAAGTCAGCGTACGTTCGGTTGCCGATGCCACGTCGGCACGGTACCGCGGCCGTCCGGGTGGCGGCCGCGCGCTTACCCGTCCGAACTCAGGATGACAGTGCGCGGACCGACGTTGACGCTCTCCACGTGCATGTGCGCGCGGAACCGGCCCGTCTGGACGTGTGCGCCCCGACGCCGCAGCGCCTCAACAAATGACAGCACGAGCGGTTCGGCGACCTCGGCCGGCGCTGCGGCGGTCCAACTCGGTCGTCGGCCCTTGCGGGTATCGGCGTATAGCGTGAACTGGCTGACCACCAGGATCGGCGCTCCGGCCGTCGCGGCCGACTCCTCGTCGTCGAGGATCCGCAGCTCGTGCACCTTACGGGCCATCGTGTCCGCGATGGCGGGCGTGTCCGCGTGGGTAACGCCGAGCAGCACCAGCAGCCCGTCCGTGATGGAACCGACGGCCTCGCCGTCCACTGTGACCGATGCCCGGCTCACCGTCTGCACCACCGCCCGCACCCCGTGAGACTAATCGGCTGGCACCAGGAGACCGCGTTCGACGAGGTGGATGACCACCGGCACTGCCATCTCGGCCAGCACCGGACCCGGCTGGTGTACCGCCCGTTGCTCAGCGGGTCGCGCAGCCGGGCAATGTCGTCGGCGTCCAGCAAGCCCATTACCTCGCTCACCACCTCATCGTGCCCGGTAAGGTGACGGCCCATGGGCCAGGCGCGCAAACAGGGCGAAC
>Ga0184632_10000780_pt1 | contig 12746 bp, 12 predicted proteins | sample PLM31_50_b1_FD_133153 | JGI IMG/M metagenome (GOLD analysis project Ga0184632, IMG submission 133153) | Groundwater sediment microbial communities from an aquifer in East River, Colorado, USA - PLM3-1_50_b1 | ecosystem: Environmental > Terrestrial > Soil > Riparian zone | place: USA: East... | reverse complement strand
TGGGATATCCTGTTTCGAAAGTACTACGAGGAGGGAATGCGCAAGCAACGGAAGTAAACGGCCCGCGGCACCTTGGCTGGGCTGCCTTGGACATAATTTTGCCATGCTATTTGACAAAACCTTGACAGCAGGCCATTTATGCTTAGATTAACCGCGCTTTGTTCTCGCGCGGCTCTGCGCGACGCACATCTCTTGAGCAGTTTGTAATAAAATCAATTAGTTGGAGCCAATTCTAAAAGGAGGCGAGAAGTGAAAATTAGGCCTTTACAAGACCGTGTCATATTAAAAAGGATCGAAGAAGAGGAAAAAAGCAAGGGTGGAATCATCATTCCCGATACGGCCAAGGAGAAGCCACAGGAAGGAAAGGTGGTCGCCGTCGGCAAAGGCAAAGCAAACGAAGACGGCAAAATAACCCCCCTTGACGTCAAGATCAACGACCGCGTGTTGTTCGGCAAATACGCTGGCAGCGAAATCTTCATCGACGGTGAAGAGCACCTGATCATGCGCGAGGAAGACATCCTCGGTGTCATTGAAAAGTAAATTCAAAAGGAAATTTCAGGAGGACAAAAGATGGCTGCAAAAATGGTCAAGTTCAACCGTGACGCCCGGGAGGCAATTCTTAAAGGCGTCAATATCCTGGCTGACGCCGTTACCGTCACCCTGGGGCCAAAGGGCAGAAACGTGGTATTGGACAGATCCTACGGCGCCCCCAACGTGACCAAGGACGGCGTCACCGTCGCTAAGGAAGTCGAGCTCGCGGACAAGTTTGAAAACATGGGGGCGCAGATGGTCAAAGAGGTGGCGAGTAAGACCTCTGACGTCGCCGGCGACGGCACTACCACCGCTACGGTGTTGGCGCGGCAAATTTACGCCGAAGGCGTAAAGCTGGTGGCCGCGGGCCATGACCCGATGACGCTAAAACGGGGCATCGACAAGGCGGTCGAGGCCATCATCAGCGAGCTAAAAACCCTTTCCAAACCCACCAAGGACCCCAAAGAAATCGCCCAGGTCGGCACCATCGCAGCGAATAACGATCGCACCATCGGCGATGTCATCGCCGAGGCGATGAACAAAGTCGGCAAAGAAGGCGTCATCACCGTAGAGGAAGCCAAAGGACTAGAGACCACCCTTGATGTCGTGGAGGGGATGCAATTTGATCGCGGTTACCTCTCTCCGTACTTCGTCACTGACCCTGAGAGAATGGAATGCGTTCTTGAAGACGCGCTTCTGCTGATCCATGAAAAGAAAATCAGCAGCATGAAAGATATCTTGCCGATCCTGGAACAGATCGCTAAATCCGGGAAGCCCTTTATTATCATCGCTGAAGACCTCGAGGGCGAAGCGCTGGCAACACTCGTGGTCAACAAAATTCGCGGTACCCTGCACTGCGTAGCCGTCAAAGCGCCGGGCTTCGGCGACCGCCGCAAAGCGATGCTCGAAGATATCGCCATTCTAACCGGCGGCAAGCTCATCGCCGAGGAACTGGGCATCAAGCTCGATAACATTACGCTACAGGACTTGGGCCGCGCCAAGAGAATCGTGGTCGACAAGGACAATACGACGATCGTGGACGGCGCCGGTAAGAAATCCGAAATCGAAGGCCGCATCAAGCAAATCCGCGCGCAGATCGAAGAAACCACTTCCGATTATGACCGCGAGAAACTCCAGGAGCGACTTGCGAAACTGATCGGTGGCGTCGCGGTCATCAACGTCGGAGCAGCCACTGAAATCGAGATGAAAGAAAAAAAGGCGCGCGTCGAAGACGCTTTGCATGCGACCCGCGCGGCGGTCGAAGAAGGTATCGTCCCTGGCGGCGGCGTCGCGCTACTCCGCTCGGCGGCGGCCCTCGATAAGCTGCGAGCCTCGGAAGATGAGAGATGGGGCGTCAATATCATCAAGCGTTGCGCTGAAGAGCCGTTGCGCCGCATTGCAATAAACGCCGGTGTAGAAGGGGCCATCGCGCTACAGAAAGTCAAGGAAGGCAAAGGCGCGTTCGGTTTCAACGCGGCCACCGAAGAATACGAAGATCTGTTTAAGGCGGGGGTCATCGATCCCACCAAGGTCGTCAGGACGGCCCTGCAGAATGCAGCCTCGGTTGCCAGCATGCTACTAACTACGGAAGCCATGGTGGCCGAGAAACCAGAAGATAAATCAGCGATGCCTCCTATGCCTCCAGGCGGTGGAATGGGCGGTATGGGTGGCATGGGCGGTATGGGCGGTATGATGTAATCATCGCTTTCTCCGGCAGAGCCCGTTATGCCCAAGTATTTGGCGCATAACGGGCTTTTCTTTTTCCTCCGGCTTGACACAAGGAATTTTTCATACTAGGCTTTCGATATAATTTCCTAGCAAATATCACAACTTATGACTCTTGTTCATGTTTGAATCGTTAACCGAGAAACTCGAGCTGACCTTTAAGAAACTCCGGGGTCAGGGAAAAATCAGCGAGCAAAACATCGACGATGCCTTGCGCGATGTCCGTCTTGCGCTGTTGGAAGCCGATGTTCATGTCAACGTCGTCAAAAAGTTTCTCGACTCGGTAAAAGCCAAATCTCTCGGGCAAGATGTACTCCTCAGCCTCACCCCGGAACAGCAGTTTTTGAAAATCGTCCGGGATGAATTGGTTACGCTACTGGGTGGCACTTACCAAGAGCTCGACCTCAAAGCCGCCCCACCCGTCGTCATCATGCTGGTAGGACTGCAAGGGTCCGGTAAGACCACTACGCTCGCCAAACTCGCCCGGCATTTGAAGAAAGACAAGAAACGCAGTCCCTATCTGGTCCCCGCCGATGTCTATCGGCCCGCCGCCATCGAGCAGCTTAAGATATTGGGCGGTGAACTGGGTCTCCCCGTTTACGACTCTGACCCTAAAATTTCACCCGTGGTGCTCTGCCGGCAAGCGCTGGAAGAAGCCAAGAAGCGTTTTGCCGATGTTCTTCTCATCGACACTGCGGGCCGCTTGCATATCGACGAAGAGCTGATGCAAGAGCTAGCCGGCATCAAAGACGCGGTTCGGCCGCATCAGATCTTATTCGTAGCCGACGCCATGACTGGACAGGACGCCGTTAATCAGGCCATAGGCTTCGATGGCAAACTTGGCCTTAGCGGAGTGATTCTTACCAAGTTAGACGGCGACGCCCGCGGCGGCGCTGCTCTTTCCATCCGCGAAATGGTGGGCAAACCGATTCTTTTTTCCGGCGTGGGCGAAAAGCTGGAGGCTTTGGAGCCGTTTTACCCCGACCGCTTGGCATCGAGAATTCTTGGCATGGGCGACGTGCTCTCGTTGATCGATAAAGTGCAGCAAAACGTCGAAGAAAAGGAAGCCGCCCGTTTACAAAAGGCCTTTCAAAAACAACAGTTCACCCTGGAGGAGTTCCAGTTACAGTTGCAGCAGATCAAACGCATGGGCTCCATGAGCAGCCTGCTCGAAATGATTCCGGGAGGAAAGAAGCTCGCATCCCAGGTAGACGCGCAACAAGCGGAAAACGAAATCAAACGCGTGGAGGCTATCATCAACTCGATGACCCTTCAGGAGCGGCGCAATCCGGCGATCTTGAACGGCAACCGCCGCCGCCGCATCGCCGACGGAAGCGGCACCACCGTCACGGATGTCAACCGCTTGATGAAACAGTTCATGGAAATGAAGAAAATGATGCAAAGGGTAAGCAAGCTGGGAGTGCGATCACTGTTCAGCCGCATGCCGAACCCTTTTCAGTAAATAAGGAAAAACAGAATGAGTGTAACAATTCGTTTAAGCAGACATGGCGCCAAGAAAAGGCCCTTCTATCGCATCGTCGTAAGCGACCGGCGCTTTCCCCGCGATGGCCGCTACATCGAGCAGGTGGGGACTTACGATCCCAGCGCCGCCAGCGGCGGGGTCAAGCTCAATCGCGAAAAAATCGACAGCTGGATCAAAAACGGCGCACAGCCGAGCCAGACCGTCTCCGAGCTGATCAAGAAAGAGAAGAAAGCCAGCTAAATATTCCGAAAAGGAGGCCATCTCCTTCATGAGAGATTTAGTCCAATACCTGGCGAAGTCCCTGGTCAACAAGCCGGACGCGGTCGAGGTCAAGGAGACCGAAGGAGACACAGCGTCTGTCCTGGAGCTGAGAGTGGCCAAGGAAGACCTCGGACGGATCATCGGCAAACAAGGCCGAACGGCGAAATCAATACGTACGATCCTGAATGCCGCGGCTTCGAGAACCAATCGTAAGGTCGTTCTCGAAATCGTCGAAGAAAGTTAAGCGTTCTTCTCCTACCAAACCCGTGTCTGAGCGGCTGATTCCCTTTGGGGAAATCGTCACGACCCACGGTCTTGAAGGGTGGTTAAAACTAAACCCCTTCAACCCGGAAACCACCGCGTTCGATTCAATCCGGGAAGTTTACCTCGAGCACGATGGCGCACGGTTGTCGCACCGGCTCGAGGCATACCGGCCCCACAACCGCCAGATTCTCGTCAAGCTTCATAGGATCGATTGTATCGATGCGGCTAAACTTTTGGTTGGCGCAACGCTTTGTGTGGCCGAAGATTCCCTGCCTGCTTTAAAGCCTCGCCAGTACTATCACTTTCAGGCTATCGGTCTCGAGGTCTTCGACATGCGGGGAAATCGGCTCGGAACGGTGACCCGGACCTGGTCCGCTGGAGGTGGAGAAATCTACGTCGTCGCTGGGGGCGGCAAGGAATACCTGATCCCGGCGGTTAAGGAGATCGTCGAGAATATCGACTTCGATGCCGGGATAATGTTAATTAACCCGCCGGAAGGGCTATTGAACCTTTAGCCCCATTACCGGTTCAAGGTTCAAAGCGGGGTGAGGACGTTGAACCTTGAACTTTTACATTCATGATCACCTTTACCGTCGTTACGATCTTTCCGCGGATGTTTGAGTCGCCTCTTGGCCATAGCATTCTTCGCAGGGCTCAGGAAAAAAATCTTATTTCCATCAGCCTGGTGGACCCGCGGCTCTACGCCACCGACCGCCATCGAATGACCGATGACTATCCCTATGGCGGCGGCCAAGGCATGGTCATGAAAGTCGAGCCATTGGCTGGCGCCATAGAGGAAATCCGCAATTCCTCCAGCAATACCCGCGTTATTTTGCTTTCGCCTCAAGGACGCGTCTTCAACCAAGAAATCGCGGCGCGCTTGGCTCATGAAGAACGGATAGTCCTGGTTTGCGGCCGCTACGAGGGCATAGATGAGCGGGTAAAAACCTTCGTTGACGAAGAATTATCGGTGGGCGACTACACGTTGAGCGGCGGCGAACCAGCGGCCCTGGTGGTCATCGATGCGGTGTCCAGGCTGATTCCCGGTGTGCTCGGTAACGAAGCGTCGACCGCCGATGAGTCTTTTACGGACGGACTGCTCGAGTATCCGCAATATACCCGGCCCGAAGATTTTCGCGGCATGAAAGTTCCGGAGATTTTGCTGTCCGGGGATCATGAGCGGATTCGGCAATGGCGGCGTGAGCAAAGTCTCACGATCACGCGGCAGCGACGTCCCGATCTCGTCGCCAAGTTCGCGCTCACGGAACAGAGCCCGCGCGTCGTCAACGCCACCCAGATGCGGGTTTTTTTGGCCCTGCTCCATTACCCGGTTTACGATAAAAATAAGCAAGTCGTTACCACGGCGCTCACGAACATGGATATTCATGACATCGCCCGCTCGGCCCGCACCTACGGCGTCAGAGGCTTTTATGTGGTCACGCCGGTGAAGGCATTGCAAAAACTCGCGCTTAAAATCCTCGAGCATTGGGAAATTGGCTACGGCAGCCAATACAATACGACCCGTAAAGAGGCGCTGTCAGTGGCGCGCATCCGCGACGCGCTGGATGACGTACTCATCGATATCGAGCGAGAGACCGGGGAAAAGCCGCTCATCATCGTCACTTCGGCGCGGGCCGGCGAGGGCCGGACCTCTTTCGCGGCGCTCAAAGAAATGTTAATAAGTAAGGCTCACCCTTTCCTGATCCTGCTCGGAACCGGATGGGGATTAACCGAGAGTGTCTTCGCGCGAGCAGACTACGTCCTAGAGCCCATCGAAGGAACCGCGGACTATAACCACTTATCAGTGCGGTCGGCAGCGGCAATTATGTTGGACCGGCTGTTGGGAGGCAGATAGAGGCTAGCAGGGTGCTGAAGAACGCTGCAGGAGTACGCCATGGATATCGTAAACCAATTGGAATCGGAGCAATCGAAAAAAGAAATCCCCGTGCTACGTCCGGGCGAGACCGTTCGGGTCTACGTCAAGGTCATCGAAGGCGAAAAAGAGCGCACTCAGGTTTTCGAGGGGACAGTGATCGGACTCTCCGGCGGCAGCAACCGCGCCACGTTTACGGTACGCAAGATTTCTTACGGCGTGGGCGTCGAACGCGTCTTCCCGATCCACTCACCGCGCATCGATAGAATCGAAGTGGTATCCCGCGGCAAAGTCCGCCGCGCCAAGCTTTACTTTTTGCGGCAGCGATCCGGCAAGGCGGCCCGGTTAATAGGCGAAGACTGAGCGGCTGGCCGAGCGTGGCCGTTTAACGTCCGCCGAGGATTTGCCCCTTGCCGTCGAACACCGCTCCAGGGTGAATTTTAATTTCCGCCGCTTTAACCTCGCCCTGAAACTCGCCTCCCGGCATAATCTCGAAGCAGCCGATGACTTGAACATTACCGCTCAGTTTTCCCTCCACTTGGAGTTGGCGCGCGGAAACGTAGGCGTCCACCCGGGCGTTGGAGCCAATAACCAGGAGCTCGGTAGCTTTCAATTCACCGGTAAACCGGCTATCGATTTTTACCGGCAGATTGTAACTGAGTTTTCCTGAAATCGATGAATCGGGGAACAACACGGTTCTGACGCCGCCTTGTGTCGGAAAAGAACCATTGCTGTCAGTTTTTCCCGCCATCCGGTAATTTCCTCTTTCATTCGCAACATACCACCCCCATACGGATAACAAAAGTGGCCACAGGCGAGTGGAGAGTTCAACGCTTCGAGAACGCACTCGTCACCTTGAACTTTGAACGTTGAACCTTGAACCTATAGCCTTGCATCCACAACTTCGGACCGGCGAGGACAGGCCCGATGGCGCCGCCGGGTGTGAATAATCCCGGCTAGTTGTGCTAGCGTGATGCCATGGATCTTTTTGGCGACACACAGGGAAAGCCGCGGACCGAATCCCCTCCTCTGGCCGACAGAATGCGCCCGCGCACGCTCGAGGAATTTGTCGGTCAAGGGCATCTGCTTTCTTCGGGCAAGCTGCTTCGTGAATTGGCCAACGCCGGCGAGTTGCGTTCGCTCATCCTTTGGGGTCCGCCGGGCAGCGGCAAGACGACTCTGGCGCAACTCCTCGCCCGCTCGGCCGGCGCGGTTTGCATTCATTTCTCCCCCGTCACGTCCGGAGTGAAAGACCTAAAGAAAATCTTTCAAGAGGCGCAAGACCTTCAACGCTTCGGCAAGCGCACGGTGCTGTTCGTCGATGAGATTCATCATCTCAACAAATCGCAGCAGGACACCTTTCTTCCTCATGTCGAGCGCGGCATTCTAATTTTGATCGGCGCGACGACGGAGAATCCTTCTTTCGAAGTGATCGCCCCTCTGCTCTCGCGCTGCCAGGTTTTGGTATTACATTCTCTGTCCGACGAAGACCTCGCCAGGATCATCGACAGCGCCCTATCCGACGCTCAACGAGGATTGGGCGCGATGGGATTGTCTATCGACGCCGAAGCACGGGAATTTCTCATCCGGCAGAGTCATGGCGACGCGCGCGCGGCATTGAATGCCCTGGAAATCGCGGCCGCTCTGGCGCGCAAGGATAAGATCATCGATTTGCAAAATGCCCAAGAAGCCTTGCAGCGAAAAGCGCTCCGCTACGACAAAGCGGGCGAGGAGCACTACAACGTTATCTCCGCGTTTATCAAGAGCCTGCGTGGCAGCGATCCTGACGCGGCGCTTTACTGGATGATGCGCATGCTCGAAGCCGGCGAAAACCCGCTGTTCATCGCCCGGCGCATGGTCATTTTCGCCGCGGAAGATGTCGGCAACGCAGATCCGAGGGCGCTGCAATTGGCCGTCGCAGCCAAGGATGCCGTTCACTTCGTCGGCCTCCCTGAAGGCCGCATTCCGCTAGCGCAGGCCGCGACTTATCTTGCCACCGCGCCCAAATCCAACGCATCCTACAAAGCGATGCTGGCGGCGGTGAAAGACGTCGAAGAAAAAGGCGCTTTGCCCGTGCCGCTGCACCTGCGCAACGCACCCACGGAGCTGATGGATAAGCTCGGCTATGGCAAGGGGTACAAGTATGCCCATGACTTTCCCGATCACGTGGTCGAGCAGGAACACCTGCCGAAGGAGCTCGAAGGGAACAAGTATTATTTTCCGTCGGACTCCGGCGAAGAGAAGCAAATTAAGCAACGCCTGATGCAATGGGATCAAAAACGGAAACGGCCATCCGATTGATCCAGCTTGCCGCTCAAATTCGTGCCTGTCCGCGCGCGCGACGAGCGCGAATTTCGCCCCGAGGATCGCCATGGATAACTTTTACCGCCTCTTTGCGGTCAAATTCTTTTTACTCTTTAATCCCAGCCAGATCGAGTAGGAACACATACGAAAACGCCGTCTCGAGATGGCGGCGGAAGCGGCCCGTTGCCCCGCCGTGGCCGGCGTCCATGTTGGTTTTAAGCAGCAATCGATTGTTATCGGTCTTCAACTCGCGCAGCTTCGCGACCCACTTGGCGGGCTCCCAGTATTGCACCTGCGAGTCGTGTAAACCGCCGGTGATCAACATATGCGGGTAGGTCTTGGCTGCCACATTGTCGTAGGGCGAATAGGAAAGCATGTAATCGAAATATTCTTTTTGATTAGGATCGCCCCACTCGTCGTATTCGCCGGTGGTCAACGGAATCGACGGATCGAGCATCGTCGTGACCACGTCGACGAACGGTACTTCAGCGACCACGCCTTTAAACAGAGCGGGACGCATATTGGCGACCGCGCCCATGAGCAAACCGCCAGCGCTGCGCCCCATGGCAAATAGTTTATCCGGCTTAGTAAACTTTTCATGCACGAGAAATTCCGCGCAGGCGATGAAGTCGGTAAAAGTATTCTTCTTATTGAGCATCTTCCCCTCTTCGTACCAGCGGCGTCCGAGTTCCTGTCCGCCGCGGATGTGCGCGATGGCGTAGACGAAGCCGCGGTCGACGAGACTCAAGCGTGGCGAGGCGAACGCCGCGTCGATGCTGAAGCCGTAGGAGCCATAGCCATAGAGCAAAAGAGGATTTTGACCGTCTTTCCGTAAGCCCTTGCGGTAAACAATGGACAAAGGAATCTCCGCGCCATCGACGGCACGCGCGTAGAGACGCTCGGTCACATAGTTATCGGCGTCGAATCCGCCCAGCACTTCTTCTTGCTTAAGCAGCACACGCTGGCGCGTGTTCATGTCGTAGTCGTAAATCGTCAGCGGTGTCTTCATCGAAGTGTACTCGAAACGCAAAGTCGCCGTGTCGATCTCCGGGTTCATGCCAAGGTTCGCGCGGTAGGCCGGCTCCGTGAACTCAAGATAATGACCGTCGCCGCTCGCCCAAGGGAGCACGCGGATTTGCGTCAGCCCACGGACGCGTTCTTCCAGCACCAGGTGGTCTTTGAAAACATCGAAGTCGCTCAGATAGACGTCCTCTCGGTGCGGCACAATCTCTTGCCAGTTTTCCCTGCCGGTGTGCTCCAGGGGCGCCGCCATTAGGCGAAAATTCTTCGCCCGGTCATTGCTGCGAATCAAAAACCGGTTGTCAAAATGGGCGACATGATATTCGTGGTCTCGTTCCCGAGTTAAAAATATCTTGAACTCCCCACAGGAATCGTCGGCATCGAGATAGCGATACTCCTGGCTGAGGGTCTGCGATGACACGATCATCAGATATTTCCTAGACTTGGTCTTGAATATCCAGGTGGAAAACGCCTCGTCGCCTTCCTCGAAAACTAGTTGGTCCTCGCGCCAGTCCGTGCCCAGCACATGGCGATAGATTTGAAACGCCCGGAGCGTCGCGGGATCTTGTTTCCCATAGAAAAGCGTCTTATTGTCGTTGGCCCAGGTGAGGTTCTCGGTCACTTCCGGCAGCACATCCGGCAGGAGCTCGCCCGTAGTCAAATTTTTGAAATAAGCGGTGTGGATGCGCCGGCCTTGTGTATCGACGGCATAGGCGACAATGTCCTGCGCCGAGCTCACCGCCCAGCCGCCTATTGAAAAAAAATCATGGCCTTCTGCGAGTTCGTTGCCGTTCAGCACGACTTCTTCGGGCTGCTCCAAAGCGTCTTTCTTGCGCGCGTAGATCGGATATTCCTTGCCTTCCTCGAAGCGCGTGTAGTAAAAATAACCGTCCCGTTTGTAGGGCACGGACATGTCGGTTTGCTTGAACCTTGCCTTGATTTCCTCAAAAAGCTTTTCCTCTAGCGCTTTGACATGAGCCATCTCCTTTTCCGCCAAGTCGTTTTCGGCCTCGAGGAAAGCGATGACTTCAGGATTTTCCCGCTCGCGTAGCCAATAATAGTCGTCGATGCGCGTATGGCCATGCTTTTCGAGCGGCATTGGAACTTTCTTGACCATTGACAGCCTCCCCATTCATGTTAAAACCTTTTGCCCGCGTTGCCTAGCGTGTACCGCAGCCGAATTACTAACCGCCCCATAGACAATGCCGCGACGCTTTAGGCATACTCCAACTCTATGTCATGCAAGTCCAGACGATTCATAGCCACGCTGTCGCTGACAATCGCCACGGCCTTGGCGCCGGCGCAAATTCTCCGTGCCCAGACACCGCCCAAAGCCATCGTCATCGGCTGGGATGGCGCGCTACCTTCCTTCGTTCATGAAATGCTCCGCCAGGGGAAACTTCCCAACCTGGCGAAACTCATTGCCGGCGGCGCCTTTGCCGATGAGGTTATTTCGGTTTATCCCCCCAAAACCGCGCCGGGCTTCGCGTCGCTCTGGAGCGGCGCACCGCCGCGGGCCACCGGCATTAGCGGCAACCGCCAACCCCGGGCGCCGGCCCATCAACATACGATCCTGGAAAACAACCTCTCCTTCCTAAGCGCTCCGCTGCGCGCGGAGCCAATCTGGGCAACGGCGCTGCGCGCCGGGCGCAAGGCGGTACTGGCCCATGTGCCATTCGGACGTGAGCTGTCCGATGGGGCGGTGAAGCTTCTTGGCTATGATGGTTATGGCGGACGCGACGGCGTCGTCAATAGCCGCGCCGCCACATTGCAGCCGGCAAATTCATGGAAGAACCTTCCTGTCAGCGCGAAGCCGCCCATGGAGATCCAATTTAGTATCGGCGCCTCGGTCTTCTTAGGCCTGTTCATCGATGACCCGGCGGACCGGCGCGCCGGCTACGACACGCTTCTGGTGACTGGCTCGCGCGACGGTGCGGAGGTCGCGGCTAGAATAAGACCCGGCGAAGCGAATCTGGAGCGCGGCCTGTGGAGCGGGCCCATCGAAGTTAAAACCATCGGCGGCGAGAACGCTAGCGTCTATTTGCGGCTTTTCGAACTTGAACCTGACGGCGCCGATTTTTTGCTTTATTATACGCGCCCCGCAAGGCGCATGATTTTCCCTGCGGAGTTTGCCGCCGGTTATGCCGCAGCCGCCGGCGTATTCATCGGTAATGGAGCGAATTTCGTGTATCAAGAGGGGGCCTTGGGACCCACGCTGGCCGCAGGCGGCGCCGGCGTCGCCGAAGCGCGTTACCTGGAAACCGTCGGCATGGCGCAACGACAACTTAAGCAAACGGCCCTCTGGGCCATACGCAGCGTAGCGTGGGATTTGCTGTTTCTTTACACGCCGTTCCCTGATGAAGGAGAGCATTTGTGGCGCGGCTATATCGATCCCGCGAGCAACGCGGATGAGCGGCTCGCCGCGGCCGCGCGTCGAAATCTAGAAGAGATCTATAAATCGTCCGATGACATTCTCGGCGCGGTGCTGGCTAACCGGCCGGACGATACCCTAATCGCGCTGGTTTCGGATCACGGCATGGAAGGCGTTAATAAATTGATAGCGATCAACCGCGCGCTAGAGCGCGCAGGGCTGTTGGTCTTGAACGACAAAGGACAGCCGGACCTGGCGCGGACCAAGGCATTCTATCCCCCGGTCAACAACGGCTATCTATTGATCAATTCCACCGACCGAAAAAGTGGCATCGTCACCCGAGAAGAACGGGCTAGCGTGGTCAAACGTCTGCGTGGCGCAATGTTAGGCATCCGCGACGGCGGCAAACCCGTAATTACGGCGGTGTACGACGCCCAAAGCGACGGTGAAAAAATGGCTATCGGCGGTGAGGCTGGCGGCGATATATATCTGGACGTTCTTCCTGGTTATGACTTCGACCCGCGCACCGGCCCCGGCGAAATCATAACGCCGCGGGAGCCCTACGGCATGCACGGCTTCAATCCAGCGCGCCCGTCCATGCACACGATTATGGTCCTAAACGGGCCCGGTGTCGCCGCGCGCAAGCGGCTGCAAAATGTCCGCCTCATCGACTTCGCCCCCACCCTCGCCAAGCTCCTGGGACTTCCCGCGCCCAAAGACGCCACCGGCCGCGTCTTACAAGAAGCATTCAGCGATACGCGTTGACATAGCCGTCGGGCAGTGAATAGTCCTTTCATTAAGGAGAAAGTCATGTCACCTACGCCAACTTGGGAACCGCCGGCCGTGGTGCCGCAGGAAGAAGTGTTGCGACTGAGCGAGCAAGTAATGTCACTGCCCAACATTCCCCTGACCAC